>Ga0180009_10002273_pt1 | contig 22673 bp, 18 predicted proteins | sample OS_PC_MetaG_FD_123537 | JGI IMG/M metagenome (GOLD analysis project Ga0180009, IMG submission 123537) | Groundwater microbial communities from the Aspo Hard Rock Laboratory (HRL) deep subsurface site, Sweden - OS_PC_MetaG | ecosystem: Environmental > Aquatic > Deep subsurface > Groundwater...
GGTATGGCGTCAGCCTTGACCGTCAAATCTTGGTGGCGTCATACCTTCTCTCAACGACACCGCTCTTTATACCGCTGACCGTGATGTTTTGCTTGATTAGTAATGAATTACGTTCGGAAAAAAACCTCCATCACGATTTTTTCAGCAGGCTATTTGAGGCTGGGGGATAACGTGCGGGGATTTTACTATTCGGCAAATGACTGCGGATTTGGGCTGGTTTTTACAACAATAAGAAAATGGGGTCAGACACTGAGGTATCCCCACGAAATAGCCAAATAAAACAATTTTTTGGCTGTAAACTGGTTGATAGATATATAAATTTTTTCATCGTTCCTACGCTCTGCGTGGGAATGCATCCCGGGACGCTCTGCGTCCTCAGAGGTCGATAATCCCGACAAGAGCTACGCTACACTCTCTAGATTTCTCAATCCAATTGCCCGCCGCAGTCGACGCAGAGCGTCTAAAGCGGCATTCCCATGCAGAGCATGGTAACGAGCGTTTTGAGGGGATACATCAGGGTCAGACACGATATTTTTGAGCGACATTTCCATAATCTAATTTGTTGCAAGCTGAGCAATCTGCGTTACCGTACAGAACTCACCCATTTTTTAAGCGTAAAATTTGAAGCTGATGAGACAAAATAGTTTATTCATTAAACACAAACCTGTTAGGGGGACTTATGGATATTGAAGTCGGCGGTTTTCTGGGTTTTATAGTGCTTGTCCTGAATATCTGGGCCATTATTAGCATTATAAAAAGTGGTGCTTCAACTGGATCGCAAGTTTTATGGGTGATTTTGATATTACTGCTGCCCGTTGTCGGTCTGATAATCTGGTGGTTTGCGGGGCCGAAAGGGGGTTAGAGGACTTGTTCGAAATTGCAAGACGCGGACGGGGTCAAGTCTTCCAATCATGCAATGCATGATTGGAGATCAGGGCCGTAGGAGCGATTAGCATAGCGTAATCGCTCGAAGGTAGCCTTCATTCCTCCGATTACGCGTTCGCTAATCGGAGCTACGCGAGCTGGAAGCTGCCCGTCGGCAGCGGCTAATCGATCAGCTCAAATGGCGGTTGGTGACACGAGTGTTGAGCATACCCCATCCTGTTTGCAACGCGCTTGCGCCAAATGTCCTGCCGATAAATTGTTGTTTTACTGGGTTCTGCCTCTCTTGCTTGGCTTATATTCCGTTTTTACATACACGTCTGAAAAATCAGAACCATCCCAAACATAACAGTAATGTTTACCTTGGCGTACGGGTGACAAAACCTTAGGTCTGAATATTGCGATACACTCTCCACCCTGGCGCCTGACGCTATCGTAAACGATACCGTTTGAGCCATTTTTGCGAAGTTCACGCGCAAGTGTCTGAGCATAAGAATATTGGTCCGGACTGGAAGTATAAATATCCTGCATGTCGCTCTGTTTGCCACGGATATCGTTAAACTCTGTGTTTATGTCTGACGCATAGCTGCGCATGTTTATTTCTATTGGCGGCTGATTGGTTGCCTCAAGAAATCGTTTCCTATGAAACTTGGTTTCCTCAATAGCGGTATCAATATCCTTTGCCGCGTAATATACGCCATATGAGCCATCGGTAAAGCGGCTGCCTTCCGGATTTAAATGCGTGAATGCGGCCATGATTGGCGTTGTTCCCGGGCCTGAAATTCGTTCGTCCTGCGGAACAAGAGAAATCTCTCCAGCCTCTTCGCGTAAACGATCATTGGTTAGGCTTTCAATAAAGAAAACCACTTCCAAATCCTCAGGGTCTGCAACTCGATCAAATAGACCAACAGGCGGAAACCTGCTTGGAACGAGTCGCCAACAGGGTTTCCAGTTGATTAAAGAGGCCTCCAATAACTCACTAAGACCAACCACGTTGGCTATCCAAATATTGGCGGACGACATATAGATCAGCTACATGTCCTGATAACATTCTGTCCAAAGCAGACTGCCCGTTAAACGGACACGCTGAATTTGGTCGACTCAACCAAGTATCGGCGGCCTCAGGTTTAGGTAAAAGAATTTGCAGCGCCTTGTAGATCCCAAAAATATAGGAAAGCCGCTCAAGCTTATCTTGAGTCAAGTTAGCTTCCTCGGGCTTCTTTTTCCATTTAAAGAAAGTACTTTTTGAGTCTAATCCCAATAGCTTCATGGCCTGCTCCGTATTAAGCCGCCATGCGTCGGTTATATTGAAGAATGTGTTTAAAGCGCCTTTTGCGATAGAAGATTTATCAAGTGATAAATTATGTTTAGCACTCTTGCTCATGTTTCTTCCTGTTAATCTATTAATAGACATAATCATAAAATACGTCTATATATGCGCTTTGTCAATCATATCCGACTGCACAAAAAATAACCTGATTAGCAAGTTTCTTCAGCTAAAGCCCAAAGATCAGCATATCCTTAGTAGGACGGGGTTCGCAAACCATGCGCGTCAAGCTAAAAACGGCCAACCCACATCACGCTCTTTCCCAAGCTCCAGCTTGGGAAAGACACCTCGGAAGCTCCAGCTTCCTGTGACCGACACAACCTCCGCACACTCTCAGTCAACCCCAACTTGCTCGTTCAATCTTTCTTGATTGCCGGGAAGCTAGAGCTTCCTGAACAGGTTACCCAAGCTGGAGCTTGGGTAACAGCATATTTTAGTTTTTGCGACTACGACTAGCCCCTGCTCGGACACTTGGCTTCGGTAAGCTGAAGCATCTTGCTAATCAGGAAAAATAATGAGAGACCGCCCTGAGTCATCGGGGCACTAGAGGCCGGTTTTTATGGGTGTAGGCCGGACGAAGAAAGGCTGTGGGCCAGACCTTACATTTGACATCCAGACCTTGCACTTCAATTTTTAGTGTTCAGCGACAACTATCTTGATACAAGGGGGCTGTTCTAGTCGAAACCCCGGTTTCTCGGAAACCAACGAAATAATGCAAAATCAAAGCCCTTGCTGTGATCCGCTTAGTCAAATAAGTGAAACTGTGAAGGGCGAGTGCCATAAGGATTGACCTCAATTTACCGAGTTATTGACGTCGTTTGTTGAATGGGCTATTAATTAGATTATGTTCGCGTTAAAAGTTGGCGCCATCCCGGCTTGGGCCGCCGGGGCCGCGTCAATTCCTGTCGGGATGACGATTTGATGTTTTTAAGCTATTACCGCATACATCGCTATAAATGAAACATTTTTATCGCTATTCTGGATGAGTCGTTTTCTTAATTATAACGCTAGAAAAAAGAGGGTTTACCATGCAGCTTCTTGGTCAAAACTATTGGGGTGGTGTTTGCGGGTTCGTCTCCGTAATTCATGGAATACTACTATCGAAAAATGACGGCGATGCTCTGAATGGACTGAGTCAGGACGAACTGGAATATAACCTGGGGCTGTCTATATTGGCTTTTCTAAAATATGTTAAGTTGAGTAAACCGGAGATTGCGGATGAACTGGTTAGGTTCACTCGGGCGTTCGGAGGCGTTCATGCCAACAAGACCATTGACACTCTGATCCTAGAGTGCCAAAAATCAGTCAATGCGATCAAGTTGAGTGGCGGTACTAAAGGAGCAAAGGCAACCGAAGCCGGCTACATGTATAACTGGGGGGCCAAGACCCAAATGACGATAAGCCCCGACCGCCCCTATGAAGGCATGCCCAACCACAACTATTTAGTTCATGTGCTGAAACTAGGCTGATAACATGGGCTAAACTATTGCGAAAGGAGGCGGCAGATTTTGAAATTTGCATATTATTGACTATGACAAGTTAATGGGTGTTCCCTAATTCGACCCTATGCTGCCAAGGTATGACTGGAACCTTCCTGACGCGATTTAAGTGCTGTTTTCCAGAAGAAAATGAGCCCCAATGTCAACATTAAGATAGTCGACGGTTCCGGTACGCTTTGCGTGTTGCCCGTTGACGGCGGCGTTGTACCCTTTAAATTGACGACTTTAAAATAATCGTTACCCATACCGAGATAACCGCCCGGACTATTGCTCGAAGGGGCGCTACCTAACGCACTGTTGTAGGCACTGATCAGCCAATAGCTGGAAGAAACGGCCGCCTCGTTGATTGCTTTGGCGGTATTCGTGACTAAGTCGGCGTAATGACCTATCAGCGTCCATCCGGAAGACAATAAACCCCCTGCAGAATTACCAAGCAAACTGGATGGAGCTCCGGCTCCGGTATAGGCCAATACCGAGATATCGGCATCGTAGTATTTCCAGCCGATAGAAATGGATTGTAGCGTTACGTTTTCGCTGAACGAAAACAGTGCGATGTCGACGCCATTATTATTATCGACCGAATGATTAGGCGATCCGCTGTCTTTTGTACTGATTACGCCTAAACCGCTACCGTTCCAGTAAGCCGTTGTTGCGTCTCGGAAAGTGGTATTTGAATTCCCTGTCGATGAAAAAGCCGCAACGCCCGCCGAGACACCGTCCCCGTTGAACGTGCAACCGCCGCTGCCGCATTGGCTCTGCGACGACGTTATGGTAAAAGAAGCCGTAGCTTGTGCCGTTACCGGCAAGGCTGTCGCTACGGACAGAAAAAGTGCCGCAGAATAAATTTTCAACATATATTTTTCCCCTTGATTGGCTGAATGATTGAATTTGGACACTTTTTATCACGAACCGGATATCACTGCTATTGTACGATGGTACGAAATTTGTTTAATCCGCTTAATGTATCATCGGCCGATCTTATCCCTTAATGCTTTCGCGTCTTCGATGCCGTTGAATGTTTGCCCCGCGTTTATTGCAGTTTCAAACTCCGCTTTTGCCTCGTCGAGCCGGCCCAGACGATAAAGCGCTACGCCGATGTGATAGCGAATTTCCGGATCTTCGGATGCCCTGGAGTGGGCGTTGCGCAAATAATTCAAGCCCTTTTCGATTTGTCCTTCGTGGACCAAGATCCATCCCAGTGTATCGTTGACGCTGGCAAGCTCGGGCGCCAATTCGCGCGCGCGCTCGGCAACGCGTAAAGCATTTCTGTCGTTTTGCTGAAAATAAATGTAAGCCAGATTGTTCATTAAGGACGCGTCGTTCGGGTAAATCGTCGACAATCGTTCAAAATGCTGTTGTGCTTCGTGCCATTTGTTTCTATGTAAAAACTCTTCGGCCAAGGCGGCAATCGCCGCATGGTCGTCCGGCCGGTCGCCTGTCCAAGATTTCAACAATTCGAATGCGTCGTTATTTTGTCCTGCCTGTTTGTAAGCAAAGTACAGCTTCATCAAATGATCGATATTCTTTTCTTTGCCGAAAGCCGTTCGATAGTGCTGCAAAGCACCGGTATAATTTTGTTCGCGCCTTTGGATATCGCCCATTAACCGGTATCCGTGGGCTTTTTCGGGATATTTTTCAACCAATTCCTGTGCCAAATTTAGAGCCAAAAGCGGATTACCGTAATTCAATTGCAATTCGGCTAGTCTAATTCGTGAGGGTACATGGGCTTCATCACTCAAAACGGCATTTTTAAGGGATTCGATGGCGTTTAGATAATCTTCGGCGGCAATCTGGAGGTTTGCGATGTCATAGAGCCGTTCCGCATGAAATCCGGCGTTCCTGGCCATCCGTTCGAAAATCACGGCCGCCTGTTTATTATTGCCCGACGACAGGTATGCTTGTCCAAGCGCACCGAGTATGCCTGCGTCCTCAGGTGCTAAAGCTAAAGCTCCCCTGGCAACTTGTACCGCCTCGGAATACTTCTGCTGTTTTAATTTTAAATCGATTTGCGCTAAAAAAACCGGCACCGATTTGGCGTTGATTTTTTTGGCTTCCGTCAACACACGTTCCGCTTCATCATAATTCGAGGTATTACCGAGTACTCTGGCCAATTCAATCATGACGGCTTGATTTTGCGGGTATTTGCTGTGCAATTCAGACAATCGGCGTTCAGCTTTGTCGAATTTTTTTTCAGCCGAATCCAATTTGCCTAGGTTGAATTGTGCGGGAAGGAATTGGGAGTTAATCTCCGCCGCCTTTTCAAAACTGTTCCGGGCTTCGGTCAATTGTCCCGCAGCCGCCTGAACGATGCCAAGCATGTTCAATATCGTGAGATTTTCAGGTTCTTTGAGATGCAACTGTCGTGCGAGAGCCATTCCTTTGCCGGTTTCGCCCCTTTTGACGTAGAGAATTAGCAGAGGCAAACCGGCTGTACCGGACACGGGGTTAGCCGCGAAATCGCGTTCCAGTTCTTCAATACCCTGGTTTTCTTGACCCAAAGCAAGCCATGCCAGCCCCAAATCAGTCCGTCCGCCCTCAACGTGCGAGGTGTTTTCGGACGCTAGGTTGAGCATCTCTGTTGCTTTGTCGTAACGGCCCAATTTCATATAGGCTTCGGCAAGGATCAACGATAGCCGGAAATCTTTGTGCGCGTGCGGTATCACCGGATTCAGCAGTTCGATGACTTTGTCCGGAGCGTTTTTCGACAGGAGCATCGTTCCGAGCAATTTGTAGACGCCGGGATGATCCGGAAAACGATCGATATAGTTTTTTGCGAAAACGGACGCTTGTTCGAACCGGTTTAGGCTGTAATTGACCAAGGCTGAAAGTAGTAAGCTTTGCGAGTGTTGTAGTAAAAATTCCTGTTTGATCTGACTCAAAATGTCGTCGGCTTCCTCCAGAGACTTAGCTGCTTCATCTACTTTACCGTTACGCGCCAATACAACGGAAAGTAAATAGGCCGCTTTGGGTTCGAAAGGATACGTTTTCCTAACGAATAGAAGATCGGACTCGGCTTGTCCGTCTTTTTTCTGGTCCATGAAAATTCCGATACGGGCCAGACGGGCGTCGAGATGTTCGGGATCAATGCTCAACGCTTTGTCGTAATCGGCGACCGCAGCATTCAATTCGCCTTTGGCATGTTTGATGGATGCTTTGATATACCAAGTACCGGCATTACCGGGTTCCATCAAGGTAGCCTGATCGGCAAACAATGATGCTTCTTGAAAATCGTTTTTGCGGAGCAGGGCATTGGCTCTACCTATTGATGGGGCAACCGATGCAGGGTTTTTTCGAGCTGCCGTATTATATTCTTCAATTGCATTGTCGATCAGGCCGAGTTGCAAATAGGCGTCGCCGCGGAATACGTAAAGTTCGGATTGAACCGATTGACTGTAATGCTCGGGATCGATTTCATTGATTAGTTGACTGTATTTGATTTGGTAAAGATACAATTGCGCCAGATGCCGGACAAGCAGCGATTTGTCGGCCCCAAGCTTCATTGCTCGAGATAAAGCGACTTCGGCGCCGGCAAGATCTTTTTCCCGCAAATAAGCTTCGCCCAATAAAATATGTGCCGATACGTAATCAGGATGATGCTGAAGAGCATTTTTTAAATGAATGATGGCTGTCTTGACTTCACCATTACGATACGCAACAACCGCCTTTTCATAATCTTGACCGGCTTGATCAGAAATCGCCAAGGCTCCGGCCGAGTATAACAATACCGGCAAGACGATCAGACTCGATGCGAATTTTTTCATCATAATTGCTGTTAGACGGCAGGTTCTGATAAATAAATTGCTTAATGTATTCATTGTTTTGTATTCCGACGATAGAAAAAAGAAATCGTTTAACTCGCTAAGCTTATAGGAACATAGCGAATCCATGCCGCTTGGCAGTGCCATATTTCCGCCGCGCCGGTTTCATTCAAAGATCGCGCGAACCCGACTACCATGTGATAATTAAGCATAAGAATCCATAGTGTATCGCAAATAGCGGAAATTCAACTTTCCTGAAGCCCGTGGCTTTCGAATGGGCAATGGATATTCCCGATGTACCGAGTGAAATCAATATGCTGTAGGTTCGGTGTGAATGTTTTAATTCAACGTTTGCGACTTTCACTCCCCAAGGGATAACGATTGTTTGGCATGTCGTCCACACGGCTTCATACACGATTGCCGTACCGGAAGCGGACGTACATTAGGCGCGCGTCTGCCGCCTGCGAAATCGTCGAGTATCGCGGCCTCCGCTCCGTGTCGAGATGGCCGATATAGCGGTATCAACTGTTGCTGTCCGGCTCTATGATGAGATGCTGAGGAATTATCCGGGTATCGATTTCTCTCTTGAACAATATACGATTGAAAGGCAATCCGTCTCTACCTGCCCACGCCCGCGCATCCTCTGGGTATGAAAGGATCGTGAGTACTCGTCAAGACTGTAAAAACTTCAAATTCTTGTCCGGCGATAGAAGCGAAGCGGATGACTTGTTTGCATATTACGAAGGTTTTTCCGAATATGACCTTGGATCGCTTGGGCAGGGTGCCGTTAATAAAGTCTGCTTGCTCAATCAGAAATTCATCTTCATGCATTTGATGGGTCTGGCTACTGACAGGTATGCCAACAAAGTCATCAAAGGACAGGGTGTCTTTGAATACTGATATAGGTCGTTGCTTGCTTTGTTATGCAGTTACCCAAGCTCCAGCTTGGGTAACCTGTTCAGAAAGCTCTAGCTTCCCGACTATCAAGGACGATTGAACGAGCAAGCCGGGGTTGATTTAGAATTGCGGGGGTTGTGTCGGTCTCAGGAAGCCTGAGCTTCCGGAGTGTCTTTCCCAAGCTGGAGCTTGGGAAAGAGCGTGATGTATATTTCAGTTATGCTGATTCTTCTGGGAGGGGTGTTGTGTTTTAGTGCACCCGGGCAGTTCGTTTATACCGTTATCCTGGCTGTCGGTTTTCATCTTAGGGTCGTATTCGGCGAGGAGCCGTTATTGGCGCGAAAGTATGGAAAGGAATGGGAGCATTATTCAAGCCCCGTTCCTCGCTGGTTTTACTGAAAACCGAGCTTTAACCTAGAACATGCATTTCACCATGAAGACCATGAAGAATAAGAAGTTAATTCAATAGCTTGTTGAGCGTTCGTATAAAGCTTTCGCTCACCCGATAGCTTGTCGGTGATACTCAGGCATCCTCTTGAGTTACATAATGAACCATGATTAAACTGCCGATTTTAGGTTTAATGGTGGCGGCCGTCTTGGCAAAGTACACATTTCAGCATCGAATACCAAGTCATGGCCTCAGCGACAGGAACGTCAGTTGATATTCAAAACCTATAGCCGTATTTTTGGGAAGAGCGCGGTTATTTTAGTCGAATGATTTTTGTCGCTAGCAATATTCCGTGATAATTCGTACCGAGATTTTCGGGTTATTGAATGCGTATCGTAGTCATCATCCCGGCTTCTGCGTGTTCGAGAATATGGCAGTGTAGCGCCCAGAGCCCTTTGTCGATCGGCACCAAGCCGATATCGACCGATTGCTTGGGACCAATCAATACCGTGTCGCGCCAAAAACCTTCCCGTACCGGCCGGTCGTCGACCGCGATGACTTGGAAGAATTGTCCGTGCAGATGCATCGGATGCAAGCGATAAGAACGATTGGTGAAGCGCAGGCGGTAAAAGCGTTGGGTTTGCAGTTCTTGCGCGATAGTGTCGTGACCGCTGTGGCCGTCGATGGTCCAGGTAATGCCGTGCTCGCCTCCGCGCATTGCGTTCAGCATGAACTCGTGCGTGACCGGGGCGTCGATTGCCGATCGCCAGTCCGGAAAATGCTTGGCCTGGATGGGCTTGAAGGTCGGCGTAGTTACCGCTGCCGTGTCTTCCACTTGTAATATGGCCAAGTTATTGGCTTTGTTGCCGAAGCTATCCAAAACAGCGAATGTTTTTCCGGCGGCGTTTTTAGGAATGGTCAGGTCCAGATCGATGCGATTGCCGGGAGCCAAATAAAAATTTTGTAACGTTATGGGGCTTTGGGCCGGCAGACCGTCAACGGCGATAATTTGGGTTTCGATGCCTTCCACGGTGGGCGCGAACACGCGACCGTTGGCGGAATTAACCATTCTGATCCGAATGCGTTCGCCGGGTTTTACCGGAATAGACGGTCGGTAATGGCCGTTGATCGTCACAACGTTGCCCCAGCGCCCATCATGCATCAAGTCATGACCGGTGACGAAGCGGTCGTGAATTTTCGCGCCTTTTTCCAATAGCCAGTCATCCAAGATCCAGGCGAGATCTTGCGAATATTTCGGCTCGTCCGGGTTTTCGACGATCAATAGTCCTTGCAAGCCGCGTTCGATTTGTTCGGGAGAATTGGCATGTGGATGAAACCAGAACGTGCCGGCGTCTTTCGGGGTAAATTCATAGGTGAAGCTTGCGCCGGGTTCGATGGCCGGCTGGGTGACGCCCGGCACGCCGTCCATGGCATTCGGCAGTCTTATTCCGTGCCAATGAATCGAGGTCGCTTGCGGTAACTTGTTGTGCAACGTCAGCTTGAGCGTTTCGCCCAGGTTGATGCGGATAACGGGGGCAATTTTGCCGTTATAAGCCCAAACCGTAGTCTGGTAAGGCGGTAGGATTCCCCATTCGGCTTCGGCGGCAATCAGTTCTTGGCTATGGACTTTATTCGAAGGCGAGGCGGTTTCCGGATAAGAACCGTGAAATTCTTGTTGCAATTGTTCGGTCACCGCTTCGTTATCGACGGATAAAGTCTCTTCGGCATGCGGCAACTCTGCGGTCAATAGGCTTAGGATGCAACATAACGATAATCGTAGCGAAAACAATAAAGATGATTTCATAGTTTTTATTTAGCGGATTTCAGAACGGGACGTTTATCGAGAGCATTTTACCGCATAAAATCAAGGAAAAAGCGTGGAAAAAGTGGGGCGGGCATTTTTTACACTCATCTCCGATAGGTATATTAAGGAAGTAGGATTAAAAGAGTAATTAATCCCAATCACATAGTTTACCCATCCCATTTCGCGGCAATTTTGAACCTACCGTGAAATGTTTGGGTATCTGTGTACTAGGCAGTCGAGTCGATAACCATGAAGACAGTTCATCGATCAACATAGACGAGTTTAGTTGGCTGTCTTTATTAGGTACGATGTATGCTTTCAGCCGGTTTCCGTCGAACCTAACCACCGATTCATGAATGGCAGCATGCTGTTTGATCTCTGAAGCAATCGCTTCGAGATTAACATTGGTTCCGGCGATTTGGATTTTTCCGTCTTTACGTCCTCGAATAATAAAGTGTTTTTTATCTACCCAGTGTAGTTTGTCTGGAAAGTTAGCGCTATGAAGATGGTTGCGAATCGAATCGTTAACGATTTGCCAATAAGGGAACAAAGAAAACGGTTCATCAGGTTTTTTTCGATAGCCAATGCCTCCGGTTTCGGTTGCTCCGTAAATTTCAATGGTATCTGCGTTTTGCGCTAATAAAGCAGCGAGTATTTTTGGTGCGCAAGGTGCGCCGGCCATAACAACCGTAACCGGACGCGGCAATCTAAGCCCCGAATTTATCCAATGTTGCCAAAAGTCAGGTATTGAGACGATGATGTCTCCATCCTGTAAGCTTTTTTCTAATGAAATCGGTAAGCGTTGGCGTCCATCTATCACTTCCGGCCGATTGACCAATCTGCTCGGCAATGCCATTGTAAAAATAAAGCCGTAGATATGTTGAGCCGGAATCAAAGCCCAAATCCGACGAACAGCGCTATTGCCGGGTAACAAATGCTGAGCGATAAAATCGACTTCTTGTTGAATATGAGCGAGGGGTATTGTCGTAACGACAGGAGAAGATGTCGATCCTGAGCTGGAAAAGCTGATGAATTGATGAAAATTTTCAAGACTCGCCGTCGCGATCTCCTTCCAGCCGTTGACCGAAGGTTTTGCAAGTAAAAAATCTTCCAGCCCGGAGTCCGCAATATGCAACATTCGTGCGAATGCTGTTGCGCAATCCACCAATTCCAATGAGTCAATGTTGAGCGGCGAAGCCGACCAGTTTACTGAAAGCATGACTGCTTGCGGAGACGGCATGTGAGCGCCAGGGCGTAATCGACTTATATGCCCAAGTACGAAATCGACAATCAATCGGCGCATATTAGCGCCGTTTTGCCACCACATCATACACGTTTAACAAAAATCCAATAGGTATCGCCACTCAGTGATTTTTTCATATGTACTTTAACTTTGGTCGGGCGCATGTTGTAATCAAAAGTGTATTCGAATTTTTTGTTGAGAAAGCCCATACGAGCCCCTTTGTCGAACTCGCCTTTGAATAGGGGAGTGTCTGTACAGGGGGCGACTTCGGTGAAAAAGTTTCGACCGAGGACTTCTTTCGGATTGCGTCCGGTTATATCGCCTTCCGCGGAGTTATATCGCAAAATGCGGCCGTTTTTATCCAATTCGATTGCACCGAATGCAATGCTATCCAGCTCTTCGCTGCTCATTTTACGCATAGCGCTTTCGATATCGTCGCGTCCGAATTCCACGATGCTGGATGATAGTGTGTTGGTTTTAAAGTTGGAAACCAATTTTTCCAGTTTTTGCGCGCGCTGTGACAGGGCTTGACTCACTTCTTGATTTTGATTCATCGCCTGAGCGTTTGCCTCGGCGAGTTCATTAATACGAAGCATGCTTTGGCTAATATCGGTTGCTACGCTATTTTGATCGCGAGCGGCTAAAGCGATTTGTTTTCCCATGTCGTAAACCGAATCCACTCGATGATCGATTGTATGCAGAGATTCTCCTGCCTTATTGGCTTGTTCTACACAGTTATGCGCTTGTGTCGTACCTTGTTCAATCGCACCGGTTACTGCTTGTGCTGATTCTTGCAGGTCGGCGATGATGGCATGTATTTGTTGAGTGGCTTCTTGCGTATCAAAAGCGAGTTTTCGAACTTCATCGGCAACAACGGCAAAACCGCGACCGTGCTCGCCGGCTCGAGCGGCCTCGATAGCCGCGTTCAATGCTAAAAGATTCGTTTGATCGGCAATTTTAGCGATAGTGTCGATTACGTCTCCGATGTTGTGACTGCCCTGGTCGAGTCGACTGACCGCCGATTGCATGGATTCCATTTGATTTGCCAACATACTGATTGAGGACATCGTTTCATTGACTACTTGTAATCCCATTTTGGTTTGTTCTTTAGCGTCGGAGGCGACTTTTTGAGTCGCATCGGCATGCTCGGCCGTTTCATTTGATGAAACGGTCATCTGAGCACTCGCCTTGACGACTTGATCGGTCTCTTGTTGTTGTGAATGTGCAAGATCGATACTTTGGTGAGTATTCCCGGCAAATTGCTCGACAGCAACGTTAAGGTCGTCCGAGGTTCTTGCGACTTCTTCTATGATTTGATGCAATTGGCTCGAATAACCGTTGAAAGCGGAAAATAAACTTCCCAGTTCATCGTCATTTGAATATTCCAAACGAATATTCAAATCCTTTTGCATGTTTTCCAGCCGCGAAATGCCTTCGTTAATCGGAACGGTGAGGTTTTTCTCTAGTAGTATATTGAGCATAATAACGACAAGTGCTGTAAATGCTACCAGTATGCCGAGAAAAATATAAGCGATTTGCAAAACCTGAGATCGTATTTCTACTGATAATGTATTAAAAACGTCATGGTTTTGCAGGGAAAAAGTAAAGATTAAGCTCGCTATAAAGAAAAAAACACCGTATGAAAGGAAATGGACAGTTAATCGAGACTTCAATGTGACAGATTTTGGCATAGTAGCGGATTAAGGTAAGTTGCTTAGAAAGGTCAAGCCGGGGTTTGGATTCAAGATATTCTGGTGGTTTCTATGGAAGCGTCTCGCTTAATTCACACAACATTGCATGAGCAGTGGCGCCACTCATCTTGAAGGGGTCAAATTCCAAATTATTTGAAAAACGCAACAATAATGCTTGATTTTCTTTGGTCAACCCTAGATATCCCATATGCCAATTATCAAAATCGCGGGCTATTATCTCGTGATATTCCAACAAGGTTGTATCGAAATGGCGTTTATCTTCAAGAATATGACGGTACAATTCATTGACAGCTGTACGCGAGCCTTCCAATGATTGCAAAAAATTATAACCATTGAAACACAACATGCCAGTTATGCCTTTTTGGGCATTGGTTTTGCGGGCAACTCCTAAAATTTGCTCGACATCGGTCGGTCCGAAGCCTTCTCTTGCTCTGCTGGCGTATATCAGCCTGACTAAATACATTGCACACCTCGAATTCATTGCTGGAGAAATCAACTGAATCGGTTCATATAATAATTGATTACACAGTAAAAGTAATCTGATCAACAAGAAGCTTCGGCTTGTCGAAGCGAATATCCTGACGGAGTCAAATAGAAGCAGCCGCATCTCTAAGATATATATCAGCGAGAAGCTATATATCAATGGCATCGAGTTGGAAACTTCTATCAAAAGGGATATCGCTTGGCTGTTTGCCGGACTGTCGCCAAGCTTTACTGAAAAACCATCGAGACTGAAATGGAAGAGGGTTATTTGGATGGCGTGGTGTGGGGCAATCAGGGTTATGTCGACCTGCGCTTGAAGGATTTTGGAGCCATCCGCGATTTTACCGAGTGTGAGTATTCAGACCCCCGGCCATTCTCGTTCCCATGCTCTGCGTGGGAATGCTTGAGTACCGCTCCAGCGGTACGAGACGCTAGAGCGTCTCGGTCTTCATTCCCACGCTGGAGCGTGGGAACGATAAGGGGGTGAATAATTACTACCGAGTGGTTCGCGAGTTGGTGGGGGCAGGAAGGTTTTTGATCCGGCAAAAAAATTGGCACGAAGTCGTTATTATAAAAAAACATTTCACCATTAAGATCATGAATAATAAGTTAATTCAATAACTTGCTAAGCCTTAACAAATGAAGCACCCATGACCTAAAGACCGAAAAATGTTAAAGCTGGGCCTTTGTCTAGGGTTCGGATATTCGTTTGACAGGACGCCGTGAACCCAGCACTTAAATTACCCAGGATAGTCAATGATGGCCAATGGGTTATGGAATTTAGGTGCTGGGTGAATACGTCCTTGTAGGCTTGATGGCGGCTCCCTGCCGCCGAATCGGTCAATCGAGCAACCGAACCCACATAAAATAAGGACGTTATCTATGACCTAATCATTAGCTGGAATATTGAGATAATCTTTTGGAATACTTCATTAACTTCATGTGCTTCATGGTCAAACTGCCGAATTTAGGTTCAAGAGCTTGATGTAGCTCTATGATGATTTTCGTGGACTCATTGCCGAATTTAGGGAAAACGATCTTCCGTTTGTTCGCACAAAACCTGATCCAGGATTTCGATCCAATGCCGCACCGGCAGTTGGGTTCCGCTTTGCAAATGCATCTGACAGCCGATATTCGCGGTGACGACGATAGCTGGGTCGTCCCGGGTCAAGGCGGCGATTTTGTTGTCGCGTAGCTGCCGCGCGATGTGCGGCTGTACTATCGAATAGGCGCCGGCTGAGCCGCAACACAAATGAGTATCGCCGACGCGGGTCAATCGAAAGCCGGCCGTTTGCAGAATGCTTTCGATGACGCCGTCGAGTCGCTGTCCGTGTTGCAGCGTGCAAGGCGCATGAAACGCGATGGCTTCGGCCTCGGGCGCTGGGCAGTTTTCCAGTAGGCGAGTCAGTTCGGGCCGTTCCGCGGCGACGATTTCGCCGATGTCTTTGGCCAGTTCCGAAACGCGGGCCGCCTTTTCAGCGTAAGCCGAGTCGTGTTTCAGCAGACGGCCGTAATCCTTGACCATAACGCCGCAGCCGCTCGCCGTGACGACGATCGCCTCAATCAGCTTATCGGGATTTGCAATGTAGGGCCACCAGGCATCGATCAGACGGCGCATCGCATCCAGTCCTTCGGGTTGTGCGTCGAGATGATAGGCGAGAGCGCCGCAGCAACCGGCCTGTTGCGCGTCTACGAGCGCTATACCGAGCTTGTCCAGCACGCGTTCTGCAGCGTGGTTGATGTCGGGATTTAACGCGGGTTGCACGCAGCCTTGCAGTACCAGCATTCTACGTGGATGATTGGCCTGCGGCGGGTTTTGCCGAATCTTCGGTTGGGCTGGCACCATTCTTTGCAATCGCTCAGGCAGCAAGGGTCGGCTCAGCCTAGCCGATTTCAAAACAAACGCAAACAAACTCCGATTCGGCAGCACCTTGCGCAACGCAAAACGAAGCATCCGGTCGATAGGAGATCGCTTTATCGTTTGTTCGACTTCATTGCGGCCGATATCGAGCAAGCGCGCGTACTCCACGCCTGAAGGACAGGTGCTTTCGCAGGCGCGGCAAGTTAGGCAGCGGTCCAAGTGTAATTGCGTCTTCCTCGTGACTTCCTGGCCTTCGAGCAGTTGTTTGATCAGATAAATCCGGCCGCGCGGGCTGTCGAGTTCATTTCCCGAAAGCTGGTAGGTCGGGCAGGTAGCAAGACAGAAGCCGCAATGGACGCAGCTACGCAGTATCGTTTCGGCTTCGCGGCCTTGCGGGGTATTTTGAAATTGTTCGTCGAGTCGGGTCTGCATCGTTCAAAACTCTGGAAACAGACGCTGCGGATTGAAGATGCCGGCCGGGTCGAATTGACGTTTCAGGCGCTGATGAATTTTCAACAAGTCCGGCGGTAGCGGATGAAAGACCGGTATGTTAGGGTCCTTGCCGCGGAACAATGTCGCATGTCCGCCGGCCTTTTCGGTTTGGGCGCGAACCGCTGTTGCATCATAGTCTTTGGCCGCCGCAAACCAGCGTAGCGCGCCGCCCCATTCGATCGCTTGTTCGCCGGTGATCGAAAAGGGCGGGGCAGTGGGCTTGAGCGATAAACGCCAGAGCCTTTTGTTGCCGCGAAAAAAGGGATGCGTCTGATTTTTGATCGATTCCCAAAAGCTCAGACTGTCGCCGAATTCGTCGCCGCCCAGCTTGACGTGCGCGGCATCAATGGCGGACTCGATGCCGGAGAGACGGATATAAAGACGCCGGTCGATATGACAGCTCGCCGAGACCGGCAGCGTTTTGCCGGCGCAGCGCCGCATCGTTTCCAGTGCCTGCTCGACCGGCAGTTCGAAACAGAGCGTACGTTCGGATTCCGGTTTCGGCAGTACTTTGAGCGAGACTTCGAGCAGCACGCCCAACGTGCCCATCGCGCCGGTCATCAGGCGCGAGACGTCGTAGCCGGCGACGTTTTTCATGACCCGTCCGCCGAAATTCAAAATTCGGCCCTGGCCGTCGAGCAGTTTGATGCCGAGCACGAAATCTCTGGCCGCTCCGGTATAGGCGCGCCTCGGTCCCGAAAGCCCGGAAGCGATACAGCCGCCCAGAGTCGCCGTTCCGTTGAAATCAGGCGGTTCGAAGGCCAGCATCTGGCCGTGTTCGCTCAATAGGCTTTCCAGTTCGTTCAACGGCGTTCCGGCTCGTGCACTGACGACCAGTTCCGTCGGATCGTAATCGACGATGCCGCGATACGGTCCGGTTTCCAGCTTCGAATCGTGCAGTCCTTTAGGATTGCCGTAAAAGTCTTTGCTGCCGCCGCCGCGAATACAAAGCGCCTGTTTGTTCTCGTTCGCTTTGACGACGTATTTAGTGAGTTGTTCGACTATCGTTTCCATGTTCAGAATCTCGGTAAATCCGGAAACTTTTCTTCGCCGCGATGGACATGCATCGCGCCGAATTCGGCGCAGCGGCGCAGCGACGGAATCGCCTTGCCTGGATTCAGCTGCGAATCCGGATCGAATGCGGCCTTGACGGCATGAAACAGGTCGCGCTCGGCGTCGCCGAATTGCAGGCACATTTGATTTAATTTTTCGATGCCGACGCCGTGTTCGCCGGACAAGGAACCGCCGGCCTCGATGCATATTTCGAGGATTCGCGCGCCGAAGGCTTCAGCCTTTTCGAGCTCGCCGCTCCGGTTTGCGTCGTATAGAATCAACGGGTGCAAATTGCCGTCGCCGGCATGAAACACATTCATGCAGCGTAGTCCGAATTCTAAAGACAAGTCTTCGATTCGGCGCAGAACCTCGGCGAGATGCTTGCGCGGAATCGTGCCGTCCATGCAGTAATAATCGGGCGAGACCCGGCCGGCCGCCGGAAAGGCGGCTTTGCGCCCGGCCCAAAAACGCTGGCGTTCGGCATCGGAGTGCGCGGTATCGATGCGGACCGCGCCGCTTTCGTGCATGATGTCCCGTATCTTCTCGATTTCGTTGGCGACTACTTCGTTCGAGCCGTCGGATTCGCACAACAGTATCGCTTCGGCGTCGGGATCGTAGCCCGCGTGAATAAATTCTTCGACGGCCGCTATCGTCATTTTGTCCATCATTTCCAGACCGGCCGGCACGATGCCGGCACGGATGATGTTCGCGACCGCCGCACCGGCCTTTTCGATGTCGTCGAATGCGGCCATCACCAATCGGGCCGTTTCGGGTTTCGGCAGCAATTTCACGGTGATTTCGCTGATAATGCCGAGCATGCCTTCGCTGCCGGTCATCAGAGCGAGCAGATCGAAGCCGGAGCTATCGAGCGCTTCCGAGCCGATTTCGAGCACATCACCCTCGATAGTCAACACTCGCAGTTTCAGGATATTGTGTACGGTCAGTCCGTATTTCAGGCAATGGACGCCGCCGGAATTTTCGGCAACGTTGCCGCCGATTGTGCAGGCAATTTGCGATGATGGGTCGGGTGCGTAATACAGTCCGTAGGTTTCGGCCGCTTCGCTGATTGCAAGATTCCGCACGCCGGGTTGCACGCGCGCGGTACAGGCCACGGGGTCGATTTCGAGAATCTCGTTCAGTTTGGCGAGGGACAGCAATACGCCGTCGGCATGCGGCAACGCGCCGCCGGAAAGCCCTGTGCCGGCACCACGCGCGACGACCGGAATTTTTTCCGCTTCGCAGATTTTTAGGATTTCGATGACCTCGGCTTCATTGCCCGGCAAAACCGCGATCATTGGTAGTTGCCGGTACGCCGAGAGTCCATCGCATTCGTAAGGTCTGAGATCCTCGGGCTCGAATAGCACCGATTCGGACGGCAGGATGTTTTGGAAGGCTTCGACTAAATTGGCGTGGCGCATCGTGAATTATTTGAAAGTGAATATTTGAGGGATATTTCTTAACATAACAGAAATCTCGTTTTTCCCGAACATGTGTTATATAAACAGAAAAGCTGCCAACCGTTTTTTAGTTTCCAGTATGTGAATAGTCAGTACCCCTTTTTTAAGGTTATGTTCGCGTTAATAGTTGATACTTTTGAGCTTAAAGCCAACATGAACCCCAAGGATTCAACCCTGAATAACTTTCCTTTTTTCAATATCGCGTCAATGATTGAAAGGAGGGTACGGTTGCTCGATTGACAGGTGTCTGCGGCAGGGCAGATTTTTGCTCCTGCAAAATCTGCATTCATGCCATCCATGGCAATCAGTCGCCGTCGTCAAGCCTACATGGACGTATTTACGGCGTCCTGTCAAGCGAGTAATCGTACCCTCTTCCACGCTCAGAGTATCGGAAAGAGAACTGTTTCAACTGCTAACGCGAACATAGCCTTTTTTAAGGAAGAAACCATGTTACCAAATGGTATAAAAAACTGAGAGCTGAATAATTCCCTTGTCCTTGAGCCGTTCGATTAAATCTGAAAAAGCCTGGAAAAATCAATGCAAGCATCGATCAAAAAACTAAATCTCGACGATGAATTTTACACTCCGGAACAGTGTTTCATTATCGAGCAGTCCAATAGCTTCGACGATCCGGATTTGTCCATTGCAAGAGCCCGCGTCGAGCCGGGCGTTACGACACGCTGGCATCGTCTTGTCGGAACCGTTGAGCGTTATGTCATCATACAAGGCTTGGGACGGGTTGAAGTTGGAAGTTTACCGCCGCAAGAAGTCGAGCCAGGCGACATCGTGTTGATCCCTCCGACGTACCGTCAACGGATTGCCAATATCGGATCGGAAGATTTGATTTTTCTTGCGATCTGCACTCCTCGTTTTTTAGATGCTAATTACCAAGATATCGAAGATAATCCGATTGGATTAACATAGATTTTAGTCACTTCCTGCCAGGTGATTTTGGATTCTATCTTAAGCACCTCCAGTCTATTCGGAAACGGCACTCGCATTACCTTTGCTTGTCAGCGCTAAAGTTCGGCTAGTCACAATGCGCAAGGAATGATTCAATTTCATTGTCGAAAGTAAATATCGAGGTATCCTATTTTCAGAGATTCATTGGGGTTTATAATGAATCGCTCAATAATAATTATAAATTTTAGAAGGGGTAAACATGTTAATCCGTATGCTTTATATCAGTTCGGCGACTAGTCCGATGAGTGATGAAGATATGTTGAATATGCTTGAGAAGTGCCGAGTTAATAACGCGGCTCGGAATATTACCGGCATGTTGTTGTATTGCCAGGATACCTTCGTTCAAGTTTTGGAAGGCGAAGATAAGGACGTGGATGCTCTTTATAACTGTATTAAAAAAGATCCGCGTCATAGTGGGATCAACATCCTTGAGCGTAAGGTTGTCGATAAAAGACAGTTTCCCGACTGGAGCATGGGATTTAAAAAAATTACCGATGCCGATTTATCGAACGTGGAAGGACTTAATTCATTTTTTGAGCATGATGCCGGGTCGGATTATTTCATACACGAGCAAAACATCGTGTCGTTGCTGATGCAGCATTTTAGAAAAAAATATCAAGCCCAAATGGCGCACGCCGAATTACCCACGGAAGATGTGAATCCTCTGATTGGAAGTTTGCATAAAACAATTATCAAAGCCGTCAACGTTTTAGCCGTTTTGATGGTAGCAGTGATCATATTCGGGGTTTGGGATGTCGTTGTTGTTATTTTCGATAAGCTATTTACTCCGCCTTATCTAATGCTGACAGTCAGCGATATTTTGGCGACTTTCGGATCGTTTATGATGGTTTTGATTGCCATCGAAATTTTTATCAATATTACGCTGTATTTACGTACTGATGTCATTCCGATCCGGTTAGTGCTTGCAACCGCAGTCATGGCGGTTGCTCGGAAAATTATTATTTTCGATTATAAAGCGATCGATCCGCAGTATGTCTATGCATCAGGCGTTGTTTTGCTGGCTTTAGGTGTAACTTATTGGATCGTTGGGAAGTATCACGCAGAAGAAGATAAAACGATATAGGGTTTTGTCGTAAATAATTGCCCTATTTTTGGAAAGTCAGTTGCTCGATTGACCGGTTCTTTGACAGTCCTTAACTAAACGCTAGGTGAAGGACTGTCAAAGCCTTTGGCGACCACCTCCCGCGCCTTGCTTACGCTATTGCCAAAATTTTATGCGATGATAGAGGTATCTCAAAAATCATGTAGCTGAAGCTTATTCAGCTCAGCTTTAATTTAGTGTTTTAATCTGTAGCAATATAAAATTCTTAATAGCTTCAAATTTACCGTGAGAATCTATGTTTATGAAAAATAAATGTTTAATACTGGCTGTTAGCTCCGTACTTTTATCGGCTTGTGTGACCGATCCTTACTCCGGGCAATCCCGGATGAGCAAGACTGCAATGGGCACCGGCATAGGTGCGGCGGTAGGTGTCGGCGCCGGCACTTTATTCGGCGGTAACGACTGGAAAAATGCGGGTCTAGGAGCACTGGCAGGAGGCGCTGTCGGTGCTGCGGTCGGCCTGTATATGGATAATCAAGAACAAGAGATGCGCGAATCCTTGCAGGGTACCGGTATCGAAATACAAAGAAGTTCGGAAAATACACTTAACTTGACGATGCCGAGTAGCATTACGTTCGGTTTCGATTCCGCGCAATTGACGCCTCAGGCGATGACCGCATTGGACTCCGTTGCTAATGTTTTGAATCAGTATCCCGAATCTAACATTACCGTCACCGGACATACCGACGATATCGGCAGCGAAAGTTATAATCTCAAACTGTCCGATCAACGGGCTGGCAGTGTTTCGAATTATTTGATTCAGCGCGGAGTGAATTATGCTCGGATTTCACAGCAAGGGATGGGTAAATCGATGCCGAAAGTCCCTAATACCAGCGAAGAAAATCGAGCTCAAAATCGACGCGTTGAGTTGGCTATCGTTGCTAACCAAACTCCTGTCAATCAGGGTACCAATCCTCAGCAACCTCAAGGAGTCCCTCAACAACAAAATTACCCGCAGCAACAGAACTATCCCATGCAACCGCAAGGAGGTTACCCGCAACAAGGCTATCCTCAACAACAAAGCTATCCTCCGCAACCGCAGGGCGGTTATCCTCAACAAAATCCTCAACAGCCCGGTTATCCTCAGCAACAATATAATTATCCAAGATAAAATCTGCGTCGATGCATAGGATATACCTTTCACATTTCAAATTTCGGCAGTGCTTAAGGAGGCGCAGAGGGGATCGATTCCTCACCTAACGATCCTCCCTTTTGATTGAAAAACCGTCTAAGAAGAAAAGGTATGGTATGTGTCTATCGAGGACCGCCGTAAACCCTTCCATGGGGCTTGACGGCAGCGCTCCCTGCTGCCGACATCATCGCTAGCCACATCCCATACCTTCATAAAGTTAGGAATATGCACAAATTTACTTCTACAAGTTTTAGGCACTGTGGAGGTTCGGCGACTCGCTTGACAGGACGCCGTGAACCCAGCACCTAAATTATCCAAGATAGTTAACCATAGCCCATTCGCCATGGTTAATCCTGATTAGCAAGATGCTTCAGCTTGCCGAAGCCAAGTTTCCGAGCAGGGGCTAGTCGTAGTCGCAAAAACTAAAATATGCTGTTACCCAAGCTCCAGCTTGGGTAACCTGTTCAGGATGCTCTAGCTTCCCGACAATCAAGAAAGATTGAACGAGCGAGTCGGGGTTGATTGAGAATGTGCGGAGGTTGTGTCGGTCTCAGGAAGCTGGAGCTTCCGGGGTGTCTTTCCCAAGCTGGAGCTTGGGA
>Ga0180009_10002275_pt1 | contig 22666 bp, 23 predicted proteins | sample OS_PC_MetaG_FD_123537 | JGI IMG/M metagenome (GOLD analysis project Ga0180009, IMG submission 123537) | Groundwater microbial communities from the Aspo Hard Rock Laboratory (HRL) deep subsurface site, Sweden - OS_PC_MetaG | ecosystem: Environmental > Aquatic > Deep subsurface > Groundwater...
AGCGGATCCTGCTGCCCACGTGCATCAAGTTCATCCTGTTGAGGCTGCTGGCGACATGGGTGCGGATGGCCTTGGTGCGCCCCTTGGCCAGAAAGCTCGTCTGAGCCTGACCGATCGTCGGCAGCAGCAGGGCTGCCGCGATGGATGCCAGGAGTAGCTGCTTGCCGAACCTGTGACGTTGCACGACGGGCCTCCTCGATGTGGTGCGCTTGTTATGCGCTCTATCTTTTCGTTTCCGTCAGGACACACCCTTCAAGACCGGTGCCACCCTGACCGCTGGTGAATTCCCTTGAAGTTTCGAGAAACCAGGCCGCCCAATCGATTGGATCGGCCACCGGATCTCGGAGTCGAGATTCGGGATTCGGCTCAGCTCAGAAGACCGGCGCTCGCAGGCTCTCTGTCTGCTCGGCGACGGCGTCGAGCACCAGCGGCGGCCTGCGGCCGACTGGCAGGGCGATGGCCTCGATCCAGAGCCAGCACATGCGGTCGGCCAGATCGGCGCCGAACCACGACAGCCGGAACAGGAACTGCGCCATCGACCGCAGCGCGGCTGCGGGCAGCTGTGGCGCCAGCTCCTCGGCGGCCTGCAGGGCCGTCGCGCGGGAGAGCGGACAGAGGTGGATGCCGGGCGGGGCCGGGGGCAGGTGCAGCCAGAGCAACGGGGCCGGCGCCGTATCGCTCCAGGTCAGCAGGCACTGCAGGTCCCCGCGTGGCCTGTGTGGAGTCGTGGGAATCGACTGGACCAGCACGCCCTCGAGGGTTGGACGCGGTCGCTGCGCGCGAAGCGGAGAGCCTGCCCAGGAGTGGGCGCCGAGCGCCTGTTGGGCATGCTGCGTGCTGCAGGCCTGGAGCACATCGCGGAAAGCCTGTCGGACGCCGGCGATGCTGACGACACCGAGCCTGACCGCCCCAATCTTCGCGGCATGGAGCAGCCCGGGCCCCACTGCCTTGACGGCGACGGGCGTACCGATCCGGCGCGCCAGCCTGGCCGCCATCGACGCGCTGGTGGCCAGCCCGGCGGGGGGCATGCGGATGTCGTGGCAGGCGAGCAGCTGCTGCAGCTGCACCTGGTGCAGGTCACGGTGCCATCCGTCGAGGAGCTGCCGGGCCCGGGTCAGGCGTGCCCTGGGCCGGGACGCGGCCCTTGCGGTCCGCGGCAGGCGGGCCAGGGTGGCCAGCGCCGCAAGCGTGTCGTGCCTCGCATCCACGGTAGAGAGGGGTCCCTCACTCGAGGCGTACGCCAGCCTGAGGGCGTCGGTTCCCGGGGTCCAGGCGTGAGGGGTCGCCAGGACGAGATCGCCGGCCCGAGAGCTTCGTACCTCCTCGAGACCTGCGCGGGTCAGGGCTTCGCCCGCCAGCGCCGCGTCGTCCTCGCCGCGGGCGACGACTTTCACCCGGCGGGTGTGGACGCGCCGGCCGACACGCAGGAGGTGGGCCAGCTCCACCAGCTCCGACACGGTGGAGGCGGTGGGGAGGCTTGCGGCCCTGGCGAAGGCAGCGGCGCCCGGCTCGGGGAGGGGAGCAGCCTCCTCTGGGGTGCGGGCCGAGCGCGCGACCGGCTTGCGCGCGTCTCCGATCAGCAGCAGGAGCACCCCGCCAGATGACCGCGCGCCCAGCTGCCAGATCAGCTCCAGGGACGGGCGCTGGTGCAGCGCGACGAGCAGCAGGGGTGGGCCAGGCAGGCTCGCCGCAAGCTGGACCAGGTGTGCCAGGGCGGAGCTGTCGCTCTGCCCGACCCCGATCGCGGCCAGAAGCGGTAGACGGCGCAGGGCCGCCTCGGCCAGGATCGCCTCGGCGAGGCCGTTGCCCTGGGCCAGCAGGATGGACTGTCTGGTTCGCCCGCCCGCGCGGGTGGGCGGGGCAGACATCTGCATGTCGATGCCGGCACAGAGCGAAGGAGTCCACAGGCCGGCGCCGGGGCCGAGGACCCGAGCTTGTTGGCCGTCGTGCCAGTGGAGCGCGAGGCGCGTCTCGCCGCCTGCCTGGGTGACCACCAGCGTCACATCCGCACTGCCTCGTGACAGACGACGGCAGCCCCGGCTTCGTATGCCCATCCTGGGCAGCCGCTGCCTCGTGCTCACCCGAAAGGTGCGTGGGCCTACCAGGGCGTCCAGCGGGTGCCGTCTCAGCGCCATTGCCTGAGCAGATCGACCAGTCCCTCGACTGTCTCCAGCATCTTCGCCGTTGGTCCGGCGATCGGTCGGATCTCGCGGTCGGTGCAGAGCAGCGGCCGGCGAAACGGGAGAGTCATCTCAGCCAGGCTCAGCCCCTCGACCGACGTGTCGGACGGAGTCTTCTCGGCGGTGAGCTGCGGGCCGTGCGTCACTGCGATCAGCACTGGCGGGCGCAGCACCAGGTGGAGCGATGTCCGCTCCCTACGCTGGGTCAGCTGCAGCTCTCCGTCCGCTGCGCGCTCGACCCGGGTCACCGACGTGACATGAGGGATCCTGAGCATGTGGGCCACGGCCGGACCGGTGCCGCCCGAGGCCCAGTCGGCAGAGCGTTGACCGGCCAGGATCAGGTCGAACCCGGTCTTCCGAAGACCACCCGCGAGCACCGTGGCGAGGGTGCGCAGGTCGGCCTCCCGCACCGCGGGATCGATGATGCGCAGTGCCTGCCCTGCGCCGGCGCGCAGCGCCAGCTGCAGCGCCTGGTCATCGGCCGGCGGCCCAGCGGCCATCGCGATGACCTCGTCTCCCTCTTCGCGGAGCGCGAGACCGGTGGCCAGAGCCGCCCGGTCTCCGGGGCTGAGTCCCGGCAGCGTCTCGTCGGACTCGGGAGCAGCCCGCGGGCTCCTGACCAGCACGATGATCTTCATCCGGCCGCTCCCGGGTCCTCGTTCAGCCGTTTCAGCAGCTCTCGAAGGACCCCCTCTGCATCGGCCACCAGCCCGTGTTGGGCAGAGGCGAAGATGGGAGCAGAGGGGTCGGTGTTGACGGCAACCACCTCGGTGTGTGGGGCCAGGCCCGCGACGTGTCGCTCCGAGCCGGAGATGCCCAGCGCCAGGTAGCGCGGGGACTCGACCACGGACCCGTCGAGCCCCACGCGGCGCGCGGACCGCGCCAGTCCTGCGGAACAGGCGGTCGTGCTCGCCACGATCGATCCGCCCAGAGCCCTGGCCACCAGCTCCAGCTGCTCGAAAGTGGCGCTGTTCAGGCCACCTCCACCGCCCACCGTTGGGCCGCCCTCCGCGTCGGGCAGATCCACCGGGCCTTGCTCGATGCGCACCTGCGATGTCTTGACCGATGCGTGGACCATGACCACCTCGGCCTCGTCGTCTCCCAGATGCTCGGGATCGCCGCCCCGGTGCAGTGTGACCACCATGGGGTGCTCGCTCAGCGTCAAGGGTTCACGGATCACGAGGCGGCGGCGAAAGATGCGCCGGACCACCAGGTAGCGCTGATCCTCCTTCTCAAACGTGGCGTTGGGTGTGTAGTGCGCGCGCAGGGAGATCGCGAGCCTGGGCGCCAAGTCGTGCGCCTCGGTCGAGGCGGGGAAGATCACGAGTTGCGGCGGAAACTGGTGGCAGGCGGCCACCAATGCCTCTCCGTGCGTGGCGAACAGCGCGGGGGGGGCCAGCCCGTGGTGGCTGATCAGGATGACCTTGTCGGCCCCGTGCCGCGAGAGCACGGCGATGATGTCCTCGTCGTCGTAGGTCGGCGTGGTCGCACAGGGCAGCACCGCGTAGAGCGTGGCGCCCAGGTCGCTGGCCACATCCCGGCCGCGGTTCAAGGCCCAGAGCGAGGCCGAGGTCGCCTCGTTCTGGTCCAGCTCGATGTAGGTGAGGATGTTCGCCACTGGCCGACTCTGCTACGTCTCTCGCGACGGGATGATCGGGGGAGTGGGGTCACTCCTTGAGACCACGGCTCTGGCGGATCTGCTCCATCAGCTTGGAGTACTCGACGTCCCAGTTGGAGGTCCCCTCCTGGAGGTTCTTGATCCGTTTGCGCACCTCGGCATCCAGCTCCTCATCGACCATCATGTGACGGCGGAAGATCACCTTCATGATCTTCCGCATGTCGGAGTCCGAGGCGTATATCTCCTCGACGAACTTCGACTGCATGAATGTCTCGAGGATCTGGTTGATCATCCACGCGATCCCCTCCTCGCCCAGCCCGAATCCCTTGTCATCGGCGATGGCGTGCTTGAGCTTCCCGAAGTGACTATGGGAGAGGTTGCGGCTCTCCATCAGGTCCTTCGCCTTCTCTGTGAGCTCGCGGTCCGTGCGCAGGTACTCCCGCAACACGGATTGGATGTCGAGCTCGGCTTCCTCATGGTTGTTGACCTCGATCTGTGCGCCGTCAGTCAGCTCTTTGATGACCTCCCGGGCGATGATCGGGACCTTTGCGCTGTACAGTTTCATGGTGATTGCGCGTGCTTGTGTGTAGGCGGGAAGTATAGAAGGCGCCACATGGGGTGTCAACGTGGGACTGGATTTGGTGGGTCCGGGAGCCCCCATCGGGTCGTGCGCCTCTCTCCGAACTGCACATGTTCCTTCGCGCCCCGGGTCGCCCGGGTCGGAGCAATGTTGCATGCAGCCCAAGGCCGCGATACTCTATGGACCCCCGGAAACGACAGACGCGACCTTCAGCCACAGGTTTGGTATGGACGGCAAGAGCAAGCTCACAAAAGAGGTCGTCGCTCAGGAAGCGCGATTCATCCTCGACAGTTTGATCGCCGCAGGCCAGTACAACAAGGAGGTGCCTTTCGAGGAGCTCAGGCGCCTCTGTGAGCAGTCGGTCTCCCTGCGGCTTCTGGACTACATCAATTTTCTCGAGAGATTCGGGTACATCACCTACGACCGCAACACACACCTCGTCACCATCACCGCAGACGGCGACCGGGTGGTGGGCGGAGAGAAGGTGGCGGAGCTGGTGATCGATGTTGTCCACCACTTCCGGCCGATTCTCTCCCGCGCGCGGGCCAAGGAGGAGGCCGCGGCCAATCCTGCGGCGCAGCAGCCGCAGCCCCGCCGCACCATGGGCGGGGGTGGAGGTGGCGACGCCAGCCAGCAGCTGATCGACGGGCGCTATGAGCGTCTGCGGGCGATCGGATCGGGTGGGATCGGCACGGTCTACCTCGCACGTCAGGTGCTGCTGGACCGCGACGTGGCGCTGAAGGAGATCCGCGAGCTCTTCGGTTTCTTCACCGAGCCACAGCGTCAGGAGATCATCAAGCGATTCGACGATGAGGTGCGCAGGTCGGCCAAGCTCTCGCACCCGAACATTGCCACCATCATGGATGGCAACACCAACTCGGATTATCCCTACGTGGTGTCTGACTACATCAGCGGCGGAAACCTGCGGCGTATCATCAAGCACGCGGCCGCGATCCCGCCCGAGCTATGCGTCAAGGTCTTCCTCCAGATCCTGCATGCGCTGCGGCACGCCCACGAGAAGGGCGTCGTGCACCGGGGGCTGAAGCCGGAGAACATCCTGTTCGACAGCTCGGGCAACGTCCGCTTGACCGACTTTGGCATGAGCCGGGTGGTGGAGCGTGACCGGGCGGTGATCCAACACGTGTACGTCGGGATGGGGTCGGTGGCTTACATGGCGCCCGAGCTGTTCACCGATCCGACCAACGTCGGCGTGCAGTCCGACCTGTACGCCCTGGGCATCATCCTGTACGAGATGCTGGCGAGGAAGCTACCGGGCCGGCGCTCGGCGATGCCGACCAAGCTCCACCCCAAGCTGCCAAAGGTGGTGGACGACATGTTCGATCGGTTGACCCAGGACGAGCGCGAGGACCGCTACACCTCGGTGGACGACGTGCTGGAGGACTTCCACAAGGCCGACGCGTCCAAGGACTTCCTCGAGCCGCGGGGAGCAGTGCTGTTCCTTGACAACCCCCTGTCGAAGCTCGAGCTGAGCGAACAGGAAGCGGAGGAGGAGGCTTCGCCCGCGGCTGCCGAGCCGGACCCTCCTGCCGTGTCGCCGACGCCGCAGATGGCCCAGCCGCAGATGGCCCAGCCGCAGATGGCCCCGCCGCAGAGCGCCCCGCCGCAGAGCGCCCCGCCCGCGGCCTCCCCGCCCGCGCCCGCCGCCGACCAGCCCGCTCCGCCGCCGTCGGCCAGCGTGCCCGTCGAGGATGATGTGGCGATGGAGCCCGGCTCGGAGCCGATCGCCATCGAGAATGTGGCGTCTGGCGAGGAGCAGGTCATCGAGCTGGCGAACGACGGCGACGGGGAGGGGGACGGTGATGACGACGACAAGCAGCGACGCCGGCGTACCCGTCGTCCCTACTCCTTTCAGCAGCGGTTGAAGGATCGCGACAAGTAGCGCCCCCTTCACTGCTCGATGGTCCGTCTGCTCCGCGTCCTGGTCGTCATCCTGTTGGTCCACGTCTCTGGGCGGCCGGCCACGAGCCAGGCTCCGCCGGCGGGCAAGGGGACAGGCAAGGGCCAGGCCGCCGAAGAGCTGGGCCAGGTGGTCGCCAGGCGCATCGAGGAGGCGACCGGCGTCAAGGTCCGCATCGGCAAGCTGATCTACGAGGTGCTTACCTCGACCTTCGTGGGGCGTGACATCACGGCGGGCCCGAGGAAGCAGCCATACCTGGTCATCCCGCACCTCAAGGTCGAGCTGTCCCTGTTCGCCAAGGGGCCCGGCACCACGGTGGTCCTGGCAGACGTGCGCCGTCCGCGGATCAGGGCCAGGCAGCGCTGGATCGAGCACATCTACCGCTTTCCCGTCGGCCAGTCGGCGACGATCCGGCTCGGTCGGGTGCGACAGGGCGAGGTGACCATCGAGCTGGGGGACTCGGACCTGCGACTGGAGGGAGTGAACGTCACGGTCAAGAACCTCCGAGTCCCCACCAGCCGCGCGGGCGCCGCCCCGGCGCTGAGGGGCGACCTTCGGCTCACCGCCGCGAAGGTGAAGGTGGGGACGTTGGAGCTGACCGGCCTGAGTCTACAAGGCACTCTGGCCGACAAGCAGCTCGAGGTGAAGCGAGTGGCGCTGGGGCTGCCGGGCGGCGAGGTCAGCCTCTCGGGCACCATCGGTTTCGGGGACGGCAAGACGGGCCCGGGGCCCTTTGCGCTGACCGGGCCGTTCAGTCTGCGGCTCGGCGGTCCATCGAGCCCGGCCCTCGCCGGCATGGTCCAGCTCGCGGGGCCCACGATGCGCAGGCTCGGCCTGGCGGGCAAGCTGGCCGGCGCGACGCCGCCGCGCAGCGGCGGGCTGAAGGGGGCGCCGGCGCTGGACCTGCGCATGCGGGTGGGGAGGCGTCGATTCCGGGGGACGCTGCGCGCGTGGCGGGTTCGGTAGTTGCAACCGAAGGTCCAAAGGAGCCCACTTTCAGAGCAGACACAATCGGACCAGCCCATGTCAGTCAGAAATCAGTAACACAGTGAACGGACTGAATGCAGCATGGCAGCACGGACAGGACGGGCAGCACGGCGCTACACCGCCGACAGCAGCCTGACCTCGTAGCGGCCAAACATCGGGTCCGCGGTGACGATCGTGAGATCCTCCTGTCGAGCCTGGGAGACCAACATGCGATCGAACGGATCGCGGTGGTGCATCGGCAGCCTCGCCAGCTCGAAGCAGTGGTGGTGCTGAACCGGCAGGGTTTGTATGTCATCCGCGAGCAGACAGTCGGGCACCATCTGATCGAGGGGGCGGGGGAGCTGCAACTTGCCCGCGGCGATCTTGATCGCCATCTCCCAGCTGCTCACGGTTGACAGGAAGATCGCGTTCTCGGAATCGGCGATCTGCCTGGTCGCTTCCGGTTTGATCCGTTCCGGGGCCATCTGCCACCAGAGCCAGACATGGGTGTCGAGCAGAAGCCTCATCGGTCGTAGAAGGCGTCCGCGATCTCGGGCAGGGGAGCATCGAAGTCCTCTGCGATGTGGCCCTGGCCCGCGTGGCGCCCCGGGGTTCGTTGCGTCTTGTTCTCATAGGGAATCAGACGGGCGATGGGCTTGCCGGAGCGGGCGATGATGATCTCCTCTCCGGCGGCCACTCGTGACAACAGCCTGGAGAGCTGCGTCTTGGCCTCGTGGATGTTGACGAGCATAATGTTAGACTAAGCTAACATGCGGACTTAGTCAACTGATGCGAGAAGAGGGAATTGTCTGCTCCAACCCCCTCGCAAGCGTGGTCTTGCCTGTCTGTCGTCAATCTGCGCAGCCGGTGGCGATGGCCAGAGCGTGGCAGACCTCACGCATCTTGTCGGGGGAGAGCGTTCCCACGTGTCGGTGCAGCCGTGACTTGTCGACCGTCTGTACGTGATCCAGATTGATCGCAGACAGCTTCTTCAACCCCTCCTCGGGACCCACTGCAACTTCACTCGGGGCACCCCGGACGGTCGAGGTGATGGGGGCGACCATGACCTGATTCAGCAGTCTGATCACATCTGGGCGGGTGAGAATCAGCACAGGGCGGCGCTTGTCGGGGGGTCTTGAAGCGATAGAGCCAGATCTGGCCCCGGCTCAGTCCTCTGGCCATACGCCCTCCCTGTCCCAACCGGCAAGCTCCTCGCCGAGCCCCTGGCCATCGCCGTAGGCTCTGCGATAGGCGTCAGCTATCTGACGCCGGCGCTTGCGGCGCAGGTACTCCGCCACGGCGCGTCGCATCACCGCCGAGCGTCCGTCCTTCTGGACCTCGTCATCAGCGTCCAGTCGCCCGAGCAGTTGCTCGTCAAACATGACTTGTACAGGTTTCATATGGATAGTTTATCAACCCGAACTATGTGTGCAAGTCTCACACGGGCCACCGCGCGACCGGGATCATCAGGACCCGCGAGAATCTCCTCGACCACAGCTTCGGGAACGACGAGCTCGGAGGGGAGCTTGTCGAGGAGCTCGAGCTTGCCGGCATGGGCGAGCGCGATCAGCGGCGATGCGTTGACAACCCAGCCATCAGCCACGCCCGGCCTCTTCGAGGATTTCCTCGGGCGTGTATTGGAAAGGGCTGACGCGGTACCTTCCGAGCGCTGAGAGAAACTCTTGGCGGGACACGCCGGCGATCTCGGCGCCACGGCTTTGGGACACGTCGCCGATCTCATACCACTTGATCGCCGCAGCCAGGCGCAGCTCCTTGACGAAGGCCTCCGGGTCCTTCCTGAGCGAGGCGAGCGCGCCCTCCGGTATCTCGATCATCATCTGCACCATTGCCAACAAGTATACCGCATCAGGCTCCGCGCGGCATCTCCCTACTCGTCGGGAGGGTCCTGCAACTCATGTTCGACTCCGCAGTCGAAGAGGGGGCTCCGGGCGGTGATCCAGCTCTGCCCAGGTCCATTGCCCTTGAGGGGACAGGCCGGGCACGGTAAAATTGCCGTTCCATTTAGACCTGTCTGGACCAGATGGATCAGATTGAGAGGTCGCTGTCGATGCGAACGAGAGGCGCGTTGCTCGGGCTCGCCCTTGGAGCGGTGCTCTGGGCACCGCTGGTGCTGACAGCGCAGAGGAAGCCCATCGTTGCGGTGTTCGACGTCGAGGCCAAGCGCATCAAGCTCGACCGCGCGGCCCTGTCGGCTCTGAGCAGCTACCTCGGGTCGAGGCTGTCCGAGAGCGGGGTGTACGAGGTGGTGCCGCCGGACAAGCTGAAGCAGGCGCTGGTGGTGAAGAAGAAGGAGAGCTACAAGCAGTGCTTCGCGCAGTCCTGCCAGATCGAGATCGGGCAGGAGCTGGCGGCCGACAAGGCACTCTCGACGCAGGTGATGAAGATCGGGACGAAGTGCATGGTCACCTGCAACCTCTACGATCTGAAGAAGTCGACGAGCGGAAGGGCCGCCACCCACAGGGGCGGCTGCACCGAGGACGGGATCAGCGCCTCGTTCGATGTCGTGGTGGCCAAGCTGACGGGGAGGCAGATCTTTGCGCCGCCCGCTCCTGCCCCGGCGCCTGCACCCCCGGCACCATCGCCCGCGCCTTCGCCCGAGCGCGCGACCGAGATCACGAACGCGAGGGACGGGAGCAAGATGGTGCTGGTGCCGGCCGGGGCGTTTCTGCGGGGGTCGGCCATGGGCGACGGGTCTGACGACGAGCGACCACAGAGGAGCATCTACCTGGACGCCTTCTACGTCGACAGGCACGAGGTGACCGTGGCGCAGTACCGCAGGTGCGTGCAGGCGGGCGGGTGCACCGTTCCCGGCACACGGAAGTACTGCAACTGGAACGAGAGCGGGCGCGGGGCCCACCCGGTGAACTGCGTGGACTGGAGTCAGGCGAGGGCCTACTGCGCCTGGGCCGGCAAGCGCCTCCCCACCGAGGCGCAGTGGGAGAAGGCAGCCCGGGGGACCGACGGCAGGAGATACCCATGGGGCAGCGAGGCGCCGACCTGCCGGCGGGCGGTGATGCGCGGCGACGGCGGGAACGGATGTGGCAAGGACCGGACCTGGCCGGTGGGGAGCAAGCCGGCAGGAGCGAGCCCCTACGGCGCCCAGGACATGGCGGGCAACGTCTGGGAGTGGGTCAACGACTGGTACGACAAGGACACCTACGCCTCGAGCCCGGGCAGGAACCCGACCGGGCCCTCGTCGGGCAGTGCCCGCGTGGTTCGGGGCGGGTCGTTCAGCTTCGACAGTGCGGCGAACCTCCGCGCGGCGTACCGCATCTACTACGCCCCGGCGAGCCGCGGCAGCAGCATCGGGGTGCGGTGTGTCAGGACAAGATGACCCTTTACCCTTTTTCACTCTTGCCTTTGATGGGCGCCCTTCGGGCGCCCGCACGATTTTCCGCAGGGTTGTTGCAGACCACCTTTGGTCTGCTCGACGACAAGGGAGAGCGGCGAGATGCCCGCGTGGTTCGGGGCGGGTCGTACAACAACGACAATGCAACGAACCTCCGCGCGGCGAACCGCAACAACAACACCCCGACGAACCGCAACAACAACATCGGGGTGCGGTGTGTCAGCACTCGGCGCCGATTTCGGCACAGCCAGAGTCCGTGGCTTCAAGGAGCCCGGAGCGCGCAGTGGCCGAGTCCAGCCGCTCTTCCTGGCCTGTCAGTCAGAGGCTGAAGCTGGTGGGCCGAATAGCGCAGCAGGGCTCCCCGGGCTGGTAGGGCGACCGAAGGTCCGGGGAGCCATCTTTCGCCTGTCCAGTCACCGCCCGGGCCGCAGCAGCCGGGGCTCGAGGAGCAGCAGCATGGACGGAATGGAAGCCTTTCACGCGCGGTGCACCGAGATCGGGTTTGCCGAGTACAGGAGCCTGCTGATCCAGGGCGATGATCGACTGCCCGGCACCACTTCATCGACGGGGGCGCGCCGGGGCGCGCCCTTTTCCGCCTGGGCTGCTACGTGGGTCAGGTGTTCGTCCGCCACCTCGAGGGTAGCTGGGTCCTGAGCTGAGCGACGAGAGGCCAGTGAGGGACTTGACCTCCTGTCGCGATCTCCAGCGACGTGGGCGCTACCACCTCAGGCTGCGTCAACACTTATTCTGAGATGGAGACCAGCCTCTTCAACAAGTGATTGCAGGGCCAAGCGCACGAACTGAGCTTCGCCATAGCCCAGGATGCGGGCGAACTTGGCAGCGCGGGCAGGGCTGACTGTCTTCCGTCCTTTCTCGATGTCGCACAGATGGGATCTCGAGACGCCAATGTGCTGTGCAAACTGGGCCTGGCTCATCTTCTCCCCGAGCCGGATGGACAGGAGCAGGTCTCCGAACGTCAAGGGTCCACCGGCAATCTGCTCGAGAAGATGCATCGCTTGGCTCTTTTTCCTTTTCTTCCTCTTCCTAGTAGACATGCTTGGTCACCTCTTCGACGCGCACGACCCCAACCTCGCCCTTGCTCTTGACCGTGTAGATACCACGGTAGGCATGGCTGAGCCTGATCGATCGCTGTCCCTGTCGTTTCCCCTTGAGCGGCTCGTCATGGAAACCCGGCATCTTGCGTACCGCCTCGAGCCCTTCGGTCTCCACAGCTTCAACCCAGGCTTGGAGCTTCACGACGACATGCCGTGGTAGTTTCTGCAGCTGCTTTTGCACCTGCCTCGTCAGGACGACAGTTCGAACCATCAAGTCAGTGTACACCTTGCAGGTGAACAGTGCAACTCACGACTGACGCCGCCGACACCGCGCCGGCCCCGGATTCGGGTCTGGACTGCCAGAAGGCCTCGACGCTGCCTGGCAGCCACCAGCCACGGACATGGGGCTTCACGATCAGGTGCGGCAGATGGAACGCCACCTGCCCCGGCTGGAAGCGGAATCCCTCGGACTCCTTGGCCCGCACCTCCACCAGATGATCGCCCTCGAAGACGCGCCCCAGGCGGAGCAGATTGCGTCGCAGGGCGATGTCCTGGTAGTGGTTGGAGTCGTTCTCCTGTAGTCCGGATTCCGCCCGGGCCCGGACCGGTGGGTCGGATCGAGCAGAGAACTGGGTCTGCAACGTGCTGCAATGTGGAGGGCTGAAACTGGCGCGCGGCTTGCTTTCTGCTGACAGCGCAAGCAGGAGCAGGCCAGTGAGCGACGAGAACGACAGCACGCCGGGGCAGCGCGAGCAGGAGCACACGCCCTCCAGGGATGACTTCGACAGCCCGTGGAAGCGCGCCGCAGCTCCATCCCGGAGCGCCACCGCAGGGGCGCGAGGACCGGCGCGGCACGGCAGCCGAGTAGCAGAGAGCCTCTCACCATGCTAGTCTGATACCGATGATGCGAATCCTTCACTGGAACGGGAAAGATCTTCCTGGCGAGTTGCGCGACTTGCCGGCCGGGCGGTACGTGGTCGAACCGATCGATGATGTCCCTGAGCTGATGCGGGCCGAGGAGGAGGGCTTGCATCGGGCACTGGCCTCGCTCCGCGCAGGAAAGGGACGTACCATCGACCAGGTTCGGCAGACCGCCGACACCGCGCGAGAGAAGTGACCGTCCTCTTTGCCCCGGAGGCCGAAGAGGACTTCCGGGAGATGATCGAGTACTTGGCGGAGCGGAACCCTGATGCAGCCGCAAGGCTTGGCGGGCGGATTCTCTGCGTCGCCGAGCAACTCGACGCTGGCGACTTCGAGGGTCCCGAGCAAGAGCTGACCAGCGGAGAGCGCGTGCGAAGCTGGGCGGTGCCGCCGGTTCGGATCTACTACCAGCGGCAAGAGGATGCCCTCTGGGTCCTACGTATCTACCACCAGGCTCGGAAACCGATTGCCAGGTGAGGTTTCGACGCAGGGGCAGATCTACTTGTAGGCCTTGGGGTCGAGCAGGAAGCGGTCGAGCGTGTACTTGCGGAAGGTGAAGATCTCCGATTTGCCGTCGGCCTGCACCGCGTAGAACCCGTCCTTCTCCACCGACCCCACCGACAGCTCGTGCCTGGCGTTGCCCTTGAGCAGGACCTCCACCTGCCAGTCCGGCGTCTCCAGCCCCATCTCGGCCCTCCCGTACCGGCCGAAGCCCTCCGCGCGCAGGGTGGAGAGAGTGGCGAGTGCCGTCTTGATCTTGCTCGTGTCCTCGATCTTCTTCCCGTCTCCCAGCCAGTCCTCGCCCCTGCGGACGAGCTTCACCTTGTTCTTGTCCTGGAGCTTGTTGATGGTCAGCGCCGACACCTCCTCGGGCTTGAAGCTGATCACTGCCCTGTCGCGAAAGTCGATGGGGCGGCGGAGCAGGTTGTCCACGGCGTACTTCTTGACCACAAAGACCTGCGGGTCGCCCTTGCGCTGGACCCAGTAGTCGTCTCCCTTGTGGTTGCCCACCAGCAGGACGACCTGCTTGCCACCCTTGGTGTGGGCCGTCACCGTCAGCGAGGGCGCATCAAGACCACTGTCCTTCACGTCGATCTTGTCGGCGAAGTCGAAAGCGGTCAGGTTGCCCACGCCGGAGAGTAGACCACCGACCGCGGACTTCTCGAGGCGGTCGACGGGGACGCTCGAGCTCTCGACCTTCCAGTCGCTCTTCTCGTCGGGGCGGGCAAGCACGATGCTCCCGGCGCCGGGCAGGCCGGTGGTGGTCACCTCGAGCTTGCGTATCTCCTGCTGCTTCAGCTCGACCACCGTTCGGTCGCGCCAGTTCTTTGCCTCCCGGTCGAAGACATAGCTCAGTGTCCCCACGCACTGGAACACCTGATTGCTGCCAGCAGCTCGCACCATGGTGAACCCGTCGATCACCTTCCCCAGGTAGAAGTCGGCTACATCCTTCTTCCCGTCGGAAACGACCACATGGACGCCCTTGTCGTCGACGCCGTGCTCCGAGTGCCGATCCTTGCGCTCCGTGACCAGGTCCGAGAACTCGAGGGCGACCAGCTTCTCGACCATCGTCTTCGCGGCGTTGCTGTCGGCGTCGTCGCTGACCGGTTTCGTCACGCGCCAGCCGGCGGGCCCGGCCGCCCGCTCGAGGGCTACCGTGGTCCCCTTGGCGGTGATCGCGACTTTCTTGATCTGCTTCTGTGTCAATCGAGGCACCGGGCGTGGCCTCTCCCCGCGCCGCTCGCCCTTGTCCGGCCGCGTCTGCAGGTAGTACACGATTCCGAGCAGTACGAGAAAGACCAGCAGCGCGCCCAACGTCTTGCGGTTCATCGTATGTTCGTCCCGTCTCGCATGTGGGTGGCCTCACGTGCCCTTGACCATCCGTTCGGCTTGGCGCCGTCGCCTCGAGTGCCGCACGCGCCACCTGACGATCCCCAGCACGACGAACACCACCGGCAGGCCGATGATGTTGATCCACTTGGCCATCGTGACTCTACTGTCATCGAGGCGCTCAAGCGGGCGGCGAGTCTGGCTCTTGCCGCGGATCCCGATCATCGTCTCGTCCTCGGCCAGGTAGTCGACGATGTTGAGCAGGAGCAGCAGGTTGGAACGGTTCAGGCCGAGGAACTGGTCCTGGACCAGATCGGAATCGCCCACCAGCACCAGCCGGGTGCTGGGCGGGCTCTTCTTCCCCTGACCCGAGGGCCTGGCCTCCTTCTCCGTTGGAGGTCGGGCCGGGCCGGGCGCGGGGATCTTCTTGCCGGCGAAGTAGCTCTTGAAGCTCCCCTGCAGCAGCATGGCCAGCTTGAAGGGACCGAGCTCCTTGGTGGGAGTGGGCTGGCGCAGGGGATCGAAGAGGAAGAACCCGGTCTGGCGCCAGCTCTTGGGCGAGCTGGAGGCCAGCGCGACGCCCTTGATCCCCTTGTCCTGCCTGGCCTCCTTGGTCAGCTCGACCGAGCTGGGGAAGATCGATACGTAGGCTCTCAGGCGACGCGTGATCGGGCTCTCGCGCGAGAGACTGGTCACGATCGGGAACGCGGGGTAGTTGGTGACCACTCGCTGGTTGTTGCCCGCGGGAAGCACGACCCGCTGGTTCTGACCGTCCATGATCAGATCCTGGCCCAGCTGTACGCCGTAGTACTCCAGCATGGGACGGATCCCGATCACGTTGGAGCGTGCGATCCGAGGTGGCATCTGGCCTGGCTGGAATTGGCCGCGCGGCGTCTCCAGCACCATGCCGTCTATGAACAGCGCGACCGACTTGCCCTTCATCAGGAACTGGTCGATCTCGTAGATCGCCCGTTCAGGCAGCTGCTTGCGCGGGCCGACCATCACCAGTAGATCCACGTCGCCGGGGATCGGCTTCTTGCCCTCGGTCAGATCCACGGTTGTCACCTCGTACTCCTTGAGCGCCTCCTGGACCGCGGTCAGGCCCTGGAACACCGAGGGCTCGCCGTGACCCGAGGTGAAGCCCACTTTCTTCTTCTTGCCGATCAGGCGGCGGATGGTCGAGGAGATCTGGTACTCGAGAGTGTTGATGTCGGCCGCGAACGAGATCGACTCGACCTTGCCGCCGTACTGGAAGGCGACACCGAGGTAGGATTCGGTGACCGAGACCTTGGTCTTCTCCATCACGCTGAGCCGGGCGGGGAAGACCTTGAGCCGGCGCGCCTCCTCCTTGATCTTGTCGTCCTTGGCCGGGTCGAGGGCCTCCCAGACCATCTTGCCCGCCGAGTTGCGCGAGTACTCGTCGAGCATGTCGCGTAGGTAGCGCGCGATGCTCTGGACCTGCGGCGGGAGGTCGCTGGAGATGAACGCCTTCACGGTCAGCCGGTCGGGGAGCCCGGCCACCAGCCGCTTGGAGGCGTCGCCCAGCGTGTAGATCTGGTCCTGGGTCAGATCCGCGCGGCCGAAGATCCGGCTGGAGGCCAGGTTGACCAGCACCAGAATGCCGATGACCAGGACGGAGTAGAACACCGCGGTGGAACCCTGCTTGATCTTCCTGCTCGCCATGTCGCTACCTCACTTCCAGCGTCGGCTGTCGAGAGATTGAACCGCAAGGAACAGGCAGGCCACGATCAGCGACAGGTAGTAGATGATGTCTCTTGAGTCGATCACGCCCTTGGAGATGTTGCCGAAGTGGGTGTCGAGGCTGATGTACTCCACCACGGGGGCCAGGGCGGATGGCATCAGCGGCAACAGCTTGCCGAAGAGCCAGAGAGAGAAGGTGATTCCCCAGGCGATGATGAAGGAGACAACCTGGTCGCTGGTCCAGCTCGACGCCATCAGTCCGATCGCGACGTAGGCCCCGGCCAGCAGCAACAGACCCAGGTACCCACCCACGACTGCGCCCCAGTCCAGGTCGCCGAACTGGCTCAGCGTGATCGGGAAGGCCAGGGTGAGCAGGATCGCCACCGTGATGACGGCCAGCGCGGCGAGGAACTTGCCGACAACGACCTCCCAGTCCCGGACCGGCATCGTGATCAGGATCTCGAGCGTGCCGGAGTTCTTCTCCTCGGCCAGCAGCCTCATCGTCACGGCGGGGACGAAGAGCGTGAAGATGAAGGGGGCCCAGTAGAAGTAGCCACGCAGCGTCGCCTCGCCCTCGACGAAGACCTGGCCGACCTCGATCCAGAGGTAGGCCACCCCGACGAGGAAGGCCGTGACCACGATATAGCCGACGGGGGAGTTGAAGTAGCTCCCCAGCTCCCTGCGAAAGATCGTGAGCGTGTTGCCCATGGTCGCCTCTTCAGTCCGGGGCTCAGGCCTTGCCCGCTGAGGTCAGCTTGCGGAAGACATCCTCGAGGCTCGTGCTGCGCCGCAGTAGCTCGAGCAGTGTCCAGTTGTTGTCCGTCACGCACGCGTGCACCCGCCGGCGGAGCTCGTCGTCGTCGTCGCCCTCGAGGTTGATCTGGAACCCGTCCTCGCCTGCCGAGCAGCCCACCACGCCGTCGAGGGCGGACAGCTTCTCGGTGACGAGCTCCGGCTGTGCTGCATCGTCGAGCCGGAGGCGAAGGCTCTGCTGGCCGTGCTCTCGGACCACATCCTCGATCGTCCCGTCAGCGATCAGCTCGCCGCGGCTGATCAGGATGATCCGGCCGCAGGTGGCCTCGACGATCGGCAGGATGTGCGACGAGAGGAGCACCGTCTTCTTGCGACCAACCTCCTTGATCAGTTCGCGGATCTCGACGATCTGATTCGGATCGAGCCCGGCGGTCGGCTCGTCGAGTATGAGGATCGGCGGGTCGTGGATCATCGCCTGGGCCAGGCCCACCCGTTGCCGGTAGCCCTTGGACAGCGTCCCCACCGACTCCCCCATCACCTCGTACAGACCACAGACCTTCGCGACCGAGCGGATCCGGTCCGTGCGCTTGCTGACTTCCACCTGGCGCAGCGCTGCCGCGAACTGGAGGAACTCGAGCACCGTGAGGTCCTGGTACAGCGGCGTGTCCTCCGGCAGGTAGCCGATCTTCTGCCGTACCTCCAGGGATCGCTGCCCCACGTCGAGGCCGGTCACCTTGGCTGTCCCGGAGGTGGGCGCAATGTAGCAGGTCAGGATCTTCATGGTGGTGGTCTTGCCTGCCCCGTTCGGGCCGATGAAACCCAGCACCTGCCCCCTGGGGACCCGGAAGGAGATCCCTTTGACGGCGTACTTCGCGCCGTAGCGCTTGCTCAGGTTCTCGACCTGGATCATGGCGTCTGTCGCCTGCTCCATGGCTAGCTCTCTGTTGCTGTTGGCGGACCCGACGGGCCTTGACGTGGCCGAACCCCGGGCCAGCGGCATCTATTCCTGTGGAGGTTGTCTATACAGGCGCCCGACCAAGAGTGTCAAGTCCGTCAGTAACTTGACCTGTAAGAATTCCCGAGATATTTTATGGGTATGCGTACAGTGGGGCTCGTGGCAATTCTGGTGTTTGCCCCTACCATGCTCCCCAATCTGGCCCAAGCGAACCAGAGCGTGGTGGTCGTGCCTGTCGACCAGGACGAGGCGTACAACATGGCTGCGCGGCTGTGCATCGCCACTCGCCGGGTCCTGGCTTCCAGGGGACGCGTGGTCACCGCCGCCGCTGTGGCGCTGGCGCCCAAGTCCAGCGCCCAGGCAGAGTTGGTCTCAAAGGCGCTGGCCAGGTACAAGGAGGGGGTCGAGAGCTACGACGGCCTGGAATTCAAGAGGGCAAGGGCTCTGTTTCGCGAGGCGGCGGACATCTTCCGGCGCGCGATGCAGAAGAAGCTGAGCAACGCGACCCAGTACACCAAGACGCTGCACTACCTCGCGGCGGCGGCGCTGTACGACAACGACCGATCTGCCGCGTCCGCGTCCTTCGCGGAGGCGGTCAGTTTTTCGCCGAAGCAGAGCCCTGACAACGCGGTCTTCTCTCCGGATGTGCTCAAGGTGTACGAGGAGGAGGCGGCCGCTTCGGCCAAGCGGGGATCGCTCAATATCGTGAGCAACCCGCCCGCCGAGGTGCTGCTCAACGGCAGGGCCGTCGGCGCAACGCCGATGCTGAAGACCAGCCTCCGTCCCGGCAACTACCTCGTGACGTGCCGCAGAGCGAGCTATGAGAGTGATTCGCAGTGGATCGTGGTTCAGGATGCCAGCAAGGCCGAGGTGAGAACCGAGCTCAAGGCCCTGCCGCAGGGCATGATGTACACCCAGACCCTGGCGGAGGTCGCGCGCGAGACCAGAGGTCCCCGCCCGGGGCCGGCGACGAGCCGGCTGCTGCAGATGCTGAGAACCAGCTCGGCGGTGCTGGTCTCGGCCAAGGGGGGAAAAGGAGAGGCGGTCTGGACCGAGTCGGGTAGATGGACCAAGCGCTTCAGCGCAGCGGTGGCGCCGGGGAGCGAGCGTGCCTTCGCGACCAGGTTCGTTGAATCCGGCGGCTTCATCGCTCCGCCGGACGCCTGCGCCAGATCGATCGACTGCGGCAACAATCAGCAGTGCGTCGATGGACGATGCGTGGCGCAGAGCAGGACGACGCCGTTCTACAAGACATGGTGGTTCTGGACCGTGGTCGGCGTGGCGGTGGCGGGGGGGGCTACCGGCGCCGTCCTCGGCACGATGGACCGGTCCGTTACCTGGCGTGCCGAGCTTCGGCCTGGAGGCACGCAATGACCCGCATCCGTCGGGCAATGATGGTGGGTCTGGTGCCCTGTCTGGTCTGCGCCTGCCCTGTCGACCCCGAGCTGGTCTTCGACCCCGGCGCCAGTGTGCTGTTCGTGGGGCAGAAGGCGCGGATCGTCGTGACGGAGGGGAGCGGCGGGTCCGACCTGGACTACTCCAGCTTCGAGCTGGTGGATTCGAACAAGAAGGTCTTCAGCTCCAAGTCCCCCGCGCTGGGGCTGAAGCGGCTCGCCGCGGACGAGCTGCAGTTCACGGTCCCACCGGGGATCGCGGCCGGCGATGCCAACATCTCCGTCGAGACCAGCAAGGGCCCGGCCTTCTCCGGCAAGGTGACCATCAACCGGCTGATCGCGATGCGCGACCTGTCGGGCAAGCTCTGGCTGCTCGCGCTGCTGGGCGACGGAACGGCGTCCCAGTTCGCCGAGTTCACGGCCGGCAAGTTCGGCTTCGGCCACGGGCAGGTGGCCATCGGCATGGGCGGGCGGCTGCTGGCCTCGACGGCCGACGGTTCCCACCAGCTCTATCTGGCATGGGTCGGCGCCGCGCTCGAGCCCTCCCCCCCCTACACTTTCGACCCGACCGAGGACATCGCTGACCTCAAGGTGACCTCCCAGGGCCTGACCCTGGTTGCCACCAGCAACGGCGTCTATCTCGTCAACCCGCCCAGCAAGCAGCCGCCGCAGATCCCTGCAGTGTCGCTCACCCCGCTGCCGACCGGAGACGCCCGCGGCCTTGCGGTCAACCACGACGGCACACGGGCCGTGGCGATCACCGATCCCGGAGCCGCGGGCTATGTCTCGCTGTCAGTGATCGATCTGCAGCTGTCGCCACCGGCGATCATCGAGACGCTGACCACTTCATGGGCCGGCGGGGTCAGCCTCGCGCTGCACGTGGGGATGTCGCCCGACGGCAATCGCGTCCTGGCGGTCGATGGCACGGGCGATCGAGTGGCGCTCTTCGTCAAGGACACGCATCCGCCGCTGGAGTCCGACTGCCCCGCGGGCGAGGATGGGGCGGCGGCGGTGGTCAGCGACGTGACCGGCGACACCTTCTACGTCGCCAACAGGACCGGAAAGACCCTGAGCCGGATCCAGGTCAGCGACGACAAGCTCAGCTTCGCCACACCGCTGACCCCGGGAACCAGCAGCCCGGTGGATCTGTCGGTCAGCGAGCTCAACGAGGTGACGATCCTGCTCGAGCACGACATGGTGCTGCTCTACGACAACGGATCGCAGGCCAGCCCGCTGACCTTCGACAACCTGTTCAAGGACAAGGTCAACGGCGAGGTAGGGGGATCGGTGGCCGTCCAGCCCTGAGCGGCGACACGTCTACCCTCTCGCTGGTCCTCGACGGCGATAGCGGCGTTGCTCGTCGTCGAAATACCACAAGTATGACTTCCTCCTCGCGCCTTGCTCTCGCCGCCGAGTCCTTCGCGATAGTGCATCGCTATTCCAGCCGGGCAGGTCTGGTCCCCTGGAACTGAGATGCTCGACGTAAGTTGCGCCGGGATGGCGGTGGCGGACACGCGCTGCGCGAAGCAGCCAAGGCCGCCTTCCCAAGCACAGACCACCCCGACGCACAGGCGGCGCGGCAGGTCCCCCGGGCGCCAAGTCCTTCGCTGCTTCTTTTTTCCAGGCTTCGTGCAGCGCGTGTCCGCCCGGGAAATGCGATCGAATCCTCTGTCTGATCCAGGGGTCTACACTTGCGGGCTTCACCTGCGCAGCCAGAGTCCGTCGACGAATCTCAGGTCGAGGCCGTCGGGGTCCCGGTCCTCGCGCCCCCGTGGGGCGGCGTGCCGGTCCTCGCGCCCCTGACGGGGCGCTGCGGGATGCGGCAGCGGCACGCGGGGTGAAGCAGCGGGACCCAGGCGCGAGACGGCCGCGTCCAGCGTCTCCGTCCACAGGTGGGCCAGCTCGAGGTACTCGGGCTGGTCCGGCACCGCATGCTCCGCTGCCTCCAGCACTGCCGGCGACAGCCCGCCTCCACATCCAGAGGCGTACCCTTGCAGGAAGAGAACCAGGCCTGCGTGGTCCACAGGCTGCATCCGGGGCAGCCCGAGCAGGTGGTTGACCAGCGCCGTGCGGAACAGGTCGCCGTAGGTCAGGTCGTCCGGGATCGGCTCTGGCAGCTCCATCCCGAGCATCAGCCGCGCCACGGCGAGGGCTCGTGCGACGCAGGCATCGAGCCGCCTCAGGTCGTCGAGGTCGTGAAACGGCCGGACGCCCTCCTCGTCATGGTGCTGCGGACGAGAGGCGAGCAGCGAGCTGATCTGACCCCGCAGCGGCGGATCGAGCAGGTCGACCTGGCCCGGCCTGCGCCCCAGCTGGCCGCCACGCGCTGCATGCGCCACCCTCCTGCGGCGGTCCAGCACGATGCTGTGCCCCAGCCTGGCCAGGCGGAGCAGGGCCACGCTCGCGAGGGCCTGCTGGGCGCGGTCGATGTCGCCGTTGCAGAGGAACTCGAGGCCCAGACTGAGGCGCCAGTGCAGTCGTTGCAGGCAGTGGGTGGCCCCGTCGTAATCGGCCGGGTCGATCCGGTCGGCAGCCAGCGCCCGGTTTCCGAGCGTCACCAGCGCCTGGTTGACGCGCTGCTGGTCCTCGGGGCTGTCCAGCATCGCGACGGCGCGGCTCCAGAACGACTCCTCCGGCTGCGAGGCGAAACGCGCCAGATCGGTGGTGCCGACGGGGTCCGGGTCGCTGGCCAGGGGGCGATCTGCGGTCTGCTCGTCCGGGCGAACCGAGGCCGGGTCGAGGTAGGCGTAGATCAACAGCGCCTGCTCCGGGTCTGCGAACCCAAGATCCTGCAGGCGGCCGTTACGCCAGCGAAAGGCCCACTCCTCGAGCATCGTCGGCGTCTCCGCGGTGAGATTGTGGAGCAGCCGCCGGGCGGCGTCGTGGTCCAGCATGTAGAGCCGGTTCACCAGCTCCAGCGTCTGCTGGGCGGCCGTGGCGTCCTCGGTCGCGACCTCCAGCGCGAACCAGCCATCCGGAGTCTGATGGAGCACGCCCTCCAGCTCGTCGGGGATTCCCTCCTCCTCGATCAGGTGGATCCGCAGCAGCCGCAGCAGGACGTATCCCATGAGCTCGACGTCCAGCCCCCGCAGGTCTGCGGCCATGGCCTCGTCGGGCAACTGCGTGGCGATCAGATGCAGCCAGTCCAGTGCGTCGGACAGGTCGACCCGGTCGCCGTGCCAGATGTCGAGATCGAGCAATTCCCGCACCTGTTCGGCCGTGGCCATCGCGATCAGGTCGACCGAGTCCGTGCGCCCGATCGAGCTCACCATGCGATGGAGCGCCACGCTCGACATGGTCGACACCTTCTGCGGCGCCTCGGGGTCGTCGAGCAGTGCGTTGAGGGTAGCGGTGGGGGAGGGTAGCGAGCAGGGTATTCTCAGCGTCATGGCAAACGTGGTCCGGTGGGGCAGGCGGGCGGAGCA
>Ga0180009_10002276_pt1 | contig 22665 bp, 18 predicted proteins | sample OS_PC_MetaG_FD_123537 | JGI IMG/M metagenome (GOLD analysis project Ga0180009, IMG submission 123537) | Groundwater microbial communities from the Aspo Hard Rock Laboratory (HRL) deep subsurface site, Sweden - OS_PC_MetaG | ecosystem: Environmental > Aquatic > Deep subsurface > Groundwater...
ACCAGATATAGATATACCTACTCTGATTTTTGTTTTTTCAATATCAAATTCCTCTATATTACCTGAAAGTGTGCTTGAAAATACTAATTCTGAAGTAAGAGTTTCTTTACATAAATAATCCTTATACTCCTCAATTATTTTTCTCTCTTTTTCTGAGCAATCGATTATAGTTTTTATGGTATTTTCTATTCTAAATCCAGCTCCTTTTCTCTGGTTTTGAATTAATCTCACTAGTTCTCTTATAAAACCTTCATCAAGAAGTTTTTTTGACAATACTGTATTTAAAGTAAGAGCTATTTCACCTTCCTTTTCAGTTATATGTTTTGGTGGTGCAACTATCTCTATTAATATTTCTTCCGGTAATAGCTCTTCCTCTTGTTCTTCCAACTTAATTTTAACTTTCTCGTTTGCTAACACAGTATTTGCAATTTCTTGATGATTCATTCTTTCCAAGATATTTTTTATTACAGAAACCTTAGAGCCATATTTTGGACCCAGAAGTTCAAGATTTGGTTTTACCTTATAGTTCAATATCTGTTTAAGATCTGGGGTTAATTCAAAACTTTTTACATTAAGTTCATCTTTTATTACAGCCTTATAATCTATCAATTTTTCTGTTTGTTCTGTTTTAAATACTTTAATATATGACAATGGTTGCCTAACTTTTATTGATGCCTTATTTCTTGCTGACCTACCCAAACTAACTACCTTTCTTACCAGATTCATCTGTTCCATTAAATCTTTATCAATTAATTCTTTTTTAGAAATTGGAAAATCTGTTAGATGTACACTTTCTGGTGAATCTTTAGAAATAGAAAAAACAAGATTTTGATAAATCTCCTCACTTATAAAGGGCATATACGGTGCTAACAGTTTTGCAATTGTTACCAGACATTCATAAAGAGTCAAATATGCAGAAATCTTATCTTTATCTTCCTCAGATTTCCAGAATCTCCTTCTTGATCTTCTAATATACCAGTTTGATAATTTATTAACGAATTGTTCAATTTCTTTTCCACCCCTTGTAGCATCATAGTTATTCAGACTTTCATCAACAGTAGATATTGTTTGATTTAGTTCTGATAAAATCCATTTATCCAGAACAGACCTTTCCTCAAATTTTAGGGAATATTTTTCTGGATTAAATTTATCAATATTTGCATATACTACAAAAAAACTATAACTGTTCCATAATGTAAGAATAAACCTCTTTATGATTTCATTTATTATATCCACATCAAAATTCTTATTTACCCAAGGGGAGCTAGAGGTAAAGAGATACCATCTAAGTGCATCAGCACCCTGGTTATTTAAAACTGACCAGGGATCTACTGTATTCCCTCTGGACTTACTCATTCTTCTTCCATATTTATCATTTATTAGACCTAAGCAGACAACATTTTTATAACTTGACTTCTCAAATAAAATAGTTGATATAGCCATCATAGTATAAAACCAACCTCTAGTTTGATCTAGGGCTTCACAAATAAAATCTGCTGGAAAATTATCATGAAATTTTTCATAATTTTCAAAAGGATAATGAAGTTGAGCATATGGCATTGAGCCAGAATCAAACCAACAATCAATTACTTCTTTAACTCTACTCATTTCAGCTTTACACTCTGGACAAATAAGATTTATTTCATCAATATATGGTCTATGTAAATCTAGTTTATCTGGAAAATGTTTAGCTAACTTCTTAAGTTCATCCATGCTTCCAATGCAAATTCTATGACCAGAATTATCTTCCCAAATAGGAAGTGGTGTACCCCAATATCTCTCTCTTGAAAGTGACCAATCAATATTATTTTCTAACCAATTACCAAATCTTCCATATTTGATGTGATCAGGATACCAGTTTATCTCAGAATTTGATTTTAATAACTTATCTTTTATTGTTGATGTAGCGATAAACCAGGATTTCCTTGCAAAATATAAAAGTGGAGTATCACATCTCCAGCAATGAGGATATGAATGTAAAATTTTTTCCTCTTTAAATAGGATTTTTCGTTGTATAAGATTTTTTATAATTTCAGGATCAGCTTTTTTAACAAATAGACCTGCAAAATCAACAGCTTTTTTCTTTATTTTACCTGATTCATTAACTAATTGAATAATAGGAAGACCTTTTTCTCTTGCTAAATTCATATCATCTACACCAAAAGCAGGAGCTATATGAACAATTCCAGTTCCTTCCTTAAGAGAAACAAAATCTGCACCTACTACAAGATAACAATCATTTTTTATGTTTGTGTAATTAAAAAGAGGTTCGTATCGCTTACCTGTAAGATCTTTTCCTTTAAAAGTTCTTAATATTTGATAAGGTTGTTCAATTACATCTTCTAAAAGAGTTTTAGCCAATATAAGTTTTTCATTATTCTTGCTTATTTCAACATAATCTTCATCCAAGTTCACAGCTAATGCTACATTTGATAGAAGGGTCCACGGTGTTGTAGTCCAAACCAAGAAGTTAGAATCCTCATCTTTAAGTTTAAACTTTACATAAACTGAAGGGTCCTCAACTTCTTTATAACCCTGAGCTACTTCATGACTTGAAAGAGGGGTTCCACATCTAGGACAGTAAGTTACAACTTTGTATCCTTCATATAAAAGATCCTTATCATATATTTGTTTTAAAATCCACCATACAGTTTCAATATAGTTATTTGTAAAAGTATAGTATGCATCAGACATGTCTAACCAGAAACCAATTCTATCAGTCAATTTAACCCAGTCTTCTACATACTCAAATACAGATTGTTTACATAACTCACTAAAACGCTTAATTCCAATTTCTTCAATTTCTTTTTTACTATCCACCCCTAATTTTTTTTCAATTTCAAGCTCTACAGGTAGACCATGTGTATCCCATCCACCTTTCCTTGGAACATAATATCCTTTCATTGTTTGATATCGGGAAAATATGTCCTTAAATGATCTCGCAAGTACGTGATGAACTCCTGGTTTAGCATTTGCTGTTGGAGGTCCCTCATAGAATATGAACTTTTTACTTCCCTCTCTATTTTTTAGACTCTTTTGAAAGATTTTATTATTCTTCCAGAACTCTAAAATATTGTTTTCAAGTTTTACTAAATCAACTTTACTTTTAACTGGTTTAAACATTTTTACTCCAAGAAATCATTAGTAATTGCTAATAAAACAGTGTATAAATATATAAGTAAATACAGAATATTTATATAATTATACATAAAATATAATTTATAATCGGATTTTTTTCCTTTATTTCCTTTTAGTATAAGCATTTCATAAATAAAAACCTCCCATTAAAATTTAAGAGAGGTTTTATCTGAAATCTTTTTATATAAATTTAAATTACTTTATTTGAATATTTTTACATATCTCCTATTATAATAATCTTATTATATTTTTAAAGAAATTATATAAAGTCAGATTAAAATCAAAATAGCAAATTAAACAATCTTACTATTTAATTAAACTATATTTTCCTCATCAAAAAATTTATCAGCTATTTCACTATTAGCAAAAGATTCTGTTTTTTTCTCCTTATGCTTTTCTTCTACCCCACTTTCAGCTTCAGATTCTATCTCATCCATTTTTTCAGACTCATCTTCTGCTTTTAAAGCCTCATTAGAATCTTCAATTCTTGCCTTTTCTTCAACACTCTTTTCACTTAAATCCTCTTCTACAGCCGTAGGTCTTTCATATATCTTTTCAGTTTTTAAAACTGATGATAATCTATTATAAATTTCTGTTAAACTATTATTCAATTTATCCTGTATTTTCTTAATTCCCTGGATATCTTCTAACATTTCTCTAATTTCATCTTGAGATTTAAGCACAAGCTCCTCAGATTTTTTTTCCGAGTCTATTTTTATGTTTTCTGATTCAAGTTTAGCAGCTTTAATGATTTCCTCTGCGGATTTTTGTGCAGAAATTAATGTATTCTCCATTATTTTCCTAATTTCACTCGGTTCTCCCCGTGTCGGTTCTCCCCCTGTCTCCCTTTTTAGTTCTACTTCATTAAGTCTTCTCTTTAAATCGTTATTCTCTTTATGAAGCGTTTCTAATTCTCCAGCTATGGCATCTAAAAAGGTGTCTACTTCTTCTGGATTATATCCCCTCAAAGATATGTGAAACTGCTTTTCCTGGATATCTATTGGTGTTATTCTCATCTATATCTCCTTTCATAATATTGCTTTAATATTTTATCAAATTTTTTTATTTTTTACTTCATTAATTGCTTACTTAGTTCCTCAGCTCTATTTGTTGCTGCTTTTATTGCTTTTAATATGTGATATCTAATTGCTCCTTTTTCAAATTGCTCTAATGCTGCAATAGTTGTTCCACCAGGAGATGTAACCATTCTTCTTAATTCAGTTGGAGATTTACCAGACTCCTTCAACATCTTGACTGAACCCTCCATAGTCTGAACTGCAAGTTTTTTTGCAATATCTTTATTAAGTCCAACTGATATCCCTGCATCTACTAAAGATTCTATAAAATAGAAAAAATATGCAGGTCCACAACCATTAATAGCAGCAGCAGCATTCTGCAACTTCTCAGGTAATATATCAACATCCCCGACACAAGAAAGTAATTCCCTTGCAAAATTTAGGTGTTTATCATTCGCATATTTTCCTTTACTTAATACAGATATTGCTGATTGAAAAAGTGCAGGAGTATTTGGCATAACTCTTATTACAGGAACTTCTTCTTTCATATATGATTCAATGAAATATGTGGGAATACCAACAGCAATTGAAATTACCATTTGATAAGATCTTAAAAGTTCTCCTACTTCCTCTAAAACTGTGGCAATATTCTGTGGTTTTACTGAAAAAAATATCATATCAGAAACTTTAACAGCTTCTTTATTATCCATTGTAGTTTTCACATTGTACTTCTCCTCTAAATATTTGAGCCTTTGCTTCCTGATATCACTTAGAATAATATTCTCCACTGGGAAAAATTTCGATGAGATAATCCCCGCAAGAAGAGCTTCACACATATTTCCAGCTCCAATAAAACAGAGTTTATTAAAATCATGCATATTTTATCCTCCAAAGATGTTAATAATGATCAAAAATAGATTAAAATTGATTAAAGAGTCCTTTTTCTTCCAATCTTATCCTCTCTTCTGCTGATACCTCAATATTATAAGGTGATAAAAGAAAAACTCTATCTGCAACTCTTTGAATTCCACCATCAAGACCGTATGTAAGACCACTTGCAAAATCTATAACTCTTTTCGCCAGATTTTGATCAACTCCCTGCAGATTGATAATCACCGGAATATTTGCTTTAAACTTTTCACCCATAACTTGTGAGTCACTAAAACTATGTGGTTCAATAATATATACTTTAGATTGAATAAATTCTTTTGACTTATTTATTCTTCTAACATCTTCTCTCTTATTCTCTCCTGAGTACTTAACTACCGGTTTTGTAAAACGGCCTATTGAAGATCTTTCTTCTTCCTCTTCTTCAAGAAATTCCTCTTCTTCTTCAGCCAAACCTAAAAAAATCAATACCTTTTTAAAAAATCCTGGCAAAAAAATCACCTCACTTATTTAAAAATTGCAGAACCTATTCTTACCATAGTTGACCCTTCTTCTATAGCTATCTCAAAATCATTACTCATTCCCATTGATAAATGTGAAAGAGAAAGATCTGGATACTTCTTATTTATCTTATTTTTAAGTTCTCTTAATGTTTTAAAAATCCTTCTACAAATTGACATATCATCTGTAAAAGGAGCTAAGGTCATAAGACCAACTATTTTTACATTTTTATAATTTGATATTTCTTTTACAAAATCAATTAATAGATTGGGTTTAATTCCATACTTTGTCTCTTCACCAGATATATTTACTTCTACTAATATTTTTTGAATTTTATCTATATTTTTTGCTCTTTTATCAATCTCTTTTACTGTTGATATAGAATCAATTGAATGTATATATTCTACAATTGGAATGACTAATTTCACTTTCCTGCTCTGAAGATGTCCAATAAAGTGCCATGTAACTAAATCTCCTATATTATTATATAGATCAATTAATTTTTTTGCTCTATTTTCACCAACATGTTTTATACCATTTTCAATTGCTACCTTTAATTCATCAGATTTAACATACTTCGATGCTGCAATTAACAGTATGTCTGAAGTTAAACGATCACTTCTTTTTGCTACTTCTTCTATTTTTTTATAAACATTACTAATCTTTTGTTTTATATAAATCTTCTTATTCATAAATTTTTTTATTTCAGATGAGATTACACAACTTTTTCTGAGTAAGTTCCTTTTGTCATTGCGAGCAATTTTTATTATGTCATTACGAGGAATCTCGCTCTTCGCAATGATACAGTATCAAAATAAAGAATCTGAGCAAAATCATAGACTCTATATCTACTAAATAAATATTAGATACCTTTATAACTATTGACTCTGCTCAGAATCCAAATTTAAAATTTTTTGATTTTAAATTATTATTAAAAATGTAATTTGAATTACAAATTAAGATTTTTGTTAAATTATTGGTTTTTCTTCCTCAAAAAAGATGGTATATCTAAATAATCTTCTTTTGTTTCTTCCTCTTCTTCGATTTCTTCACCAGCTTCTTCTGTCTCCTCCAGAACCTTTTCTTCAAAGGATACTTCTTCTTTTGGTGCTACTCTACTGGCAATTAATTCCTCATCAAATCCTGTTGCAATGACTGTTACTTTTAATGAATCCTTCCTATTTTCATCTAAAACAGCACCAAAAATTATATCTGCGTCCCTTTTTGTGGAATTTCTAATAATTTCAGCTGCTTGATTGACTTCAAAAAGTTTTAGGTCTGGTCCTCCTGTTATATTAAGAAGTATTCCACTCGCTCCTTCAATTGAATATTCAAGTAAAGGACTTGAAATAGAATTTTTAGCTGCTTCAATGCTTCTATTTTCACCTGAAGCTTCGCCACTTCCAAATAAAGCTGTTCCTGCATTACTAATTATTGATTTTACATCAGCAAAATCCAGGTTAATTAAGCCTGGCATTATTATCAAGTCTGTAATCCCCTGAATCCCATCCTTTAAAACAGTGTCTGCCATTCTAAATGAGTCTATTAAAGATGTGTCTTCATTTGATACTTCTAAGAGCTTATCATTTGGGATTACAATTAGACAATCAACATTCTCTCTAAGTTCAGAAATACCTTTATCTGCCTGAAGTGATCTTCTTAGTCCTTCAAAAGTGAAAGGTCTGGTTACAACTCCAACTGTTAATATACCTAATTCTTTGGCAATGTCTGCCACAATGGGAGCAGCTCCTGTTCCTGTACCTCCACCTTTTCCTGCTGTAATAAATACCATATCTGCTCCTTTTAAAACTTCAGCAATTGCATCTCTACTTTCTAATGCAGCTTGTCTACCAACTTCAGGGTCTGAGCCTGCTCCAAGACCTGTTTCACCTATTATAAGTTTATTATCTGCTTCTGCTAAAATTAGGGATTGCGCATCTGTGTTAATTGATATGAATTCTACCCCCTGTACTCCATCTTGAACCATTCTGCTTACTGCATTAATTCCACCACCACCCACTCCAACAACCTTTATAACTGCAACATAACTATTTCGAGGATCAATCACTTTTATTACCTCCTATTATTTTCATTTTAACATTTCAGAAAACCATTTTCTTACTTTATTTATTAGTCCTTTTATTAGATTTTTTCTTTCTTTTTTAAAACCCTCAACCTTTGGTTTATAGTTCATACCATACAACAGTAAACCTATACATGTAGAATATATTGGATTTTCTAAATTGTCAATATTTGATACAAAATTTTTTGGAATTCCTATTCTAACTGGTGCTAAAAAATAAGATTTTGCTATTTCATCAATTCCATAAATATGAGAAGAACCACCACTTAAAACCAGACCTCGAGGAATTAAATTTAATAGATTTTCTTTTTCAAATCTGTCATATATAATTTCAAAAATTTCTAATAAGCGGGGTTCAACAATATAGCAGAGTTTTGTAGCTGTGACTATTTTTTCGCTTCCTTTCTCTAAAAAGAAATAAGCACCTGGGTCTGTTAATTTTTCCATAGCAATAGCATAGCTACATTTTATTCTTTCTGCATTTTTATAAGAAGTCTTTAAACCAATTCTTATATCATTTGTTATTGTCTCTCCACCAACTGGAACTATAAAACTGTATAAAATACTCCCATCGACAAAAACTGCTACATCTGTAGTTCCAGCTCCAATATCAATTAGAGCCACTCCTTCATTCTTTTCCTCTTCGCTTAATATAGACAATGATGAAGCCACTGATTCAAGTACTATATCCTCAACTTCAATACTAGCTAAATTTAAAGCTTTTATTAAATTTCTTATAGAAGTTAATACTCCAAGTACAATATGCACTTCTGCTTCTAATTTTGTACCAAACATTCCGATTGGATTATTTATACCTTTTTGTCCATCTACTATGTAATACCTAATTAGTGAATGAATTAGTTTATATTGTGGTGGAATCTCAACTTTTAATGCTGTTTTTAGTGCTCTTTTCTTATCTAATGATGTTATCTCGAACTTAGGACCAGTTATAACTGTTTCTCCTTTATTATTAAATGATCTAATATGACCACCAGTTATTCCTATAACTGCGGATTCTATTTCAAATCCACTTTCCTTTTCAGCTTTCTCTACTGAATCGATTATGAAACCTGCAATTTCTTGCGTATTGACAACTATTCCCTTTCTCATGCCCTTTGATGGAGTGAAACCCATTCCCAAAATTTCAACTTGTCCTGATGTCGCCTTTCCAACCATAGTACATATTTTAGATGTTCCTATATCTATCGCAACAACTATCTCCTCATCTTTTGCCAATTAATTCACCCCTATATAATCCATTCTCTTAATAAATTGAACTTAAATAATTTTAATTAAATAAAAATTTATGGAGTTGTGACTGGCTTTGTCCAAACTCTTACATCAATTATTTTTAACTGACTATTTTTATCTTTTGATTTTTCTGACTCAACATTTTCATTTTCCTCTTTGGTGCTTTCCTGTTGTTCTGCTATACTTTCATGCAATTTATAAATTTCTAAAACAGTTTCTTCCTTTTTAGCCAGGTTTTCAGAGTTTCCAAATATTATTTCTATATTATCATTTGTAAATGCTGAAATATTTAAGCCATCACTTATAGAATAGTAAGATATCATCTTTTTCATATCTTCACTTAGATTATTAAAAATAACTATTACTTCAATTAAACCATCAATGTCAAGTTTATCTCCAATGTTTATTTCCTCAAATTCTAAATTTTTAATAATGGGAAGACTTTTCTCTGTATATTTATCTTTTTTGTCCAAGACATAACAATCTCTATTAATAAAAAAATATAGATCCTCATTTTTAATAACAGCCTCTGAAACCCTTTCTGTAATTTCAATGTCTATCATCCTTGAAAGATTTTTTTTAATTTTTACATCATCTATCCAGGAAAGTTTAAGTATCTTTTCTTTGACTCTATCTAAATCTATGCTGAATATATTAGAATTCTTATCTAATTCAAAAGTTTCAATGATCACTTCATCTGGATAATGAGTACATCCAGTAATTTTAATATCCTTAATGTTAAAAAATGGTGATGTCTCTAAAAATTTCTGAAGAGAAATGATTGATAAGAAAATTAAAGTAATATATAAAACTGCTCTTATAAATTTAAAAAAGTGACGTATTTTACTTATTTTCCTTCTCTTTTTTAAATATATAGAATTTCTAACCATCTAATTAAAACCAATTAATTTTATTTCTGTTTCTAAAATAATTTTGAATTTTTTATAAATGAGCTCTTTTGCCAACTCTACAAGGTCATATATATCCTTTGCTTTTGCATTATTAAAGTTCTCTATAAAATTAATATGTTTGGGAGAAAATCTAGCTCCATTTATAACTTTCCCTTTTAAGTAAATAGATTCTAATAGTTTTGCAACTGACATTCCCTCGGGATTCTTAAAAACACTCCCAGCAGTTTTTGATTCAATTGGTTGATATTTTCTTCTCCATTTTATATTTTTCTTCATTGTTTTTTCAATTTCCTTTCTTGAGCTTTGCTTAAACTTTAAATCTGCTTCCAATATCACTCCATTAATAGGAAATTTACAATACCTATAACCATAATCAAGTTGATTTGATGAAAAATTGTGAATTTTCCCATTATAGTCACAGACCTTCACATTTTTTATAAGATCACATATCTCTGAACCGAATGCTCCTGAATTCCCATTGATTGAACCTCCCAATGTACCTGGAATACCCCAGGCAAATTCCAATCCACTCAGCTCAATTTCTAGTGCTTTTTTTATGATACTTGATAAAGAAACAGGGGAACCAGCTGTAATTAAATTCCCTGAAATCTTTAACTTATTGAGCTCACCAGATAACTTAATTACAACACCTCTATAACCTTCATCTGAAAAGAGTACATTAGTTCCATTACCCAAAATAAAGATATTATATTTTGGATAACATACATCAAAAATCTTTCTTAATTGCTCCAGATTTTTAACAATACAGAAGTAATCAGCATTTCCACCAACTTTATACGATGTATGCTTGCTTAGAGGTTCATCAGTTATCAAAATCAAATTTTTTATGGATTTAAGATTTTCTAATATATTAGTGTTATTAAATTGTAAATATTTTATATTCATAGTTTTTCTAGTGAATTATTATCATAACTTTTCTAATAAATCATATGCTATTGTATTTATATCTCCAGCACCCATTACTACTACAATGTCATTGGATTCAACATTTTTAAGAAGGTAATAAGTTAAATCCTTTTTTTGTGGTAAATAGACAACCTGTTTTCTATTATTTTTCTTTAGTATTGAGTTCACAATTAATTTTGAAGTAACTCCAGGTATAGGATTCTCACCAGCTGGAAAAATTTCTGTAATTAAACACAAATCAGCATATTCAAAACAGTTGCCAAACTTTTCATACAGTAAATCAGTACGCGTGTATCTATGAGGCTGAAAAACGCTTATTATCTTATTATGTTTTTTTGCATTAGCTGCTTTCAAGGTAGCTGAAATCTCAGTTGGATGATGCGCATAGTCATCTACTATTGTTACACCTCGAGGGTTTCCCAATACATCAAATCTTCTCTGTGCTCCGACAAATTGACTGAGTGTAAAGGAGATTCTATCTGAAGAAATACCTAAATATTTACCAACTGAAATTGTAGCTAATGCATTATAAATATTATGTTCACCAGGAATTTTTAACTGAACTCGGAATTGTTCGTCTCTTAATTGAACTAAAAATTCACTTTTTAGCTCATCTATTTTAATATCTTTAGCTCTTACATCATTTCTTTCATCCAATCCATATGTAATATATCTGCTATTAATTTTATTCATCATATTTATTAAACATGGATCATCACCATTAATTACTGCTAATCCAGTGGGGGTAACTCCGTTAACAAACTTATTAAAAGCTTTCTCTATCTCTTTCTTGTTTTTATAATAATCTAAGTGGTCATCTTCAACATTTGTAACAACTGCAATCTCAGGTGTGATTTGAATAAATGTTCCATCACTCTCATCAGCTTCAACAACAAAATATTCACCCTCACCAAATTTCGCATTACTTCCGATATCATTCAATTCACCACCAACGAGAATTGTAGGTTTAAAATTTTCCCATTCCAGCAGAAGAGCTATCATGGATGTTGTTGTAGTTTTACCATGTGTTCCAGAAATAGCAATAGCTTTCCCATGTGATAATATCCATTCCAGCATTTTAGCTCTACTCCATATATCAATTTTTAACTCATTTGCTGCCTTTACTTCGCAATTATCTTCTGGAATTGCAGTTGATATTACCAAGATATCTTTACCAATCACATTCTTACTCAAATGACCAATTTTAACATCTATACCAAACCTCTTTAATCTCTCTGTGTTATAAGATTTCTTTATATCTGAACCCGATACCTCATAACCCATTTCATAAAGAACTCTCGCCATTCCACTCAATCCTGCACCACCAATTCCAACAAAGTGTACTTTTTTAAATCTGTCACTATTTCTAAATCTATTATTTATTCTCAATCTACCCCCTCTCCCTTTCCCTCTCCCACCAGGGGAGAGGATAATTAGTCAAGAAACTATGCCCAAAGTTTTCAAAGCTTATTTAATTTATTTTTTTTAATGAGATATTTAATTTTTATTAGAGCTTTGTGGTATGGTTTCGAAGACATTTAGTCGAGAAACTATACCCAAAGCTTTCAAAGATTACTTAATTTATTTATTTTTCTGCTAATTTGATTAAACCTCTTGACATTTTCTCAACTGCCTTTGGTTGATGTAATGTTTTTGCAAGATCTCCTATTTCACACAATCTTTTTTCATCCTTGATTAGCGTATAAATAATGTCTGATAAATCTGTTGCACTTAATTTATTTTCTGGTATAACTATTGCTGCATCTATATCTTTTAAAATTTTTGCATTTATTATTTGATGATCATCAATTGCATATGGAAATGGTATTAATATAGAAGGAATACCCAGACAGATGATCTCGGATATGGTATTTGCTCCCGCCCGACAAATAACTAAATCTGATGCTGCGTAAGCAAAATGCATATCATGAACATACGGTAAAAATTTATAATTTTTAACCTCTTCATTCTTAAAAGTTCTCAAAAACCTTTTTTTAAACCCTTCGTAATTTTTTATCCCAGTGATGTGTAAAAATTGAATGTCTTTTATTTTGTCAAGATATAAGATAACATCCAACATAAATCTATTTATTGCAAGTGACCCTTGACTTCCACCAGAAATTAGAACGGTTTTTTTATTTGGATCTAAACCAAAATATTCTCGAGCCCATTCTTTTGAGGGAATATTATATAAATCCTCTCTAACTATATTTCCAACAAAATTATACTTTTTATCAGATGTCTCTTCTAATGTTTTTTTGTGACTAACAAAAATCATATCAACCCATTTTTTTAAAAATCTATTTGCTCTACCCATTATCACATTAGGCTCAAATAAAGCAGTCTTTTTCCTTAAAATTGATCCAGCAAGAACTGTTGGAGCACAAGCATATCCACCCATCCCCAAAATGACATCAGGTTTATATTTCAATATTAAAAAGATTGACTGAAAAAAACCAATTGATAAAAGTAATAAGCTATAAAATCTATCAAAAAGATTATTATTTCTGAATCCTCTTGATTTTATTATTTCAAATTGAAAATCTGTCTTTGCAATTAACTTTCTCTCTAACTTCCTCTCTGTACCTACCCATACAATTTTAATGTTATCTTTAATATTTCTAATTTTTTTTGCTAATGCTATTGCAGGATAAATATGACCACCCGTACCCCCACCGCTAATCATTATCTTCATAATCTAACTCACTCTTTTCTCCCTTTGCAATATTTAATAATATTCCAATTGATACTAAAGATGTAATTAATGACGAACCTCCAGTACTTATAAGTGGAAGAGGTACACCAGTTACAGGTAGCAATCCACTTACAACACCTATATTTATTAATGCCTGTCCAACTATATATATTGTAATTCCAACTGCTAATAATTTGCCAAGTTGATTTTTAGTACGAAGACATAAAGACATTCCAGCAATAGCAAATACTAAATATAAAACAACCACAAAAAGAGAGCCTATTAAACCTAGCTCTTCGCCTATTATTGCAAATATAAAATCAGTATGAGGATTAGGTAAATAAGCCAATTTTTGTATACTCTTACCAAGGCCTTTACCAAAAATACCTCCAGATCCCAAAGCTATAAGAGCTTGTTTTAATTGATAATTATCACTATTTGTATCAGTATCTTCACCTGAATATTCAGATAAAAAACTGGTAATTCTTTCCATTCTGTATTCTGCCTTTGTAATATACAAACCAACAATTAAAAGCCAGATTATCAAAATCAATAGCAAGTGTCGAAATTTAACTTTACCAGTGAAAAGGATGACAAAAAGAGATAACCATATTATTACTGCTGTACCCAAATCAGGTTGTAAAAAAATTAAATACGTAATTATAGCTGAAATTAAAAGTAGTGGAATTACTAAGTGTATAAATCTATTAATGGACTTCTTCTTCCTAACCAAAATGTCCGAAGCAAAAATAATTAAACTTATTTTTGCAAATTCTGAGGGTTGTAGGGAAAAAATTCCCAGATCTATCCAACTTCGAGAACCCCCTGCACTGATACCTATTTCCGGAATTAATACCAATATCAGCAATATTACATTTACAAATATCAAAAGATATGATAGATAACGATATTTATTAAATGGGATATTCATTACAAAAGCTAAAACCACTATTCCAGCCATGGCATGAAGAAGATGCTTTTTCAAAAGATAAAATGAATCATCAAAATATCTTCTTGAATACTCCGTAGAAGAACTGGATATCATAATTATCCCAATTGTAAATAGAAGAATAGTTGATATTAATATGGTGAAATATTCTTTCGAAAATTTAATTCTTTCCATAAAAGTGCATCCCTTACTTACTTATTAACTTATCTTAAGAACTTCTCTCTTGAATACTTCTCCTCTTTCTTTGTAATCTCTAAACATGTCAAAACTTGCACATGCTGGGGATAATAAAATAATATCCTTCTCATTACATTGCTTAAAAGCTATTTTTACAGCATCTTTCATATCTTTAGCAAAAAACAATTTATTTTCCCTATCTTTACTCAAAGTTGAGGATATTATATCCGATGTCTCCCCTATGAGTATTAATGTCTTTACATTTACATCAATTTCCTTTCCCAACTCAGAAAAGTCCATTTTTTTATCCCTTCCACCTGCTATTAAAATTACTGGTTTTTTAAAAGATCTTAAGGCTGCTATAGTTGATTGTGGATTTGTTGCTTTAGAATCATTATAAATAAATACTCCCTTTATCCTTCCAACATACTCCATCCTATGTGGAAGTCCTTTATAATCTTTAAGAACATCCACAATAACATCTATATCTATATCATCTAAAATTGAAACTGCTATTGCTGAAAGTACACTTGTTAAATGGTGATGTGGAAATGGAAGTTCTGATATTTTACATATTATTTTCCTATCAAATATATTAGAAACTATTGTATTATCTTCTATTCCTATTCCATTTTTAGGAACTCCCTTATTACTAAAAAATATTGGTTGAGACATTAAATTCTTTTCATGTGATTTTATTAAAGGGTCATCATAATTTAAAATTGCAAAATCTTTTTCTGTTTGGTTTGAAAAAATTCTTAATTTTAATTTAGTATATTTATTTAGATTATAATGTCTATCCAGGTGGTTCGAAGAAATGTTTAAAAGAACTCCTATATACGGTTTAAATTGCTCAATCCACTCTAATTGAAAACTGCTTATTTCAGCAATTACTCTTCCATTTTTTGAAATTTTATCCACTATATCAATTAAAGGATTTCCAATATTTCCTGCAACTAAACTTTCCTTTTTAGCAGACCTATATATATCACCCATCAGAGAAACAGCTAATGTTTTTCCATTAGTACCAGTTACCCCTATTATTGGAGCAGATATAAATTTTGAAGCTAACTCAACTTCACTCCATACATTAATACCTTTTTTATTGGCAATTTTTAACAAAGGTAAATCTGCGGGAACTCCTGGACTTACTATAATTAACTCAACCTCATCCAGTAACCAATTTTTATGATGTCCACCCACAAAATCTATTCCTAAACAGTTTAGCATTCTAACTACGCTTGTTAGCTCATCCTTATCTTTTATATCGTTTGTAAGAACCTTTGCTCCAATCTTATTCAAGAATAGTGTAGTACTTATCCCACTTCTTCCTAAACCTATTATAAGAACCTTTTTACCAACTAATTCTTTTATAATATCTTTCATAACAGAGAATAAAAATTTAAATGAAATTAGTCTATAAATTTAATATAAAAGAGTAAGTATCCTATAAGAGCAAAAATCAATGATATTAACCAAAATCTAATAATAATCTTTATTTCTGGCCAACCTAATAATTCAAAATGGTGATGTATCGGAGCCATCAGAAAAACTCTTTTTTTCGTAAATTTGAAATATAAAACCTGGATTATTACTGAAACTGTTTCTATTACAAATAATCCTCCAATTATAATTAAGTAGAACTCAACCTTTAAAAGTATTGCAAGTGTTGCAATTATAGCACCCAGACTTAATGAGCCTGTATCTCCTAAAAAAATGTCTGCTGGTGCTGCATTCCACCAGAGCAGTCCAATTGATGCTGCCATTATTGCTGCTGATAAGACAGCCAAATCTAATCCATATTGATATGTATTAGTGTTCCAAAGAACATATGCTATTAATGTGAAAACTGCTAAAACAGCAGCTGTTGTTCCCGCTACTAATCCATCTAATCCATCTGTTAAATTTACAGCATTAGTTGCAGATAAAATCATTATAGGAATCAAAATATAATATCCAAATCCCAGTTCTATTGAGCGATTAATTAGCGGAATTTCCAATTTAGTATCAACACTACAAAATACTATTAAAAGGAATATAAAAAAAATAGAAATAAGTAACTGAAAAAGAAGTTTATATCTTGCAGTTAATCCTAATGATCTATCCTTTTTAATTGATAGGTAATCATCAGCAAGTCCAACTAATCCACACAATATAAAAACAATTAGAGCTAAAATGCCTTCAAAAGATATTGGTTCTTCTGGATGTTTTAAATAATGAGCAAAAATAGCAACTAAATAACCGATTGTTGCAGTAATTAATATAATGAACCCACCCATTGTAGGAGTTCCAGTTTTTACCATATGAGTTTGAGGACCATCAACTCTGATTTTCTGCCCTATTTTTCTTGACCTTTGAAATTTTACCCAAAAAGGTGCAGCGATTATTGATAAAATTCCAGCTATTGTAGCAGCAACAATTATATAACTCAATTAAACCTTCCTATAACTTTAAAATTTTATATTCTTTATTTTTCATTTTATTTATTTTTTGTTTTTTAAATAGAAACTAATTTTATAATTATCAATCATAAATATAATAGACTTCAATTATGAACAGTTAGAAAATCTGCGATTTCATCAAAAGCCATTGCTCTCGAAGCCTTAACCAAAACTATATCTTTAGGTTTTATTAAGTTTAAAATATTTTCTTTTATCTCATCATTCGAAGAGAATTGATGAACTTGATCTTTAGACATACCATTTGATAAGGCAGTTTGTGAAATTATTTTTGCATTTTCTCCTCTTGTTAGTAATAAATCAACATTTTGTCTAACAATAAATTTTCCAATATTCATATGAGAAATCTCGCTAAATTTTCCCAACTCTAACATATCACCTAAAATTGCAACAGATCTTCTTTTTCTTTTCTGTTTTAAATATGAAAGTATTTTAATCGCTGCCTTCATTGATGTTGGATTGGCATTATAAGAATCATTAATTAACAAAATATTCTTCTTACCCTCCTCTATCTGCATTCTCATTTTAAATGGTTTAACAGATTCTAATCCCTTCTTAATTTGATTAAGATCCATTTCATAACTTATACCCACTGCTGCTGCAGCTAAAGAATTTAAAACATACTGATCCCCAGTTATTGGAAGACTTATATCTACTTCCCTATCCTTAAAACATAGTTTAAATCTTGGTTTAGCCATTTCATCTAATGTAATATCTTTGGCTGAAACTTGACTATCATTACTTAACCCATAATTAACTACTTCTGAATTGCTGATTGATGAGAATAATGTATACCATTTATCATCCCGACAAAGGATAGTAACACCATCTTTTGGAATTGCTTTAATCAATTCACTTTTTGCTTTAACAATGTTTTCAACTGACCCCAAAAGTTCAATGTGCGTATTATTAATCAAAGTCATTACTCCTATTTTTGGTTTGCAAATTTTAGCTAAACGAGCAATTTGATTTAATCCCCTCATTGCTAATTCTAATATTAAAATCTTAATGTCGTCATTATATGAAAGAATGGTAAGCGGTACTCCAATTTCATTATTATAATTTTCAGGAGCACATCCCACTTTAAATTTTTGTTTTAACACTGATCTGATTATTTCCTTGGTAACAGTTTTTCCAATACTACCAGTTATTGCAACAACTTCATACCTGCTTATTTTTCTTACATATTTAGCCATCTCTTCCAATGCTTCTTGAGTATTCTCAACGAGTATAATTATCTTATTTAAATATATTTCTCTTTTGAAATTAAGCCTATTTTCATCCATTGATGTTAAAAAGCCAATAGCTCCTTTTGATAGAGCTTCATTAATAAATTGATGACCATCGCATTTTTCACCCAAAAGTGGTATAAAAAAATCTCCTTTATTTAGAGTTCTACTATCGATAGAAATACTCTTTATAATAGACTTGGGATTCCCAGAAATAATCTTTCCTTTTATTACTTTTGTTAGTTCTTTTAAACTTAATTCCATTCTGATTTCATCTCCCTTAACATTTCTCTGGAAATCTCTCTATCATCAAATTCAATAGAGTAATTTGAAAACTGTTGATAATTTTCATGTCCTTTACCTAAAATGAGAACAGTATCCCCCATATTTGCCTTTTTTAATGCAATCTCTATAGCCTTTTTACGATCTAATTCAATTAAATAAGAATGTTTAGCTTTTGTTTTTAATATACCTTTTTTAATTTCAGATGAAATCACTTCTTCTTTTTCTGAGCGTGGATTGTCTGAAGTAATAATTACAAAATCACTTAATCTTCCTGATATCTCTCCCATTATTGGTCTTTTTGCCTTATCCCTATCTCCACCACATCCAAAAAGTGAAATTATTTTCCCTTTGGAAAGCTTCCTGACAGTCTTTATTATACTCTTTATACCAGCAGGAGTATGGGCATAGTCCACAATTACAGAAAACGGTTGACCTTCATCTATTTTTTCGAATCTTCCAGGTATATTTTTTATGAGTTCAATTCCCTTTTTAATGTCTTTGACATCTATTCTCATGCTGACAGCTGTAGAGATAGCAGCTAAAATGTTGTATACATTAAACTCACCAACTAATTCTGTATTAATCCTAAAACTACCTACAGGAGCTACTACTGAAAATTTAGTTCCATTTAGCGAGAAGGCAATGTCTTTCGCATAAATATCACCTTTCTTCTTTACAGAGTATTTTATCTGCTTACATCTTGTTAATTTTGATATCTCAAATCCCCATTTATCATCATAGTTTATAATTGCAAATTTAGCACTTATATTATTTTCACCTGTAAATAGTTTCTTCTTTGCTTCAAAATAGTTTCTTATATCACGATGATAATCCAAGTGTTCATGACTTAGATTGGTAAAAACAACTCCATAAAAGTTAAAAAAATCAACTCTGTGTAGGTCTAAAGCATGTGAAGAAACTTCCATAACACAATTTTTTACACCCTTATTTATCATCTTTCTTAAAATAATGCATAAATCAGAGGATTCTGGTGTAGTTCTTTCTCCAACAATCCTGTCTTCTCCAATCCTATATTCAATTGTTCCTATTAGACCAGTTTTGCTGCCAGATTGATTCAGAATTGATTCAATTAAAAATGTCGTTGTTGTCTTTCCATTTGTACCTGTAACTCCTATCAATTTAATATCTGATGACGGATTTTTATAAAATATATTTGTAAATTGTGCTAAAGCAACTCTTGAATTTTTCACAAGAATTTGGGGGTGTTTCTTAATATCTTCCTGCCATTTTTCTACTACAAAGGCTTTTGCCCCCCTCTTTAAAGCTTCATTGATATATAGATGACCATCAGTTTTTATCCCTTTTATAGATACAAACAGGTTACCTTTTAAGACTTTTCTGGAATCATATGAAATTCCACTTATTAAGATATCTAAATTACCACTGGTTTTAATATTTTTTATTTCTTTTATCAGTTCTTTTAATAACATTCTTTTAAATCAATTTTAAAATTCAAAAGTAAAATTCTTGATACCAGGACCTCTTCAAAATGATATTTAAAAATATTTTATCATTTTAACCCATTTAGACTAAAAAACAAAAATAATGGCTTCAAGATTTACTTAAAATTTTAGCACAAAATTTATTGTTCAATATCGGTAGTTAAAGGGGGAATTCGAAGATATTCCAGGGTAAAACTCATTACATCTTTAAATATAGGTGCTGCAACAGTACTACCCCACACATGTCCATTTGCAGTAGAGGGCTCATCTATCATAACAATACAAGCTAAAGCTGGATCATCCCCTGGAGCAAATCCCATAAAGGAGGTTATACTTATATCACTATGATATCCTCTTCCACCCTCTATAGGCTTTTGAGCAGTACCTGTTTTTCCACCAACTTTATAACCTTCAATTTTAGCATTCTTCCCGGTTCCCTCCTCCACGACTCTTATCAACATAGATTTTATAGCCTCAGCAGTTTCAGAAGAAATTACTCTTTTTTCAGCAATCTCTGGTTTTGGAAAATAATCTATATCTCCATTCTTTCCACAGATTCTTTTAACTATATAAGGGTTTGGTGCAACTCCATCATTTAAAATAGTACATAAGGCTCGAAGTAGTTGAATTGGAGTTACTGATATTCCCTGACCAAAACTTATTGTAGCTTTACTTGAACCTGACCATTGACTATAGTGATTAAATACTCCAATTTCCTCTCCGGGTAAGTCAATTCCTGTAGATTGTCCAAATCCGAACTTAGAAAGATAATTATAATAAACTTCATCACTCATTTGCTGTGCTAAAATCACAGCTCCAACATTTGCAGAATTAATTAAGATATCAGCAACTGAATAGTCTTTTGCTACATGTCTAAAAGGTTCACTTATTACTCTTCCTCCAACTTTTATTGTAGGTGGGAGATGAAAAACCATTTCTTTTGATATATGACCAGAGTCTATAGCAGATGAAGCTGTTACAAATTTCAAAATTGAACCTGGTTCAAAATTATAAGATATTGCAAGATTTTTTAAACTATCGGAATTTGACAGATTGAACCCGTTTAAATCAAAATCGGGATAATTAGCCATAGCTAAAATCTCCCCAGTTTTTGGTTGCATTATTATTATAGTTCCTCTCTTAGCTCCAGCTTCTTGAATACCTTTTTTCAATCTGGACTCAGTGTAAAATTGAATGTTTTCATCAATTGTTAAATGTACATCATAGCCATCTTCAGGGTCTGATTTTAGTGTATATGTTCCAGGAACGATCCTTCCGAGACCATCTTGTTTCGCAATCATCTTTCCATCAACTCCATGAAGCTGCTTTTCATATTCCAACTCAACTCCTGCAAGACCTTTATTATCTAATCCCACAAAACCGATTAAATGACAAGCCTGAGAATCCTTTGGATAAAATCTTTTATCTTCCCTGGCACTATAGATCCCATCTAAATTTAATTCCATAACTCTGTTTGCTAACTCAGGGCTGATTTTACGAGTAATATATTCAAACCCACTATTGGGTCTTGAAAGTTTCTCTTTCAAACTTTCTACATCCATATTTAATATTTCACTTAGTTTGATGGCGTAGTTCAATGGATCTTTCACAAAATAAGGATTAGCGAATAATGTAACCTGATGTAAGCTGAGAGCTAACTCCTTTCTATTTTTATCGTAGATCTTACCACGTTGAGCAAATAGATTATAATTTCTATCGTGTTGATTAGTTGCAAAATCAACATATTCTTGAGCCTCTAAAACTTGTAGGTTAATCAAACGGTAAGATAAAATTAGAAAGAATAAGATGATGACTAGAAAAATACATATAGGTCTAAATTCATCCTTAGCCCTTCTGATGATTCCCATTTTATACCCGTTCCTTAAAGATTAAGGGAATAGAAGAGTTAGAATTGTTTTATATACATCTTCTTTAAATTCAGAATTAAAAAAGCTTTCATACCCTGAAGATCCTACTTGTGTATCTTGGTCCTCATCTAATGATTTTGGCTGTTCAACTAATTGGTATGTATCAATATTTATATAATTTATTTCATCAGGGTTAGACATACCTAAATTAATTACTGCTTCTTCATAAATTCTCTGAGGTGATTGTAATTGAGCTATTCTAAAATTTAATCTTTCCTTAATTTCACCTTGATAATTGATTTCCTCTCTTATCTCATTAATTATCAATTGATCTTGAGCAACCTGGAAATTGAGCAAAATAATTGAGAAAGATAATAGTCCTATCAAAATAATTGAAGTAACAAAGAATGTTAAGGATATCATACTTCTTCCTGTCTTTACTCTCTCCTGTTCAACTAGGTAAGACTTAGTTTTCCTTTTTGACCTTTTTCTTAATAAAATTTCAGCTCTTGTATCAATCACCGTATCTCCTTAAATATTTTTAAATCAAAGGGGTTGGACCTTTTCAATTGCTCTGAGTTTAGCACTTGATGCCCTTGGATTTTTCATCACCTCTTTACTTGTTGGCATCAAGGCACCCTTAGAAATTAATTTTGCCTTATCTTTCCTGCCACAAGTACAGACAGGATACCACTCAGGGCAAATGCAGCCATCGATCAGTTTTAGAAAAATATTTTTAACCAGCCTATCTTCCAATGAATGATAAGAAAGAACTACAATTCTTCCACCAACCTCAAGTAACTTGAATATATCCTCAAGTCCTTG
>Ga0180009_10002277_pt1 | contig 22664 bp, 18 predicted proteins | sample OS_PC_MetaG_FD_123537 | JGI IMG/M metagenome (GOLD analysis project Ga0180009, IMG submission 123537) | Groundwater microbial communities from the Aspo Hard Rock Laboratory (HRL) deep subsurface site, Sweden - OS_PC_MetaG | ecosystem: Environmental > Aquatic > Deep subsurface > Groundwater...
AGCTGGCAAATGTTAACCAGCATACCTGAAGGAGGGTTTTATTTTGGGAAATCGGGAGGTATACTCAACGCGATTGTTGGCTCATTGTATTTGTCGCTGGGAGCAGTTTTTCTGGCTTTTATTGCTGGGTTGCCCATTGCCTTGTACATGAACGTTTTTTTAATAACCCGACCACGACTCGTGAATTCAATCAGGTTTGTATTCGATGTGTTGTGGGGAGTTCCTTCGGTAGTTTATGGTGCGTTTGGCTTTATGGTTATGGTCTATTTTGGAGTTAAAACTTCATTGTTAGCCGGTGCAATAACGATGAGCCTGCTAATCTTGCCCATTATGGTTCGGGCCTTGGATGAGCCCCTTCGTTCTATTCCTAGGGGTCTGCTCGAGTCGGCTCTTTCGTTAGGCTCCACACGGTCCGAGATATCTTACCGGATATATAGCCGTGAGGCGTTTCATGGTATTATTACCGCCATCTTGCTGAGTTTTGGCAGAGCAATCGGTGATGCAGCGTCGGTACTTTTTACTACAGGGTACACTGATTATGTGCCCGAATCGTTGCTTCAGCCCACAGCTACTTTGCCTTTGGCGATATTTTTTCAGCTTTCGTCTCCAATTCCTGCCGTGCAGGAAAGAGCCTATGCCGCTGCAACGGTGTTGGTAGTTATCGTTTTGTTGGTTAGTTTGTCGTCGCGATACCTGGCGGCAAAGCACCGGAATTATTAACTTTAAGAGAATGGATAACAAGATAAAAATCAAAGAACTAAACCTTTCAGTGGCCGGTCAGCCGATTTTGAAAAACATCTGTTTGGATATTCCAAAAAATAAAATCACAGTCATTCTAGGGCCTTCGGGCTGTGGGAAAACCACCTTGTTAAAAACCCTGAACCGCCTTTCTGACCTTATCCCCGGCGTTCAGCGCAGCGGACAGGTTCTTCTTGAAAATAAGGATATCCTGAACGGCGGAATGGATTTGGTGGATATCAGGCGCAAAATGGGACTTCTGGCTCAGCGTCCTTATCCGTTGCCTATGAGTATTTTTAACAACATATCGTACGGCCTTAGAATTAGTGGCCGGCATAAAAAAAAGTTGCTTGAAAAGCGCGTTGAACATTATTTGAAGATGGTGAATCTGTGGGATGAGGTGAAAGACAGGTTGCATGATTCTGCGTCGGATTTGTCTATTGGTCAGCAACAGAGGCTTTGTCTGGCACGCGGTTTGGCCGTTGATCCTGAAATTATTCTGGCCGATGAGCCAACCTCAGCTTTAGATCCTATTTCGAGCCGTGCTATTGAAGAGAAGTTCCTTGAACTTAAAAATCAATATACTATCGTTATGGTTACGCACATCCTCAGGCAAGCCAAACGCATGGCCGATTATGTGGTGTTTATGTATTTAGGCGAGATAATCGAATGTGGTACGCCAGACGAATTATTTAACAATCCGCAACATCCTATTACTAAGTCGTATCTAAGCGGACAGTTTTACTAAACAGTTTTTTGTGCCGATCGCATGAAGCAGTAACTTTTAATATCCGGTTACCGGTTAAAAATAGAATCCAAAAACGTTATGGTCATGAAATTTTTAGAACATGTCAGATTCTTAGCCTTGTTTTTTGGCTGTGTTGTCGCCTTACAAGCAAGTGCGCAATTTAATTTTGATGCTTCAATCAGACCACGAGCGGAGTATCGATACGGTTATAAACGCCTTGCTCAAAATGATTTAGATCCTGTCTTTATTGTAACCCAACGTAGCCGACTTGGTGGTACTTTCAAGTCTGACCGGATAACTTTAAGGTTATCGATACAAGATGTCCGCGTATGGGGCGATGAAAGTCTGACTTCCGGCTCAGGTGTTTTTGGCGATGAGGCAAGTATCGATGTGGCTGAAGCATGGGTTAAATATCAGGCAAATAGTCACTTTTCTGTGGTGGCCGGGCGACAAGCATTGGCTTTGGACGATGAACGGTTGCTTGCCAGCCGAAACTGGAATCAACATGCCTTGTTTTATGATGCCGTGCTCATGACTTATGCTTCGGGTAGAACAACGGTGAAGGCCGGAGCATCTTACAACAACCAGGCGGATGTGCTTTTCCGTGAACCATACAGTCCGAATAAAATGAAGGCACTTGGGTTTGTTCATTTGAATCAAAAATATGCCTCAGGTCTTTCGTTGTCGTGCATTGCTTTGGCGAGTAGTTTCACTCAAACCGATACCACCTTGAGCGTTTTCAGTAAGCTTACCTCAGGGATAATGTTGGAGTATAGGCGTGCTTCGTTTAGTTTTATGTCAAGTTTCTATTACCAGTTTGGGAAGCAAGTGAACTCGGGTCAAATTCTTGATGCCAATGCCTACAACATAAACCTGAAAGGAAAATATGAAAGGTCACGCTATGCGGTGGAGTTGGGGTTCACACTTTTATCCGGCGATAAATCCGGAGATACCCAAGCCGGAAAAACACATTTGTTTGATCTGTTGTACGGAGCACGTCACAGATATTACGGGTATCTTGACTATTTTAATAATTTGGGCAGCGCAACGGGCAGGGGAGGTTTGAATGATGGTTTCGTGATGTTTAATTACAGTTTAAACGAGAAGGTCCATGCTTTTGTCCATTATCATTTGTTTTATCTGAATAAACTCCCCGTTGCTCTGCAAAGCCCAACGGGTGAAGCCTCTGCTTCTCTTTATCTGGCTTCGGAATTCGATTTGGGAGTTCAGATGAATTACAAGGATTATGTCAGCCTGCAAACCGGATACTCGTTTATGTTGCCGGGTGAGCAAATGAAAAAACTTCAGCATATTTCAGGAAATTCACCTTTCTCTTCCTGGGTATGGCTTATGATAACAGTTTCGCTAAAAAGTTAATTGTATCCTATTTTTCAAGCAATCCTTTGAGGTCGCCGGAAAGTTTAGCTTTCCCAATGGGTTTCGACAGGATGGTGTGGTCTTTGCCGAGGATAAAAAGGGTAGGGGTGGCAGCAATGCCATAAGTATTAATAACCGATCCTTCCCAGCCTTTGAGCTCTCCTACGTTATGCCACTGGTAATTTCCTGCTTTTATAGCCTCACGCAGTGGTTGCTCTGATTCGTCTACAGAAATGGCGATCACATCAAACTCTTGCCTTGTGGTTTGGTCGTAGTAGGTTTTAAGCACGGGCAACACTTCATCGCAATGCGGACACCAGCTGGCCCAAAAAATCAGTACTGTGGTGTTGGCTTTTATCGAATCCAGCGAGAGGGGTTTTCCATTTAAGTCAACTGTTGAAAAGGAGGGAGCTTTTTGCCCCAAAGCCAGTTTTCTGATGTATTCGAGCTTGTTGCCAAGTCGTTCCTTGCGTTCGGTGTTTTCGCAAAACTCCTCCAAACGACTGCTGTTGGCGATATGTTCCAGACCACGTTCGAAGCCGATTCCTTCAAATCCTTTGATCAGGAAATCAACCAGAAATTCGTAAACGGCCTGGTTAGCCTGTGCCTTGTTTAAAACCGTGTCGACAGCAATAAGCAAGTTGTCTTCAAGTTTTTCCTGGCTGTTGGCGTTGTACTGCGAAAGCGACAGGTACTGCACCACTTTGGAAGTGAGGAAACTGCTGTTGATGAGCAAGGTGTCGTTAAAATCGACCTGATCAAAATAATGTTGTTTAAGGTAATTGTTTTCTTGCTCCTCTGTTAATCCTGTTGGGGCAATAACAGGTTGGTCTACTTTTATGTATTTGGCGGCAAGTGTGTTTGGGTTTTCGAGTATGATGTTCTCAACACGCTGATCGAGCTGCTCTTTGAGTTGCCTGAATTGCCCGGTAATGAGCTTATAGAAAGGGTCTTCGCGGGGATAGTTTTTTACCAAAGGCTGAAGTAAGTCCATTTTGTACAGGTTCATCCCTTTCAGAAAAAGATAGTCGTAGTAAATCAGGTTTTCTATCGAGCTGATGATTTGAATGTCGTCCTGGCCGCTAAATCCTGTGGTGGTGAAAGTAATGTCTTCGTGGTTGTAAATGAGTTCAACGGCTTTTTCAGGCCCGTTTATGGCAATGTACATACCAACCGGGTTGGTGGTTTTATCCAAACTAAATGAAAAAGCTCCGGTGTTATCGGTGTGGGTTGTGTCGACAAAGGTGCGGTTTTCGCCCGAAACGCGCATGAGGTAAATTTTTTCGTTGGCCAGACCAGTAAATGATCCGTTTATCTGGTTTCGATCCTGAGCACTTACCACTAAACACAGGCTCAAAAGCATTATTATGGCGATGGGTCTTATCATATTTTTTTTTGCCAAAATTAGCAGAAACTACTTTTCAGTCAGAATAGTTTTAAAATTTAATCGTAATATTGTTACGAATAAATGCCTGTTTTCCGTTTAAAATGGCCCTTTGGCCTGATATATATAAAGACTAACACAAAAAAATCAATCATGCAGCTTATTAAAACTACTGTCAGTGAACATGTTGGGGTTATCACGATCAACAACGATGAAAAAAGAAATGCCTTGAGCCTGGATCTACTTCAAGAATTTTGCTTGGCTTTCGATTATTTGGAGAGAGAGGAGGCACGGGTTGTGGTAATAAGGAGTAATCCCGGAGCACAGGTTTGGTCGGCAGGGTTGGACATCAGTGAGCTGCCTGAACCTGGGAAAGATCCGCTACCATACAACCACCCGCTTGAGCAGGTTATGCGCAGGATTGAAGATTTTCCCGCTCCCGTCATCGCTATGATTGAAGGGACAGTTTGGGGTGGAGGCTGCGACATGGCTTTTACATGTGATATCCTGATTGGATCATCCAATTGTTCGTTTGCCATCACTCCAGCCAAAATCGGCGTTCCGTATAATGTTGTCGGACTAACTCATTTCCTGAATATTGTGGAAATGAATATTGCCAAAGAAATGTTTTTTACGGCAAGACCAATTACTTCCGACAGGGCTTATAACCTGGGAATTATCAACCATCTTATCGCTGTGGAGGAATTGGAGTCGTTTACCATGAAAATGGCTCGCGATATTTCGTTGAACAGCCCGTTGGCCATTGCCGTTATCAAGCAACAACTTAACCTCCTGGGCAAAGCCCGCCCGATGAACGCCTCCATCTTTGAGCAGATCACGGAGCTGCGACGAAAAGCTTACAATAGTTTCGACTTTTTGGAAGGAAAGCGGGCTTTCTTCGAAAAGCGACACCCGGTTTTTAAAGGAAAATAACAGTTGCACATCTTTTTGGGATTGTTTTGTTTAGTTTAGTTACATTTGTCTGGTATTAATTCTTTAATTGTTATGAGTCGTCATCTGCTGCCATTTTATTTATTGCTATCCTTCGTAACCGCGAATCTTTTTTTGAAGGCACAAACCCCTACTACACAAGATTGCCTGGGGGCTGTCCCGGTTTGTGATTTTATTTACGTAGAGGAGCAAACCGCTTCAGGGAATGGTAATTACAACGAAATACCGGTAGGCCAAACTTGTCCTTCTCATTGTATGGACGGTGAAAAAAACAGCCGATGGTATATTTTTACTGTGATTGAAAGTGGTGCATTACGGTTTGAGATAACGCCCCAAACTCCTTCCGATGATTACGATTGGGCTGTTTTCAATTTAACCGACCATACTTGCGATGAGATATGGGGAAATTCTCTCGAAATGATGAAAAGCTGCAATGCCGCCGGTGGACCAGGTTATCAGGGAACTACTGGGGTTAGTACGCCAAATGGAGGAATGATTAACTGCAATGGAGGAGGAGCTACCAGTAAATGGAATGCTGACCTGCAGGTGTGGGAAGGGGATACCTATGTGTTGGTGGTGAGCGATTGGACGCAAACTCCTGGTGGGTACACGCTGGATTTCAGTGCTTCAACGGCAGCCATTTTCGACGACCAAAAACCCTTTATCGAGTATGTCGGTGGTGATTTGATTACAGCCTGTGGCACGAACGAAATTCTGGTTCGGTTTAACGAAAATGTAAAATGCAGCTCGGTTCAGCCTGGCGATTTCGTGCTCGAAGGGCCGGGTGGACCTTATACCATCAACAGCATTTATGGTTATAACTGTGATCTGGGAGGTTCTAACGAGAGAGAATATACACTGCTTATCGATCCACCAATCTATCAGGGTGGTGACTTTAGTTTGGGTCTCACACTTTTTAGTGCGATCTCCGATGCTTGCAACAACTACGCACAATCGGCACAATTTCCTTTCGTGGTGGAGTTGGATTCACCCGATGCCAATGCCGGTGACGATCAATCGATAGCTTATGGAGCCAACGCAACCCTCAACGGGAGCGCCACCGGAGGGTCAGGGTCTTATGAATATTCCTGGACTCCTTCCGAATTACTCGACGATCCCGCTTTGTCCCAGCCAACTACCATCAACCTTACCATTTCTACTCCTTTCTATCTGCTGGTAAGCGATTTGGTGTCCTATTGTCAAAGTCAGGATACAGTTTGGGTGAATATTATCGGAGGACCATTGTCAATAGCGGTAAGCGCTTCATCAACAGCCGTGTGCAGTGGTGAACGGGTCGATCTGCTGGCCTCAACAGGTGGAGGGTCGGGAGCTTACCTTTACACTTGGTCATCAGTGCCTCCCGGATTTAGTTCCGATCAGCAAAACCCATCGGTTTATCCCACCGAAAGCAGCTGGTACAAAGTGGTAGTGGCGGATGGTTTTAGCACGCTTACCGATAGTATTTTTGTCGCTGTTCACGAGACTCCTGTTGCCGACGCCGGCATCGATCAGGTCATCAACGAGGGAACAATAACTACACTGCACGGTACGGCATCAGGCGGTTCGGGTAACTACCAATACCAGTGGGAGCCTGCCAACTGGCTTGTTCAAAACAATGTACCCGACCCCACTACAAAACCACTTTATGAACCCACCCTTTTTACCCTGCTCGTAAGCGATGGTAATGGTTGCCAAAGTGTTCCGTCTCAAATGCTGGTCAACCCGGCAGGTGATGGCTTGTCTGCATTTCCTCTGGCCGATCCGGTGGAAATATGTCAGGGTGAGTCGGCCCATATTTCGGCGAATGCCACGGGAGGGGGCTTATCTTATACTTATGCATGGACTTCATCACCTCCTGGTTTTACTTCTGATCAGTCCGATTTTTCAGTAGCTCCGCTCGAAACCACCAGGTACGATTTGGTTTTAAGCGATCAGTTTGGAAACGAATTCACTGCCCATACCACCATCACTGTAAACGACCTGCCCTTAATCAATCTCGTGCCCTCCGGCTATCCAATGTTGGGTGATGATACCCTGGTGGCCTGCGTGCGTGATTCTGTGTTGCTGGATGCCGGCTTCGACAACGACCCTTTAAATACCGAATACTATTGGCTGGGAGCGAATTATGTTAACCGCTTTTTTGTTGCCAGAACCAATGGGTCATGGATTGATTTTCAGAAACATGCGGTTAGGGTAACACATGGAACCACAGGGTGTGCGAATACCGACAGCGTTACCATTATGTTCGATTTTACGCAGTGTAATATTGATATCGAAGAACACCCTGGAAACCTTAGTCAGCTCATCAGCCTTTTTCCAAACCCGAACAACGGTGGTTTTACACTAGCTGTCCTTGAACAAGTTGAGGATTTGCACTTTATAGTTTTTGATGCACGTGGAGCAATGCAGTACCAAGACTTTAAAGAAGGAATAACCCGAAAAGGTTACGAAAAGCAGGTTTCTATTGCGGGCCTTTCACCTGGTGTTTATGTAGTGAAGATTCAGAGCAAACAGGGAATCGGCACTGTTCGCATGGTGATTCAATGATTTTAGCCCTTACCCAAATGCCTTCCTTCCGGGAAAGTGAAGCTTCTCTTTGGCTATTTCAGGTGGAAATGTATAGTAGGTGACGTCTGCCTCAGCGCAGAGTTTATTTTCGTTATCGTACAGTTGCACTTCCACATCGGCCAGATTCCGACGCATTCCTTTTAACTTGGCTTTCAGTAGAATTGGTCCATTGTTGATGTAGACTGTTTTTTTGTAGCGCACGCGCAGTTCCGAAGTTACTCCTGCTGTATTTGTTTTTACTTGCACAAGCCATGAGGCAATTTCATCTATCAGGGTAGCCTGTATTCCGCCGTGAAGCACATTGTGAAACCCCTGTAAATAACCACGGGGTTCCCAGCTAGAAACCACCTCGTCACCTTCTTCAAAAAAACGCATCTGTAGTCCATGCTCGTTTTTGGGTGAACACCCAAAACAATTGTATCCGGGCATTTCAGCGTATGGGTTTGTGATTTTCTTCATGTTTTCAGTCTTTTTTGCCTTTGTATAAGCCAGATTTTTTAGGATCTCTCAGAACTGGTTTTCTGTATTCCATGTTTTGCTATCCATGATTTTCACCATAGATTGTATTACGAATGATGAAACTGCGATGCATTGACCCCTGCTTTAATCTGTCTTTATCTTAAAACCCCATTTTTATACTTTTCTTTTTTGGTCATTTTCCCCGACTCGTCATAAATCAGCCATTCACCATGTTTATTGCCGTTTTTGTATTGACCTGTAAGCTTAGGGTTGCCGTTTTCGTAATAAGCCTTGTACGCCCCTTCAGCCACGTTGGTCGAAAAATCTTGCGTGGTTCGCAGCGTGTCATTCGGGTAGTAAGTTTTCTGAACACCTTCAAAATCGCCATTTTTGTAGTTGTATTCTGCAATCAGTTTTCCGCTTTCGTTATACCATTTCGATGTGCCGTTTTTTAACCCGTTTACATAGCTGCTTTGTTCCTGAATAGTGCCTCTTTCGTAATAAACCTCGCGTTCGCCGTTGAGCAGGCCATTCGTATAGTGTTCAACCAATCCGGGCTTGCCCCCCAGTCGCCATTCTGTGTATTTACCGTCGAGCGAGTCGCTGAGATAATTGGCTTGCAATTCGATATATCCCCTTCGGTTAAGTTTTAGATAAAGCCCGTTGCGTTTTCCGTTTTTGTACTCTTCTACAGTATATATTTGACCGGTAGGATAGTATGAAATCCAATTGCCTGTTTTAAGGTAATTGTCGTAATATCCGGTAATGGTTGTCCCACCGACTTCTGCGCTAAAAAATCCTGTTTGGATGGTGTCTGCCGTAGGCTGTAGTGTTGGTTGTGCGTTAAGCGTCAGTGCAAGTAATACAAGGCTGATGATGTTGGTAATGGTTTTCATGCGATTACAGTTTTTTCCACCGCTGTGCGATGAAGCGTCCAAATTTTATTATGAATCACAAAATTAACTTATTCAGACAAATTATCGTTGGATTTCATTCTAAATAGTGGAAATATACCGGCTGAGTTGGAAGAGACAGGCTAAAAACACATCAGGCCGGAACAGAGAATCCCGACCTGATGAACCAAAACCAAATTTTATACAATGATGGAGTCACGATTCTCGTTACACATTCTTTAGCTTATGTAAGTAAAAACGTAGCTACTTCTTCTGCTAAAGAAGCAATTGGTATGCCAAAATTTATACTATGTTAGTATTGAACTGCATAAGGTTTCTTTGGGATTAAAAGCATCCGGTTATATAGTTCGTCAGGGTATAAAATAATTCCTTTTTCGTAAAAAATTACGATATCGGAATCAATCAACTACTTTTTCCGTAATTTTTGCTATCAGGTCGAAGAAGTCGGCAGCTGTAATTTCCACTTGAACGAAGTCGCCAATGGGCAGTTTGTGCTTTGTTTCGATGATTACTTCGTTGTCTACTTCAGGCGAATCGTACATGGTTCGGCCTATGTAACGGTCATTTTCGTGCCTGTCGACAATTACCCTGAATATTTTCCCGATTTTGGCCTGATTGAGTTCCAGGCTGATGTCTTGTTGTTTGCTCATCAGCCGGCTTTTTCTTTCTTCTTTGGTTTCTTCGGGCACATCATCGGGGAGTAAATCGGCAGAGGTGCCTTCCTCCGGCGAATAGGTAAAAACTCCCAGTCGGTCGAAGCGGTATTTTTCCACAAAGTCCATCAACTCTTGAAAATCTTCCTCTGTTTCTCCCGGATATCCTACGATGAGCGTGGTGCGCAGCGCGATGTCGGGAACTTCTGCTTTTATTTTGTCGAGGAGTTCGGTGGTTTTCTCACCTCCCAGCCCTCGCTTCATGGATTTCAGTATTTTGCTGTTGATATGCTGCAGAGGCATGTCAAGGTAGGGACATACTTTCGGGTTTTCCCGCATTGTTTTAAGCAGTCCAACCGGGAAATTTGCCGGATAGGTATAATGCATTCTTATCCACTCAATGCCTTCAATTTCAGACAGTTTCTCTAATAATTCAGGCAATACCCTTTTTCCGTACAAATCCAGTCCGTACCATGTAAGATCCTGGGCTATAAGCAATAATTCTTTTACCCCTTGCAAGGCCAGATGTTTGGCTTCCATGACTAAATCTTCGATTTTACGGGAGATGTGCGGTCCTCTGATCAAAGGGATAGCACAAAAGGAGCATTTACGGTTACACCCTTCTGATATTTTCAGGTAGGCGAAATGCCTTGGGGTGGTAAGCAGACGTTGTCCGTAAAGTTCATGGCGGTAATCGACATGTAGGCTTTTGAGTATCTCGTTCAGATCACTTGTGCCAAAGTAGCCATCCACCTCCGGCATCTCTGCTGTCAGTTCTTTTTTATAGCGTTGCGACAAACATCCCGTGACAAATACTTTCTTTACTTTTCCGGTTGCTTTGAGTTCTAACGCGTTGATTATGGTGTCGATAGATTCCTCCTTGGCGTCGTTGATAAAACCACAGGTGTTTATTACCACGATGTCGGAGAGTTCATTGCTGTCGTGGTGGACAGTATAACTGCCTTCCAGTTGTTTCATGAGCACTTCCGAGTCGACAAGATTTTTGGAGCAACCCATAGTGATGACGTTGATGCTTTGTTTTTTTTGCATGTGGTTGGCGATTAATGGGTTAAAAGTTTATCCAAACAAGCTTTCAACGAAGGTGTGGCGGTTAAATATTTGAAGATCTTCCATCTTTTCACCGACCCCGATATACTTTACAGGAATCTTGAATTGGTCAGAAATCCCAATTACAACGCCCCCTTTGGCTGTGCCATCGAGTTTGGTTAGTGCGAGTGCATTTACTTCGGTGGCTGCAATAAACTGCCGGGCCTGCTCAATGGCATTCTGGCCGGTGGAAGCATCAAGAACGAGCAGGATTTCGTGCGGGGCTTCAGGTACAAGCTTTTGCATTACCCGTTTTATCTTTGACAACTCGTTCATCAGGTTCACTTTGTTGTGCAAGCGCCCCGCCGTATCAATAATCACCACATCTTTTTTCTGGGCGATGGCAGATTTCAGGGTGTCGTAGGCAACTGAAGCAGGATCGGCATTCATGCCCTGGTTAACGATGGGCACGCCGGCGCGTTCTGACCATATGATAAGCTGATCAACGGCGGCAGCTCTGAAGGTATCACTTGCGCCCAATATGACTGATTTCCCGGCTTTTTTAAAGTTGTAAGCCAGCTTGCCGATGGTAGTGGTTTTGCCAACTCCGTTAACTCCTACCACCATAATAACATAAGGTGTGGCGTTTGAGGGGATATCAAATTCATCGCCATCGATGGTGTTGTTTTCGAGCAACAGGGCTTCTATCTCTTCACGTAGCATGGTGTTAAGCTCAGCCGTGCCTAAAAATTTGTCCCGGGCTACACGTGCTTCGATACGCTCGATTATTTTTAAGGTGGTTTTTACGCCGACATCTGACATCACCAGAGCTTCTTCCAGGTTGTCGAGAACTTCATCGTCGACTTTGGATTTGCCAGCAACAGCTTTCGACAGTTTGCTGAAAACACTCTGTTTGGTTTTTTCAAGGCCTTTTTCCAGGTCCTCTTTTTGTTGTTTTTTTGAAAAAATTGAAAATAAACCCATTGCGAAGAATTGTTGAAGAGGTGATTTTACCCGGGACAAAAGTAATGATAAATGCACAAACTAAAAAAGCTCTTTCCCTAAACAAGAGAAAAAGCTTCCTTATAACCTAAAGGCTATGGTTATACTTTCCCGGCCAAAAACTCGCTCACTTTGTCCGAAGGAACAATGCTTTCCTTCCAGGTATAGGCTCCTGTTTTGGTCGATTTGGTCAGCTTATATACTTTTGCGATATCTTTTGTTGCTGATTGCAGGGTTGCTACTACTTTCTTTGCCATGGTTCTATCTATTTAATTTCTCTGTGAACAGTTTTTTTCTTGAGGATGGGGTTGAATTTCTTCAGCTCCAAACGCTCAGGAGTATTTTTTTTGTTTTTGGTAGTAATATACCTCGAGGTTCCCGGCATGCCACTGTTTTTGTGCTCGGTGCATTCCATGATAACCTGAATTCTTGCGTCTTTGCTCTTTTTAGCCATGTCAAACTCACTTTAAATTTCGGACGGCAAAAGTAGAAAAAAAATGCAGATAAAACAATTTGTTTGACAAAAAAATTGTCTGAATGATCAATTTGTACAAATTCCTCGAAATCAGGAAAAAAATGATTTGTCAGAACTGGTTATTCCTGCCTTGATCTATTTTGGAATTTTATTATTTGCGTTTTAGCAGGAGGCAGAATGGCACATACGTTTACTTTAAGTGCTTTTTTCTAAGCTCATACATCAATATAGCCGGGATGAAAAAAACGACGTCGGCGATGGTTTTTCCAATGAACGAACCTAAAATAAAATTGGTCATAAGTGTTGGAATAAGGTACATGAAAAAAGGACGTACTGCCAAGACGTCAAGCAATTCGGCAGGGCCAAATTCAATAATCAGGTTTCTGAAATCCTTTAAAAATGATTTTGTCCGGTAGCTTTTGTTTTTTTGCCGATGCCGTTTTATACTTTTTCTAACATCGCTTACCGCAATAACACCATAAAAAAGTACCGAAGCCACTGCCGAAGCAGCAAAGGCAGCCAATACCCTGTTTTCGGTTGTCTCCATGATGATCCAGGCGGTGAACAACGAAAAAATAGTGCACAGAATTTCTGCCAGTAAGTACCTTTTAATCCATTCTTTGAGTTTGGTTTTTAACATAAATGAAAAATTAAATAAAGTGAAATAAACAGATTAGATGCTGTTTAATCGAGCTGATTGGTGAAAATACGGACTTAATTTCGCTTTATGGTATGGTGATGGAAAAAATGAACAACTTCATCCATGGGAAGTGCCTCACCAAGCATTAAAACAGCTGAAACCAACGCCACTACAAAGATAATCCACGCCAGTAGTTTTTCTCCTGAAGTGAACAACGGAAGTTTTTTATCTGATTCTTTCCAGGCCAAGCGGTAAACCAGAATACCGACGGCGTAAAGAATAGACGACATGAGGATATAGTGCAAACCTGCTGCATATATCAGCCAGAAGCCATATAGTGTGGCCAGACTACCGTTGATTAACGCTTTGCTTTTTAACACGCCTGAGTCGGATTGTGTTGGAGGGCCGGAGAACGCAAGTTTCAATAAGTACATTGCACTTAAAGCATAAGGTATGAGTATCATCGAACCCGCAATGCTGATAATGGCCAGGAAAGCGTTTTTCGCAATAACCGAACACAAGAGCGTGATTTGCATGATGAGGCTTGTGGCCGTCAATGCGAATGTTGGAGCTTCATGTTGGTTGTGATGGGTGAATGCCCGGGGAAAAACACCTTGTGCTGCCGCAGAAGACGGCACTTCACTGGTGATGATGGTCCAGGCAATCCAGGCGCCAAGAATGGAAATAATGACTCCAACGTTCAGCAACACTGCGCCCCAATTTCCTACAATAGCCTTGAGTACGTAAGCTGTTGAAGGGTCAGGCAGGTGAGCTAAATCACTCTGGTTCATGATCCCAAACGAGAAAATGCTGATCGAGGCGTAGATTGTCAAAGCACCGACAAACCCTACGAGTGTGGCTTTGCCGACGTCTTTTTTGTTCTTTGCCCGTGCCGAAATAACCACGGCTCCCTCGATGCCCACAAAAGCCCAAAGGGTTACCAACATGGTGCTTTTTAGTTGTTTACCTACTCCGCCAAGATTTAGATTTTGCTCTCCCCAAAAGTCGAACGACAGCTTGTCCCAGTGAAAGGCGTAAAGCAATATAATCAGAAAGATAAACAATGGAATGAGTTTGGCCACGGTTGAGATGGCGTTGAGTAAGCTTGCTCCTTTTACACCACGTCTGACAATGCCGTTCATGATCCAGATGAAAATTGAACCGCCAAGTATTGATTGCCAATTGTTACCGACCAGAAATACAGGGAAAAAGTATCCCACTGCCTGCATCAGCAATACGGCGAACGAAACATTTCCTATGGCAGCGCTAAGCCAATATCCCCATGCCGAATTAAAACCAACATATCTGCCAAAACCCTCAGCAGCGTAACTGTAAATCCCCGAATTTAAATCAGGTCGTGCATCGCTCAGGATTTTAAAGGTGTTAGCCAAAAAATACATGCCTATTCCGGTTATTATCCAGGCTATTAGAACAGGGCCGAGGGCAGCTCCCTCGGCCATGTTTCCGGGCAGATTAAATACTCCACCGCCAATCATCGAGCCCACTACAATGGCAGCCAGACCGATGAATCCTACCTTTTTTTGGTGTTCAGCCATATTCAATTATTGCTTGATACACATGGTTCTAAAATATTTTTTTCCGTTTTTTTCGATGCGCTCCACACCGTGGATATCGCTCTGATAACCGGGGAAAATATTCTCAAAATCCTGGCGTTTTTGCAGGTAATCAAATATGGGTTTGGCTTTTTCGTTTAATATTTCGCCACCCATAATGATCGGAATTCCAGGAGGATAAGGAACAACCATTACAGCGGGCACACGGTTCATCATGTCTTTGAGTTCAACGTATTCAACTTGCTTTCCAACCACTTTGTGGTATGCTTCGGCCGGTCGCATCACCTGGTCGGGGATTACCTGGAAGGCTTTTTGCATGCTTTCTAACAGTTTATGGTCTTTGAAGTACTTGTGGATGTCGTTACAGTGCGTTTTCAATCCCACGTTTCCATATGCCTCGGGATAAGCGCTGGTTAATTCCGGAAACACTTCACGTAATGGTGCATTGCGGTCATACAACTCTTTAAACTTGAAAAGCTCTGCCAGCAATGTTCCCTGTTTTCCTTTGGTTGTTCCGAGGGAGTGGAGCAGGAGGAAGGAGTAATAATCTGTTTTTTCACAAACAATACCTTTGTCAATGAGGTAGTTGGTAACAATTCCGGCCGGGATACCTTCATCCGCCATATTTCCTTCATCGTCGATGCCGGGTGTGGTAAAGGTTAACTTAATGGGGTCGAGCATGGCATAATCGTCTTCCATGTCTTCAAAACCATGCCATGAGTTATTTTTCGACATCACCCAGGCACTTTGGGTTGCTGCCAGTACTTCGGCCTCCACATTTTCAAACCTGTGTTCTTTGCCGTTAATAACCACTGTTTTAGGTTGCCACATGCCAAAAAACCAATCGTTGCTGTCTTCAGCACGCAGGTCGTTTAGCAAAGAGACCACCTTTTTTCTTAACTGAATGGCTTCCACGATCATGTCGTTGAACATGACCTGGCCATTGTCGTGCATCATTTTGGTAGCTACATCAAGCGAAGCGATCATGCTGTATTGTGGTGAGGTAGAGCCATGCATCATGTACGACTCGTTAAACTCATCCGGGTTGATTTTCACCGAGCTGCCATTTTTAATGTGTAACATCGAAGCTTGCGAAAAAGCGGTGAGCAGTTTGTGGGTAGAGTGCGAACAGAAAATGGGTGGATGGTTAGCGTTGTCATCATCGCTCATCCCGAAATGGTTTTTGTACATCGGATGAAAACGGGCATAGGCATACCAGGCTTCATCGAAATGCAGGTTGGCCACACTGCGTTCGAGTTCTTTTTTGATGTTGACAACATTGTAACATACTCCATCGTAAGTAGAGTTGGTCAATGCCGACATTTTTGGAAGGTTTTTCTTTAGTTTTTCCGGAATAAGTTTGCTGTCGAGTATCTTTTTCGCGATGGTTTCAGGTGAGAACTCACTCAGCCGAACAGGCCCGATGATACCTCTTTTGTTGCGCCTTGGGATCATGTAAATGGGGAAGGCGTTTGTTATTACCATCGCGTAGTTAAGCGATTTATGGCAATTTCTGTCTACGAAAGCAATGTCTTCAGGGAGCACCTGACTTCGCCAGATTACCTGATTTACATTGGAGGTGCCATTGAGTATATAGTAGGTGTAGTCGGCACCAAAGACATGAGCTGAGAATTTTTCAGCATCGCCCACAACGCCTTCATGATCGAGGAGCGAGCCCAACTCGGGTACGGATATCGAAAGGTCGGAGCGCATGGTGTTTTCACCGAAAAACTTAAACAACGCCACTCCGGCCGGGCTTCTTAAAAACCCTTCACCACCCATATGACCGGGGGTATGCCAGGCATACTTGTATTCTTCGGAGTATTTCACCAACATCCCGAAAAACTTCGGGTAAACACTTTTGATGTACTCCAGCAGGTGCGTTTCGATACGGCCGCTAAGGAATTCAATGGTGTCGGCGGTCTTCCACAAATATCCGTTTATTTTTTTCAGCACATCCACCGGGATGTCTTCGGTTTCAAGTCGATCGGTAAGGAGTAAAATGGGTACAGTTTTGTTCCGTCCTCGCATAAAAGTTATTAATTCCTGAGCCGACATCAACTCATGATCGTCTTCCTCGGGTAAATCCCAATCAACAACTACAACGCCGATATCTGCCCGCGAAATAAAAATCTCTTTGGCATCTTCGTAAGTAAACGACGGGATAACGCTGCATTGCTGCACTTCTTCCAGTTCGTGAACGAGTTCATTTAGCCTGAACCCTTCGTCGTTAGGCATGTTAAATTGTCCTGAAATAATCAACAGTGGCCACTGGTGTTTGGTTATTTTCATGATGAAATGATTTAAGTTTATAATGGGGATATCATCTTTTCAGTGTTTATGTGCCGTAAAAGTGGTAATTCGATAAATCAGGATAAAGATAGAAAAAAAACAATGAATGGAAATAAAATTGGTCATTAAAAAAAATTCCGGTTTGTGCAGGCTTGTTTGGAATATCGTATTTTTCTAAAAATGCTTGCTTCCACATCGAATCACCTGCTCAAGAGTATCAGGTAAGCCTGTCGATTCTTCAGCTCAATATCTGAATGTTTGATATCATGACAATGGATGGATATCTTTTAGCGATGTATTTCGTTTTTTCTCACACGACAACCATGTTTTTGTTATTTTCGTCGCAAACTTGAAAGGAAATGATTGGAACAATCGTGAATACAGGTGCTGTAGTTGTTGGCGGGCTTATTGGGCTGATGTTCAATGGCAAGCTCCCCGAACGTTACATCACGATATTTTTTCAGGCCATTGGTCTTTTTACGCTGTATCTGGGCGTTTCGCTTGCGCTGAAAGCTGAGCAGGTGTTTTATGTGGTTTTAGCACTAATTTTAGGATCACTTTCGGGTGAGGCTTTGAAGCTGGAAACACGACTGGAGCATCTGAGCGAACTGTTAAAGGCTCGGTTCAAGCTAAAAGGAGACAGGTTTACCGAAGGATTATTAACGGCGTTTTTGTTGTATTGCATGGGCTCGCTTACCGTGCTGGGTGCTGTAACCGAAGGTATGGGTGGCGGGCCGGACATTCTCCTGATTAAGTCACTTATGGATGGTGTTTCCTCTATTGCTCTGGCCTCAGCACTGGGAATCGGGGTGGTGTTTTCGGCAATTCCCCTCGTTATTTATCAGGGAGGTCTTACTTTGGTTTCGATGTATTTAGGAGATTTTATCCCGCAGGAAATCATCACTGACATGTCGGCAGTAGGTGGAATTCTTTTAATCGGGCTTGCTATCAGTATTTTAGAGATTAAAAAGATCAGGGTGATTAATATGCTGCCTTCTCTGGTCGTTATTGTGTTGCTTTTGTTGTTTTTACCTAACCTTTAGTTTGTAACCTTTCTGATTTGTAGGTTGTTTGTTTCAGTAAACTGTTTCTAAATTACGTTAGCACGGTATTTCTTCGTCCTGTTTGCCAATATTTCTGTAAATTAGCCCCATCAATTTTTAAAAAATTAGTCATGGAAAATACCAAGAATATAGACTGGGGAAATCTTCCGTTTGGTTATTACAAAACCGATTATAACGTAAGATGTTACCACAAAAACGGCCAGTGGGGTGCGCTGGAAATCAGTTCGTCTGAATACGTTCCGATGCATATTGCAGCCACAGCCTTGCATTACGGACAGGAAGCTTTTGAAGGGCTTAAAGCCTATAGAGGTAAAGATGGAAAGGTGAGGTTATTCAGATGGGAGGAAAATGCCCGCCGTATGCGCAATTCTGCCGATGGCGTTATGATGGCCGAAGTGCCTGATAGCCTTTTCTTTGAAGCAATCTCGAAAGTTGTGGAGTTGAATAAGCACTATATTCCTCCTTATGGTACCGGCGCTTCTTTGTATTTGCGCCCTTTATTGATCGGAAGTGGTCCACAGGTAGGTGTTAAACCAGCTACAGAATATATGTTTATGGTGTTTGTAACGCCGGTTGGCCCTTATTTTAAAGAAGGATTTAAACCTGTTGAAGTGGAGCTTGTGCGCGATTACGACCGGGCTGCACCACTAGGAACGGGCAATATAAAAGTGGGCGGAAATTACGCTGCCGGCATGCGCCCTGCGCATCGTGCTCACCAGGATGGCTTTGCATCGGTTCTTTTTCTGGATGCTCTGGAGAAAAAATACGTCGACGAAGCCGGACCTGCTAACTTCTTTGGGATTAAACAAGGAACTTATATCACGCCGAAATCGGATAGCATCCTTCCTTCTATTACCAACATGTCGCTCGAAACTATTGCAAGCGATCTGGGTCTAAAAGTAGAAAGACGCCGGGTTCCCTTTGAAGAGTTGGATACGTTTGAGGAAGCGGGGGCTTGCGGCACTGCGGCGATTATTAGTCCGATTAAACGCATTTACGACCGTACCAAGAATAAAAGCTATGAATATGGCACAATTGCCGGGCCTTACAGCACGAAACTTTACATCACCTTACGTGGAATCCAGGAAGGTGAAATTGAGGATAAACACAACTGGACAACGGTGCTCGAAGGGTTATAAACCTTACGCACATGAGATATAAACTGTGCTGAAATCCAAGAGTTTAACCTCTTTTCATGATTCGCCGTTTTGTTATTTAGAATCAAAAGTACCAAAGGCTGTCTTTTTATCAAGGCAGCCTTTTTGTTAGGTTCTAATTGCTTGATGAACAAATGAATGAGGTCAGGCGCGGTGCATAGCTTTTATAACAGAATGAAATTCTTTTTTGCTCGTAGAGCATAAGCATTTCTCCGGAAAAAGAACAGAGACTGTCGGTTGGAATCTGTTTTGTTAGTTTAGTTCCGGGTTTTTTGGAAATTTGCTCCAGTAGGCATATTGTTCTCCAAGCGGCGACAGGAGGTTGTTCCACATCTTGTCTGATTCCATCGCCAGAATATTTTGATCTGGTATATCGGTTACTATCCATGCGTTGCGGCTGAGTTCGTTGTTTAGCTGGTGCGGCGACCAGCCCGAATAGCCGGCGTAAAACCTGATGTTGTCGGAGGTAAGTTTCCCTACTAAAATGAGGTCTTTGATCATCTCTATCGAGCCACCCCAGTATAAGCCCCGGCCAATATCTACCGAATCTTCAATCAGGTCGCCAAATGAGTGAATATAGAAAAGCGAATTTTTCTCGACAGGACCACCCAGAAAAATATGGCCTTCAAAGTTCGGGAAATGTGGAACGGCCTCGTTCAGTGATTGTTTCAGGGGCTTGTTCATGATTACGCCAAATGTGCCTTCATCGTTGTGTTCGGCAAGTAAAACAACAGACCTGCCAAAATAATAGTCGCCCATGAGCGGCTCGGAGAGCAAAACGCTGCCACGCTTTGGTGCTTCTCGGTTGGTTTTTATCGTTATATATCTGTCTATTCTGTCCATTATTTGCCTTTTTTTAAACGTTGTTCATCACAAAAAACGTTTACTTTTACATCAAAATTGATAACAAAAAACATACCAAGAACTTGAAAGTCCGACAACGATATCAGGAGTTTGTTAGGTTGCGCCTCGACTATCCTACGTTTGAATACCTTAGCTATGATCATCACCTGTCTGATGAGGGGCTGCAAATCAGGTTTGCCTTTAGGCTAAGTGAGGATTACACTTTTTATCCTCAACTTTTTATCCCGAAGAATGACCACTTAAAATGGGATCAGCTTAATCGTGATGCGTTAAATAACCTTGTTTTTCATCTGGGAATGGTTGAATTGATCAGCTATTGGAAACTCGCTTGTTCACCTGTGGTCATTATCCATCCGCATCAACTCAACGCACAACAGGTGGCCTGGTGGAAGAAATTGTATTTCCACGGACTCGGTGAGTTTTTGTACCTGAATGGTATTGTTGTGGAATCGGACGCATTAATGCATATTCAATCTCAGGGCGAACCGCTGCCCACAAATGCACACTTGACGCTCGATTCCAACAAGGTCATTGTGCCTGTGGGTGGAGGTAAGGATTCAGTCGTTACGTTGGAACTGCTCCAAGCTTCTGATCTGGAAGTGTTTCCGCTGGTTGTTAACATGAATCCGGCTATGGAACGCACCATTAACAACGCCGGGATTTCGTCTGATCATGTGTTGAGGATTCAGCGAAAGCTTGACCCACTCATGCTGGAATTGAATGATAAGGGGTTTTTAAACGGGCACACCCCGTTTTCTGCTTTGCTTGCATTTGTATCGGTTTTGGTGGCGAGTGCTGCCGGTGTAAGGCACATCGCCTTGTCGAACGAAAACAGCGCCAACGAAAGCACTGTCCCCGATACAAAAATCAACCATCAATACTCCAAATCTTTTGAGTTTGAATCCGACTTCAGGTGGTATATCCATCATTTCGTCGACAGCCAAATGAATTATTTCAGCTTCTTGCGGCCTTTAAGTGAGTTGCAAATTGCCTGGCTTTTTTCCGGATTTGAAAACCACTTGGCTACATTTAGAAGTTGCAATGTGGGCAGCAAAAGCGACACGTGGTGCGGAGCTTGTCCGAAATGCCTGTTTACCTATATTATATTGTCTCCTTTTATCCCGCTTGATAAACTGAGGGCTGTTTTTAACAAAGATTTACTTGAAGAGTCCGGGCTTAAAAATACGTTTCTGGAGCTTACGGGTCGTGCCGATATCAAACCTTTTGAGTGTGTAGGTACGCCTACAGAAGTCAATCAAGCGCTGAATCAGGCTTTTGACGCGACGAATGCCATTCCGGTTTTGCTCCGCGATTATCCCTTGGCAAAAAGTACCGAAAAGGATTTTCAAGCCCTGCTGCGGTTTTTTAACGACGAACATGCCTTGGACAACCGCTTTGTTTCCATTTTAAAAAATGCACTGGATGTTAGAATTTCTAAAAGCAATTCTTAAGGGTTATCAACGGATAATCATACTCGGATTCGGACGCGAGGGGAGGTCAACTTACCGAACTATCCGACGTGTTTTTCCGGATATCGCGTTGGTGGTGGCTGATGCCAATATGTCAGTTAAACCGGACTCTGAGTCCGTTGGTGATAACCATCTGATCTTTGTTACAGGAACCCACTATTTGCAATGTCTGACTGAAAAAGCCGTTGTGTTCAAGTCGCCGGGGGTGAGTTTTAACCCCGACAGCCTGCACCCGGAAAGTTTATTGACTTCACAAACGGATTTGTTTATCAAACAATACGGACATCGAACCATTGGTGTTTCAGGAACAAAGGGGAAAAGCACTACATCTTCCCTGATTTTTCACTTTTTAAGCAAAAACAACCTTGATGCAGTCCTTTTAGGAAACATCGGAATTCCTGCCTTCGATAAAATCGACGAAATCAACGATAAAACCTGGATTGTGTTCGAACTTTCTGCCCATCAGTTGCAGTATGTTCAACATTCGCCTCATATCGCTGTTCTGCTGAATATTTTCCCCGAGCATCTTGATTATTTCACGCATATCGACAACTATACCCGGGCAAAGAAAAATCTGTTTGCCTTTCAACAACCCCGCGATGTGTTGATAAGGCCTTATGCGATGAAGGCTCTCGGAGAGGGAGCTGATTCGGTACAGGTGACCGTAGCTGACCATGGTGATTTCGCAGATTTAAATCTTGACGAAAATGATGGGTTCAGGTTTTTTGGAGAGCGTTATACAGCTATTCAATGGCCTTTGGTAGGACATCACAACAGGATAAATACGCTTATGGCCATTGCAGCAGGTAATAAGGCCGGTCTGGAGGTGGAAGAAATGTTACAGGTGTTGCCTTCGTTCAGGTCCTTGCCACATCGACTTGAATATGTTGCCGAGTTCAACGGAATTACATACTACAACGACAGCATCAGTACGGTTCCTGCTTCGGCTATGGCTGCGGTTAAGGCACTAAAAGAGGTAGGGACGATTATTCTGGGTGGCTACGACAGGGGATTGGACTATAGTGAGTTGGTGACTTTTTTGATGAACTCGGAGGTGGAGTACTTTGTTTTCATTGGCAAGGCCGGGAAAAGTATGCTGGATTTTTTCGACCGTGAGATAAAGCCAAACCTATTTTGGTTTGATAACTTTTCTGACGGAGTTCTGAAAGCCATTCAACAGACCAAACCCGGAAAAATTTGCCTGCTGTCGCCTGCCGCTGCCAGCTACGATGAGTTTCATAATTTTGAGCACCGTGGCGACAAGTTTCGCGAGCTGGTGAGGAGCCAT
>Ga0180009_10002278_pt1 | contig 22663 bp, 18 predicted proteins | sample OS_PC_MetaG_FD_123537 | JGI IMG/M metagenome (GOLD analysis project Ga0180009, IMG submission 123537) | Groundwater microbial communities from the Aspo Hard Rock Laboratory (HRL) deep subsurface site, Sweden - OS_PC_MetaG | ecosystem: Environmental > Aquatic > Deep subsurface > Groundwater...
CACACGCTCCTTGATCTGGGCGTAGGCCGCCAGGCAGGGCTCCTCCTCCCCGGCGTGAGTGGAGCCGGCCACCAGCACGGTGCGGCCCGCCAAGCCCAGCTCATCGGCCAGGGCGCGGCGCTGCTCCAGGTTCAGGGCCGCCGGCGCGCTGTCGAACTTGAGGTTGCCGCCCACCCGCACCCGGCCAGGGTCCACCCCCACGCCGAGCAGGCGCTCCCGGTCGGTGGCGGTCTGCACCAGCACCAGGTCCAAGCCCCGCCACAACTCCCGGGCCAGGGGCCCCAGGCGGCGGTAGCCCCGCAGGGTGCGCGGGCTCACCCGGCCGTTGACCAGCATGCGGGGAACCCCACGTTCGGCCAGGGCCCATTGCCAGCCGGGCCACAGGTCACCTTCCACCAGGATGGCCAGACCGGGGCGCAGGGCCCCCAGCACCGGACCCACGGCCCAGGGCAACTCCAGGGGGCGGATGAAGATGGCGTCGACTTGATGGGCCAATTTCTCCCGGGCCGTGGCCAGGCCTTGCCCGGTGCCGCAGGAAAAGGCGATGGGCTTGGCGGGAAAACGCCGGCGCAGGCCGCGCACCAAGGGCAAGGCCGAAACCGACTCGCCCACGCTCAGGGCGTGCAGCCAGATGCCGCCGGACTCCAGGCGCGGCGGCCGGGCCAGGGGGCCCAGGCCCAAGCGGGCCAGGGTGGCACGGCGCTTGGGAGGGCGCAACAGGCGGGCGGCGATGAAGGGCGAGGCCACCGCCGCCCCCAGGCCCAGGGCCAGGCTGTACAAGGTGCGCTTCACGCCGCCCCCTTGGCCAACTCCGAGGCCTGCCAGGCCACCTGCCCGGCCCGCCCCGGCACTTGGCCCCAGGCCACCTCATCCACCGGCACATCCCGAGACGCCTCCTGGACGGCAGCGTCCAAAAGGCGGTGAAAAACAACGCCCCGGTCCTGCAAGCGGGCGATGAGGCTCTCCAACACCGGGGCCTGGGCCCTGCCTTCCACCTCGCCGTGCAGGGTGTAGACGTTGAGCGCGCCGGGGCGCACCTGGCCGGCCAGCCAGGCGGCGGCGGTGCCCAGGGTTATGCCGTCCCGGCCCAATATCTCGTCCAGGGTGGGCAGGGTGGTGGGCAGTTCCACCAGGGGCAAGGGGCGGCCATCCGCCAGAGGCCGGAAGGGGCTGCGCCCCCTGGCGCAGGAAACGTGGGTGATGCCCATGCCGGCCAGGGCCTGGTAGGCGGTGGGGGTTATCTGCCAGCCCGGCGAGGCGAAGCTGGCCGGAGCCTGGCCGGTGATGTGTTTATAGAGCCGCCAGGCCCGGCCCAGGTGGGCCCGGATGCGCCCTGCCGGCAGGCGGCGCATGCGGTCGTGCCAGAACACGTGGTCCCAGCCGTGCAGCCCCACCTCGTGGCCCTGGGACAAAAGCTCGCGCAACAGGTGGGGCCCGGCCTGGGCGATGATGGGCCCGGGCAGGGCCACGCCGTAGAGCATGGTGGTCAGGCCATAGGCCCCGGCGGCGCCGGAACGGAGCTGCTTTTTTAAAAAGCCCGGCTTGACCAGGCGGGCCAATGCCCTTCCCGAGTTGTCCGGCCCCATGGCGATGTAAAAGGAGGCCTTCACTCCGGCCCGGGCGAAGATGTCCATTAGGCGGGGCACGCCCGATAGCAGCCCCACCTTGGTGTCTATGTCCACCTTGAGGACCAGGCGGGTGGCGGCCGGTAAGGGCTCGAACCGTTTGATGACCATGATTATGACCCGGCTTCGGGGTCCCTGGTCTCGCGGATGACGAAGCGGGGCCTGCGGCGCACCTCGCGATAGATGCGGCCCAGGTATTCGCCCATGAGCCCCACCACCAGGATTTGCAGGCCCACGAAGACGAAAAGGATGGCGAACAGGGTGAACACCCCGCCCACCTCCGGGCCCACCACCAGGCGGCGGACGAACAAGAACAGGCCGAATGCCAGGCCCATCAGGGCGATGAGCACCCCCAAAACGCTCACCATCTGGATGGGCAGCACCGAAAAGCCGGTCATCAGGTCGAAATTCAGTTTGATGAGCTTGAGCAGGCCGTATTTGGACTGGCCGGCCGAGCGCTCGGCGTGAGCCACGGGAATCTCGGCCACGCTGGCCGCGTAGAGATTGGCCAGGGCGGGGATGTAGGAAGATGTCTCCTGGGAGGCGCACATGGCCTCGACCACCTCGCGGCGATAGGCCCTGAGCATGCAGCCGTAGTCCTTGAGGTGCACTCCCACCACCCGGCTGGTGAGCTTGGCCACCATCCAGGTGGGTATCTTGCGCAGCACCGAGTCGTGGCGATTCTGCCGCCAGCCGCTGACCACGTCAAACCCCTCCTCCAGCTTGGCCACCAGCTTGGGCACCTCCTCGGGGGGGTTTTGCAGGTCCGCGTCCAGGGTCACCACCACCTGCCCTCGCACACTTTCAAAACCCGCGAAAATGGCCATGTGCTGGCCGTAGTTCCGGTTGAAGCGCACCAGGCGCACGTGGGGGTCCTGGGCCTGTATGCGGCCCAAAAGTTCCCAAGAGCTGTCCTTGGAGCCGTCGTCCACGTAGATCACCTCCCAGCTCCAGGGAGAGGCGCCCAGGGCCAGGGCCAGGCGGGCCTGAAGCTCCGCCAGGTTTTCCTCTTCGTTGAAGACAGGGATAACCACTGATAGATAGGGCTGGTTTTCCGTGGCTGCCGGGGGCATGGGCCTCTCCGCATTGGGTGATGCCAAAACTGGGTGCTCGCGGGTTTATACTATGGCAGGCAAGGGGGAATAAATCAAGTCGCCCCGGAGTGTTAGCCCGGGGGACGGTTGCTGAACAAGGTCTTGTCCCCCACCGTGGCCCAGGCGAACAGGGGCAGGGCCTGGGGCCGTTTCTGAGCCAGGGCGTGAAAGCGCTTGTAGCGGGGCGTCTCGGCGATGGCGAACACCCGCCGCTGTCCTCCCATCAGCTTTAACAGCCCCTGGTTGCCCTTGAGAAACCATTGGTCCCGGTCCGGAGCCAAACGCCGGCCAAAATCCAACTCGCCCCAGTTGTCGGCCACGGCCACCCGCCGGCGGGTGTAAAAGGCCGCGCCGTGCCAATAGTCCCCCAGGGTGGCCACCAGGTCGCCGGGCTTGAGTTGGGCGGCCAGGGGCTTGAGGAGCGGGCCCAGCGAGCGGTAGCGGTCCAGGGTGGGCGTGGCCGCCGCCGCCCCCAGCACCAAGAGCAAAAACACGGCCAGGGGCGCGCAGGCGGCGGCCCAGGCCCGATTCCTTACCCAATAGACCCCCAGGGCCAGCAGTGCCAAAAACACCGGCCCGGCGAAAAGCAGGGCCCCGCCGTGAGCGTAGCCGATGTCCGGGTTGGTGGCCGGGACCACCAGCAGGGCCAGGCCGGCCACCAGGCATAGGGCGGCCAGGGCGCTGATGCTGGCCTTGAGCCCGGCCGGGGCGGCCGCGCCCCTGGGCCAGGACATCACCCCGCTCAAGGGCCGCCCCACCAGCAGGGCCAGGGGGGGCAGCATGGGCAGGGCGTAGTGCAGCATCTTGGAGCGCGACAGGGTGAGGAACAGGAAAAAGGCCACGAACCAAACCGCGGCCAAGAGCCAGGGCCGAGCCTCGGGCGCGCGCCAGGCCCCCCAGGGGAAGGTGCGGCCCAGGGCCCAGGGCAGCAGGGCTATCCAGGGGAAGAAGGCCCCGGGAATCAGCGCGAAATAGAACCACCAGGGCTGAAAGCGCTGGTGCTTGGTGGTGAGCAGCCGGCCCACCTGCTCGTCCCAGAAAAAGTAGGTGAGGAATCCCTTGTGCAAAAGGGCGGCGGCCACCACCCAGGGAGCGCAGAGCAGCGCGAACAGGGCCGGCCCCCGCCAGTCCAGCAGACGTCCCAAGAGACGCCACTCCCCGGCCAGGGCCGCGAAGAGCACCACGGCCATGGCCGCCAGGCCCGGCCCCAGCACCCCCTTGGTGAGAAAGCCGATGGCGCAGCCCGCCCAAAAGGCGTACAGCCCCCAGTCCCGCCCGGCCCTGAGGCTCCAGGCCCCCCATACGGCCAACATGATCCCGAAGCACAGCACCATGTCCACCAGGATCACCCGGCTAAGGGCGAAAAACATCAGCGAGGTGGCCAGCACCAGGCCGGACCAGAAACCGGCCTTTTCATCGCCCCACATCTCCCGGCCCAAGGCGAAGGCGATCAAGACGCTCAAGGTGCCGAAAACCGCCGGCACCAGGCGGGCCGCCGCCTCGCACACCCCGAACAGGGCGAAGCTAAGGGCGGTGAGCCAGTAATACAGAGGAGGCTTCTCCAGGTAAATCACGTAGTTCAGGCGGGGGATCACCCAATGGCTGAAGGAGCCCGAGTCCAGCATCTCCCGGCCCAGCTCGGCGTAGCGGGTCTCGTCGCTCTCCCACAGGTCGCGCATGCCCCCCAGCGAAAAGAACAACAGGGCGCACACCGCCAGCAGCACCAGCACATAAAGGCGGCGCTGCCAGAGCGGGTTTTGCAACCAGTTGTTCACAAGGATTCCTTGTCCTTTACCGGTGGGGCGGCTTGCTCCGGCGGAGCGCTCTGCGCCGGCGGTGTTGCCTTCTCCGGCGGGGTTGCCTGCACCGGCGGGCTGGTTTGTTTAGGTGGAGTCGCCTGCGCCGGCGGGGCGGCCTGGGGGGGCGGACTAAGCGTAACCGGCGGTGGGGCATCGCCCCGCCACTGGGCGGCGGCGGCCTGGTTGCCGCCCACCAGATAGCCCTCCCGGCTGGCCAAAACCGCGAAGCCCGGGGCCTGGCCCAGCTTGTCCGTGAGGCGCACCCGGCTTATCACGTACACCGGCGCGGCGGCGGACAACTCCTTGGCCAGTTCCGCCCCCTGCTCCACCTTGAGCCGGGGCAGGCCGCGCCCGGTGTAAAAGATGAGGCTGGGCTTCCACAGGCCGTAGGTGACCACCTTGGACTGCTCCCCGGCCCGGCGCTTCAGCTCCTGGGCCAACTCCTTGGCCGGCTGCTGGATGACCCCGGCGGCCTGGGGCAGCAGGCCCAGGAACACCACCCCGCAGAACAGGGCCGATGCCACGGCCAGGGACCATGCCGCCATGAAGCCGTGCTGCCGCCTGGCGGCCCAAGAGGCCAGGTAGATGCCGGCCCCGGCGGTCAAGGCGGCCAGCAGGGGCCATAGGATCATCACCGGAGCCTGGGCGGGCAGGGCGTACTCGCTGGAGTCGAAGCGGATGGAGCCAAGTATCTTGTCCCAGAAAAGCGGCAAAGCCGCCGGGACGGCGGCCAGGGCCACCACCAATATGCCCCCCGACACCCAAAGGGCCGCCCAAAACACCGGCCAGGCCAGACGGCCATGGGCCTGGCCCTCGGCCAGGCGACCCATCTGGCAGGCGGCCAGCATGGCCAAGAAGGGCAAGGCGGGCAGGATGTAGTTGATCTGCTTGGTGGCGGCCAGGCTGAACACCACCAGCACCACCAGCAGAGACACGGCGGCCAGCATGTGCAGGCGGCTCAGGGGGTCCGCCTCCCGCTGGGCCCGGGGGTTATGGAACAGAGCCCGGCCCAGCTCGGGCAGGGCCGCGGCGGCAAAGGGGAAAGCTCCCAGCAGAAGCACGGGCAGGTAGTAGAACAGCCCTCCCCCGTGCCCCAGCAGAGTCTCGGAAAAGCGGCGCAGGTTCTGGGAAATGAAGAAGGCGTCGATGAACCGGTCGCCCAGCTTCCACCACACCAGGCCGTACCAGGGCAGGTTGATGACCAAAAAGATCAATATGCCCCACAGCCAGCGGGCGCTGCGCAGGGCCAGGAAAAAGCGGCCCTGGATGATGGCGTAGATGGCCGCGCTGGGCAGCACCACGGCCAGGGCCACCGGCCCCTCGGTGAGAAAGCCCAGGCCCAGGGCGGCCCAGGCGATGAGCCACCATTTGCGCCCCGCCGGAGCCTCGCCCTCCAGGGCCAGAAAGACCGCCATCAGGGCCAAGGTGGTCCACAAACTGAGCAGCGCGTCGGTAAGGCAGGCCCGGCCCACCAGCACGAACAGGGGACTGAAGGCCAGGGCTGCGGCGGCCAGGGCCCCCAGGGAGGCCCGCTTACCGCTACGCCAGACCATGAGCCCCACGGCCAGCACCAAGGCAAAGGCGGCCAGGGCCGAGGGCAGGCGCGCCCCGGCCTCGCCCGGGCCCAGCAGGGCCTGGCTGCCGGCCATGACCCAGTAGACCAGGATGGGCTTTTCCAGGTACAGGCGGCCGTTGAGGGTGGGTACCACCCAATCGCCGCTGGCGCGCATGGCCGCCACTGCGGCGGCGTATTCGCCCTCGTCGCGGTCGGTGAGGGCCATCTCCCCCAGCCCGGCCAAGAACAGGGCCCCGGCCGCGGCCAGCACCAACAACAGGGCTAAGGCGCCCTTCAGGTTCGATTTGCCCTTCATGCCGAAGCCTCCTTGGCCCGCCGCCTGAAATCCATCACCCAACCCACCAACAGGCCCAGGGCCATGCCCCCCAGCACGTCGCTGAGATAATGCGACCCGCTGATCACCCGGCCCAGGGAAATGAAGGCGGCCAGCGCGTAGAACACCACTCCGTATTGAGGCCAGCGTGTGGTGAGCCAGGCGGCCAGGGCGAAGCTGGTGGTCACGTGCCCCGAGGGGAAGGAGTGCATGTCGCTATCCATGGTGAGGCCCACCAAAATGTCAGGCGTCAAACCCGTGCGGGGGCGGGCCCGCCCCACCAGGTGTTTGATCACCTGGACCAAAAGCCCGGAGACGGCCACGGCCCAAAGGCAGCCCAGTCCCACCCTGCGCCATTTCAGGCTATGCGCCCACAGCGCCAAGCCGATCACCATTGCCGCCCCGGCCAGTTGGATCCCCCCCAGGCCCATCCAATAGGCGCTCTCTCCCCAGGCCCAGCCAAAGCCGCTTTGCCCGAAGCGCCCCAGGGTCTGGCGCAGGGATTGGTCCCATCCCAACAGCATCGCCCCGCCCATGGCCCCCAACACCAGCGCCAAAACCAACCCCCTGCGGGCCAGCAGACCGGAATCGGCTTGGGCGAATGGGCGGGCAGGCATGGGGTCCTAGCTCCCCTCCCCGGCCCGGTTCGCGGCCTCGGGGGTGATGGCTTCCAGCCCTTGATCGATGGCGAACTGCATGCTGTGCAGGCGGGTGTACACCCCGCCCAGGGCCACCAGTTGCTCGTGGCGGCCCTCCTCCACGATGCGCCCCCCGCTGATCACCAAAATGCGGTCGGCCCGCTGCACCGTGGACAAACGGTGGGCGATGACAAAAGTGGTGCGTCCGGCCATGAGGTTTTCCAGGGCCTTTTGCACGTACATCTCGCTCTCGGTGTCCAGGCTGCTGGTGGCTTCGTCCAAGATGAGGATGGGCCGGTCGGCCAACAAGGCCCGGGCAATGGACAGGCGCTGGCGCTCGCCTCCGGAGAGCAGCACCCCGCCCTCGCCGATCATGGTGTCCAGCCCCTTGGGCATGCGCTCTATGAACTTGGTGGCGTAGGCCGCCTCGGCGGCGGCGCGCACCTCGTCCTCGCTGGCCTCGGGCCGGCCATAGGCGATGTTGTTGCGCACCGTGTCGTTGAACAGGATGGTCTGCTGAGTGACGATGGCGATCTGGCCGCGCAGGCTGTTTAGCGAGGCCTGGCGGATGTCCACCCCGTCTATGAGGATAGCCCCGCCGGTCACTTCGTAGAAACGGGGCAGCAGGTTGACCAGGGTGGTCTTGCCTCCGCCGCTGGTGCCCACCAGGGCCACCGCCTGGCCCTTGGGCACGATGAGGTCTATTTCCCTGAGCACCGGCTCGCCGGGCCGGTAGGCGAAGCTCACCTTGGCGTAGCGAATCTCATTTTGCAGCGGAGGAAGTTCCACCGCGCCGGCCAGCTCGGCTATCTCCACCGGCTCGTCCAAGACCCGGTAGACCCGCTCGGCGGCGGCCAAGCCGTTTTGCACGTCGTTGTTCATGCTGCTCAGGCGCTTGACCGGCTCGTAGAGCAGGATAAGGGCGGTGAGGAAGGAGAAGAAGGTGCCCGGGGTGGACACGCCGTTTATAACCTGCCAGCCGCCGTAGAACAGGATGCCCGCGATGCCCAGGCCGCCCAAAAACTCCATGAGCGGGCTGGACATGGCCCGGGTGGAGATGTCCTTCATGCGCAGGCGGAACAGGCGGAAGGCCTCGTCAGTAAAACGCTTGGTCTCGTGGTCTTCCCGGCAAAAGCCCTTGACGATGCGGGCGCCGGCAATGGTTTCGTGCAAGAGCACGGTGACGTCGGCCATGGTCTCCTGGGAGCTGTGGGAAATCTTGCGCAGCCTCCGGCCGAACTTGACCAGGGGGATGACGCACAGGGGGAACACCCCCAGGGCGAACACCGCCAAAAACCAGTCACGGTAGATGATAACCGCGATGAGGCCCACGATGGTGAACAGATCCTTGAGCACGCCGGTGACCACGCTCGACACCGCGCCCTGCATCTGGTTCACGTCGTTGGTGATGCGGCTCATCAACTCGCCGGTGGGGGTGCGGTCGTAGTAGCTCAGGCTCAGGCGCTGCAAATGGGCGTAGAGATCGATGCGAAACTGGGTGACTATGCGCTGGCCCACGTACTGCATCAAATAGGTTTGGCCGTAGGAGGCCAGCCCTTTGACCATGTAGAGCACCACTATGGCGATGGGCATCAACATCAACAGGCCGGCGTCCTTGGCCACGAAGATCTTGTCCATCACCGGCTTGACCAAGAAGGCCATGGCCGAGGTGGAGACCCCCACCAGGACCATGAGAATCATGGCCCCGGCCAGGCGCTTCCAGTAGGGGCGCACCATGCGCAGCAGGCGTTTGGCGTGTTCAATGTCGCGTTGGCGTTTTTGGGCCCGCTCAGTCAAACCGGTTATCCCTTCATCATGCCCAGGGCCAATTCGGCCACCCGGCGGCTAGCTCCCGGCCCGCCCAATTTGGCGCGGACCTCGTTCAGGCCCTGGATCACCCGCCCCCGGCGCTCATCATCGGCCAGCAGCGAAAGGCCCTCGGCGCTCACCCTTTCCGGGGTGGCATCGCCCTGGATCAACTCGGGCAACAGGCGGCGGCCGGCGATTAAATTGGGCATGGCGATGTGCTCCACCTTTATCAGGGAGCGCGCCACCAGGTAGTTGAATCCTCCGGTCTTGTATACCACCACCCCGGGGGTGCCGGCCAGTGCGGCCTGCAAAGTGGCCGTGCCCGAGGCCACCAGCAAAAGGCGCGCCTGGGCCATGACCTGGCGGGAGCGGCCGGCGATGACGGTAAGGCCCCGGGGGGTGTTTTGCAAATAAGGCTCCACCTGCTCCCGGCGCAGGCCCGGGGCCAGGGGAAGCACGAAGTGCAGGTCCGGCCGCTGTTTCTGCATTAGCCGGGCCGAGGCCAGCAGCAAGGGCAACAAGCGGCTTATCTCGGACATGCGGCTGCCGGGCAACAGGCCCACCAGTTCGGCTTCCCGGGGCACCGGCAGGGGCTCGTTCCAGTCTTGGGGCGGATCGTCCAGTGAGGGATGGCCCACGAAGCTCACCGGCAACTCCGGAGCGTTAAGGCGGAAAAATTCAGGCTCAAAAGGAAACACGCAGGCCAGATGGTCCACGAAAGAAGCCATCTTCTGGGCGCGCTTGGGGCGCCAGGCCCACACCTGGGGGCTGATGTAATAAAGAACTTTGAGGCCCAGCTTCTTGGCCGCCTTGCCCAGGCGAAAGTTGAAATCCGGGAAATCCACCAGGATCACCACATCGGGCCGGGTGCTCTTGAAGTGGCGCTTCATGCCCCTGATGGCCCCCAGGATGACCTTGAGCTTGGGCAGCACCTCGGCCACGCCCACCAGGGCCAGATCCTCGGAGCGATAGAGCAACTCGACCCCGGCGGCCTCCATCTCCGGCCCGCCGATGCCGCTGATGGCCACATCCGGGTCCAACTGGCTCAGTTGGCGGGCCAGCTTGGCCGCATGCTGATCGCCGCTGGCCTCGCCGGCCACCAGCACCACTGACCGGCCCGGGGCCATCTAGCCTTCCTCGGGGGATCGGGCCTCCACCCAGCGGGGCGAGGCCTGCAACACATCCTGATACTGGCCCAGGCCCTCGTCCACGCAGGCCCGCACCCTCATGGCGCAGGCCAGGGCCCGGCGGCCGGCCTGGCCGTCCACCCGGGGGGCCTGGCGGGTGCGCACCGAGTCCAGAAAGGCGCTGAGTTCTTTTTCCAAGGGATCGCTCTTGGGGAACCGGGGCCGTTCGGCCTTGACCTTGGGGATCTTGCCCGGGCGGTACTCCACCCCGCTGACCACCAGCAGCTTGCGCTTGCGGAAGTCCAGGGAAAGATAGGCGTCCGGCTGGAACAGGCGCATCTTGCGCTCGTCCTTGAGGGCCAGGCGGCTGGCGGTTACGTTGGCCACGCAGCCCCCGGCAAACTCCAGCCGGGCGTTGACCAGATCGGCGTGGGGCCCCAAGACCGGCACCCCCTTGGCCCGCACCTCCACCGGCTCGGTCCCCACCAGGGCCAGGATGATGTCCAGGTCGTGGATCATCAGATCCAGGGTCACATCCACGTCGGTGGCCCGGGCCTTGAAGGGGGCGATGCGGTTGACCTCGATGAACATGGGCCGCCCCGCCCGCTCAAACATGCCTTCCACCGCCGGGTTGAAGCGCTCCAAGTGGCCCACCTGCAATATGCGTCCCTTTTCCTGGGCCAAGGCGATAAGTTCGTCGGCCTCCTCCAAGGTGGCGGTCATGGGCTTTTCGCACATGACGTCCGCCCCGGCGGCCAAGAAATCCTTGGCCACGGCGTGGTGGCTCACCGTGGGAGTGACCACGCTCACCGCCTCCACCCGGCCCAAAAGCTCGCGGTGGTCGCCGAAGCTGGGACAGCCCACCGCCTTGCCCACCGTCTGGGCCTGGGCGAGGTCGGCGTCCACCACCCCCACCAGATCGGCCTGACTCAGGCGGGCCAATTTTTCGGCGTGGAAGCGGCCCAAGTAGCCCACTCCCACCACTGCTATTTTCACCGGCGCGCTCACGCGGCCTCCTTTTAATTCCGGCCCAGGATGCAGATGCCCGAGGCCTCGGCCAGTTGGACGGCCTGCTTGGGATCGAAGAACAAGGTGCGCCCCGCCTCCACCACCAGACAGGAAGCTCCGGCCGCGGCCATCACCGCCACGGTGTCGGCTCCCACCGAAGGCAGGTCGAAGCGGCGGTCCTGGTTGGGTTTGCAGCGCTTGATGACCACCGCCTCCCGGCCGCCGGCCAACTCGCCTCCCCGGCGAATGCACTGGTCCGTGCCCTCCATGGCCTCCACCGCCACCACCGCCCTGCCCCGCACCACCACGCACTGGCCTATGTCCAGTTTGCCCAATTCACCGGCCACCTGCCAGCCCACCTCGATGTCATCCCGCTCCTGCGCGCTGGGCCCCCGGGAAGTGTAGCGTACCTGGCGGGCCAGCAGCTCGGGCACCAGCTCGTGGCTGGGCAATATTTCTATGCCCTGCTCGCCCAGATAGGCGGCAAAGGCGCGCAAAATGCCGTCGTCGGCCATGTGGCGAATCTTCTTGAGCAACCCCAGCGCCTTGAGGTCGGGCTTGATATCGAACATGCGCGGCTTGGTCACCCCGCCGCACATGGCCGCCTGGCCAACTCCCTGGCTCTTGAAGGCCTTGAGCAGCGTGCCCAACTGGCCCAGCTTCACCCAGGTGATGCTGTCCACCTCCCGCTCCAAGGCGGGCAGGGCTTCGCCCTTGAAGGCCACGGCCACCACCCGATGGCCTTGGGCCCGGGCGGCCCGGGCGAAAAGCAGGGGGAATTGGCTCTTGCCCGCGATCAGGCCTATGGTGCGCCCTGCCATCTTCCCTCCGTTAGCCCGGATATTTCATGAAGGCCGTGCGTCCGGCTGCGCTCGGGCCTCGACGTAGCCTTGGCTACGACTATGGCCCTCGCTTGCCGGACGCCTTGTCTGCCGACGGCTGGCTGTGCCGGGCTCAGGTACGAGCAATTCCCGGATAAGGCAAACGCGTTATTCATGAAGACCGCATAAACACTTATTAGTTTTCAATACCGCCCAGCCTTCATGAAATATCCAGGCTAGCGGGCAACCCCCCGCTCACTGGAGGCGATGAAATCCAGCAGGTGGTCCACTTCGGGCACGCCGGAAACCTCGGCGCGCACCTGGTCCATGGCCTTTTGGATGGGGGTGTGGGTGCGGAAGATAATACGATAGGCGGTCTTGAGGGCGTCGATGGTCTCGGTGGCAAAACCCGCCCTTCTCAGTCCGATCACGTTCATGCCGTGGGGCTTGCAGCGGTTGCCCTCGCACAGGCAATAGGGGGGCTGGTCCTGGGCCACCCCGCTCATGCCTCCGATGAAGGCGCGGGTGCCCAATCGGGTGAACTGATGGATGGCCACCAGGCCGCCGATGTTGACAAAGTCCTCCACATGCACGTGGCCGGCCAGGGTTGCCGAGTTGGCCATGATAACCCGTTGTCCCAATTGGCAGTCGTGGGCCACGTGGGAGTAGGACATGAACAGGCAATCATCGCCCACCCGGGTCACGCCTCCGCCCTCGCCGGTCCCCCGGTTCATGGTGACGAATTCGCGGATCTGAACCCGGTCGCCGATCTGCAAGGAGGTACGCTCGCCACCGAACTTCAGGTCCTGGGGGTCGGTGCCGATGGAGGCGAAGGGCCAGACATGACAGTCGGCCCCGATGGTGGTGAGGCATTCTATGCCGGCGTGGTGGTCAACCCTGGTGCCGGGCCCGATGGAGACCTCGGGCCCGATGTAGGCGTAGGCCCCCACCTGGACCCCGGGGGCCAGTTGGGCGCTCTCGTGAACCACCGCGGTGGGATGTATCTCCATGAAAAACCTTATTCCCGCGCTCAGAGAAAAACTTGGGGCCGGCGCCGGCCGGAACCTATTGCACCAGGGCCGCGGTCAACTCGGCCTGCACGGCCAATTTATCGTCAACAAAGGCCTTGCCGATCATCTTCCAGGCTCGGGGGGAGCGATGCACGGCGGTAAGCTCCATTATCAACTGGTCGCCGGGCACCACCGGCCGGCGAAATTTAACTTTATCCATGCCCAGGAAGTAGAACAAGCGGTCCCTGGCCTCGGGATGGGATTGATAGGCCAATATGCCCCCGGTCTGGGCCATGGCCTCGATAACCAACACGCCGGGCATCACCGGCTGGCCGGGGAAGTGCCCCTGGAAAAAGGCTTCGTTATAGGTCACGTTTTTAAGGGCCTTCACGTACTCCGGGGGGTTCAGCTCCAAGACCCGGTCGACCAAGAGCAGGGGATAGCGGTGGGGCAGTATCTCCAGGATATCAGTGAGGTTCAGGACTCCTTGAGGCATGTAACCGCTCCTTTATTCCTCTTCCCGGCCTTGTGGCAGGCGCGCTTCCAAGTCCTTGACCCGGCTGAACAACTCAGGCAGGCGCTTTACCAGCCCCCTGGTGCGCAGCCACAGGCGATGTGGTATGGCCGGGTAGCCGCTAACCACCGCGCCGGCTTCAACCGGCTGGGCCACTCCCGAACCGCCGCCCACCATGGCTCCGTCGCCTATGGTGATGTGGCCAATCACCCCCACCTTGCCCCCCAGCACCACGCCCTTGCCCAACTTGCTGGAGCCGCTGATGCCCACCTGGGCCACCAGTAGGCAGTTTTCGCCGATGGTGCAGCCGTGGGCGATGTGCACCTGGTCATCGGTCTTCACCCCGGTTTGGATCCAGGTGCGGCCGTTGGCCGCGCGGTCAATGGTGTTGCCCGCCCCCAGTTCCACGTCATCGTCTATCTGCACGATGCCGATCTGGGGAATCTTGTAGTGACGCGCGCCGTCGAAAACAAAACCGTAGCCGTCGGCCCCGATCACGGTTCCCCCGTGAATGATGCACCGCTGGCCTATGACGCAGCCGTGGTACACCACCACATTGGGGTGGATCACGGTGTCGGCGCCCACCCGGACTCCCCGGCCAAGGTACACCCCGGGGTGAACCACGACCCGCTCGCCCAACTCCACCTCGGGGCCCACGTAGGCCATGGCATGGATGGAGCAGTCCTTGCCCACCACGGCACCCTGCTCCACCACCGCCCGGGGATGCACCCCCAAGGGCTCATAGGGCCGGGCGATGGCCTGGGTCAAGACCTGGGCGTAGGCAAGGTAGGGGTTGTCCACCCGAATCACGGCCAGACCTTCCGGGGTCTTAACGCCGCGCTCCACCAGCACCACCCCGGCCTGGCACTTCTCCAGCAGGGGGGCGTACTTGGGGTTAGCCAGGAAAGACAGGTCCCCGGGGCCGGCATCTTCCAGGCCCTTGAGCCCCGACACCTCGTGCTCGGCCGGTCCTTCCAGGCTGCCGCCCAAAAGTTGGGCCAGTTGGCCCAGCGAGATATTCACGCTCTTGACCCCTACGGGAACTTCTTGTCGTAGGCCGCGATAACCGCGCTGGTGATGTCGGCGCTCTGGGGATAGAAAAGCGCGCTACGCGACTCGGTTATGAGGGCGTATCCGCCCTTGGCCCCGATCACCTTGATAACTTCCTGCATGCGCCGGAGGATGGGCGCGAAGGCGTCGCGCTGGGCCTCGCGGATCTCCTGCTGGGCGTCGCGGCGCCGGTCGTTGAGCCGCCGCGCCTTGCGCTCAAACTCGCGCTCATTGGCCAGCTTGGCCTCTGGCTTGAGCAGCATGGCGGTGTTTTCAAGATCCTTGCGTAGTTTTTGCACATCCTCGGTAAGCTGCTTGAGTTCATCCTCCAGCTTGGCCGCCTTGCGCCGCAACTCGGCTTGGGAGCGCTTGCCCTGCTTGCAGTCGTTGACCGCCTGCTCCATGTTGATTACACCGATCTTGACCTCGGCCAGGGCCGCGGTGGGCGCCAGCCAAATCGCGGCCAGGAGTACCGCCAGAAAGATCGGAAACTTGCTGTGCTTGGACTGCAACATTATTAGTCTCCCCTTTGACTTCTTGGATGGGGTTTTAGAACATCCCGCCTACGGTGAATTCAAAGTTCGAGGTGTCGTCGCCGGGCTCCGGGTCCAGGACATAGCCATACTCAAGACGCAACGGCCCCATGGGCGACATCCAGCGGATGCCGCAGCCCACGCTCTTGCGCAGCATGCCGAAGTCGTATCCCTGGTCCGCAGTCCAGGCGTTACCTGTATCGTAGAAGACCACGCCTGTCAGCCCCGCTTTTTTAAACAATGGAAAACGCACCTCGAAGTTGGCAACGAACATGCGCTCGCCACCTATGAGGTCGCCGTTTTCGTCCCTGGGGCTCACCGACTGGTAGGAGAAGCCCCGGAGGGTGTTGATGCCGCCCAGGAAGAACTTCTCGTAAATGGGCAGATCGCCGCCGGAGTGACCTTCCATCCAGCCTATCTGCCCGTGCAGCACCAGCACGGTCTCCCACCACATGGGGAAGTACCAGCCGGTGTTGGCGATAATCTTGTAGAAGGCGTTGGTGCCGCCCAGCACGCCGCCGGCCCACTCGGTGCTCAGGTTGTTGTCCGAACCCCGGGTGGTGTTGAAGTTGGCGTCGCGGGTGTCGCGGCGAATGATGCCCTTCAAGCTGCTGGTGGTGTGCCACCCCTCTTGGTCGCGCACGTACAAGGAGGCGTTTTTGTTGATGTCGGTGATGTTGGCTTCTTCAAACTTGTAGTACAGGTAGAAGCGGGTGTAGGCCAAGGGCGTGGGGAAGCCCCAGCGCAACCGCCCGCCGATGGCGGTCTTGTTGTACTGAATGTACTCGCGCTCCCAGTCGTAGATGTCCACGCCGAAGCTGATGGGCCGGTCAAACAGCCAAGGCTCGGTGAAACTAAGGGTGTATCGGGTGGACTTGCCGCCCAGGGTGCCCTTGAGCTGAACCTGTTGACCACGGCCGAAAAGGTTGGACTCGGTGACCTGGCCCATGACCATGAAGGAATCCTGCGTGGAGAAACCGGCGCCGAAGGAAATCTGGCCGGTGCGCTTTTCCTTGACCTTGATGTTGAGGTCCATGGTCCCCGGCGCGCCGCCCTTGCCGGGACTGATGGTTATGTCCTCGAAGAAGTTGAGCCGGTGCAGGCGCATGTTGGCCTGGCGAATGGCGGTGGCCGAGAACAGATCGCCCTCGGACACCCCCAGCTCGCGGCGGATCACCTTGTCTCGGGTGCGGGTGTTGCCGCTGATGATGACGCGGTCGAAGTAGACCTTGGCTCCCTTGTTCACCTGGAAGTCCAGGGCCACGCTGTGGGTTTTCATGTTTTGCCGCACCTGGGGACGCACCTCTACGTAGGCGAAGCCCCGGTTGGCGTAGAGTTCGTGCAAGGCGGTGAGGTCGTTGCGCAGCTGTTCGCGGTTGTACCAACCGCCGGCCTTGGTCTTTATCATGGCCAACAGCTCTTTTTGGGGAACGATGAGCTGACCGCTGACGCTCACACTGGCAACCTTGAAACGGGGCCCCTCATCGATATTGATGGTAACCAGCAGGCCGTCCTTGGCCCGGGTCACCTCGGGCTTGCCCACCCGGGCGGACATGTAGCCCTGGTTGTAGTAGAAGTCGTTGAGCTTCTGGACGTCTTGCTCCAGCTTGGCCCACTCAAGCACGTGGTCGTCCTTGATCCAAGAAAGCCACCCCTTCTCCCCGGTGCTCATTATCTCCTTGAGCTCCTTTTCGGAGAAGGCCTTGTTGCCCCTGATCTCGATCTTGTGAACGTAGACCTTTTCGCCCTCGACGATGGTGAACTTGATGCCCAAATCTCCCTTGGGCAGGGTTATCACCTGGCTGTTCACCTTGACGTCGTAATAGCCCTTGTCGCGGTACATCTGGATGATCTTCTGCTCGGCTTCCTTGACGGCGGCCGGCTTGTACGCCGCGAACCGCTTGAGACCTATCTGGTCCTGCAGGTCCTTGGTGTCGATCTCCTTGTTGCCCTCAAAGCGCACATCGCGCACCACGGGCTTTTCCTTGACCGTGATGGTGACCACTTTGCCCTTGGGGCTGTCGGCGCTGGTGATCTTCACGTCGTCAAAATAGCCCAACTTCCAAACGGCCCTGAGGTCCTCGTCCAGGAGCAGGGGCGAGAAAATGCCGCCATCCTTGGTTTTGAGCGCCGCCTTGACCGCATCGGATTCTATGCGGCGGTTGCCGGCTATCTTTACTTCGGCCACCTTTTCCCGCCCGCTGACCCGAACCGCCAGCTCCCGGGAAATGCGTTCGGTGAGCGAGGCTATGGAATCCAGGCCCGCACCCTCCACGAACACCGACTGGGGCCTTTGCATGCCCAGCACATCCAGCACCTTGGCGTCCAGGGAGACCCGGTTGCCGATTTTGGTGATGGATCCGGTGACGGCGAAATCCGCCCCCAGGCGCCCGGCCACCTTGCGGGCCAGGCTCAGGTCCAATGGCTGTCCGGCCGCGGCGAGGGCTTGGTTAACCTCCTCGTTGGGAAAAACCGTCACCCCCATGGAGGAAAGCCGCTCCGCCAGCATCTTCTGCACGTCGCCGCGCAAGTCGGTCAGGGGCTCCCGGCTGAAGACGTGGAAAGGAAAGACGACCACCTTCATAGCCTCGGCCGCCTGGGCCGCCGCCGGCGCCAGAAGCAGCAAGGCCAAGGCCAATGCCAGCAGAATTTTCCTCATCACCGTCACTATTCCTCGCTGGGCCCAGCCTGGTCCAGGCTATAGGCCTTGCCATCGGCCAGCCGCACCCGGCGCCCCAGCGCCTCGGCCAACCGTACGTTATGGGTGGCCACCAAGGTGGTGAGGCCATGGCTTTGGTTGAGCCTCACCAGCAATTGATGGACCTTTTCTCCTGTGCCTTCGTCAAGGTTGCCCGTTGGCTCATCGGCCAACAGCAGACTGGGCTCCAACACCAGGGCCCGGGCCAAGGCCACCCGCTGGGCCTCGCCCCCGGACAGTTGGCCCACCCGGTGGGAGCTGCGGTCGGCCAAGCCCACCTCGTCCAATAGCTCCATGGCCCTCCCCTGGGCCCAGGCCTTGTCCTGGCGGGCGATGAGAGCGGGCATCATAACGTTCTCCAAGGCGCTGAACTCCGGCAGCAGGTGATGGAACTGGAACACAAAGCCAACATGCCGGTTTCGAAAGGCGGCCAAGGCCGCTTCATCCATTTGGAAAACGTCGCGCCCTCCCACCATAACCCGACCAGCCGTAGGCCGGTCAAGGGCCCCCAAGATATGTAACAGGGTGGACTTGCCCACTCCCGAGGCGCCCACCACCGCGACAGTTTCGCCCTTGGCCACCGTAAGGTCGACGCCCTTGAGCACCTCGACCTTGTCTTGTGGCCCAAAGTACGTCTTTTTAAGCTGCTTTATATGAATGTATCTGGGCTCGTCTGTCAAGTCTCGACCCCTCGGATCAGCAGTTTACCGGCCCTATTCATATCGCAGAGCCTTCACCGGGTCCAGGCCGCCGGCCACTCTTGCGGGATAAATGGTGGCCAACAGGCTAATTAGCACTGCCGCGCTGGCCACGGTGGCCACCATCAGAGGATCCACCTGCACCGGCAGGGTATTGATGGGATACACCGCCTTGGGCAGCTCGATGAAATGGTAGCGGGACAAAAGCCAGCACAGCACCAGCCCGCCGGCCACTCCAACCACGGTCCCGACCAAGCCGATCACCAGGCCTTGCAGCACGAACACCCGCCTCAAGCTGGACCGGGTGGCCCCCAGGGCCTTCAATATGCCGATGTCGCGGGTTTTCACCATCACCATCATAATCAGGCTGCTCACGATGCCGAAGGAGGCCACGAACACGATGAGTATTAGGATCACGAACATGGCGATCTTTTCCAGCTTCAGGGCCGCGAAAAGATTCTTGTTGGTGCTGATCCAGTCGCGGGCGAAGTACATGGGCCCCAAGATGCGCCCTATTTCCTGGGCCATCACGGGAGCCTGGTAAAGATCCTTGAGCATCACCTCCATGCCGCTGACCCCCTGCCCCAGGCCCAGGAAGCGCTGGCCAGCGGCCAGACCCACGAAAACGATGGAGGAGTCGAACTGGTACAGGCCCGACTCAAAGAGCCCCACCACCTGGAATGGCTCGCTCTTGGGGGCCCGCCCCACCGGAGTGTCCTCACCCAACGGGTTGATTATGTTGACTACCGACCCGGTTCCCAGGCCCAGTCGCCGGGCCAGGGCCGAGCCCACCAGCACCCCCCACAGCCCGCCCGGGGTGGGCCGGGCCAGGGCGGCCAGATCGCCTTCCACCAGGTGGGCGGCCAGTTCGCGCGCCTTGGGCGAATCCGGGGCGTCAAGACCATATAAGATGGCTCCGCTGGCCGCGGCCGGAGCCACCAGCATCACCTGGCCGTAGATGATGGACGAGACGCCCTCCACCTGGGGCATCTGGTTCAGCTTGTCCGCCACCGCCTGGGGTCTTTCAATGACCCCGCCGGCCTTGTAAACCGTGACATGGGAGTTCATGCCCACGATTTTTTTGGTGAACTCGTCCTGGAACCCGTTCATGACGCTGAGCACCACGATAAGGGCGCACACCCCCAGAGACACCCCGGCCATAGACAGGACGGTAATCAAATTGATAAAGGCATGCTGACGGGCGCGCAGAAAGCGGAGGGCCAGAAAAACCTCGAACCGCATTACCCCTGCTCAAGCCTAAGCAACGGGAAAAGTATGACCTCCCGTATGCTGGGCTGATCGGTCATGAGCATCACCAGCCGGTCTATGCCCACACCCTCGCCGGCGGTGGGAGGCATACCGAACTCCAGGGCCCGGACATAGTCCAAATCCATGAACTGGGCCTCGTCGTCACCGGCCTCGCGCTGGGCCACCTGCTCGTTGAAGCGGCTGCGCTGGTCGTCGGGGTCGTTAAGCTCGCTGAAGCCGTTGCCCATCTCCCGGCAGGCGATGAAGAACTCGAAGCGGTCCACTATGTCCGGGTCCAGGTCGCTGGTGCGGCTCAGAGGGCTGATGTCGCGGGGGAAGCCGGTGACAAAGGTGGGCTGCCACAGATTGGTTTCCACGGTGACGTCGAAGATCTTGGCCAGGGCCTTGCCCAGGTTATCTCCCCGTTGATGCACCCCGCCAAGCGAGGTGGACATGTTCAGGGCCTTTTCCCGGTCAAAGAGCACCTCCGGCGGCACCCCGCCCATTTCCAGCAGGGAGCTGCGGAAATCGATGCTCTGCCAAGGCGGGGTCAGGTCTATGGGCCGGCCCTGGTAGTCAAACTTGAGGGAGCCGGTCACCGCCATGGCCACCTTGCCGAACATCTCCTCGGTCATGGTGATGAGGTCTTCGTAGGTGGCGTAGGCCTGATAGAACTCCAGCATGGTGAACTCGGGGTTGTGCCGGACGCTCACCCCCTCGTTGCGGAAGTTGCGGTTGAGTTCGAACACCCGCTCCAGACCGCCCACCACCAGGCGCTTGAGGTAAAGCTCCGGGGCCACCCGGAGGTAAAGCTTCATGTTCAAGGCGTTGTGGTGGGTTTCAAAGGGCCGGGCCGTGGCTCCGCCGGGGATGGCCTGCATCATGGGGGTTTCCACCTCCAGGAAATCCCGGTCGGTGAGGAAATTGCGCAAGGTGGAAACAATGGTCGAACGGGCCTGGAAAATGGAGCGGACCTGCTCGTTCATGATGAGGTCCAGATAACGCTGGCGGTAGCGCTGCTCCACATCGGTAAGCCCGTGAAACTTCTCGGGCAGCGGCCGCATGGCCTTGGTCACCAGGTTGAGCTGCTCCACCTTCAAGGTGAGTTCGCGGGTGCGGGTGCGGAACAAGTGGCCCATCACCCCGATAATGTCGCCCACGTCCAACTTTTTGAACAGCTTGAACTGCTCGGGAGGCAGCAGGTCCCTTTCCAGGTGTAGCTGTAGGCTGCCGGTGCGGTCGGTGATCTTTAAAAAAGCGGCCTTGCCAAAGGAGCGGATGGCCATGATCCGCCCGGCCAAGGAATATTTAAAAGCTTCCTGGGATTCCAGACGGGCGGCGTCCAGCTGGCCGCAAGTCTTTATCAGGGCGCCGATGGAGTCGCGGGGACGAAAGGTGTTGGGGTAGAGGCTTAAGCCCAACTCCTTGATCTGTTCGGCCTTCTGACGCCGTTGCTTGACCAGGGTGTTTTCGTCGCCGGCCGAGTTCTGCGCGGGGTCCTGATTTGATTTTTGCTGGTTTTTTGCCACTGCCGCCTCTATCCGCCCGCCGCCCGCCCCGGCCGGGGCTTCATCGGGTTTGTTCATGAACTAGGCTACTTTATCTACGCCGCCCCCCCGGTTTTGTCAAGATCGGATACCTGCCGCATTTTTTTTAAAAAGCCCCTTGACAGGCAAGGGTTTGCTAACCATACTTCATGGCCATGCGGGCTCGGCCCTTGCCGAGCCCGCCGTTTATGTGTTTAAGGGCCACTCTGCCGCCACGGCTTGGGTGAGCCTTATTATAGTTACCGATTCGGCAAGGAGTTGAAGAAGATGTTGTGCAACACCACCCGCGCTGGGCAGGAATGCGGTTTCATGGGCAAAAAAGGCTGCGGTTTCAACGGCGGCACCTGTCATCCGGCGGTTGAACCTTGCCTGGGCTGCGAGCGCAACGTGACCGTGGGCGACATGGTCTACTGCAAGAGCTACCCCGACCCGGCCGCCAAGTGGCGCTATGGCAACTGCAACTTCGCCACCCACGTCAAGGGCGAAGCCAAAGAAGGCCCCAAGAACCTCAACCCCATCAAGGCTTCCAAGAGGGCCCACGCCCGCTAACCGCCCCAAAGACGTCAAATTTCATGGCCCGGCCCCTCTTGGGGCCGGGCTTTTTTCGTGGCCCTGTCCTGCTCCATATTACAAAACAGCCGCAATAAGTTCATGGTTTTTGGCCTTACTATTTAGTTAAACTAATACTTAATATTATCTGGAGGGCGACACCATGCTGGGCAATCCTGCTCCTCGCCAGAAAAGCGCCCAAATTTGGCCTTACGTGCTGGCCTTGGCGGTCCTGGGCACCTTGCTCTTCGGGCTGTCCCTTTGGTGGAATCTAACCCTGCAACAGCGGGGGCTTAGAAACACCGCCCTCACCCTGGCCCGCACCACCTTGCAAAAAGACGTATTCTACCGGCGCTGGAACTCCCAATTCGGGGGGGTGTACGCCCCCACGGGGCCTGCCGCTCCCCCCAACCCCTACCTCAAAGTGCCAGAGCGCGACATTCAGAGCCCCTCCGGCCGCAGCCTCACCATGATCAACCCGGCCTACATGACCCGTCAAGTGCATGAACTGGAAGCCAAGGGCACCGGGGTGCGGGGACACATCACCAGCCTCAATCCCATCCGCCCGGGCAACGCCCCGGACGCCTGGGAGCGGCAAGCCTTGCTGAAAGTGGAAAGAGGAGCCAAGGAACACCACGAAATAGTGGAAATTGACGGGCAGCCGGCCCTGCGGCTGCTCAAGCCGCTTTACGTGGAAAAGCCCTGCCTGCGCTGCCACCAGGCCCAGGGCTATTCCTTGGGCCAGGTGCGCGGCGGTCTTAGCGTCACGGTGCCCATGGGGGTCTTGCTGGCCCAGGGGCGCCAGGAAATCAGGGGCCTGATCCTCACCCACTTGCTTCTTTGGGCCGCGACCATGCTGGCCATGCTGGTGGCGGCCGTAAAACTGCAACGGCGCATCTCAGAGCGCGACCAGGCCCGCCGGGAGGCGCAAACCCTCAGCGGCCTGCTGCCCATCTGCTCCCATTGCAAAAGCATACGCGACGCCGACGGCCAGTGGCAAAAGCTG
>Ga0180009_10002279_pt1 | contig 22659 bp, 20 predicted proteins | sample OS_PC_MetaG_FD_123537 | JGI IMG/M metagenome (GOLD analysis project Ga0180009, IMG submission 123537) | Groundwater microbial communities from the Aspo Hard Rock Laboratory (HRL) deep subsurface site, Sweden - OS_PC_MetaG | ecosystem: Environmental > Aquatic > Deep subsurface > Groundwater...
CACTATTGATGGCATGCAGGTTATCAAGCATCGAGCATCCAGCATCCAGCATCGGCCCAATAAAGTCAACTGTCTCAAGCATATCTACAATGACAGTTTAATCGATTTTATGCATCGTTAGGGGTAATTCATCATTTTTCCGTTACTTCGAGTGATTCATCGGAGGTTTCCCCTATAATGACTATCTATGGGCGTTTTCAACATTATCCATTAGTGTTTTTGTGCAAGAATGGTGGTTGGCATGATTTCAATAAAAAACATGAAGATATGGATTAAGGCTATTTTATCAGGATATCTCTTTCTTTTAACAGGACTGACTCAGGCGGCAGCAGGTCCTCCTCCCCTCCCTTTGTCCATATCGGACAACCTTTGGCGACCCCTATACAACAGTACTAACCTTGCACTGCAAGTGAAGCTTGAGGCTGCCCTGAATAAGAGCAGATTATGGAGGAATCTGATTTTCTTGAATAAAATGGCTGTGGGTGTCGTTGATATTTCAGACATCAATGCACCCCGTTTTGCGCGTGTTAATGGCAGGACGATGATGTATGCAGCAAGTCTGCCCAAGATTGCCATTCTCCTGGCAGCTTATGTCTCCTTTGAGGATGGGAGCCTGAAGGAGACTCCCGAGATCTACGAAGACCTGGTTGCCATGATTCGAACCTCCAGTAATTCCGCAGCAAGCCGAATGATCGATCGGATCGGTTTTGGCAAGATTCAAGCGGTTCTCATGGATCCACGCTATCAGCTCTATGACATAAAGAGGGGTGGTGGACTCTGGGTGGGAAAAAGATATGCGAAAAGCGGTGAGCGGAATCCGGATCCAATTAAAGGCCTATCCCATGCGGCTAACGTCAACCAGGTCTGTCGTTTCTATTATCTTCTTACGACCGGAAGAATTATTAATCCGGAGCGTTCCCGCAGTATGCTTGAGATCCTCTCGGAGCCCGGGCTCCATCACAAGTTTGTCAATGAACTGGACAAACGGGTCCCATTAGATAGACTGTTCAGGAAATCCGGGACGTGGAAAACCTATCATTCCGACTCCGTTCTGGTCTGGGGAGAGGCCTGGAGGCGGTATATCCTTGCGGCAATGGTGATAAGCAATAAGGGGGAACATATTATCAGGGATCTGGTCTCGGTTGTGGAAGATATTCTACGGCCTGACATTTTACCCTAATTTTTCTTCGTCTATCTCAACTTATCAGTCAAATTCTTGAAATAGAAGAGATCGACAAAATATAAAAACAACTGAGTATTGTTGTGTAGATATTTTGGTTCATAATCCGCTTGCGGCGGGGTAGTTGATTATTATGAATTTTAAAAAATTAAGGCCGTTATATTTAAAAAGAGCGGAATATTATATTCCCGAAGATACCATAGTAATAAATGATCTAAGTCATAACATAAAAAGAAACCTCCTGTTAAGAAGAAGGTTAGGTTGTGATGGGAGTGAGGTGTTGGAATTTGAAGGGAAGGTGATGGTGGAAGAGCTCCGACGGATGCCCCGCCCTGTGGGCGGGGAGCTTCACTTTGCGGTTCTCTGTTGACAGCGAGGGGAATGTAAACTACCATTCAAAACCCATAAACATGCCTCCTGCAAGTGTCATAACGCCTTTAAAGACATAAGAGACAGGTTTTTCCACCGGCACGAAGAGGGATACAATGGAGCTCATACAATGGATTCTCGACCTGTTTCTGCATCTGGACCGTCACCTGGCCGGGGTGATAAGAGACTATGGGACCTTCACTTACCTGCTGTTGTTTGTCGTCGTCTTTCTGGAAACCGGATTGGTTGTAACTCCAATTCTTCCAGGGGATTCGCTTCTTTTTGCAGCCGGCACTTTTGCCGCCATGGGTTCCCTGAATGTCTGGGTGACCTTTGGCCTTTGTTCATGTGCTGCGGTGGCCGGGGATACGGTGAACTACTGGATCGGTCATTACACAGGACCGAAGATGTTCACCCGCCAGGCGTCCTGGCTTTTCAAACCAGAATACCTTCGACGCACCCATGAGTTTTATGAAAAATACGGTGGGAAAACCATTATTCTGGCTCGCTTCATACCCATTATCCGCACATTTGCCCCCTTTGTGGCTGGAATCGGGGCGATGCGCTATGGCAGATTTTTGAGCTATAATGTTATAGGCGGTATCTTGTGGCCAGCCGTCTGCATCTTCGCCGGCCATTATTTCGGGAATATCTCCATGGTAAAGAACAACTTTTCTCTGGTAATTCTGGCTATTGTGTTCATCTCCATCCTTCCGGGAATTGTGGAGTTTCTCAATCATCATGCTTCTGGCAGAAGGGGTGCAGAAACCCCAAAATCCGATACCAATACTTGAGATTATTGAAGCCTTACCTCATGGTGCTTATTCATAAGAACACCCACAGATAAAAGACAAGAACTGCTAAAATTCAATCTCCACGCCCAGCTCGACTACCCGGTCGGGGGGGAGGCGGAAATAGACTGTGGGGGTCTGAATATTCCTTGAGATGAATGCAAAGAGAGCCTTGCGCCAGCGCATCATCCTCGATTTCCCGGTTATGAACAGGGTTTCCCTTCCCAAGTAATAGGTTGTCTCAGCGGGTTCTATCATGATGCCCGAATGCGTCAATTGACTCATGATTCTGGGCACATCGGGCGTTTCCATGAAGCCATAAAGGGCTTCGATGCGGTAAAATCCTTGTCCCAGCACTTTTATTTCAAGACGGTCTCTCTGTGGGACCTTTGGAATGTCAATCGCGCGGATAGTGAGGATCAACACCTGCTCGTGCAGGACGCGGTTGTGTTTGAAATGATGCATAAGCGCAGCGGGCGTGCCCACCGATGAGATCGTCATAAAGACGGCCGTCCCGGGCACGCGAGGCGGTTGCTGTTTCGTAATCTCCTCAAGAAAAACGACCAAAGGTGATTTTGCGCCTAACATCCTTCGGGAAAGTGTTTCACGCCCGTCTTTCCATGTGGTCATGGTGATCATGAGGGCCGTTGCAATAGAAAGGCTAATCCAACCCCCATCAAAAAACTTGAGGAGATTCGCGCCAAAGTATGAAAGGTCAAAAAAGAGAAAGGTCGCCACAAGCAGAACGGCCCTCCAAAGAGACCAGCCCCGGGTCTTGGACAAAACGAAAAAATAGATAATGGATGTGGACGTCATTGTGGCTGTCACGGCGATCCCGTAGGCCCCGGCAAGGCGGCTTGATTCCCGAAACGCAAGAACGAGCCCAATGCACGCAAACATCAGTGTCCAATTGACCCCGGCAATATAAATCTGGCCACGGGCCTCTTCAGATGTATGAATGATACGGAACCTTGGCAGATAGCCGAGCTGAACTGCTTGCTGGGTCAGCGAAAAAACACCTGAAATCATTGACTGGGAGGCGATAATGGTAGCCGCTGTAGAAAGAGCAACCATTGGATAGAGAAACGGTCTGGGAACCAGCCCGTAAAAAGGATTGAAGGCCAATGCCGGATGTTCCAAGATTTTTGCCCCCTGGCCATAATAGTTGAGAAGAAGCGCGGGGAAGACCAACCCAATCCATGACAACCGGATCGACCTTTTGTTAAAGTGACCTAAGTCCGCATAAAGTGCTTCGCCACCGGTGATACAGAGCACGACCGAGCCGAGGACGAGCATGCCATGAAGCCGACTGGCGGCAAAGAACTCGTAACCATGAATGGGATTAACAGCGACCAGAACATGCGGATAGCGAATGATCGATTGAACTCCGAGCAGGGCGATCGTGATAAACCAGCATATCATGATTGGGCCGAAGACCTTTCCGATTGCAGAGGACCCTCGATGCTGAACGAAAAAAAGAGATAGGAGAATGATACAGGTGAGGGGCAACACCATTGGCTTTGCCGCCTCAGTGGCAATCTGAAGGCCTTCTACAGCGGAGAGCACTGAAATGGCTGGGGTGATGACCCCGTCTCCGTAAAGCAGGGCCGCCCCAAAGATGGCGGCAAGGACCACGGCCGAGCGCGCCCGTGATGAGATTCGTCTTCCCGCCCTTGGAACAAGGGAAAGCAGAGCAAAAATGCCTCCTTCGCCATGATTATCGGCCCTCAACATGAATGCCACGTACTTGATGGTCACAACAACCATGAGAGACCAGAAAACGAGCGACAGTACGCCCAGTACATTTTTCTCGGTCAATTCTATGGCATGCAAACCATAAAAGCATTCCCGGATTGCATACAGGGGGCTTGTCCCTATATCCCCATAAACAACCCCCAAGGTTCCCAATGTGAGCGCAAGCGTCCTTGGCTTTGGAAGTGAATTAGAGTCGCGATCAGAGGATATTCCCTCATTCATCCCAAATCCTTTCAATGAGAAGTTGAACAGAAAAAGAGCTTGGCGAGATTGATATCGATCCGTCTGAAGCGTTCCCGGTTTGCAAGCCAGCAGTAAAGGATAACGCCGATGAAGGATATAAAAACGGGCAGAGGCAGATAGGCGACGAACTGGTTGAACATGATTCCGACTACAAGCAGGAACATCACTCCGAGTAAGGCTGCTATGGCCTTGTTAAGCACCTCAAAAGAGATGAGTATGTAAACCGTTATAAAGATCAAGATGGGGATTATAGGTTCTCCCATTTTGTTTCTCCTCAATACTAAAAAGGTTTTTCAGATCGAGCCTTTTTTCTTCGGGTATGATAGAAATGAACGGTCCAGATCAGGATTCCCGCAACGGCAATGATCCCGAAGATCAGAAATTCATAATGTTTGATGTCCCCAATAAGTTGCTCAAGGGCATTGCCGAAAAAGTAGCCTCCAAGGCCCAACATAATGGCCCAAATGATAGCCCCCGTGATATTCAAAATGATGAATTTGCCCGTGGAAATCTTGCTCATGCCGATGACGAAAGGAGCTACCGTTCGCAGACCATAAAGAAAGCGAAATGTCAGTGTGAGTACCGTGGTAAAGCCTTCCAATAATCTTTGAAATCTCCTAATCCTTTCTTCCCAGAGAGGATGCCAGGTAAGGATCCTTTCACTCTGATAGCGTCCTAAAAAAAAGTATAACTGATCTCCCATGAGACTTCCTAAAAAGGCAACCAGGATGACCCAGGGGAGATGGAGATATCCCCTCTGGGCAGCAAAGCCGCCCAGGATGAGGATCATCTCGCCCTCCAGAAAGGTTCCGGCAAGGATGGCCCAATAACCGTATTGCTCGATCAAGAACACAAGAGACATCTTTGGAACCCGTTCGTCGCCAATCTTCGCTCACTAATCGTTTTTCCAGGGGAGTAAGAAATTCATTTTCAACCTCCTGTGATTATGTCCAAGACCGTAAAGGATTTTTTTTAATGGGACGGCAAGAGATAATAGATATAACCACCATAAAGCAGCAAAAGAATGATCCCTTCCCAGCGTGCAAGCCTGAATCCGCTGCGGGCCATGGGCAAGGTTAGAATCGCTGTCAGGATCATCATCATGATATCACCCTTCCCTATGCCCCCCATTTCAACAGGTCGAACGAGGGACGAAATGCCCAAGATAGCCAGGATATTAAAGATGTTTGACCCGACCACATTCCCGATGGCAATATCCCCTTCCTTTCTCAGGGCGGCCACCAATGAAGTGGCCAGTTCCGGTAGACTCGTACCCACGGCCACGATGGTCAGCCCGATGAGGGCCTGGCTGATGTGTAGAATCTTGGCCATGGAGACGGCACCGGATACAAAGAGATTGGCTCCGAACACAAGCAGGGCAAGCCCACCTGCCGCAAATAGGACATTGATCCAGAACTTTGGCATGGAACCCTCCTCAGGATTCCTCCCTTCTTTACGGAAAGATTGACCGGTCTCTTTGCGAGCCAGATGGAGACTGTAAATGGTATAGGCCAGAATTCCCATGCACAGGCCCACGCCCTCCAGCCGATCCAGCCTTCCGTCCATGAGCAGGGCCCATAACAGGAGGGAGACGGCGATCATTATGGGAATCTGCAAACGAACAACCTGAACATTCACACTGAGAGGACGTATCAGGGAAGAGAGCCCTAAGATCAAAGCAATGTTGCATATGTTCGACCCGATAATATTGCCAAGGGAGAGATCTCCCTGGCCGTTATAGGCCGTCTTGATGCTGACGACCAATTCAGGACTGCTTGTCCCAAAGGCCACGATGGTCAAGCCAATAACGAGGCGGGTCAGGCCCAAACGACCTGCCAAAGAGGCGCTTCCCCGCACCAACCCTTCGGCACCCAAATAAAGGAAAAGCACCCCGGCTATTAAATGGACAATCATCAATGTCATCTTTCCTTACATCCTGATGAGGAGCGGGGCAAGGATAAGGGAAATAACGGACATCAGCTTAATCAAGATATTCATGGTGGGTCCGGAGGTGTCTTTAAAAGGATCGCCCACCGTGTCGCCTATAACGGCTGCTTTATGAGGGGCCGAGCCTTTCCCTCCGAGATTTCCCTTTTCGATGAATTTCTTGGCATTGTCCCATGCGCCTCCTGAATTGGCCATGAACAGGGCCAGAAGCACGCCGACGATATTGGCCCCCACCAGAAAGCCCCCTAAGGCCTCCTTGCCGATGATGAACCCCACCGCTACTGGAGACAGCACACCGAACAGCCCCGGGGCGATCATATACTTGAGGGCTGATCTCGTTGCGATATCCACGCAGGTGGCCGGGTCGGGCTCGGCCTTTCCTTCAAGAAGGCCTTTGATCTCGCGAAACTGACGGCGAATCTCTTCAACGATCTTGAAGGCCGCTTTTCCCACGGCCGTCATGGTAAAAGAAGCAATAATGAAAGGCACCACACCACCCAGAAAGATCCCGATGATGGTAAAAACATCGGTCACATCAATACGTTCAACCTTGGCGGACTGGCTGTAAGCAACAAAGAGGCTGAGGGCGGTCAGGGCCGCAGATCCGATGGCAAAGCCCTTGCCGATGGCGGCAGTCGTATTGCCCAGCGCGTCGAGGGAGTCCGTGATTTTTCTGGTCTCCGGCCCGAGTCCGGACATCTCACAAATGCCGCCCGCATTATCGGCGGTCGGGCCGTATGCATCGACGGTCATGGTGACGCCCACGGTGGCCAGCATGCCAACTGCGGAGATCCCTATACCATACATCCCTGCTGCCGTATAGGCGATATACATGGCCAGACAGATCCCACAGATAGGGAATGCCGTGCTCATCATTCCCACGGCCATCCCCGATATGATCACCGTTGCAGGACCGGTCTGGGAGGAATGGGCAATGTCCTTCATCGGCTTGCCGGACGTATAATACTCCGCTAGCAGCCCGATGATCATTCCCACCACCAGGCCGCTCACCACGGCCCAGAAGATGCCCACAGGGACGTTTAGAACATGGACAATGATGAATGTAAGGACAACAAGGACGGCCCCTCCAATAAAGGTGGAATATCGCAAGGCGGCCTGGGGCCCGATGTTCTTCAGGATCTTGATGGAGAAGATCCCAAGAAAAGAGGAGATCAACCCGGCCATGACCACCAGAATCGGCAGGGCCATGTAAATATACTTGATTGTCCATTCTTTGGTTCCGGCCGGAAAGTGTTTGAGGATATCATTTCCAAGTGTCATGGTGGCCCCTATGGCTATGGTAGCAATGATGGCGCCGACATAGGATTCGAAGATATCGGCCCCCATTCCTGCGATGTCCCCCACATTGTCTCCCACAAGATCCGCAATGACACCGGGGTTTCGCGGATCATCCTCCGGGATCCCGGCTTCCACCTTTCCCACCAGGTCAGACCCCACATCCGCAGCCTTGGTGTAGATCCCGCCACCCATACGGGCAAAGAGAGCGATGGAGCTTGCACCCATGGCATATCCGTTGATATACATGGCCGTCTCGGGACTCCCTCCAAAGATCAGGAACCAGATTCCCACTCCCAAAACACCCAGGCTGGCCACGGAGAGGCCCATGACCGATCCGCTCAAATAGGAGACGATGAGCGCCTTGCCCATACCTTCCTGGTTTGCCGCCCAGGCTGTCCGGCTATTCCCTTTCGTGGAGGCCCTCATTCCGAAGAAACCGGCAAACATGGAGGAGAGGGCCCCGGTCAAAAAGCAGAGAGCAGTGTAAAAACTGATCCCAATAGTTAGAAGGATAAACACAATACCTACAAAAATGGCCAGCGTAGAATATTGTCGTTTCAGAAAAGCCATGGCACCCGTGTAAATATAACCCTCGATCTTTTTCATCAGATCCGTGCCGTTTGGCTGCTTCATGATCCATTTGAAAATAAGATATGCCACGAGCAGTCCAATTATACCCAAAATGGGTGATACATTTACAATCGATAACATCTCTCTTTCACCTCCTTGATATGTAATCTTCTGTTTTTATTTAATTTACCTCTCTTGCTTTTCGGCTATACCTACAGTAACCATATTGGCACTGGCGTCGATCATCGTCCCGTTCCCCCCGAGGCACGCCCCTAGGGCCAGGGCCCACCAGAGGATCCCGCCCTCGGCGCCCCGGGATTACCTCATTCAGATAGGCCACGACAGGTAGCATGGTCGCCGTAAAGGGGATGTTATCGATGATCGCCGAGGCCAGGGCCGAGACCCAGAGAGTGACCAGGATAGCAACCACAAGAGGACTCCCTGGAGAGGTGATTGACCCAGTCGGCAATAAGCTGGATGAGGCCTGTCTCTTCCGCTCCCGCCACAATGATGAAAAGCATCATAAAAAAGATGAGGGTAGACCACTCGATCTCGTGCTCCAGGATATCGACAATGTTAACATGTCTGACCACCATGAGGATTGCAGCCCCTGTCATGGCTGCGATGCTGGGTTCCATGTGCAGGGCCCCATGACCGATGACTACTATCTGGCTGTAAACAGTTCATCATGGTGATTAAGAGAGATCCGTACCGTGTGTCATATTGTCCTTTTCAGCGTGCGACCTTTTTCTCTAACTTGCCTTGCTCTGGGCCAGATATAGACGATGGGACTGGCAACGAATACCGATGAATAGGTTCCCACAATGACCCCGATGATCAATGCCAGGGCAAAATCATGGAGCAGTAACCCACCTAGAATAAGGAGAGCTGCCAGCACCATAAGAACCGTAATGGACGTGATCACGGTCCGGCTTAAGACCTCATTAATACTCCTGTTGATCGCGTCACCTAGGTCCTGTCTGCCCTTTTTCCCGAGGTTTTCTCGAATCCGGTCAAACACGACCACCGTATCCGTGAGCGAGTATCCCGCCAGTGTGAGTAAAGCCGTGACGATAAAAAGCGTAATCTCCTTGTCGAGAAGATAGAAGATACCCAGTACCGCTAAAACGTCGTGAAAGGTAGCAATGGCCGCAGCCACTCCAAAACGAAGGTCGAATCGCCAGGCAAGATAGATAATGATCCCGGCCATGGAAATCATTATGGCGATGATGGCTGCCTTTCTCAAATCTCTGCTCACCGTTGGTCCAATCTCTGCTTTGCTTTCCATGGTAAAACGATTCTGGGGAAATTCCTGTGCAAAAATGTTCGAGACTTTATCGGCAAGGACCCCCAATGAGGTGTCCGTTTTTTTCATCCGGACGATCAAGGCATGCGCTTTCGGTACATCCTGAAGCTCATAATCTTTCAGATTGTGGCGTGCCAGGGCTGCGCGGATCTCATCCAGCCGGAAATCCTTTTCCACCTTGAATTGGATCATGGTTCCTCCGGCAAAGTCGACGCCCAGGTTGGCCTTCTCCCTGTAAATCTGGATGAAGGAGAAGAGTCCCAATAGGACAAAGAGCCCGGAAATTAAAAAGGCCGGTTTGCGGAGTCTGATGAAATCAATCCTGGAATTCTTGATGATTTGAAGAAAACGTAGTCCCTTAAGACGGCGTTTAAAATTGAGGTAATCATAGACCACCTTGGTCCCGTAAAGGGCTGTAAACAGATTAAAGATGACGCCGATGCTCAGTGTAACAGCAAATCCCTTAATGGGTCCAGTGCCAAAGAGAAACAAGGCAAATGCCGTGATCAGGGTGGTCACATGGGAATCGATAATGGTCCACAAGGCCTTAGCGTATCCCCTGTCAACGGCAGACCTTACAGGGTTTCCTGTGGCATACTCCTCCCGCATCCGCTCGAAAATGAGCACATTGGAGTCCACGGCCATACCGATGGATAGGATAATGCCTGCAATGCCGGGAAGAGTCAACGTGGCCCGGAAAAGGGAAAGGGCTGCTACCATGAGTAGGAGATTGAGAAAAAGCGCAAGATTGGCAATGACACCTGAGAGACGGTAGTATATGATCATGAAAGAGACGACCAGCACCGTCCCCAGAACGGCAGAGGCAATGCCTGACTGGATAGAATCACGACCCAGGGAAGGGCCGACCGTAAGATTCTGGACCATATCCACCGGGGCCGGCAGTGCCCCGGCCCTGAGAACAATGGCCAAATCATGGGCCTCCTCGGGAGTAAATGAACCGCTAATCTGGGCTTTCCCCCCTGATATCCTCTCCCGGATCACAGGTGTGGACTGGACCACATCATCTAATATGATGGCCAGTCTTCTCCCCACGTTCTCCTGGGTTATCCTGTCAAAGAGGCGCGCTCCCCTGGCATTTAAGGTAATGGCCACATAGGGCTCATTGAAATCTCCACCTATCTGAACCTGTGCCGTTTTGATGGTTTCCCCGGTCATAACGGTCTTCTTTTTGAGGAGAATAGGGGTTGCGGACCCCCTGTCCGATTCTTTCATAAGATAGACTTCGTCATTTGGAGGAATGTTTCCTCTCAGGGCCCTATTCAGCTCCTGGCGGGTGTAATCTTCTTTCAGACGACTGGATGAGAGTGCTTCCTCAATAAAACCTTTAAGGTCAAGTTCGGTTTCCATATCCACAAACTTGAATTCCAGTTGGGCAGTCCGGCCGATGAGATCAAGGGCCCTCTGATGATCCTTCACTCCCGGAAGCTGAACCACGATCTCATCTTTTCCCTGTCTAACGATAACAGGCTCGGATACACCAAACTGATCGATCCGGTTGCGGAGGATCTCTAGGGTCTGGGCCACGGCATTTTCTTTGATCCCCTGAACCTCCTGGGATTTCAATCCTAGCTCAAGTTGTTCCGCCCCCGTTTCAAGGGATGATGACAGGACCGCAAGGGTAGGGAACTCATCTTTCAGTATCTTTTTAACCGGCCCCGATGCATCCTGACGGGCAAAGGAGAGTCGAATTCGGTCTACACCCACGGTCTCGATCCTTTCGACGGGTATTTTTTTCTTGTTTAAGACCTCCTTTAAGTCTGAAACGGCAATTTCCAGATGGTTCTGGACGGCTCTGGTAAGATCGACCTTCAAAACAATGTGCATACCCCCCTGTAGATCCAGACCGAGGCGCATACCCTCTGAGGGCAGGATCTTTTTCCACCAGTAAGGGAGTTCAGGGTTTAGGGAAGGTATGGAAAAAATGAGGCCTAAAAAGGTGAGAATCCCGAGAAAGAGAAATTTGTGATGTATTTTTTTCATACAACCCCCACCAGAGCGTCCACCGGGACAGGCCAAGTTCAAATCCGCTTACTCTTCCCCGGTAGAGATCTCCTGCAGGCCGGAAACTGCATTTTACGGTCTGGACACCGGGCATTTAATCTCAGCCCTGGAATGCTTCTGCCCAAACCTGAGAAGGTAGCATTTCAATAGGCCAATAAATGAATCGCAATACTAAATATTTTGTTGAATTTAGCCTCGTACAATAACATGATCCAGCTTTCCGAGAGAATCCAGGCTCCCTGTGACCGGGCATTTTCCGCTACCTAAGGCTTATAACTGGAATACCTCGCACATTTATTCACCTGAGAGTCACCAACGCATTCCCCATTTTCCATTTGTCTGCCTCATCTTTGCCTTCAGGGCACGCATCAGGGAATCCTTCTCTTTCGGTTCATTTTATTAGGTCCATTTTCTAATAAAATTGGCTTTCCCTAACAAAAGAACCCCTCCGCCCGATTGCGCAGAGGGGTTTTCACTCATTCGAGAAAAGTTACTGGGCCTTCTTGAGGGACTTCACATCGTCTCCTGCCTTTTCCAGGCTTACCTTGTCACCGGCAGCTATGCCTTCAAGAAGTTTCGCTTCAGCCTTCAGGGTCTGCTCTTTATCACCGACCTTGATGACAATTGTTCCAGCGGCTGTATCTACTGCAACGACCTGACCAGTCAGAACCTCCATCTTGGCGGCCTTTTTCTCCTCTGCTAAGGCAAAACCGGCTGTCAGAGCAACCAGCATAAAGACAGACATCAGAATCGCAAGCTTTTTCATGGGTACTCACCTCCTTTCATTCAAAATTAAGATATTAACTTTACTATCCATGTGCTTGCGAAACTCATGCCAAATCCCTACACCGGGGTTATAATAGGTAAGCAGGAAAAAACAGGCCTGTCTTCAATATGTTAGAAGTTGGGTGAGATGATGTTTACTGAGGGAAACCAGGGATGGATGTCAATGATTAACGTTTTGGTTGATCCTTTTCACCATTTCGTCGATTCAGCCGGGGTATGCCATATTTTTTTACTCGATACTCGATTGTCCTGTAAGTTGTGCCGAGGAGTTTTGCGGCCTGGGCCATGCTCCCACCTGCCTTTTCCATGGCCTTGAAGATGATCTCCCGTTCAATCTCGTCAAGGGGGATTCCTTCCTTGGGCAATTCAAGGTTGAGGAAGCCGTTGGCATGCCTTTGCTGGGTCGAAACATCGATTTCCCCGGGCGAAATAACATCACCCTGAGCAAGCAGAACCGCCTTTTCGATGACCGAGTCAAGCTGCCTTACGTTCCCCGGCCAGGAATAGTCCATCAGTATCCTCAGCGCTTCGCTGCTGATTCCCCGAATCGCCCTGTTGAAAAGAAGGTTGTATTTTTCGATGAAGTATTCCGAAAGCAGGTATATATCCGAAGATCGATCTCTCAATGGAGGCAACTCAATCACGAATCCTCTAAACCGGTAAAACAGGTCTTCCCTGAAACGGCCTTCTATGATCTCGTCACCCAGTTTCTTGTTCGTGGCGGCGATCAGGCGAACATCGATGGTAATCTCTGTTTTGCCACCGATCCGCCTTATCTTTTTCTCCTCTAAAAATCTTAGGAGTTTCGCCTGGGAACCAAAGGGCAAATCCCCGATCTCATCGAGAAACAGGGTCCCCCCGTTGGAATTCTCAATCAGGCCTTCTGCCCTGGAAAAAGCGCCCGTAAAAGCTCCCTTTTCGTGTCCGAACAGCTCGCTTTCAAGTAGGGTTTCCGGCATGGACACGCAGTTAATGGCTTGAAATGTCTTGTTTTTCCTTTGGCTACAGGAATGGATCGCCCTCGCCACCAGGTCCTTGCCCGTCCCTGTTTCACCTGTAATCAGGACCGTCAAATTAAGGGGCCCGACCATCTTGATGAAATCCAGGACCTTCACCATCTTCGGATGCTTGCCGATGATCCCTTCAATGGAATAGGGGTGCTTTAACTGTCTTTTAAGCTCTATATTTTCCCGGACAAGAGCAATGCGCTCACATGCACGATTGGTTGTGATAATGAGTTTTTCCCGCTCAACTGGTTTAGTGATATAATCGAAGGCGCCCTTCTTTATGGCATTCACAGCGGACTCTATGGTTCCATGCGCCGTGAAAATAATGAATTCGGGATTCGGGTTACCGCTTGTTGTGCACCTCTCCATGATCTGATCCCCTTCCATATCAGGCAGTTTTAAATCGCAGAGGACAACATCTGGGGAAAAGCTTTTGCACAATTCAATGGCCCGCCCCCCGTTCTCGGCAGATTCCACCATGAATCCTTCATTTTCCAGGATAATTCTGAGAATATCCCGTTGGTATACCTCGTCGTCCACAATAAGGACCTTCCACTTCTCCATCACTTTTTCCCTCAAGCGCTCGGAATAGAAATCCTGACAAAGGTCCCCTGCCCGGGTGTGCTTCGGATATGGATATTGCCCCTGTGGGCCTCAATAACCCGCTTGGCGATAGCCAGACCAAGCCCTGTACCCGTTTTTTTTGTAGTAAAGTAAGGTTCATATATTTTTGGATAGTCTTCCGGCCTGATCCCTTCCCCGGTGTCTTCGAATAGCAGCTCAACCAATCCATGACTTTCTCTAATAGATATCTTGAGTACACCACCGTTGGTCATGGAGTCAGCCGCGTTGTTAATGAGGTTCTGGATGCATGATTTCATCTTGTCAATATCAATTGCTATAACCGGTACCGGGTCGCAATAATCCTTTTCTATGGCAATGTTACGGTCCTTAATGATATGCCTGCTCAATCCCAGCGCTTCCTCAACAGGAAGATCGGCCCTCAGGGCTATAGGATGGAGAACAGGCTCCCGTCCAAGGTCAAGGAAATTTGTCACCATCTGGTTCACTCTCCCTATCTCGGCCTTCATCTTTTTAATCAGATCGGCAGGAAGTTCCGCCTCAAAGGCTGCGCCCGGGGAAGTCACCTTGCTCAGGTGATCAATGGAAAGATTGATAAAATTGAGGGGATTACGGATCTCATGGGCAATGCCGGAAGCAAGCTGGGCCATCATCTCCTGGTGCTGGGCCCGCTTGAGCTTATCTTCCATGATTTTCCGTTCTTCAAGCTTTCTGACCATGTCGTCGAGCGATTCTGCAAGACCTCTGATTTCAGCCTGAGGAATCGCTGGCAGGCTGGGTATTTTTCCTTTCGGAATCGATCGAATTGCGTCGATCAATACAGAAATGGGCTTCGTATATCGATATGATATGAGAACACATAAAATCACCCCGATTCCAAAAACCGGGATTGTCCAGATCACTCTTTTATAAAACATGGCCCGGCTCATCTTTTCTAGATCATCAAAGTACATACTGATATGAATATACCCTTTTAAATTCCCCTTAGATAGGACCGGAACGAATGCATTATAGACCTTTTTTGATTTACCTCCTTCAGATTCACCAATCTTCTGTACAATCAAAAATTCGTTCTTTGAGACACTGACCTTGCTGCCGACCATCCGAGGGTTTGAACTTAGAATGACTTCCTGCTGATCACTCAAGATAGAGACCTCCTCGATCCCTCGCTTCTTTAATTGATCGAAATAGCTCTTGAGCCTTGCCTCGTTGGTTGATCCTTTGGTGGTTATCTGTTCCAAGCTGATCTCAATGGCCTTTGTCAGGCCTGTGATCTCTTCCTGGATCAGATCCATCACCCTGTCCTCGGTGACCCTCTGGAGGTAAACAAGGGTGCCCATGGAGATTATCATCATAAACAGCATGACGATCAGAAGCTGTAGGCGCAAGCTGAAATGGAAAGGGTGATGTATCCGCATGTATCAAAATAAAAAAAATTGATTACTGAAGCACAGATTATATGAAAATCTTGAATGGATATCAATTGAATTGACAGAGGCGGATGTTTGTTTGACTAACCGGTAAAGAACCGTTTTGTATTTTTGGATGATTTTATATCTGATTTGTCATTTGAACTTTGTCATGGGGATTTAGACCCTCTTTCTCCCAAAGATCCTGACCCCCCAGATACTCATCTCATAAAGGATGACTAGCGGACCAGCCATCAGGAAAAGGTTAATCGCATCAGGGGTGGGAGTCAAAATGGCCGATCCGATAAAGATCAACAATATGGCATACTTCCGGTTTTTTCTTAAAAAGGGAACCGATACCATACCCATACGTCCCAGTATGGTCAGAATCAGGGGGAGCTGGAATGTCACACCAAAGGCCAAGAGCAGGATAGCGCACAGGTGAAAATATTCTCCCATGGAGGGAAGGGCTTTAACATCCCCTGAGGTAAACCCGATGAGATACTTGAAGGCAAAGGGAAAAACGGCGAAGTAGCCGAAGAGGACCCCGCAAGTAAAAAAAATGATGGAAAGAATAACAGGAACAATGAGCATCAGTTTTCTACCCTTACTGTAGCCTGTTCCTAAAAAGGTCCACATCTCGTACATAATCACGGGCATGGACAGGAAGATACCCGAAAGAAAAGCCGTTTTCAGGTAGCAGAAAAAGGCCTCGGGCAGGCTTGTGAAAACCATCTTCTCTCCTGGCGGCAGAGACGCCATCAAGGGTCGGGCCAGGATCTTGAAAAGACTCTCAGTGAATCCATAAGATAAGACAAATCCGATGCCCACGGCCACGGCACAGATTATGAGTCGTTTCCTCAATTCCTCAAGGCGCCCCAGGATATGATTCTTTTCTTCTGCCAAGGTATGTGCTATGAGCTTTGCGGGGTATTCTTCTGCTTCATGTTGTTATAAAACACCATGTTCTCCTCTATGATCTCCCGGATGGGCAGACCGTGTGGACACATTTCCTCACACTCGCCATACTGAATACAGTTCTTTCCGCTTTCCACGGCATCCGTTACATACTTCCAGGATAGAAACATATCGGGTGGCCAGACCTCCCATAACATCGGGATGTACATCAGGTGATGAATAAGCCCCCTCTGTTCGCAGAACATACAGTACTCCACTGACGACAGAGTCGGGTACCCACACGATCGCGGATCTCCTTTATCTCCTCTCTTTCGGAAGGATTCAGCTTCCGCACATCTTTTTCTCGTGCAAGGGGGACCAATTTGTCACGTGAAGAACCTTCCCTGCCTGCAAGGCTTCCTGTGCCGCCTCCATGACCCCATCATCTGGCTTAAGGACAATCTTATACCTTTCAAAGTTGCTTACGTTATGAAATTGCCATAAATCGATATAGTCGGTCTTCAATCGCCGAAGACTGAGATCCAGACACTTCAAGGCTATCTCTTTATTTCGCCAGACGGTTTTGGTGGCAATAATGACCTTATCCCTCCGACCGGCAATAGCCTGGCCAAATCGTTCCCCGTTTGCTCCATACGCAATGGAGGTATCAATGAAATTGATACCCAGGTCAAGGGCATGTTGTATTCCCCTGATAGCCTTATTCGTAGAGGGTCTTTGAATGGGAATCCCTCCTTTCCCAACCCTTGGTACCTCCAAATTGGTTTGATCTAATCTTAATAATTCCATTTTTATTGGCCTTCTATTGAAATACGCTTCATACACCGGTTCACTTACAGTAAAAATTTTCAGTATTAAGGGATCTCTTCTTATCTCCTTTAGCTTATAGGTGATTTCATTCAGATTAACTTTACTTGTTGCAAGATTGAATCGAACTGTTATATGTATTTCCTATTTCATCACGGTCTCTTTCTTTTGGTTTTTGTTGCGGAACTCTAACCTTAGAAAGAGATCGTGATTTAATCAAGCTTAAAACCATGTACAAACTTTTGAACGATACTAAAATTTCAGAATCTTGGGTTCCGCACAACCATTTTTAATTAAGTAAAAACCATTAAATATCAATATATTATCATTATGGCATGTTTATTGCCTAATAAGGGCTGGGTTACTCGAAGACTCATTCTCAGAAAATTTTAATTCCAGGCATATGGTATCTGGAGGGCGTAATATATGAAGACGCTGGAATCGCTTGTCCGAAGTTTTGTGGAAGGCCACCCTCAAGATGCGGCCAAGGCTTTAGAAGAATTAGATGCACCCGAAGCATCAAAGATCTTGGAGAAACTTCCTTCTCGTCTTCAAGGTCTTCTCATGGAGCGGCTTTCACCGCAAAAAGCAGGCGCTATTTTAGAACAATTAGATTCGGTTCGCGCGCGGGAGCTGTTGGCATCCATGCCACCTAGACAAGCGTCTTTCGTTATCCAACATATGGATGAGGGCAAAAGGGAAGATGCACTTAAAGCCCTTCCCGATGCAAGGGCGCGTCAGTTGCGTGAACTAATGCATTATCCCGCCGAAATGGCAGGCGGAATGATGGAGCCACGAGTGGCTTCCATACGCGCTGACCTGAATGTCCAGTCCACAATTGCAGTCCTGAGAAAGGCTCCCCGTCAAACACTCTATTATCTCTACGTGACGGATGGTGATGGCAAGTTGGTGGGCGTGTTAAACATGAGAAATCTGATGCTCGCTTCCCCTAAAGATACTATCGAATCTCTTATGTCTCATGAAATCCTAAGTGTCCCTGCAACCATGGATCGTGAAGAGGTTCTTAACCTAATTCGTCGGCACCGATTTCTCGCATTACCTGTGGTAGACACAGATGGGCGACTAATCGGTGTCATAAAACATGATGAGGCACTCCGTGCCGGTCAATTAGAAGCTTTTGAGGACATACAGAAAATGGTTGGTGCAGGAGGGGACGAGCGAGCCCTTTCTCCTCTCTCCATAGTGATAAAGCGCAGACTTCCATGGCTATATGTTAATCTGCTGACAGCATTTGCAGCCGCAGCAGTTGTGGGTATTTTCGAAGGAATCATTCAGAAAGTTACAGCCCTGGCGGTGCTTCTACCTATTGTGTCCGGGCAGGGGGGCAACACTGGAGCCCAAGCCCTTGCTGTTGTCATGCGGGGTATCGCCCTTCGTGAAATTCTTACCGGTACGGCCAAACGCGTCATCGTCAAGGAGGTTCTTGCAGGGCTGTTTAATGGTGTGGCTGTAGCAGTGGCGACGGCAGCTGCCGTCTGGGTATGGAGCCGGAGCATGGGCCTCTCTCTGGTCATAGGGCTGGCGATGATTGTGAACATGGTGGTTGCCGGCCTTTCCGGTGCAGCAATTCCTATTATATTGAAGGCCCTTAACCGGGATCCTGCCCAGTCCTCATCCATCTTTCTAACGACGGTAACTGACGTAGTCGGCTTTGCCTCCTTCCTGGGTTTTGCTGCCATCTTCATGTCCCTGTTGACAGGGTAGTTAGGACGAGATCAAGATTCTATTTCGGATCAATTCAAAAAATGATAAAAGAGGATGTGATTTCATTCTTTTACTGATAGCTAATTGCTGAGTGCTAACGGCTATCAATTGAGCGTTTTTCGCTCAATTGAGGTTCTGTATTTGGGCTAAATAAATCGTATTACTTAGGAGCCTTGAGATGAATTTGAAGGTCTTATTCTTTTTGATTGTCATCATTACCGGGATTCCGGCATTCACAGTATCGGGACTCTGCCATGAAAAAAAGTTGGTTGGCTTGATAGAAAGGGTCAAGATACATCCTGGAAATCTGGTCATTTATGCTAAGCTTGATACAGGTGCCAGAAATTCTTCACTGCATGCCACCAATATCACAAAATTTAAACGGAATGGAGAAAAATGGATTCGATTTGATGTTATGAATCGTTCGGGTGAGAAAGTAACTTTAGAAAGAAAAGTGGAACGGGTTGTGGGGATCAAGCGTAAAAAAGGAGAAGCCCGGAAGCGGATGGTTATTCGACTTGGAATCTGCCTCGGAAATCTGTATAAAGAGGTGGAAGTGAATTTAGAAGATCGCCGCAAATTTGCACATGTCATGCTTATCGGCCGGAGCTTTATGCTGGGAGATATCGATGTTGACCCTTCCGCCAGTTATACCATTGAACCAAACTGTAGGGAGATATCCCAGCGATGAAAAAAATACACATCTATGTGGTGGCAATCGGTCTTACTGTCATAGGTTTTGGCCTCTTCCTCTACAAGGCACTCATTCTGGGTTTCCCTTTAGTTCCTGAGACAAAATCCTATATATGGGACATAGAAACAAAGGTAACCTTTAAAGCACAAAATGGATCTGTGAAGGTCTCGTTATTTATTCCGGATAATACTCGAAATTTTGCCATCTTAAATGAGAATTTCATCTCAAGGGGCTACGGTCTCTCAACCGCGAGGGAAGGTGGTAATCGCAAGGTTACGTGGTCCATACGCAAAGACAAAGGAGATCAGAGCCTGTATTACCGTGCTTCAGTCCGCCGAGTAGATCGGAAGGATAAAACAGGTCCAACAATACCACCAGAGATAGAAAGCCCCGAGTTCCAGGGCGCTACCCTTGCAGCAGCTCAAACCATCATTGCGGAGCTGCGTGAAAAATCTGCAGACCTGGATACCCTGGTATCGCAATTGCTTAAGCACCTGAATAAGTCAAAACCCGATGATGATGTGAGTACCCTTTTAGATAAACAGGCTTTACCATTAAAAAGGATAGATTTAGCGGTGAAACTATTGGCATATGCCGGTATACCGGCACGTACTATTCATGGGATTCGTATTGAAGAGGAGAGAAGAGATTCTCCCCTATTACACTGGCTGGAGGTGTACGATGAAAAAGAGTGGAAATCTTATGATCCAAACACAGGAGAGGTGAGTTTCCCCAAGGATTATCTGGCTTGGTGGAGGGGAAAAGACCCTCTGGTTAAATTAAAGGGCGGGGAAAATCTGAAGGTGACTCTATCGGTTACCCATAGTCTGGAAGATGCTATTGAGGCTGCTATCGGTCTAGGAAAAATCAAGCGCCGACTTTTACTGGAATACTCTCTGTTCAGTCTGCCCATTCAGACACAGGCCGTATATCATATCTTACTATTGGTGCCTATAGGAGCTTTTATTCTCGTCATATTACGTAATGTGGTTGGTGTCAAAACCTTCGGGACCTTTATGCCCGTGCTCATAGGACTCGCCTTCCGTGAAACAGAATTAGCATGGGGGCTAATTATGTTCGCACTTCTGGTTGGGCTCGGGCTTAGCATACGTTTATACCTCGAGCACCTGAAATTACTGGTTGTCCCGCGCCTTGCCTCGGTACTCATCGTGGTGGTTTTATTGATGGCAGCAATCAGCGTATTGACACATAAGCTTGGCCTTGATCGGGGTCTCTCTGTAGCGCTGTTTCCCATGGTCATTTTGACTATGACCATAGAGAGAATGTCCATTGTATGGGAAGAGCAAGGACCGCCCGAAGCTTTGAAGCAGGGACTGGGCAGTCTGTTGGTAGCGACCATAGCCTACATGGTTATGACTATAAAATATGTTGACCATCTGATTTTTGTATTTCCGGAATTAATACTCGTTATCCTTGCCGGAACCATATTATTGGGACGATATTCCGGTTACCGTCTTTTAGAGCTTCGCCGTTTCAAGGCATTGGTTGAAAGCTAAATTGTCAATACCCAGGTGGATAGACTGAAGGTGGAAGGCTTTTAGGGCATTTGAGCTGGCCGACGAGTTAGCTGTATTGGCATATCGGGTGACCGCAGGGTTTCCGAAAGAAGAGTTGTATGGTTTGTCGAAGCGTTTGGGGTTCTTGGGAAACCCGGATTCATCTCTCTCAACCTTAAGCCTTCAGTCTTCAACCTAAATACCTGAGTAGTTACGTGAAATTTAATGTTTAAACTTGCCAGACAACTGAACAAGATAGGTGTACTGGGGTTAAACCGGCGCAATACCCAATATACATTAAGATGTAATCCCCGCCGGTTATACCCATTGGTAGACGACAAATTGCGCACAAAAGAGCTTGCGTTAAAGGCGAGTATCTCTGTTCCCGAGCTTTACGGTGTCGTGGAGACAGAATACCAGAGACGAAACCTACACCCTCTGCTTGATAAGTATAATGATTTTGCCATCAAACCATCTCGGGGATCAGGTGGGAATGGTATCCTGGTCATCTCCGGTCGTTCCAAGAACATGTATCGCAAAGGTGATGGAATGCTCATGAGTTATGAAGAACTTGAGCATCATATTTCCAATATACTAAGCGGTATGTACAGCTTAGGGGGCCAGCCAGACAAGGCCATGATTGAATACCGCGTTCAATTCGATCTGGTTTTCGAAGACATAAGCTATCAGGGGGTTCCCGATATACGTATCATTGTGTTTTTTGGCATACCGGTGATGTCCATGGTCCGTCTACCGACACGTATGTCCGGTGGAATGGCTAATTTACACCAGGGGGCAGTAGGGGTCGGAATAGATATGGGGACGGGTACAACGCTGACAGGGGTCTGGATGAATAATATCGTCACGGAACATCCAGACACCGGCCATATGGTCACCGGGGTAAAAATCCCTTACTGGGAAAGATTATTGGAGCTGGCAGCACGTTGTTATGAACTCACCGGGTTGGGATATGTCGGAGTTGATATGGTATTGGATAGAACTAAAGGCCCAATGATTCTTGAGATGAATGCACGCCCGGGGCTTAATATTCAGATCGCAAACCGCTCAGGATTGTTAACCCGTTTGAAACTGGCTGAACAGTGCTATAAAGATTTAAAAACCGTCGAGGAACGTGTGGATTTCGCAAAAAGACAATTTCTCCAATAGATCACAGCACTTGCCACTTGTCATTTCATCAGATTATGTTAAATTATTGGAGAGATTCATATGAATAAAATTCTAAAGTTTGAGATAGCCGGAAATGAGCTTTAATAAGTGCTTGCGTGTCGCGTATAAAATGTCCTTAAAAGCCATGAAGAGGTTACGTTATGTTCGGAGAATATGATATCCCCGTAAACATCGAACAGAAAGATCTATCCATCTCTGTTCAAAAAGAGGATGAGTGCCTTATATACAGGAGGATTTGCCTTGAGGAGAAAGTAGAGAAAAACCTTCTGAGTAACAACGGTAAAATCATCTTAAATCCCGTTGAGCCCCTTAATAAACCCAAATCCCTTGCCACTTATCTTCTTATAAATCTCCAGAAGACGCTTGTTCTTGACCCGAGATCTACAAAAAAAGTCTTTCTCAAATTCCCCATAGAGATTGGTGTCTATTTATCAAAGCATAAGGACTTTCAAGCTCTCGATATATTTACGTTAACCAGACCAAAGTTTACTGTGTATGGAGATCCAAGGAACGGCGTATTGTGCAAGCACTGGAAGAGTGATATTTA
>Ga0180009_10002280_pt1 | contig 22655 bp, 18 predicted proteins | sample OS_PC_MetaG_FD_123537 | JGI IMG/M metagenome (GOLD analysis project Ga0180009, IMG submission 123537) | Groundwater microbial communities from the Aspo Hard Rock Laboratory (HRL) deep subsurface site, Sweden - OS_PC_MetaG | ecosystem: Environmental > Aquatic > Deep subsurface > Groundwater...
AAAGGTACTGTGTTTCAAGAAACGCATGAATCCTCCTGGAGCTCCTGGAAACCATCCATGGCTTCCAAGGTTCTTGAAACACAATACCTTCGGGGCTGAGCGGAAATCAAACTGAATAGATACCATTCAGTCAAAGCATGGTCGGGACTGGCGGCCATGCTCCCGTCCGGGAAGGGACGATTTCTGCTGCCACCCGGGGCCAAACCGGACTATGGGATCTGCGGCGCGTGCCGTTCTCCCCCAGGAATACCGGATATTCGCAGTGAACGCAAGATCCCGTCCTCCCTGCCATAGGGTTTTCTGCTGTAATACCGTTTTCCATGTTGAACCAGCAGGGCATGATATTCCTGGAAAACCGACAGATCCGCCACCAGGGAGGATTCAAAAAGCTGTTTCAGCGTTTGATAATTCTCTGTTCCAGAGATTATCCCCGCGCCGGACAAAATCCTGCGGGTATAGGTATCGATCACAAAACTCGGCTTTTTCAGGGCATAGAGCAGGATACTGTCAGCCGTTTCAGGACCGATGCCACCGATTCCCAGCAGTTTTTCCCGCGCAGCGCTGCAGGTTTCCCGCTCCAGTTTTTCAAGGGGAAAACGATCCAGAAAGCCGACCAGGTTTTTTAAATACTGCGCCTTTTGATTGTAGTAACCGGCGCTTCTAATTGCCAGTGCTATTTGTGCCATTTTTGCATCGATCAGCCCCTGAATGGAAAAAAGACCCGCCGTTGCCAGGGATGACAGAGCGGTGACGACATTGTTCCAGTTGGTGTTCTGAGTGAGGATGGCCCCCAGCATGATCTCCAGTTTTTGCTGATCGGTGCGGGGGATATCATAGATACCAGGGTGATACCCGCCTGCGTCCATGGTGCGGGGTGACGCCTCATCACTGTGGACAATGGGCCACCAGCCCTGAAAACCATATGTTTTGAAAAGCAACGGGTACAGCAGGCGGACTTTTTCCCGGGGTGTCATGGGGGTGACCCCTTCCTGTGGGAAGGGGCATCGAAAATCAGCTGTTCACGGCTTCCTTCAATGTCTTTCCAGGCTTGAATCTTGCGACTTTGGCGGCGGGAATATTGATGACCGCGTTGGTTTGCGGATTCCTTCCCTGCCGGGCTTGTCGTTCGCCCACGGAAAAGGTGCCGAAACCCACCAGGGTGATCCGTTGTCCATTGGTTAAGCCATCCTGGATGGTGTTTAAAATGGAATTCAGTACTTTTTCTGTTGCGGCCTTGGTGAGACCGGCATCTTTTGCAGCTGCCGAGATTAATTCTGATTTGGTCAAATTGTTGCTCATAAGCGTCCCTCTTTCAATAGTTGCCGATAAACGAAAAATTTTTCCGTCGCTGGATAGCGAGCATCTCTGGTGATAACCCGAAAGCGTATGCAGATTTGTTTGACGGCAAACGGCGGTTCTTTTTCCGGATTCCCATTTCATCCGGATTCTGCATGAGATGTTCCCCATCCCGACCAGGAAAATCCACCGAGCGGTGTCTGGTACAAAACATCGGAGATGTGCGTATTCTTTAGCGAAAATCTTTTTAAAATGCAAACAAAAAATTCAGTTTTTTTGACCGCCCTGGAACAGCTGCCGCCCCTGACCCGTCAGGTCTGATCCGGAACCGACCCCGCTCCGGTTTGACAAGTGCTGAACGCAATAAGTGTGGTTTTGGGCTTTTCACGCAACCGATCAGCTGATAGGATAACAGATCACACACAAAAACTCTGCCAGTGGTGAACCCGCTGTTGGCAAACAACTCGAATGGACCAAGATGGACAAATTAAGCAGCGTTCAGGCAATTTCGCCCCTTGACGGAAGATATCAGGGCAAGGTGGAAGAACTCAGCCGTTATTGCAGTGAGTCTGCACTGATCAAATACCGGATCCAGGTGGAAATCGAATGGTTGATCGCCCTGGCGGCGCATCCCGACTTTGGTGGCCTCACCCCCTTTACTGAAGAGACGGAATCCCGGCTCAGGGAGATCTATCTGGGGTTTACCCCGGCGGAGGCGTTGAAGGTGAAGGCGATTGAAGATATCACCAACCATGATGTCAAGGCCGTGGAATATTATATCAATGAAAAGCTGGATGAATTGAACCTGTCCGCACTGTCGGGTATGGTACATTTTGCCTGTACCAGCGAGGATATCAACAATCTTTCCTATGGCTTGATGCTTCACTATACCCTTAATGATGTGGTTCTGCCGGTTTGTGAATCGGTCCTGTCCGCCATCAGGGCAAAAGCGGAGGCCTATCGCCGGGTTCCCATGATCTCCAGGACCCACGGTCAACCGGCAACACCGACCACCATGGGGAAGGAGTTCTTCAATGTTGCGGAGAGACTCGAGAGACAGCTGGGACAGATGCGGCAGCAGGATATCCTGGGCAAGATCAACGGGGCGGTGGGAAACTTCAATGCCCACCTCATCAGTTTTCCAGAGGTGGATTGGCGACAGCTCAGCCGTGATTTTGTGGAATCCCTCGGATTGACTTGGAATCGCGCCACGACCCAGATTGAACCCCACGACTACCTGGCTGAGATCTTCCACCGGTTTATCCGCTGGAACACTATCCTGCTGGATTTCGATCGGGATATCTGGTCTTACATCTCTATTGAAGCCTTCAAGCAGATACCGGTCAAGGATCAGGTGGGAAGTTCGACGATGCCCCACAAAATCAATCCCATCGACTTCGAAAACTCAGAGGGTAACCTGGGGATGGCCAACGCCGTTTTCGAACACATGGCGGCAAAACTGCCGGTCTCAAGGTGGCAGCGGGATCTGACGGACAGCACCGTGCTGCGCAACGTGGGGGTCGGTTTTGGATATTCCATTCTGGCGTACAAGGCAACCCTCAAGGGGTTGTCCAAACTGGCACTCAACGAAGAGAAACTGGCTGCGGAACTGGATCAGGCCTGGCCGGTTCTGGGTGAAGCGCTGCAGACAGTGATGAGACGCTACCAGATTCCGGAACCCTATGAAAAGTTGAAGGCCTTGACTCGTGGAAAAGCGGTGGATCAGAAGGTATTGACCGATTTTATCGATTCCCTGACACTGCCTGCAGATGTCAAGGAATCCTTGAAGAAACTGACTCCCCAGGACTATCTCGGGTATGCCGGGGATTTCTGATACGGTTCGGTGTCAGGACCTCTGGAAGGTGTAGTATTCGGCGCGTGCCTTTAAGAGCAGGCGGTTGTTGACGTAGGGAGAGGTGTCCAGGGTCTGCTTGATCCTGGTCAGTTGGACCTGGACAAATTTTCGGATCTCCGGCTGCTGCGTGGAGCGCCGGGCCATGCTCAGCAGGTTCAGTGTCCGCGCCAGGAGACCGGCGTTGTTTTCCAGTTTATGGACCTGCTCACTGGTAAATTTCAGTTTGTCAGTCAGGATGCTACGGGTTTTTTCATCGATGGTCATCAGCCCTCCTAGGCGATAATCAGTTAAACGGACAGCAGCGAATCGTCTTTGCCTGTTTCCTCCATGAAACGGAAGTGCGATCCGGACTGCCGGTTTGCTTGGATGGTGAATGTCTGTTCCAGATAATCATTCGAAAAATGTGCCAACTTCACGATTAAACCATGACGAACATCTGTCGATCTGCTTATTCCTATGAACTGCCTGAAGAATTGATTGCCGACCGGCCGGCATCACCCCGGGATGCTTCCAGAATGATGGTGCTGGACCGGCAGACAGCCACCTTTGAACACCGGGTCTTTTCCAGCCTGCCGGATCTGCTGCCAGCCGATTCCATTCTGGTTGTCAATAATTCCAAGGTCATACCGGCGAGATTACCGGGGCAGAGAGTCACCGGAGGAGCAATCGAAGTTCTGCTTGTCAGGGAAAAACAACCTGGACGCTGGCTCTGTAAGGTAAAAAATTCCGCCCGTATCAAGCCGGGTGAAGTCCTGTTGCTGTGCGAGGGGGCGCTGACGGCCGAACTGGAGGATAAAAACAGCGACGGGGACTGTACGCTGCGGTTTTCCGAAGCTGAGAACCTGATGGGGATTCTTGAGAAAGTGGGGTACGCGCCCCTGCCCCCTTATATCCACAAGGTCAGGGAAAAAGAGATCCAGCGCAGTGAAGATCTGGAGAACTACCAGACGGTTTTTGCCCGGGATTACGGGGCCATTGCGGCACCGACTGCCGGTCTGCATTTTACCGCGTCGGTGCTGGAAAAAATCCGGAACAGGGGGATCGAGATCCTGGCGGTGACCCTGCATGTCGGCGCCGGAACCTTTGAATCGGTGCGGGTCGAAGATATTCGTCAGCATACCATGCACGAGGAGCAGTATTTCATTCCCGAAGCGGTGGCGGAACAACTGAACCGCGCCCGTCGGGAAGGTCGGACGATCACCGCCGTGGGTACAACTGCCACCCGTACCCTGGAATCGGCCTGGAAGAACGGTCAGTTCGCCGCCGGTGGCGGAAATACACGGATTTTCATCTACCCCCCCTACACCTTCCGGGGCATCGATCAACTGCTGACCAATTTTCACCTGCCGGAGTCCACCCTGTTGATGATGGTCTCCGCGCTGGCGGGCAGGGAGCTGATTCTGAAAGCCTACCAGGAAGCCATCCGGAACCGGTACCGTTTTTTCAGCTACGGTGACTGCATGCTGATCCGCTAACCTCTCCCGTCTCTCCCCAGAGATTGTCCCCCTGTTCTGCCTGTGACGTATCTGCTGCTCCCTCCGGGAACATTTGGGGCGCCAATGATCTCTTCAGCTGAAACACCAAAACTCGGACTGCGTCCTCAAACAGTTGGCGTTTCTTCACGCTGAAAACATCAATGGCTTGTTTCCCCAAATATTCCAGGTCGCTCCCAGCAGACACGTCACAGGCCTGAGGAAAAGGGGGGACATGATCACGGGTATCCCCTGTTTTCCGACCAGAACCGTGAGTTTTTTCCGATGTTTTGTTGTGCCTGCACCGGTCGGAAACCAACAGGGTCCCTTGATTAAGATAAAACATCGAAATATCAGTAAATTGGTATTCTGCGATACGTTTGTTCTCTTGACACAGAGCATGGGGAAATGTAAAAAAACAGGGTAATCAACCAGGTTATCAGCACGACTTGAGAAATGCCGCCAGGACCCCTGCCGGGCACAACGAGGGATTCAAACCATCCCGTCTTGCCGCGCCAAACAGGATGCAGGAAACCGTCCGGGCGTTCCTGGAAAATCTTCAGTCATGAATCGATCCTAGAGAACTGAACCATCCACATGGAGTACACGATGTCAAAACTGCTATGGAAACCATCAGAAGAGCGGATCCGGCAAACCAATATGGTCCGGTTCATAGAAGCCGTCAACAAAGCCCATCATTTACAGATTCAGGATTACCCGGAACTATATCAATGGTCGATCGATCATATCCCGGATTTCTGGGCGGAAATGTGGAATTTTGCAGATATCATTGCATCACAGTCCTATGAGACGGTGATCGATGATCCGGATAAGATGCCGGGCGCCAACTGGTTTTCAGGTGCGGAGCTGAATTTTGCGGAAAACCTGCTGCGTTATCGGGACGAACAGATTGCCCTTATTTTCCGGGGAGAGGACCAGGTGGTGCGAAAAATCACCTATGCGGCCCTGTACCAGGAGGTGGCCAGGGTGGCCAAATCCCTGCGGGATTTTGGCGTTACGGTTGGCGATCGGGTGGTGGGATTCATGCCCAACATGCCGGAGACCATCATTGCCATGCTGGCTTCAACCAGTATTGGCGCCACCTGGTCCTCCTGCTCCCCCGACTTCGGTATCAAGGGGGTCCTGGATCGGTTCGGGCAGATCAAGCCCAAGGTTCTCTTCACGGCGAACGGCTACTTTTTCAAGGGTCAAAAGATCGACTCCCTGGGGAAAATTGCCAGTATTCTGAAAGAGCTGCCCACCATTGAGAAGGTGGTGGTGGTTCCCTACACCGAGCAGCAACCCGATATCAGCCAGCTGCCCAACGGGATCTATTATGACGATTTCAAGTCATCGGCATCCGGACTGGAGATCACCTTTGCACAGCTCCCCTTCAGCCATCCGCTTTATATCATGTACTCCTCCGGAACGACCGGGCTGCCCAAGTGCATGGTCCAGAGTGCCGGCGGGATACTGATTAATCACATGAAGGAGTTGATGCTGCATACGGATCTGAAACGGGAAGACACGATTTTCTATTTTACGACCTGCGGCTGGATGATGTGGAACTGGGTGGTGAGTTCCCTTGCCATCGGGGCCACCCTGGTGCTCTACGACGGCAATCCGTTTCATCCCGCTCCCGGAGCACTCTGGAAGATGGCCGAGGAGGAGAAGATCACCATTTTCGGTACCAGTGCCGGTTATATTGCCGCCTTACAGAAAGCAGAGGTCAAACCGGGAACGGAGTACGATCTTTCCGCCCTGAAAGCCGTGCTGTCCACCGGATCACCATTGTCGGTGGAGGATTTTGAGTTTATCTATCGAGAGGTCAAGGCGGACCTGCAGCTGGCTTCCATTTCCGGTGGTACGGATCTGAATGGGTGTTTTATCAGTGGGAACCCTACCGGGCCGGTTTATACCGGAGAAATCCAGTGTCGTAATCTGGCCATGAAAGTCGAATCCTGGGATGAGGCTGGTCATCCGGTGATCAACCAGCAGGGTGAACTGGTCTGTCTGGCGCCGTTTCCCTCCATGCCGATCTACTTCTGGGACGACCCGGACGGTATGAAGTACCACGCGGCCTATTTCAATATTTATCCCGGTGTCTGGCGGCATGGAGACTATATCGAGATCAATGACCGGGGGGGGGTGGTCATGTACGGACGGTCGGACGCCACGCTGAACCCCGGCGGTGTCCGCATCGGGACCGCCGAAATCTATCGGCAGGTCGAGCTGGTGCCGGAGGTTGAGGATTGCGTGGTGATCGGACAGAACTGGAAAAACGATACCCGTGTCATCCTGTTTGTCAAAATGAAGGAGGGGATCGAACTGACCGATGACATTCGCAACCAGATCAGGAGCACCATTCGTGCCAACGCTTCCCCGCGTCACGTACCGGCCAAAATCATTGCCGTACCTGAAATTCCCTATACCCACAATATGAAGAAAGTGGAACTGGCGGTGAAGAAGATCGTCCATCATCAACCGGTGTTGAACAAGGATTCCCTCAGTAATCCGGCGGCACTGGAGTTTTATAATGATATCAAGGAACTGCAGGAAGATTGATCGAAAGGGGCGAACGCCGGTCGGGGGGGGGTGTTCCGGCGGGGGGCAATCCTTCCGCGGACGCCTTTCAGCCTTCTGGATGGTGTTTTCTGAGCTTGAGGATCGAGTACAGACCCAGGACCACGCACCAGAGATTGACGCCGCCATTGGCGATGATATCAATGACGGACACGGCAATGACCGATGACCCGTAAGGAATGCCGATATCGATGATTCCCAGATAGATGAGATAAAGGGCGCAGATCAGCGTCAGGATCCGCCCTTTCCCGCGGCCTTTCAACAGGGAATAACCGGCCAGAAAGAGTGCGATGCCGAGGATGATATCCGGCAGGGGAAAGGGCACATCGAATTTGAACTGGTAAGCCTTGGTGCTGCGGATGACCGAAGGGAAAAGGTAAAAAGTCGTCCAGAAACCGACCAGTCCGGCGATGGTGATGAACTGGGCGACGGCGATGATCTTGTGCTCCTTGGGAATGGTCATGTTTCTCAGCGGGTGTTGGTTGTGGGGGGCACTATTTGGTCTTCAGTTTGTCAGGATCCACGCTTTTCAGCCAGTCCATGGTCCGCTCAAAACCCTCCTCAAACGGTATGGCGGGTTGCCAGCCCAACTCCTGCCGGGCCTTGTCAATGGAAAACCGGAGTCTGGAACGCAGATTTTTTACGATGTAGGTCGTCAACAGCGGTCTGGATTTTCTTCTCAGGACGGTATAAAGGGTCTCCAGCAGCACGGCGAAGGCATAGGCGAATGGATAGGGGATTTGGCGTGTAACCGGCGGCACGTCCAGCGCGTCTGCGATTTTCTCGCAGAAATGCTGCAGGGTGACGGATTCGCCATCATGAGCAAGATATCCATTGCCGATGGCCCTCTCATCCTCCGATACCAGAACGATCAGGTCGACCAGGTTTTCAATATAGGTTGGCCAGATGAGCGGGTCTTTCCGCCAGAACAGCATCTCTTTCTTGATGATGGCATCTGCCAGATCCGCAACAAAGGTATAGTCATTGGCTCCGTATACCCAACAGGGATAGACGATGGTGAGCGGTATCCGCTGCTCTTTGCGGTACAGCCAGCAGACCGCTTCGGCTTTGATTTTATAATCCGGATAGGGTTCTCTCCAGCGCCGTTTGGGGTGGGCTTCATCGATCACGGTTTTTTCGCTCCGACCGAAAACATCATTGGTGCTGATATAAACCAGCCGCTCGACATTTGCCTTGGTCGCAGCCTTGCAGATATTGCGGGTTCCACCGACGGTCACCTCGACGTATTCCTTTTTGGCAGCCCAGTCTGTCACAACGGCGGCGCAATGGACGACAATATCGATGCCGGCCATCACCCGCTCCACATGTTTGTATTGCCGGATGTCCCCCCGAATCACTTCAATCCCTTCGCTGGCCAGCATTTTGGCATTGGTGTTGCCGGGTCTGACAATGGCCCGGACCTTGTCTCCCCTGGCCAGAAACCGTTTGGCAAGATGTCCGCCGATAAAACCGGTTGCTCCGGTGATCAATACATGTTTCATATAACCTCGATATCCAGTAAACGGGCGGCACTCAGGCCTTGAATGGCAGCAGTCTGGTCAACTGTCAATCCGGAGGATGCCAGCTCTCTGAAATACCGCTCCGGTTTCAGCAGGGGGAAGTCGCTGCCAAAAAGAATATGGTCGACCCCGATGATCTCTGCTGCAAATCGATAAACCCGGCTGTCATACAGAAACGGTGATGCAGCCGTGTCAAAATAGATATTTTCCAGCAGCGGTTTCAGCTCTTTCTTCAGGAGGCCGTACAGGAAAAGTCCACCCCCCCAGTGAGCGAGTATGATGGTGTTTCGGGGAAAGCGCCGGATCAGATTTACGATCTGCTGCAGGCTCATGGGAGCCTTACCCGGATATTCATGGCCTACCGGTTCGTTGGTGTGTATCATGACCGGCAGGTCCTGTTCGAAACAGAAATCCATGACCGGTTGCAGCGCGTTCAGCACATCGTCGTCCAGCCCCCGGTCGTAAAAAGCCAGCTCCCCGACACCGGACAGACCGCCCTCCAGGCAGCGTTCGATTTCGGCAACCGGGTGTTTCATAAAGGGATCCAGGCAGCACAGACCGACCAGACGCCCCGGGTAGCGTTTGACGGCCGCCATGACCGTATTGTTGTGAAGACGGGTTGTTTCAGGCTGCTGCCAGGGAAACCCGAAAACAACGGAGATATCCACCCCCTGCTCGTCCATGACAGCCAGGAGTTCTTCCGCGCTGGCCATTCTCGATTTCCGGGTGTCCCGATAAAGCAGCTCGAAACCAGGCTCTCCCTTGAAGTAGCGTTCCCTGTGCCTGCGGATCTCGTCCGGGAAAATATGTGTGTGAGCGTCAATAATCATAGTCTATGAACCTCGCAGGGTTTTCAACCCGTTTTTTTCAGGGACAGGGGGTTGGATCAAGAGATGGAAAACCCCACGGATGGGGATCAGGGTGTGATGATATTAAACAGACCGTTGGGCTTTGTGAACAGCGAGAAAAACTGGATCAGGTCATCGGCGCTGCCGTCGATTTCCATTTTCCCGGATTCTACGGCCTCTACCATGGTGATTCGACCTGTGAAAATGCGCAGATAGAGTTCGTGGGTCAGTTTCAGGCTGGCGTTGGCTTTCGGATCCGGTTTCGTCAGATAGTGATGCAGAACGGCGTTTTCAAGTTTCAGAACATAACATACGTCCCGATCCGTAAAGATAAAGTTGATGGTGATCTCTTTTCCAGCCGCTTTGGGACCGTCCAGGCGCACTGACATGATATCAAAAAAGCTGGCAATGGGCATCTGCTGCATCAGGTTGGTGGCGTTGGCAACATTGGGTCTTGATGCCGGTGCCCCGTGACGCAGTTCATATGCAGCCGTCAGGTAGACATCCCGCCAGGGGCCGGACTCGGACTGGTAACCCAGCTGATCGTAGGTATTGGCCAGCAATGCCCGGGCGTTTTCATTCTCGGGTTCTGCGAATACCAGATGATTCACCACCTCGGCGACCCAGCGGTAATCCCCGGCATCATAGGAGGCCTGTGCTTTCTGCAGCAGGTTGTCAGCCCCGCCCATAAAGGCGACATACCGTGCTCCCGCTTCCACAGGGGGAAGGGGGTTCAAATGGACCGGGTTGGCATCATACCAGCCGAAATAGAAGGCGTAGACTGCCTTGGCATTGTGGCGGACGGTTCCGTAATAGTCCCGGTTGTCGAAGGTCCGGCGCAGGGAATCGGGCAATTGCAGCGCTTCGGCGATTTCCCGGGGAGTCAGCCCTTCATTGGCCAGACGCAGGGTCTGATCATGGATGTACTTGTAGGTGTCCCGCTGGATTTTCAGGAAATCGATCACCCGCTGGTTGCCCCAGACCGGCCAGTGATGGGTTCCGAAATAGATTTCCGCCTCGCCGAAAAGCCCCAGGGCTTCATCGATATAGTTGCTCCATTTGAGCGCATCACGGGCTTTTGTACCCCGCAGGGTATAAATGTTGTGCAGGTTGCGGGAAACAATTTCCGCCCCACAGAAGACCTTGAATTCGGGCAGATAAAAGGTCAGCTCCGCCGGGGCTTCCGAGTCCGGTGCGTTCTGAAAGACAAACCGGATCCCGTCGATGTCCATTATCTGGGGAGTCTGGGAGACCAGCACGGTGGGGGCCAGGATACCCAGCTTGCCAGCCGCCAGGGCTTTTCCAAGTCCCGTGTCCACGTGGCCACGGTTGGACGGGGCCAGTCTTCTGCCGTACATGAACTGTGAGCGACGTTGCATGGCCACACCGGCGATGACATTTTCGCTGACCGACTCCTGCATGAATCCTTCCGGGGCGACGATGGGAATGCCCTTTTCCGCAGCCTCGGCAGCGGAAAGGATGGCTGCTGTCCCACCGAAATGGTCCGCATGGCTGTGGGTGAAGATCATGGCGACCACCGGCCTGGGGGGCAGATGTTTTCTGGCGAGGGTCATGGCCGCCGCCGCCGTCTCCTCTGACGTGAGGGGATCGACCACAATCCAGCCGGTTTTGCCTTCGATAATGGTGAGATTGGCGAGGTCGTATCCCCTGATTTGATAGATACCCGGGGTGACCTCAAACAGGCCGTGGATATGGTTCAGTTTTGCCTGGCGCCAGAGACTGGGGTTCACGCTGGCAGGCGCCTCACCTTCAATAAACCGGTAGGCATCCTGGTCCCAGACAGTGTTGCCGGCCTCTCCACAGATTTTTAATTCCGGTTCGCTGGCGATCAGACCCCGACGGGCATCCTCGAAGTCCTGCAGATTGTCAGGCGGCAGCTCTGCCTTGACCTGGCTGTTCATGTCCGCTGTATGAGCTGTCGGTTCGATGTGTCCCTGGCTGTCTGGATTCAATGTGACTGGATTTGACATGGTGGCTCCTGCTATCGGTTCAGTGTTCCTGTTCGATGGGCGGTATTCAATAAAATGTGGGCAACAAAGCGGAGAGAAGGTGTTCCAGTGCGTGGACCGCATGTTTCCGTCCAGCTGACCAAAAACAATTTTGTTTGTCAACATCTCTGCCAGGCAAATTGCGTCAGCATATTCAGTAGTTGTGCGCGTATACCTGTGATATTGTCGTCTAGCAAGTACAGGAAACGATATTGACCGTTGGCTGATTGAACAATGCTTTTAATTTTCTTTCTCTGGCACCTTAAATTCATATTGGGAAAAAGAGCACCTGCGGTTACTGTTCCCCGGGTTAGATTTCTGCTTCAGGTTATCTTGCCCTTGAAAGGGATTATATAGCAACTTCCATATCCCTGATCAGATGGATACAGTTACGCAACCACAGAGCTTTTGTATCGCATTAAAAAAAATGATTAAGGGCAAGTCAGGAGGTAGAAATTCAGTTAAATTTCGTTGTAGGATTAAGCTTTCCAAAACTATCATCGTCCAGGGTAATCGTTTTTCTTGGGTTCACATCTTTTTTGGAAGGTGCTTGCAGTTTCATCACTGATTGTATACCGGAAGATCCAGGGAGATCTTCCTCAGTCAGGTTGACCCTGAAACGACTCATCAATTCATTAAGCTGTTTCGCCTGTACACTAAGTTCTTCAGAATAGGCGGCAGCCTGCTCCGAAATGGATGAGTTCTGCTGAACGACACTATTGACCTGCGCCAGCGCTTTATTGATCTCGTCCGTACTGAACCTTTGCTCCTGGGAGGAAGATGCGATTTCACCTACCAGATCATTGACCTTGGTGATACTAGTATTGATTTCGTTCAGTATTTCTGCCGTCTTATCTGCATTAGCAACACCTAACTCAACTTCCTTGACAGAGTTTTCAATCAGTCCGGTGGTGTTTTTGGCAGCTTCTGCGCTTCTGGCGGCCAGATTTCGAACCTCCTCAGCGACTACGGCAAACCCCTTGCCGTACTTTCCAGCTCGGGCAGCTTCGACAGCCGCATTCAAGGCCAGTAGATTGGTCTGAAAAGCGATCTCATCAATCACCTTGATGATCTTTGAGATATCTGCGCTTGAATGATTGATCTTGTTCATGGATGCCAGCATCTCCTCCATCTGTGCATTTCCCCGGTCGACAATGTCCAGGGTTTGATTGGAAAGCTGGACTGCCTGATTGGCATTTTCATTGTTTATCTTGGCCCGGCTACCCACCTCGGCCATGGATGAACTGGTCTCTTCCAGGCTGGCCGCCTGCTCTGTTGTTCCACTGGCTAATGCCTGGGATGCACTGGCTATCTGACCTGCACATGCATTGACCTGTTCGGTTGCTTTCATCACCTGGATTATGGAATGGCTCAGCATCCCAATCGCATCATTGATGCTGTCTGTATCAAGTCTGCTGTCATCATCGGCGGTAATACGGTTCGTCAGGTCACCCGCTCTTATGGCGCGCATGACCCGATTAATTTCCTTGAAACCTGAATCCAGTATTTTCAGCAGCCTGTTGAATCCAGCAACTACCAGACCGATTTCGTCCTTTTGATCCAGGTTGATCTGTTTTGAAAAATCTCCTGTTTTCAATATCCCGGTTATGGTTTCAGCCATGTAATTTAAGGGGGAAACAACGGATTTGACCAGAAAGAGAATGATCAGACTGATGATCAGACAGAGAGAAAGTCCCAGCAACAGAGCCTTGATCATCAATGAGCGTATTTCCTTTCTCGTTCTGTCTTTCTGAACCTCAACCAGCCTGTTGATGTCATCTATGTAAACACCTGTACCGATGATCCATTCCCACTTCTCAAATCCCACGACATAGGATATCTTCGGCTGAGGCTTATCAAAACCGGGTTTAGGCCACATGTAATATACAAATCCAGCACCGTTTTCCTTCACTGTTTTTACCATCTCATTGAATAGATACGTTCCTTCCGGATCCTTGGATTCTTTGAGGGATGTACCATCCAAAGCGGGTTTGAATGGATGCATGACCATTCGGGGGTAGTAGTCATTGATCCAAAAATAACCATTTTCCCCGAATGTCAGCTCCTTAACCATAGCTATGGCAGCCTGTTTGGTTTTCTCATTGTTGCCTTCTTTGTAAAACGTCTGGATAGTCTTGATGGCAATTTCAGCTTCCAGTTTCAAAGCCTCCTTTTTGTTTTCCAACAGGCTGTTTCGGTACAGTTCTATGCTGAGTTCCATACTGGACTGCAAACTTATGATGGATAAAGCTGATTGGAGAATCACAACTAATATCAAAGGAGTGATTAAAATGATCAAGAGTTTTTTCCGGATGGACATTTTCATTTTGTGTTTCCTTTTAAATTAGATTGAATTTCTTTGTCAGGATGGATGTCGGGCCGCCGAAACAGCTATCATATGATCACCGCTGAAAGGATTGTTCCCGCCTTCGTTTTATTTAATATCGTCGGTAACAGTTTGGATTAATGTTTAATTCGTATCTTAACCAATTACAGATACATTTTCTCAGTCATAGAATGTGAACAGGCAAACGAAATAACCGCAGTTCGTCATGCAAATTCTTATGGGATGAAAATGTGTTGATTAATTCAACTTGATAAAAGACAGTATTAACGGGTATGATCACACCGTTGCAAAAGGAGGCGTTCTGGAATAGTCTGTTTCAACCGTTCGGAAACTCTAACAGGTTACTAGCATTTGCTCAATAAAAAAGATAATCTGACCTGCCGTCAAATGTGATGCCTTGTTTTTGAAGTTTTACAGGATAGGTAATCGGTTCGATGCACTTTCGCTCGAGTTGGCTGAACTGGTAAAAAGCACAGTAAAATAAAGATTATATCGGGCTTCTTCCCTTGCGAAGCAATCTCTGAATTCGGCATGAAAGTCCTTCAGGACACCAAGGAAACCCTTGACATTGCTTCGTTCCAGGTAGAACTGCGGGATGGTGCAAACATGATCGCTTATTCTGATTTCTGGCTGCATGGCTCGTCCTCCTTCCGATGCTGTTGGATTTTAGGGTGGGTGACGAAATCTACAGCTGCTAAAGGACCTTCTGTTAAGTTATTTTCACACAAGTTGCGTTGCAGGATTATAGGCCGGCCCTTTCAAATGAGGCATAGAAAAGTTTGCGGTCGATTAACTCTGAAATGAGAATAAAAAGAAAGGCGGTTCCGAGCACCAGGGATGCTGTTGCTGGGGAAGCTGAAGCAGAGAAATCCAGGAACAATGGAATGCTGAACAGGCTCAAACCAGCCAGAATCAGGAATAGGCGGAGATAAAGGCTCTTTCGGGTTTCAGCGATCGCGCGAGACAGCTTTTTTGAAACTCCTTTTTGCAGGGTCGTCATCATATCAAGCACAAGAAGCAGTAATGCTGACAGGATCACCCAGCTGAAAATTGTCGTCAGACTCGAGGTTTGATTCGACAGCTGGTTGTCCAGAGTAACACACTGGACAACCTGAAGAATGGCAATGGCTGCCAGTGGCCCTAAAAGAAATACCGTTTTGAAGAAAGAAAAGACCGTCGTGGGTGAATTCCATGTTGGAACTGTTTTAAGCCGATATACGTTTGTCATTACAAAAACCAGAAACAGACCAAGACCAGATCCGATCCAGAAAACAATCGTACTGAAACGGGTGAGGTGTGATCCCGACCAGAGCGACACCCCATATCCGATTGCAGCCAGCAAAAAAATCAAAACGAGCAGTATTTCTGCACTCAGCCAGGATGATCCCAGGTTAAGAACGGCTCGATATGCGTTTCGGGGTGACCCGAGATGTAACAGCGAGGTCATCATCCCGATCAGGGTCAGGCAGATAACCAACAGTGCAACAGTTCCTGCAAACAGATCGGCCTGGGTGTCATTTAGCTGGTCTGCAAGTATAAACCGGATCACACCTGAAATCAGAAGCAGTCCGACACCCCATTGCGTTAATACGGTAAACAGGACCAGGGGCCATTGATTTCCTTTCATTTCAGTTCCTCGTGGTTAACGATCTCGGTGGGTGTTTTACAGGATCTGGACGCATTGTGGTGAGGCTTGATCACACATGCCGGTTGGGTTAAAGCTGCCTCGGGCAAAGGGTAAATGACCGCTGTCCTGTCCTCTTTACTTCTCAAATCAGTGATTTCACCAAATTCCAGTGCGCGCAAACCGCAGGCTGACACACAAACGGGTAACTGGTCGTTGTCAATCCGGTCATAGCAGAGATTACACTTGGTCATGGTGCCGGTCTTTTCATTATACCGGGGTGCTCCATAGGGACAGGCCCATTCGCAATACCTGCAGCCGACGCAGGTGTTTTCATTGATTAAAACGATGCCATCATCCCGTTTTGAAATCGATTTTGTGGGGCAGACCTTTACACAAATCGGATCCTCACAATGGTTGCAGGCCATTGAAATATGATAGGCAAAAATGGTCTGCTGCCACGCATCTCCCTGGATGGACCAGTCCCCTCCGCAGACTTCGATGACCTTGCGCCAAAGACGGCTGTCTTCCAGATTGTTTTTATCCCGGCAGGCGATCTGGCAGGCTTTACAACCCGAGCAGACCGAAGAATTAATATAAAATCCGTATTGTATCGTCATTTCAAGGTTCCTTATGCCTTTTCAACCTGCACCATGATCGTGTGCTGGGTATTACCAAATGCCAGGGGAGACCATCTTTCAGAAGTCAGCACATTGATCGACCCGCCCCTGTCAATTCCATCTTTGTCAGGATTCCACCAGCTCCCCTCCGGAATATTCACCACACCTGGCATAATTCTGAGGGTCAGTTGACATTCAATTATGATGATGCCCCGTTCGTTGTAGACTTTCACCCTGTCCCCGTCAGATATGTTCCGGGCTTCGGCATCGATTGGGTTCATGAATACCTTCTGGGGAAACGCCTCCCCCAGCCAGTCGACATTGTCATGGGTGGAGTGAACTTTTCCCATCACATGATGACCCATGGCCTGGAGCGGGAATTTTTCTGCTTCCTTACCGAACGGACTCTCCCATTCCTGAATATATTTGGGAACGGGTGGAATTTCCTCCGGATTCTGCATATCGTAAAGCTGCTTTGAAAATATCTCAATTTTGCCGGAAGGGGTTGCCAGGGGGTTTTCCACCGGGTTTTTTCTGAAGGCGTCGAAGGCTACGGCCGGATGTTCCACCGGTTTTGTATAGATACCCTCATTGCTTCGCTCGGACTCCTCCAGGGATGGCAGATCCGGGAATCGTTTTTTTCGATATTCTTCGATCATCCAGGCTACCCATTGCTTTTCATCGCGTCCCTGGGTGTAGGCTTCTCCAAACCCGAGCTTTTCGGCCAGTTCGGCGCAAATCCGGTAGTCGCTTTTTGTTTCATATGGCGGTTCGAGGATTTTACGGGCAAGAATCAACTCATCACTGTACTTCCATCCGTCCTGGAGTCCCCATGTTTCGAATTGCATGCAGGCCGGCAAAACAATATCAGCATACAGCCCGGATGAAGTCATGAATTGATCCTGCACGACGATGAACTCAACCAGGCTTTCGTCAGATAAAATTTTAGCAGAACGATTGATGTTGGAATGCTGATTGATCAGTATATTCGATGCCACTGCATAGATCAGCTTGATGTTGTTATCAAGCTGGTTAACTCCCACGACCCCCTCTTTCGGACCCATTTCCGTTCCGCGCAGCACGGCCTCTGTCCACAAGAATGTGGGGATCGACGCTTTAACCGGATTATCCCCCTGGGGCAGCATCTTCCAGATCGCGCCGCCATCCGGGGCCTGCAAGCCCACGCCGCTGGCCCATCCCCCTGGAATTCCCACATTACCGGTGATGGCAGCTAAAACACATCCCCCGATGACAGGTTGTTCACCATAGGCTCTCCGTTGCATTCCGTACCCCTGGTACAGAATGGCCGGTTTAGACAGCGCATATTCCCGGGCGATTCTTTCAATGGTTGCCCTGGGAACCGTTGTGATCGACTCAGCCCATTCCGGCGTTTTGGGAACCCCATCCCGGGTGCCAAGAATATAGTCCCGGTAACTTTCGGCCCCGGATGCCCCTTCCGGCATCTGGCTTGAATCGAAACCCACACAGTACTTCTCGACAAAAGCAGCGTCATACAGCTTTTCCCTGATCATGACATACGCCATGGCGCTCATCATGGCCACATCGGTTCCGGGTCGAATGGGGATCCATTCATCTGCCAGTCCGACGGCGCTCATGGTCATGCGTGGGTCGATACAGACCACCCTGGCGCCGTTTTCACGGGCCTTGCGGATGAAAAAGTCACTGTTGGTACCATCTCTCATTTCAGCAGGATTCCAGCCCCACATGAGTATGTATCGGGTATTCAGCCAGTCCTGCCTCTGGTTTCCGGTGATGGCCGTGCCGTAGACATAGGGTGTCGCCTTGCTGATGCAGGCCCAGCTGTAACTGTTATAGGCATTCAAACGACCGCCGAATAAATTCAGCAACCGTTCTGCGGCCTGACTCCCGTTTATCTGGCTGTAACTTCCCGTTCCGTAAGGCACAAACATGGCACTGCTGCCGTATTGTCGTTTGATCCGCTTAAACGCATCGGCTATCGTATCCAGGGCTTCCGTCCAGGAAATTCTCTCAAACTGTCCCGCACCTCTTTTACCCGTTCTTTTAAGAGGGTATTTCAATCGATCCGGATGATAGTAACGCCGGCGATAGGAAAGACCGCGGGAACAGGCGCGTCTCCGGGGATCCGCCAGCGTATCGCCGGGACGATCATCTGCACTGATTCCGGTGATGACCCCATCCTTGACACGCAGCACCAGCAGACACCTGCCTCCGCAATTGTGGGCCGGACAGCAGGTTCTGACGATCTCTTCACGACCGTGGGACGCTGAAGAATCGATTCGGGAGGGTGTTTCCTCTGTTTTTTTTCCTGGGAAAAATCGGGTAAATGATGTCATATCTCTTTGTAGATTGCGTTCCCTGCCAATGGTTTGAATCCAGATGTGGGGATATTCCGGGCTGACCCGTTCCGTCCTGACACAAAAAGTGCGAATGCAGCAACCACATGTTCAAGTTTTTGTTCCAACTGACCATAATCGCGCTGATAAAAACCATCATGCTCTGTCGGGCACAACGAAGGCTGAAAAAATAGCGATGCCTTCCCGTGCCTGTCATAAAGCCCTTTCAATTGCGGATTCGTTTCAAGATGATCCAGGACTTGCTTTGCTCTTCGAAGCTGCAAGTTTCGCTTCTCACCCCAAAACTCGCTTTGCTCAAACAGTTGGGGTCTCGGACGCTTCGCTTTGTCAAGATCATCTCAGAAACTGCTCCAAGCAATTGAAACAGCTCTATGACCGTCACTCAGCGCAGCTTGTTTTCCTCCGTGATCTCTGTGTCTCTGTGGTGAGTCATTTTCATACAAAGATCATCTCAGAAACTGCTCCAAGCAATTGAAACAGCTCTTTGACAGTCACTCAGTCTACAAAGCAAAGCAGGCTTGGATCGGCAATGATGCATTCATGATGTTTTTTTTCCGAATTGAGCGGGTCTTGACTGCTGTCGTCGAGTTGAACACCGGACCTTGCTCCGGATACAAGATTAACCAGAGTCCCTGGCGATGAATCCGAATGGTCATTCAGCGCTTGTATTTCCTGGTGGCTCAGATCCATTTCAGTTTCAGGCAGGATCAGAATCCAGGCGAAACCGGGAGATTTCAGGGAAATGCATTTTCCGTTGTCAACCGTTTCGATCCCTTCGATGTTCAGATTTTCCGAGTGGGGACCCAGAATCGTATTCAACTGACGGTACACATGCGCCGCCCTGCGGGGGTTTGATCGCCTGTCCACCAATCCGTGTCGGGGGAAATAGCCTCGATCCATATCGATGAAGGTATCAATAAAGATGGATGTATCCGGGAGCGTAAACGCAACAGTGGACGCTTCGGCGACACGATCTGCAATCGTGTGGTCATCTTCTTCACAAAGTGCCGGATTCTCTTTGGCCAGAGTAACCAGAAATTGTGTCTTTTTCCCCAGTGTTGTCATCTCTTTTGACAGCCGATGAATTTCAGTCAGCGGATCCGATAAACGGCCTATTCGAAAGACAAACCCATCGATTGCTTCAGTGGCACCTTTCAGGCTGAGATATTCCCGGATGGCACCTGTTTCTGATGGTTGAAAGCCATGTTTGATGAAATGCTTGAACCGACCCCCTTCCTTTTCAGCGTCTGCCGATGATTGAAGCTTTGACAGGATGATGGGCAAGCCCACTTTATCTCTGATTGCTTTCAACAGGCTGAGGAACGTTTCTGGATTTTTCCAGGGGATAATGATTTCGAGAGATTCAATCAAGTCAGCATGTTGTTTCAGAATGTCAATCATCCGGGGTGAAGGGATGTCATACATGAAAAGACAGAATGTATGACCCATCTGCTTCAGTGCTGACACGCGGTCTCTGACCTGGGGATCCAGAAGGTCATGAATGGGAAGCCGCAGCTTTTTCACCCCCATTTCCCACATGGCACACAAGGGATGATCATTGCGTGCCTTTTTCCTGTAAAACTCATCCAGCCCGCCGCTATAAGGCATTTCGATGATTTCCGCCCAGGGGTATCGCATGTCGATCCCCAGACCGGACCAGGAAATTTCGCGAGGGTGAAATCCATGGGTCTGGATTTCTGGAAGCGGTTCCGAGGCGTTTGCATCGATTGTCGATCCTTCTGTTCTCAGACAGTGAACAGCATGATGGGTTTTATAGATTTTAACCCAGAAAATCCCAAACCTCCCGAGATCGTTTCTGCCGAATTCTTCGGCAGGCCCGACTTTGAATAGTTCGCTGTAGTCGTGTCTGAAAAAAGTGATGGAGGGAAGAACAAAAAAATCGGTGTCATTGCTGCGATTATAGAAATAGTTATGGACGTGACCAGAAAACAGAGCCTTTACCCGGTACCGATCAATCAGTTCCATGAGCCAGGACCGTCCAGGCTCACTCAGGTTATCATAGTGTTCCGGTTCATCCGGACTGGTAATGAAGGGGGGGTAGTGGCAGAACATGAAGATGCGCTTGCTCCTGTTCTGCTCAAGATCGCCAGCGAGCCAGACTGCCTGGTCTTTTTCCGCTTGCAGCCCCGAGTTCAACAGTTGACTGTTCAGCAGCACAAAATGGCAGTCATCGAAATCAAATGATGAATAAGTACTGCCAAAATGGGTTTCAAACTGCCGCATGAACGGGTCATTGACGATCTCGGCGGGGGTCCAGGAGCTGGGCTTGTCACCGATATCATGATTTCCGGGCAACAGGTGCAGCGGGCAGTTCAGAGGTTTGAAAATCTCGTGAAACAGCCGGGCAGCAGTCGCATAGGATGGAAGGGATGGGACCGGATGAATTAAATCCCCCAGATGAATGACAAAATCAGGCTTTATCTGGTTCAGCATATGGACAACATACCGGTTACGTCCGTTGGCCATGCGGTTGCTGTTCCAGGGACTTGAGGACACATCCTCTTCCGGGTTCACATGCCCGTCTGAAACGATACAAAAAGAAAAATCAGGTTCTGATGTCAACACCCCTGATGTCAAATTAATTTCGGAGTTGGTACGTTGAATAATCATGTGCAATGCTCTCACCTGGTGTTTAATACGTCGCTTCTCACGGGCGACGTTCGTTCATTCCGGATGGATGTCCGGGAAAAAGAGTGACACCCCGGAACGTGCGTTGGGGTGGTTAATCAAACCGGTTGATCCTGATTCCGCTTGTCAGGGTTGCGTCGAAAAAAGCTCCTGATGATCACAAACACCGTCAATACGAGAAAGAGCAACGCGATTGGTTTGGTCACAAAAATAGTCGGATTTCCGCCTGATATCATCAACGCCTGACGAAGATACACTTCTGCCATGGGTCCCAGAATAAATGCGATCAGCAATGAGGCCGGGCTCAGTCCCCATTTCTTCAGAAAATACCCAAGAATACCAAAAAATACCATGACCTTTACATCAAATATATTCTGATGGGTTCCGTATGCGCCAATACTGCATAGTACGAGAATAACGGGAAACAGGTAGGAACGGGGAACCGTCACAACCCACTGCGCGGCTCTGATCAAAGGGAGCGGTACGATCAGCATGAATACATCTGACAGTATCAGCAGCATGAAAAGCCCGTAGATTGTTTCAGGATGCTCCTGCATCAACATCGGCCCCGGGGCAAGACCGTGAATCATAAAGGCCCCCATAATCACGGCGGCTGTCAAAGCGCCCGGGATCCCAAGGGTTATCAGCGGAATCAATCCTGCACCACACACCGCATTATTGGCCGCCTCAGGGGCTGCAATCCCCAGCAGCTCTCCTTGACCGAACCGTTCAGGATTTTTGGACAACTTCCTGGCCTGGTCATATCCCATAAAAGAGGCTGTGATACTGCCAACACCGGGCAGTGCACCGCAGAAAGAGCCGAGCAGGCTCGATCTGAGAATGGTTCCCAGACTGCTTTTCAGTTCCAGCCAGGTCACTCTGCTGTCGTTGGGATCTTCTGATTTTTTCAACTGACCCATCCGGACGTTGCTCCAGCCCTCTTCAATTTGAATCAGTACCTCGCTCATGACGAGTATCCCGATCAGCATTGCCAGGAGGCCTATCCCGGAGTCCAGATCAACTGAACCAAAAGTAAAACGACGCTGTGTGGTAATGGGATCAAGACCCACGGTAGCCAGCAAAACCCCCAGCGCTGTTGATATCAATCCTTTGATCTGCGACCGGCTGCCGGTTCCTGCCACAACCACAAGTGCAAACAGGATCAGCATGGCCAGCTCCGCAGGACCGAACAGCAGAGCCAGCGCAGCGATCGGTGGAGAAGCGATCATGAGCAGGGTATCACTGAAAAGCGCCCCGATCACAGAGGCGTAGAGTGCCATTTTCAGCGCCTTGCCTGATTTCCCCTGCAATGTCAGCGGGTATCCGTCCATGGCGGTTGCTGCCGCTTCAGGTGTCCCCGGCGCATTTAACAGGATGGCGGAGATGGATCCCCCATAAACGCTGCCTTTCCAGCAACCGACCAGCATGGCTATAGAGAAGAGAGGGGACCATGTATACGTAATGGGTATCAACAG
>Ga0180009_10002281_pt1 | contig 22652 bp, 14 predicted proteins | sample OS_PC_MetaG_FD_123537 | JGI IMG/M metagenome (GOLD analysis project Ga0180009, IMG submission 123537) | Groundwater microbial communities from the Aspo Hard Rock Laboratory (HRL) deep subsurface site, Sweden - OS_PC_MetaG | ecosystem: Environmental > Aquatic > Deep subsurface > Groundwater...
AAGAACGGATTATTTTTGCATTGGATTCATTGAAGCACAATGCAGAACGTATTAGCTCCTTTTTCAGACTGGAAGATACTAAATACGCTTCGAATGTAGCTTAATTAATCACGGGCTCTATATCATCAATATGACATTTATAGCGCTTTTTGATTCAAATAACGAGTTAGGTCCATTTATCCTTGGTTTTTCTTATGCGATCCTGATTATGTATATGTATAAGCTTCAGCCTATTTGAAATCTGAAAAAGGTTTTGTGTCGCTATCGCGACGCTTATGTGGAGTCGGTTCGCGGATCGACATCTGCGATACTGCTGCGAAATCCAATCCCTGGGTTTCGCCCTGCAGGCCACCTAAAGCTGTTCAAAATCGCTACAGGCGATTTTGTCTTTGCTTGTCCAAAGAAAAGAATCCAAGTAACTAATTCGACTTTATCATATTTAAGTATTAGAAAATTATAGAGAATATAATGCATCCATTCTCATCAGAGTGATGAGAACAGGGCAACAGGATGATTTACAAACCACTCAACTAAGGGAACACTCAACGGGATTCAAAATGACAAAATACTCTTCTCGTTTTGCCAATACTTAGATTCGTTTATCGGAAAGTTTCAAGATTTATACCCATCGTAGATCAAAATTCGGCACCGGGGTGCTCGTCAAAGTACGTCGTGAAACGTCCATGCAGGCTTTGCCAGCTTAATGCTGGCAAAGCCTTTGCCGAACTTCCCGGCGCCTCCTTAGGCACTGCCGAAATTTGACGTACGAAAGGTATATTGCGTTCCGGAAATCATAATTTGTAGGAATGCAAGTATGTCAAAGGCAGAGCCGCTACCAAAGCCTAGCGCAAGCCATTCAAGTCCAAGAATGGGCCGTGCAAAAGCCGGAATCGGCTTGACAACCGCTGACGCTACGAGATACCTGTCGAGGATCACTGTCGATTGAGGCTCTACACCAACGGGTTCGGCTTTTTTGGGTGGCCGGCAGCGATACGGCTTATCAGTGGCATTTATTTGTCCGTCGGGAGCCCGATTCGCCGAACGAGATCAAATGCAGCTAGAGCAATGCGCCGGCACAGACGGCGGCGTCTTCGTAGTGCATCAACAGATGCAGCGATATTGGGGGGTATCACTAATCGGCTATTGGTAAGCCGCTCGGTACTCGATAGGGCACTGTATTGCGCATATCCAAACTAGTAGTGTCGGTTAGTGCATTCAGGAAATCGAGTAAATCGTCGATTTCCTGGTCGGTCAGGTTAACCGGCTGAAGTTCGATTCTGGCCTTTAACTCTGCACGGCTGATTTCATCGCTGTGGATGATGCGGTCGATTTCATTCAAGTCGTCCCGAGGCGGTAGGCGGGCTTGGCTGATATCGTAGTTATCCAGGCTTTGTTCAGGGTTAAGGTGATGTCTAATCATTCCTTCTAATGTGTCATACGCGCCATCATGACCCCAAGGTCCGGTAATGGCTACGTTTCGCAGGGTAGGGGTTCGGAAACGATATCTATCGTCATTGTTTCCGGTAACGCGTTCACGACCGAAGTCGTCGTAACCGAATAACCCGTCGCCTTTTCCCGGGCCAATTTGTGGAATTCCCAGAGCGTGAAATTGGTGATCGGTTTGTAGAGGGCCGCTGTGACAAGACATGCAGTTGTCTTTGAAAATTTTATACCCCTTTTTTTCCGAAGAGGAGGGGCTGTATTCGCCTCTTAAGTATTGGTCATAACGGCTGTTGTCGGCACGAAATGCAGTCGCTTCGAAAGCACCGATAGCATTGGCGATATGGACAAAGGTTACATCCTGATCGGCGAGGCCAGGATAGGCTTGGTGAATTAAATCGCGATATTCGTCGATTGCCATCACCCGAGCCGTCAACAGTCTCCATACTTCCGTAAAGTTATCTGCAGTTGCGGCATCGCTCACAGGGTTTTCTCCGGCTTGCCCAGCCATCTCAGTGGTTGAAGTCACTGGAAACATGGCTTGAGCTGCAAGAGAATGATCCAAGCCTGGAGGTAAAGCGTCACCGGCCGGGGAGTCGAAGCCAGAGGGGTGATTAGGGTTTGCTGTTAAACGCCCGTCATGAAACATGGTGACGAATTCTTTTGCGCCCAGGTTGAATAAATGAGGTGCATTTCTTGGCACCCGCTCATGAATTGCGTCGATGCCGCTACCGGTATCTCGCGTGACTCCTAATCCTTTGCCTCCTTCGCCGACCGACAAAGCCAAACCGTCGCCTGTGCCAGCCATTGGGTGGTGGCAAGAAGCGCATGAGATATTGAGATTTCCGGATAATATTTTGTCATAGAAGAGGAATTGTCCTAGTTTGATTTTTTCCGAACTGGAATTGTGAAAATCCATGTCGGTCAGGGCATTTTGGTTAGCGTATGTTGTCGGAGCAAACATTGCGCCGAGTAATCCTATTTTGATTATTTTTTTCATTCTGGTCTTTGCTTGTTTAATTAACACAGTCTGAATAAAAGCAAGCAATATGCCAGGAGTAATTTTTAATCAAAAAAAATGAAAAAATCCCCTAAATTTTAGTCTTCTATTACGAATTGTCGGAATTATCTTACTTGGATGAGTGAATAATAGTGGCAATACAATTTAGGTTATATCACTCAATAGATTGGGTTGAGCAGCAGCGTTTAGGTTAAATAACATAGTTGATAATGAAATTCGGGTAAATATTCAGTTACCCTCTTGAAAAAGACGAATACATTGAGGCAGATGGTAGGGCGCCAACAGTAGGCGTTTTAGGCGATGCAAGGCCGTAAAATGCTCCTCGGCTCTCCTGCATTGCCCTAATACACGCCATCCGTGGCGTAATGTATTTTCTGTATTCGTGGCATCCTTAAAACCGCTCGTTCCCATGCTCTGCGTCACGGCCATTAAGTTAAGCCGTTCGTGGTGAGCCCTTCGGCTAAGCTCAGGAGAGCCCTGTCGAACCATGGGCGGCTTAACTTATCGACTCGGACTTTTCCATTCACCATTCGTCAAGCTCTCAAGAAACAGCTTTTTTGTATATGTAAAATCAATGGCTTGCGAATATATAAAAATACCCAAAATTACGTCAAACAGCGACTGTTTCCTGGTAACACCACGCGACCGAAGGGCGCTTAGTTTGCTCAGGGCGAACGGAAAAGTTCTTAACTTAATGGCAGTGATGCTCTGCGTGGGAATGCCGCTTTAGACGCTCTGCGTCGACTGCGGAGGGCAATTGGATTAAAAAACTGTTGAGAATTGTATCGTTGCTCTTGTCGGTATTATCAACCTCTGGGGACGCAGAGCGTCCCGGGATGCATTCCCACGCAGAGCGTAGGAACGATGAAAAAAATCAATATATCTATCAATTTTCAGCCATAGCAAATTGTTTTATTTGGCTATTTCTTGGGGATACGTCAGCCTCAATCTTCCCTTTTTCTAAGGGGGAGGCAAAGTTCCAACTTGTTTTAAATGCAGGGGGTCTGAACAATTACATCGAAACGTAGACATGAATAATCGGTGGACGGGTCGAACCGCCGTTGTGCGAATTCTGTATGAATATCGGAGATTAAAAATTTTTCATGTTGAAGTGCTTCTTTGCCAGTAGGCGCCCGTTACGTCAAGAGAGTGAACGGCCTGATTGTTATCTACAATCTAAAATTCGACCGGTATGTTAGTCGATGTAGATAATCGCTAAGTTCTGGTATTATTGCAGCAAAGGTCTTTTGACTAAAATGATGATTCGTAGCTAACTGTTCAGTGAGCACACAAAGAAAATTAATTGAAGAAAGTTCCAGAAATTTAACGGAAGGTAATCAAGAAGTGGTGCCGAGGAGAGGACTTGAACCTCCACGCCCTTGCGAGCACTAGCACCTGAAGCTAGCGTGTCTACCAATTTCACCACCTCGGCAAAGGTGTGCTGTATCAGCGAAGTGAGCGCGCACTATACCGATTGCTTGATATACTGTCAATACTATCAACGTCTAAAATTGCTGAGGTCTGTCTGTTTACTGTCCATTAACCGCTTGATGCACACGTTGATTTTTGATTTGCATAGGGAATTGTTAAAATACGCGTATATCAGTTAAGCTATGGTCTTCATTCTAAAATTTAGGAAACGACGACATTGAAGTCTAAAGATAAAAAACCAAATTTTACTCCGACCCGTGACCCTTATGCAGAGCGCGAGGCGGCGAAATACGAGAACCCGATACCTAGTCGGGAGTTGATCCTTGATCTGCTCGCCCATGTCGGTAAACCCTTGTCGCGCGATCAAATTTCTCAGGAATTTCAACTCGAGTCGCCCGACCAGTTGGAGGCCTTGCGCAGACGGCTTCGTGCAATGGAGCGCGACGGACAATTATTATTCAATCGCCGCCAAAAATATTGCCGAGTTAACAGTAAGGATTTAATTGCCGGGCGCATCATCGGTCATGCCGATGGCTTTGGGTTTTTAAAGCCGGACGACGGCTCCGACGATTTATTTTTGTCTCCCCGTGAAATGCGTTCGGTTCTGCATAATGACAGGGCCGTCGCGCGAATCGCCGGTCTCGACCGGAAAGGACGCCGCGAAGGGGCTGTCGTCGAGGTGCTGGAACGCAATACCAAACAAGTGGTCGGCCGTTTTTTTACCGAAAAAGGTGTTAATTACGTCGTGCCGGATAATAAAAACCTAGCGCAAGACGTTTTGATACCGGGTGATGAAACCGGCAAGGCAAAAAAAGGCGATATCGTTGTCGCCGAAATCCTGGAGCAACCGAGTAAGACCAATCAACCCATCGGACGTGTTGCCGAGGTTTTGGGCAAGCATTTGGCTCCGGGCATGGAAATCGAGATGGCGATTCGCAGCCATGGTTTGCCGCATGTCTGGCCGGAAGAGGTTGAACAGGAAATTCAGGCATTCAGCGATGAAGTGCCGGAAGCGGCTAAGGAAGGTCGTGTCGATTTGCGTGATGTTCCGCTGGTGACGATAGACGGCGAAGATGCGCGCGATTTCGACGATGCCGTGTATTGCCGTAAGACTGGAAAGGGCTGGAAGCTTTTTGTCGCGATTGCCGATGTGTCTCATTATGTCGCGATCAATAGCGCGTTGGATATTGAGGCCAAAAACCGCAGTACCTCGGTTTATTTTCCGGAACAAGTGATTCCGATGTTGCCGGAAATTCTTTCGAATGGACTCTGTTCGCTCAATCCTAATGTCGACCGCTTATGTATGGTCTGCGAGATGACGATCAATGCGGAAGGACAGATGACGCGTTCGCGTTTCTTCGAAGCTGTGATGCGTTCTCATGCACGCCTGACATATACCGAAGTCGCTAGCATGCTGGTAGATGGCAACAAGGCCTTAATTAAAAAATATAAGCCTTTAATGCCGCATTTACAAGAACTGTATGCGTTGTACAAAGCCATGCGTTTAAGCCGAGAAAAACGCGGCGCAATGGATTTCGATACTCAGGAAACGCGGATTATTTTCGGTTCCGAACGTAAAATTGAAAAGATCGTTCCGGTTGTGCGTAACGATGCACATAAGCTGATTGAAGAGTTTATGATTACCGCGAACATGGCGGCAGCTAAATTTCTCAATCGCCGAAAAATGCCCAAGTTATTGAGAATTCATGACGGGCCCGGACCGGAAAAATTATTGGCGCTGAAGACGTTTTTAGGTGAATTGGGTCTGAGCTTGGGTGGTGGTGATAAGCCGACGCCGCTCGACTACATGCACCTAGTCGATAGCATTAAGGGGCGCCCGGATGCTCATTTGATTCAAACGGTTTTGTTGCGTTCGATGTCGCAAGCGGTTTACAGTCCCGATTTGAAAGGCCATTTCGGCTTGGCGCTCGAAGCCTATGCTCACTTTACGTCGCCGATTCGACGTTATCCCGATTTGTTAGTGCATCGGGCCATCCGGCATTGTTTACAAGACAAAAAGCCGGAAAGTTATCATTACGGATTTCCCGACATGGTCACGCTTGGCGAGCATTGCTCGACGAACGAGCGTCGAGCCGATGATGCGACGCGCGATGTCGTTAGTTGGCTTAAGTGCGAATACATGATGGACAAGGTCGGCGAAGAGTTTCCGGGTATTATTTCGGCGGTGACGTCGTTCGGGTTCTTTGTCGAGCTTGCCGATATTTATGTCGAGGGCCTCGTGCATATCAGTAATCTTGCCCAAGATTATTTTCATTTCGATGCGGCCAGTCATCAGTTAATCGGCGAACGTACGGGTATTCGTTATCGTCTTGGCGATACTGTGCAAGTGCAAGTCGTACGCGTCAATCTTGACGACAAGAAAATCGATTTCGAACTCGTTAAGGTTACTGCCTTGGCAAAGCGCCCAAAAAAAAGACGGCGTAAAAAATGAGCCGAGTCAAAATCTACGGCATTCATTCAGTCCAAGCGGCACTCGATTATTCGCCTCAGCATATTCATCAGGCTTGGGTTGACTCGCACCGTCAGGACCGACGTTTAAGTCAATTGATCGAAGACTTGAAAAAGCTCGGTATTAACCCCGAAAAAGTCGACCGGAAAAAACTGGATCGCCTTGCCGACGGTAATAATCATCAAAGTATCGTGCTTGAAATCGAACTACCTTCGGCGCAATCGGAAGATGCATTGAAGCAGGCGGTTTCCAGTCTTACCGGCATGCCGTTGTTTTTGGTTTTAGATAATGTTCAGGACCCGCATAACCTCGGAGCATGCTTAAGGACGGCCGATGCCACCGGCGTGCATGGCGTGATTATCACGAAGGACAATGCGGTCGGTATTACGCCGACGGTTTGTAAGGTTGCTAGCGGTGCCGCGGAGACCGTGCCGGTCTATCAAGTCACGAATCTGTCCCGAACCTTGCGTTGGCTAAAAGATCAGGGGATTTGGATTTTCGGTGCAGCCGGCGAGGCCGAGCAAATGCTTTATCAGTGCGATTTTAAGTTGCCGATGGCCTTGGTGATCGGTGCCGAGGGTAAAGGTATGCGGCGTTTGACTCGTGAGCAATGCGATTGGTTGGTCAAATTACCGATGCAGGGCAGTGTCTCCAGTCTCAATTTGTCGGTCGCGACCGGCGCGATGCTGTATGAGATCGTTCGTCAAAGATCGATCCCATCATAGCTCCAGGAAGTTATTTATCGCGATACTCTAATTGTATTTTTACTGTGAAAGTACAATGCCGGCTCCGAAGAGGGTGCGGTTGCTCGATCGACAGGCGTCGGCGGCAGGGAAAGCCGCCGTCGAGCCTACATGGACGTATTCACCCAGCACCTAAATTCCATAGCCCATTGGCTATTGTTAACTATCTTGGATAATTCATCCAGCACCTAAATTAAGCCATGATTTTGAATCATTGCCAAAGACCTATGGAATTTAGGTGCTGGGTTCACGGCGTCCTGTCGGGCGAGTGACTGCACCCTCCGCCACGCCTCGAACTTTCATTTGCCGGGGCGATGGCCGGACCTTCATGAACGTTAGGTTAACCGTTTTTAACGGTCAGGCTGATGGTTAGTTGGCGTGATATATTTTTTAAGAATATTGGGCCATAAGTCTGCCCAACAGCACATATGATCGAATCCGTCGATCGGCAGGTAAACGGCATTGGCTTGTCGCCGGCTAAAAGATTCGATGATCAAAGCGGGAACATTGTCGTCGTTTACGCCGGCTAGATGAATTTGTTTTATTTTGGCCGGCAAAGGTTGGGCGTCAATCGGGTTTAAAGATGCGTCGAGCGGCAAATAGCCATGATGCAGGCTCCAGGCTCTTGTGTTTAGGTTGGCTGCGACAGTAACAACGATGCTTGTGTTTTCAAAGTATGGTGCGAGCAGCGTGGCGAGCGTTCCTCCGCCGCTATAACCGATTAAAACAACGCTTGCTGTTTTTGAGTTTGTTAGCCATTTTCGCAAGGCGGTCGCCATGCTTTCGACGACTTCGGTCGAATAACGTTTCGACGTCCATAATGAATTGTGACACTTATCCGTCGAATGTAAGCCGTAGTAGCAAGGCCGGCCCAGTAATATTGCCGGTTCTTGATCCGCTGCCATTAAACGCAATATCAAAGGGTTTCTCGGTGTCGGGTCTTCGGCAATCCAGCGGTTCATTTCCCAAGGCGTGCCGTCGCCATCTAAATAAACATGGACTAACGGAATATTGTCGGATTGCGCCGCAGTTCGGTTCAAATAGGCTCGATGATGAAATGGATCGCCGCTTATTTCTATACTTGTAAGCCCTAAGCTCTTGGCGCTCGATTCAAAACGCTCTGAAGGTGTCGCGCAACCGCTAAGTTGTATGAGCAACAAGATTAAGCCGACTATTTCCGGCTTGAGTATTATTGTCGTTTTTAGGGCGTCCGGGTAGTCTGTTGAGAAGCGAAGTAAACCCATTCTTTCGGCTTAACGGTACTGTCGTTAAACACCGGGAACGAAAAAGAACGGGCTGCCCTCGTGGCCGGCATGTTGAAGCGGCGCGTATTGAGGTGCTTGAGTAAAGCCCACACGGGATGCCGAAGTTCGAACTTGTTTCGATACTGAACGGAAAATATCATAATCTTCGACTAAACCCCGATTGCTTTGTAGCGCATCGATAAAGGCTCGGGCAAATATTGAATGCTCACCGTCTCCTTCGTCGAGAACCGGAGCGACGCCTCCTGATGTCAAGACGGTTCGTGCTTTCCGTGTTGCCATGAATTTCAGCCATTTTTCACGTTTATTTTCGGGCATGCCGTCCGGTAGTCTAGCGATCGCCGTTCCGGTCATCGCGCCCGAGTAGCAAGAATCGGCTACAACTAGGATGTGTCGTGCGGCGATGATGTTTAGATAGCGGGTGATATCGTCGCTGGAAATCCAGTTTGCGGTATTGTCGATTTCGGCATCTGTAGGTAGCCAGTAAGCCGCCAGGCTGGTTTTGTCTCGTTCTCCGTGACCCGCATAATAAATCAATAAGTTATCATTTTCTTTCAAAGAATTGCGAATAGTATTCAGCGCCGTCATGATCTGGTGACGATTGGCATTTTGCAGCAACGTGGTTTTGAAGCCATAGCGTTGGCGCAAAATCGACTCGACCGCTTTGGCATCGTTGATCGCGGTTTTCAGTGTCGGTAGCTCCGTATAATCGTTATTGCCGATGATGAGCGCATGATAACGCCCGAAGTCTACATCATAAAATCGGCCGGGTTTTCTAGGTGTCGTTGGTCGGCTGTCTATGCTTGAAGTGGCGATTTCTTCTTGGGTTACGATGTTGAAATTCAGACTGGTTCTTTTGTCTTTTTTATCGATGGCGACGATTTTGATAGGTGTCGTCGCTTCTGTGGCAGTGATATTTATCTTAAAGAAACCCTGCGTATCGATGTTTTCAGGTTTATCATTGACCACTAATGTTTTAAGCCCTGCAGGCGCCTCGACTTTGCCGGTGATGGTTCTTGATGGGGCTATCGATCTTAACAATAAACTCGGAACGCCTCGAGTCAATACCATCGGCGGATCGATAATTTGAATTGTTGGAGCGGCAGAGGCTAACTGTATCAATTGACCGCTTTCCAATTTTGTTACGACTTTGCGTTGTTCGTTAATTCGGTTTTTTAAGGTATTGATTTCCTGTGCAACCGTTTGCAACGATTGTTTTTGCCGGTCCAAATTAGCCCTGATTTCCTTCGCTCTTAGTTGTTCTCTCGGCGAATCGCTTTGTTCGGCCGATGATGAGCCCACAGCTTCTAAGGATCGTTTGATTTCATTAGAGATCCTTATGTAATAACTTTCTTTTTCTTGAAGTAAGGTTTCGTTTTTTTGCAGTTCGCTACGAGCATTAGCGAGTGTTTTGGCGGATTGGTCGTCGATGATCGGTTTTTGCGGAGCGCTAGCGACGATTTTTTGTTCCTGGACTAAGGCGGCTTGAGTTCTATGCTTGATGGATTTCTGTTTGGTTTCCAGGGAGCGTTCTAATTTTGAAATTTGAGTTTGTCGCGCTTCGAATTCGGTTTGATCGGCTTTTAATTCCTGTTCCAGCGCTTTCAGTAGCGATTCGTTACGGGTGGATTTGTTTTTTTCCTGTTCGAGCTGTTGTTTTTTTTGCTCTAAGTTTCTTTGTATCGAGCGTAGATTGTCTTGCTGTTGTCTGAGTTGGCGTTGTGTGTCGGCTAGTTGGCTTCGTAATTGATCCGCCTCGAATTTACGTCGAGCGGCATCTTGCCGTAAAGCTTCCAATTCTTGTTCATGAGCGCTGGAAAACTGTGCCTCGACAACCGAAGCAAATTGCAAGTCGGTGTTTTCTAAGCCTGATGCCTTACGATACCAATTTAATGCAGTAGTCAGGTCTTTTTCAACGCCGAGACCTTTTTCATATAAATAACCGAGATTAATTTGCGCTCTCGAATGACCTGTTTCGGCGGCTTTTCGGTACCATTCGGCGGCTAGCCGAGGATCCGCTTGCGCGCCTAGTCCTTTTTCGTAGATTTCGCCGACGTTGATTTGCGCTTCGGGATCACCCTGTTGTGCAAGCGGTAGCCATATTTTTAAAGCGCTGGCTAAATTAGCTCGATCATAAGCGACATATTCGCCTCCGCGAATTTCGCATTCACCCGCAGTCGTTTTGATAGCGCGTCTTGCTGTTAAGTAGGTCATTTGCGTGCCGAGCTTTCTGACTTGTCCGGGTAGCAGGCAATCGACGACGAATAGCTTGTCGGTGTCTTGAGGTTTAAAGCCTTCTAAAGCTTTGAGGCCTTCTGGGCTGGTTGGGTCGGTTGTCTGGCAGCCGAGGGATAATATCAATGATGTCAATATCGCAACAAACAGAGTATTTTTGGTGCTGATCTGTTTATACTGTGTCGGTAGTTTTGGAATGTTGCCTGACATGTTTTCCGCCTTTGTTAAACAAAGTGATGAATGGTTCTATTGATTGCTTTTAATCGGCATTTTTTGTATTCAGTGTCACAGTATATTGATCGAAATTAATACTAACTTTATTAGTTTGATTGGGGAAGATCTTCACCGATGCTATCCATTGTGCGGTATCGAGGTTGCGAAATGCCGCGAAGATAGCCAAATAACGAGCTTCAGGTTTGCTTTCTAAGCTTAAATTCCGGTTTGTATCAGGTTGAAGTTCCAGTTCCTTGCGAAAAATAATGTCTTGGCCCAACAGTGCTACGTCATTGTCGTAAATGGCGAAAAAATCGCTTGTATTGAATTTATCGATTGCCTCGAATTGGTATATTCTAACGACCAATGGCGATGCGCGGCCTTCAATATCGGGATTTAGAAGTTTGCCGGCTTTTAGTTTTAGCTCGAGTATCGTGGGGTCCGGTGTCGGTGCAATTACCTCCTCCTTGGTAGAGCATGCCGTAGTGTTGAGTAGTAACGCGCTTAATAATAAGATTCGCCATTGCGTGTTTAGGCGTGAGAGATCAATTCTATTGCTTTTATTCATGATTTTGTATTGATTATTCAAGCCTAGGTAGGCGCCATGCACTGATTAATTTTGAAGTCTAGCTGCAATTTTATAATTCGGTCAACTTTCGAGTTATTCATGAAGCGGTTCCGAGTTTTCGTAGTGTTCCCGGTGTTATATTTGTTTCATCTCAATTTTCGGCATTGGCACTAAGAGTAATGTCGGAATTTTTTACAGTTATCTAGCCAAACAAGTGGTGTGATCATTATAAGTAATAGGAAAATAATGGATATTATTTTATGGCTTTAAAATTGCTTTTCTTAATGTTATGCAAAACGAGAAACTGACATGAGTTGGCTATTAAGGCTATTTGCCGTAATTCTATTTTTTTCCTCGCCGTTATTTGCAGCCGAAGTTGCGGACGATCATCCTAGCGGAATTCGTAAAATGGCGATGGTTTACGAACACGGCCGCGGCGTGAAAAAAATTATCGGAAAGCTTACGAATTGTATTGTAAGGCGGCATTAATGTCTGATGTCGAATCGGCTTACCATTTGGGTTTTATTTATTTCAATGGCCGAGGGGTGTCGAGAAATTTATCGATAGCGCTTTATTGGTTCAGGTTGGCGGCAAAAGCAGGAGATCCCTATGCCAGGCGCATGGTGATCAAATTTAAAGATATTAAACCGACGAAGGATTCCCGCTGTCGCCGCCCTGAGCCAGAATTAACGATAACGGCCGAGCAGCATGCAAATCCCAATCGCCAAATTGTCAAATCGTGGGTCGAAAAAATTGCTCCTAATTACGGTATCGATCCTGAGCTGGTTATGGCGGTTATTCAGGCCGAATCTGCCTTTAATCCTGGCGCGTTATCGAACAAAAATGCTCAAGGCTTGATGCAATTGATTCCGGCAACCGCCGAGAGATTCGGTGTCAAAGATACTTTTAATCCTATTCAGAACATCAAGGGCGGTACGGCTTATCTTCATTGGCTGATGCGCCATTTCAACGGCAATGTGGAATGGGTATTGGCGGCTTATAATGCGGGAGAGGGTGCCGTCGAACGCTATAAAGGTGTGCCTCCTTATCGAGAAACGCAAAATTACGTTAAAACGATACTTAAGAAATATCCTAATAAAACACATCCTATTCCGGGTGAGAATCCGCAACAAATGGATGCTTCATGAAATTTTTCATGTAATTTATTTTCACTATTCCCTTTTGATTCGCTGTTTCCCAAGCTCTGCTTGGGAAACGATTCCGCAAGCTCCGCTTGCCGTCACGGGAAGCAGAGCTTCTGGGGCTGCCTTCCCAAGCCGAGCTTGGGAAGGAGCGAACCCGGTCAACGCCGCGCACTTTCATGAACTTCACTGGAATCCGCGGATTTTCATCCGTCCCGTGGCGCAATCATTCTATGCTGTTACCCAAGCTCCAGCTTGGGTAACCTATTCAGGAAGCTCTAGCTTCCCGATAATCAAGAAAGATTGAACGAGCGAGTCGGGGTTGATTGCGGGTTGTGTCGGTCTCAGGAAGCTCTTGCCCTGAGCCCTTCGGCTGCGGTCAGGAGAGCCTTGTCGAAGGGGGTGCTTCCGGGGGGCTTTCCCAGGCTGGAGCTCTCGCCGTTATACACAAGTATAAATATACCTAATTGCACAAAACGTAGCGACCGAGCGCTAGGTCATCCGAAAAAGCTATTGGTGTTTGAGCGTTAGCGGCTTCGATAGTCGCGACGTAGGCGTCTCTCCCACAGCGCTTGTAACCCTTTGTGGGAGCGATCCCCTGATCGCGATTTCGAGGCCGAGAGCGTTAAGCGACAATAAATGGTATCGAGGCCTCATTGGCTAAGATTGCAAAAGGGTAATTCATGACTTATGTATAACGATGAGAGCTGGAGCTTGGGAAAGAGCGTAATGTGGGTTGGCCGTTTTTAGCTTGAAGCGCATGGCTTACGAACCCCGTCCTGCTAGGGATATGCTGGTCTTTGGGCTTTAGCTGAAGAAACTTGCTAATCAGGACTTTTAATGTGATTTACTCTTGTAGGTATTGGCACAGGGGGCTGTCGATAATTCTAGACAGAGAATTTAACATGAAGATCATGAAGAATAAGAGGTAATACCTTATGAGATTCATAGTTAATCTGCTGAATTTAGGATAATCCAAAAATTATACAGTTTCCTTCTCGGCGAGCATCCGCCGGTCTCGTTCCGTCCTTCCACGAGCTTCACTTGAATCTGCAGCTTTTCATCCGTCTCGTGGCGCAATCATTCTTGAAACCGGTTAAAATAAGCCGTTTGTTAGCCTTTCATTCGAATTGGAATACGAATCGATAAGATTTGTTTGGTCGAAAAGGCGTTATAAAACCACTCCGGAAAACATGTGAATCAATCGAAAAAACAACAAGAGAAAACATTGCAGATGGCTGTTTTGATGACGCCGGATATGGCCAATTTTTCTGGTGTCGTGCATGGCGGTTCGTTATTAAAACTGCTCGATCAGGCCGCTTATGCTTGTGCGGCACGGTATAGTAAGAACTATGTTGTAACGGCATCGTTAGATCAAGTTTTTTTTAAGGAAAAAATTCAGGTTGGCGAGCTGGTGACTTTATCCGCACATGTCAATTATGTCGGGCGGTCTTCAATGGAAATCGGTATCAAAGTGGTTGCCGAGAATTTGCGCACGCAAGAAAAAAGACACACCAATTCGTCTTATTTTACGATGGTGGCGGTCGACGAGAATGGCAAACCGGTGCCTGTTCCGCCATTGACCATAGACAGCGAATTGGAACAGAAACTATACGATGCCGCGTTGATGCGCAAAAAAATGCGCCAGGAAATCATGGAAAAACATATGGCACTACATGTCGACTTACCAAAGGACGATCTTTAATTTATGGGTATTCAGGAAAACTTCGAACAACTTCCGTTAAAGGAATTTACCGAAAAGGCATATCTCGATTATTCGATGTATGTGATTTTGGACCGCGCCTTACCGCATATTGGAGATGGTCTCAAGCCGGTGCAGCGGCGCATTGTTTATGCAATGTCGGAGCTGGGACTGACTGCGGCGGCAAAATATAAAAAATCGGCACGTACGGTAGGTGACGTGCTCGGAAAATATCATCCGCATGGCGACTCGGCCTGTTATGAAGCGATGGTGTTGATGGCTCAGGATTTTTCCTATCGTTATCCGTTGATCGACGGTCAGGGGAACTGGGGGTCGCCGGACGATCCGAAATCGTTTGCCGCGATGCGCTATACCGAATCGCGTTTGACGCCTTACGCGCAAACCTTGCTAAGCGAATTGGGGCAGGGGACCGTCGATTGGACCGACAACTTCGACGGTACGATGAAGGAACCGATATTGTTGCCGGCGCGGTTACCGAATGTATTGTTGAACGGCACGATGGGTATCGCGGTAGGCATGGCGACCGATATTCCGCCGCATAATCTTAGAGAAGTAGCTGCGGCATGTGTGCAATTGCTCGATGATCCCGATACGCCGTTGGAAAGATTGTTCGACCATATCAAGGGTCCTGATTATCCAACTCACGCCGAGATCATTACACCCGTCGAAGAGTTACGAAAGATGTATGCATCCGGCAACGGTTCGGTCAAAATGCGTGCTCGTTATGAACTGGAAGACGGTAATATCGTTATTACCGCCCTGCCGCATCAAGTGTCAGGAGCCAAATTACTCGAACAAATCGCGGCGCAAATGAATGCAAAAAAATTGCCGATGATCGATGATTTGCGCGACGAATCCGACCATGAAAATCCGACGCGTTTGGTCGTGATGCCGAAATCCAAACGCATCGATGTCGAAGCGGTGATGTCACATTTGTTCGCGACGACAGATTTGGAGAAAAATTTTCGCGTAAATTTAAATATGATCGGCTTAGACGGTCGGCCGCAAGTCAAAAATCTTAGAACGATATTGACCGAATGGCTGATCTTCCGAACCGAAACGGTTAGACGCAGGTTGCAATACCGGTTAGACAAGGTCTTGGCTCGTTTGCATATCCTAGAGGGATTATTGATCGCTTATCTCAATATCGACGAAGTCATTGCGATTATTCGGTACGAGGATAAGCCGAAACCGGTGTTGATGGAGCGCTTCGGTATCAGTGATCTTCAGGCCGAAGCGATCTTGGAATTGAAACTGCGGCATTTGGCTAAATTGGAGGAAATGAAAATTAAAGGCGAGCAAGCAGAGCTCGAAAAAGAGCGGCAAGCCTTGGAAAAAACCTTGGGTTCGAAAGCTTTGCTGAACCGTTTGATCAAAAAAGAAATTCAAGTCGATGCCGAAAAGTTCGGTGACGAGCGGCGTTCGCCGATTATTGAGAGAGGTTCGGCAAAGGCGCTCGACAGCACCGAATTAATCGCGAATGAGCCGGTCACGGTGATATTGTCGCAAAAAGGCTGGATTCGTGCCGCGAAAGGTCATGACATCGATGTTGATGGCTTGAATTATCGTTCCGGAGACGGCTTTCTGCATGCGGTCAAGACCCGCACGACTCAGCCTGTTTATGTATTGGATTCGACCGGACGCGTTTATGCAACCGCAAGTCATGATTTACCTTCGGCGCGCAGTCAAGGCGAACCGCTGACCGGTCGATTCAATCCGCCTGCAGGCTCGTTATTTATTGGTTTGTTGGCTGGTAACCCGGATGATTGGTATGTGCTGGCCGGATCTACCGGTTACGGCTTCAGGGTGCAATTGAAGGATTTATTCAGCAAGAATAAAGCCGGTAAAACGGTTGTTACCTTACCGGTGGGCGCGAAGGCGTTGTTGCCGGTTCGAGTGCATCGCGATAGCGATTTGCTGGCGATTGCGACGCTACAGGGCAGGTTATTGATTTTTCCGGTCAATGAGTTGCCGGCTTTGACGCGGGGTAAAGGCAATAAACTGATTCAAATTCCGCCGAGCGACTTGGCCGACGGTAGTGATGCGGTCATGGCATTGGCCGTGATTTCCGAGCAAAGCGAATTGAAGCTCATTTCCGGAAAACGTACGCTGACGCTCAAAGCAGCCGATATCGGGCATTACAGCGGAGCCCGAGCGAAGCGGGGCTTACATTTACCGCGCGGCTTTCAAAAAGTCGACGGCTTTGTAGTCGAGTAGTTATTTCTCGCGCGAAGGCGCAGGGTTTCATTCATAGTTACCATCCCTCCAGCGTGGGAATTTATACCGATCGTGACTCGACAGCCAAGATATGGGTTCCCACGGAGGACCATGGGAACCAGAAAGCCGCGGTAACGAACTATCATCTCCGCGCCTCAGCGCCCCAGCGCGAGATTGAAAGATTTAGCTATGCGCCTGTTCGGCGGCGATGACGGTATTGGCGACCAGCATCGTGATCGTCATCGGACCGACGCCTCCCGGTACCGGTGTGATGTAACCGGCGACTTCTTTGACGCCTTCGAAATCGACATCGCCGACTAATTTTCCGTCCTCGAGTCGGTTGATGCCGACATCGATGACTGCCGCGCCGGGTTTGACCATGTCGGCGGTAATCAAATTAGGTTTGCCGGTTGCGACGACCAGTATGTCGGCCAATGAAGTGAATTGCTTCAGATCACGAGTTTTCGAGGTGCAAATACTGACCGTCGCATTTTTTTGCAACAGCATCAGCGCCATCGGTTTGCCGACGATGTTGCTGCGCCCAACGATGACGGCATTTTGACCTTCGATCGGGATGTCGCAATATTCAAGCAAACATTGAACTCCATAGGGTGTGCAGGGCGAGAATATCGTATTGCCGGCCATTAATGCGCCGAGGTTATACAAATGAAAGCCATCCACGTCCTTATCGGCATTGATGGTTTCGAGAACTTTGTTGACGTCGATATGATCGGGGAGGGGCAGTTGTACCAATATGCCGTGGATCGAAGAGTTATCATTAAGGCGTTCGATAGCCGATAGCAATAACGTTTCGCTGATATCTTCGGGCAGGTCGATCAATTCGGAATAAATGCCGACTTCGTGACAGGCTTTGATTTTATTGCGCACATAGACTTGTGAGGCAGGATTGTCGCCGACAATGATGACAGCCAGGCCCGGAAGGACGCCTTTTTCTTTGAGTTGAGCTACGCGTTGTTTCCATTTTTTGCGGACGTCCAATGCGACCGCTTTACCATCGATGATTGTTGCACTCATGATTTAATTGTTTATGTTGTAAAAATTATCGGCAAGCATAAGGAAGAACGTGCAAGAACGCAAACGCTCCTCTGCCGGTGGGTCATCGTCTTTCAATGCGATTAATCGCCCAAAACGATGTTGTATTTACCGAGCAGGGAGTAAAGCGTCGGGCGTGTAATGCCTAATAGTTTTGCCGCATTTGAAACGTTATGGTTCGAGAAATTTAGCGCTCTTTTTATCGCAAGTGTTTCGGCGGCTTCCCGAACTTCTTTTAAGTTAAGCGGCAGGGCGTCATGGTTTTCGCCGTCCATTTCGAGGTCGTTTAACGTTATCAAGGCTTCCTCCGCCATGATGACCGCGCGTTTAATTTTATTTTCCAATTGGCGAATATTTCCCGGCCATTCATAAGTTTCGATGGCTTGAGCGGCCTCTTTGGTAAATCCCTTAATCGATTTTTTATGTTGGTCGTTAAATTTTCTCAATAAGGCGGTTGCGATAATGAGAGCATCTCCTTCGCGTTCTCTGAGCGGAGGAATATTGATGGTCATTTCACTGATACGATAATATAAGTCTTCTCGAAATGCACTTTGTTGAATCAGGTTTTGAATATTTTGGTGGGTTGCGCAAATAATGCGAACATCTACCGGTATCTCGCCACGCCCGCCCAAGCGCTCAATGGTTCGCTCCTGAATGAAGCGTAATAATTTCGATTGTAGATTGAAGGGTAGATCGCCTATTTCGTCGAGGAAAAAAGTACCGCCGTCGGCATATTCTATTTTTCCTTTGGTCTGTTTGACAGCACCGGTAAATGCCCCTTTTTCATAACCGAATAATTCACTTTCCAGTAGGTTTTCAGGAATGGCCGCGCAATTGACCGGTACGAAAGGCTTTTTAGCCCGGTCGCTGAGGTCGTGAATCGCTCTGGCAAAAACTTCTTTACCGGTTCCGCTTTCTCCGAGTAATAAAGTAGTGATTTGCATCGGAGCGATTTTTTCCACGGTTCTGGAAATTTCTTGCATTTTTTTGCAGGCTGCGATAATGCCATTTAACGGCTCATGGTTTTTTTGCTGAAGTTTCGAGTTTTCATTTTCCAGCGAGGTCAGATGAAAGGCGCGCTGGATAATAGTGTTCAAGACATCGAGATCGACCGGTTTCTGGTAAAAATCGTAGGCCCCCAATGCGATGGCCTGGAGTGCGTTGTCTCTATCGTCATTGCCGGTCACGACGATGACTTTAGTGGTTGGGGCCAGTTGCAGGATTTCTTTTAAGGTTTCGAGGCCTTCGCTGGCGTTGGTCGGATCGGGAGGCAGGCCCAAGTCTAGTGTCACAACACTCGGTTGATAACGCCTCAATGCGGTAATGGCCTCTGGTCTGTCGCCCGCTATGACGATCTGGTATTTTTCAAAGCCCCATTTGAATTGTTTTTGCAAGCCGGGATCGTCTTCCACTATGAGTAAAATACTGTCGTCGCTCATTTCTCGCCTTTTAATATTTCTTGGGTCATATCAAGTTGAACGTTCGATTTGACGCTGGTTTGAGTCGGTTGCTTGTGCCGTTTATAAAGCGGCAAGGTGATCGTAAAAGTTGTTCCCCTACCGGGTAGGCTTTTAACATCGATCGTCCCCGATTGTTTTAAAATGTAATCTCGAGCTTCGTAAACGCCGATCCCCATACCCGCGTTGCCTTTTGTCGTATCGAAAGGCTTAAATAACCTTTCGGCAATAAACTTGTTATCCATTCCGGCGCCGCTATCGATAATTTTGATGATTGCTCTATCAGCCTTTTGTGTTAACTCCAATTTAACAAAGCCATCGTCATCGGTTGCTTCTTGAGCGTTTTGTATTAGGTGTCCGAGAACGGCTGTTATTTTAGCTTGTTCGCCTTGAATTTCGCAGTCTTGGTTAAGACCGAAGGCAATTTCCAAGGCCGGGCGGTTGCTTGACTGTTGTTGCGCGACGTCTTGTATGATGTCATTTAGGTTAAGTACGGCTTGGGTTTCTGATTGTATATTGCCTTTTTTCAATTGATCGATGATGTGTTGCATTTTTGTCACGACATTTTGCAAGGTATCGATGGAATCTTCAATGAATTCGGGGTTATGTTTATGTTTTTCTGCATTTTTAACTATCATCGCAACTTGCGCGATCAAATTTTTTAAATCGTGCACTACGAATGCGGATAGTCTGCTGTAGGCTTCGAATTGTCGAACACGAGACAATTCGTCAAGCGTTTGGTTTAAGGCGAGGGCATTACTCAATTGGAATCCGACAGTCTTTAGTAAGTCGAGATCCTCCCAGTTAAGTGCCCTGGGTACGCGCGCTTGGGTAAGAACAACGAAGGCTTCTAATGAGTTTAGCCTGTACAGTGGGATAATGAGCCAAATTTTGTTGTCGTCGAAATTCCACTTCGACAAATCAATATCATCGTACAGATCCGGATTATCATTGTATTGTACGAAATCGATGACCCATTGCTTGTCGGCTAAGAATCGAATAAAAGGTTCGTCTTTATCAAACAATTGTTCCGGTTCGAAGCCTAAGTGTTTGTGTTCGGCTAAATAAAAATCGCCTTGTTCGTTTTTTAGCCAGAGCCCTCCGCCGGAACTCTCCACTAAGTCGGCCATGGTTTTAATAATGAGTCCTGCCAATTCGCTGACCGAATTTAATTGCGCGAGGGTTTTACTAAGCTTGATCCATTCTTCTCGATAATCATAGCGATATTCAAGAAAATGTTTACTCAAATTAACTTTGACTAATGCTCTAATTTTTCCGGAAATAAAAAGAACGATCAGCAATAAAATCGCTAAAAAAATAAAGGTAAATTGAGCGACTTCCCCCCAATTGCCGCCATAGTCACGTATATAAAATCCGGCAACTGACATCAGGACCAAGTATAATCCGGAGCCGAATAAAACAGTGGTATGAAAAACGATTTTTCTTGAAACGGTCAATTCGGTGTCTTTTTCTTGTAAACGCAGCATGGAAACCGCGAGCATAGGCGCTATTATGGCATTGATAATTCCCCGTGAACTCCATATCGCCGAATCCAACGAAAAAAACAGTAAGGATTTGCTGTATAGAATAAAGTCGACTATAAACAAAGCGCCAAGACCTACGCATAAGAATTTTATCGACCAACGTTGATCGGAAAATGCATTGCGATAAATTTGCTCAATTAGCATTAGACCGACAATTGCAAAAATGACATGGATAAATAAGCGCAAGTCCCTTTGCAGTAACTGGTTGATGGCTTGTAGTAAGCTTGAATTGACTTCGTAAAGAAAAACAAGAATTGTGCTAAACAAGATTAACAGGACATTTTTCGATCTAAAAAAAAACGATAAGCGTTCCTCCTTGCGTTGTTTGAAGCTTATAAAGCAAAGAAAAATCAGCCAAGCTCCATTGCGTAAAGTCTCGAACGGTAGCGCATCGGAACTGAAATAGAACTGGTCTTGCAGGGTAAACGTTGTGTAACCTAACCAAATCAAAGAAAGAGAAATTGCCAGAAAGAAGGGTAGGAAATAAGGGCTTTTTTTTAGGCTTATTAATGCAAATGGAATTAACAATGCATAACTGGTTGTAGCGGTAAGGTAATTGTAAAAGCTGTAATGTTCCAGGGTGTCCATGTTATTCGTAGCGGTCAGAGAAGGTTAAGAGCCGATGTAAAATCGGTGAAATCTCAATTTCAATGGTAAGGTTTGAGATCAGCAATTCCCAGTTTGAGCATTCTCACTGGATTAGGGTGTGGGGTATCCCTGTCGAGGAACGCCGTGAACCCAGCACCTAAATTACCCAAAATAGTTAACCATAGCCAATGAACTATGGAATTTAGGTGCTGGGTAAACCCATCCATGGGGCTTGATGGCAGCTAAGCGCCAAGGATGGCGTGTATTAGGGCAATGCGGGAGCAATTGCCGAGGAGCAAAAATCTGCCCCTGCTGCCGACATCCTCGCCAAGCATACCCCACACCCTGTTTGATCCCCAAATTGGGAATTGCTGGTTTGAGATGAAGTCTATATTGAATGATACGGGTTTGTGCTTTAATAACCAATAGGTCATGCGTGGTTGATAAAGAGATCTGTAGCCAAATTGCGGTGGAAGAATGTCCGGTATAATTATTCACATCCTCCTATCGTTCCCTTGCTCCAGCATGGTAATGCATGCCGATCTTGTCTCGGCGACGAGGTTGGGGTTCCTATGGAAGACTGTGGGAACCAGAAGCCTTCCGTTCATGGCGACTGGACTCTGATAATCCATGACAGAATGACGTGTTTTCGTTAACTTAATGGCAGTGATGTCTATTGGGACCTAAACTGTTTTTCCGCCAAACTAAAGTAACTAAAATTTCCTATGAAGGTTTAGCGACAATGCTGATAAGAATTATTAAGAATTTAACTGTTGTTTTGTGTTTTTCGCTGTTAACGGCGTGTAGTTCGCCTGAAGAAATCGCGATGGATAGTCAAACGAAAGGAATTGAACTTTATAATCAAGGTGAATATGCGAAGGCCGAATTAGAGTTGAAAAGCGCAATTCAGCAGGATCCTACTGTCGCCGATGCTTATTACTATCTCGCGCTGGTGAATGAAAAAAATAGGAATTTTAAAAGCATGAAAGATAACTTGATTGAAGCAATCAAGTTAAAGCCTGAGAATCTAGATGCCAAACTACGCTTAGGTAAAGTTTTATTACTGCTGAATGAAGCCGAAACTGCACTGGTTCAAGTCAAGGAAATTTTACAGCAGGAAGCCGATAATTTGGATGCAAAAACCTTGGAGGCATCGATTCTTATCAGACAAAATAAAATGTCTGAAGCGTTGCCGATTCTGGACGAAGTGCTCAAGCAAGATCCAATGCATAATGATGCCTTGTCGCTGAAAGCGGCTTTATTGATGGAAGGTCAAAATTTTAACGAGGCGCTTTCGTTGATTCAGCCGGCTATCGATTCGGATCGCGATAATTTGTCATTGCGGTTATTGAAAATCAAAATTGACGCTCAAAATAAAGATATCGATGCAGTCATAACGGATTATCAAGATCTCATCAGAATTTTTCCGGAAAAGGACGAGCTAAAGTACGCGTTGGCTAAGATCTATTCCGCAGCTAAAAAAAATCAAGAGGCCGAACACATTCTGACCGAATTGGTTGACCAGCGACCTAATGATATTCAACA
>Ga0180009_10002282_pt1 | contig 22644 bp, 20 predicted proteins | sample OS_PC_MetaG_FD_123537 | JGI IMG/M metagenome (GOLD analysis project Ga0180009, IMG submission 123537) | Groundwater microbial communities from the Aspo Hard Rock Laboratory (HRL) deep subsurface site, Sweden - OS_PC_MetaG | ecosystem: Environmental > Aquatic > Deep subsurface > Groundwater...
ACCAGAATATGTGAGTGAATTCTGCCTCAGATTTTCCTCACCTAAAATGTTCAGTTCTCCCTTAGAATATCTTAAAAAGTCCCTTTAGCTTGTTCCAACTTGTAATGATTACCCACTATAAATTTAATAATATATTGCTAGAGACAAGTCGAATTTTAATATATAATACCGTAAAGATGACGAAAATAATAAAAAGCAAATCAAAACCGCTCGCAGATCGTATCCGTCCTGTCACTCTAGCTGATTTTCTCGGGCAGGATGAAGTGATAGGGAAAGGTAAATTATTGCGTCAGGTAATTGAGTCGGATCGATTGCCGTCAATGATTTTTTGGGGTCCACCTGGAAGTGGTAAGACCACCCTCGCTTTTATTATTGCCCAGCAAACTAAGTCAGATTTTGTTCAAATAAGTGCTGTTTCCAGTGGAGTAAAAGATTTACGGGATATTGTCAAGCGGGCTCAGGATAATTTAGCCAACAAAAAAAGCACTATATTATTCATTGATGAAATCCACCGCTGGAACAAAGCCCAGCAAGATGCTTTGCTACCATACGTGGAAAATGGCACGATTGTCTTAGTCGGTGCCACTACTGAAAATCCTAGCTTCGAAGTGCGGGGAGCATTACTGTCGCGCTGTCGGGTATTTGTTCTTAAGCAATTACAGCCGGAGCATCTGGAAAGGATTATTAAAAAAGCGCTCAAGGATAAAAAACAAGGTCTGGGTCAGCTGGAACTTAAAATCAGTCCAGCGGTAATAAAGCAAATCGCCCAGATGAGCAATGGTGATGCGCGCGCCGCCCTTAATGTGCTCGAATATGTTGGTTCAATTAGTAAAAACGTAACCATCAAACTAGTTAAAGAGGCCTTCCAGAAATCCCATCTAATGTACGACAAAGATGGTGAGGAGCATTATAATATTATTTCTGCTCTCCACAAAGCAATGCGAGGGTCTGACGCTGACGCCGCTCTTTATTGGCTGGCGCGGATGTTGGAAGCGGGTGAGGATCCACTTTACGTGGCACGACGATTAGTCCGTTTTGCTTCAGAAGATATCGGCTTAGCTAATTCTAAAGCTCTCGAACAGGCGGTGGCGGCTTACCAAGCTTGTCACTTTATTGGTTTACCAGAGTGTAATGTTATTTTGGCACAGGCAGTGGTCTATATGGCCAAATGTAAAAAATCTAATGCGCTTTATATGGCTTATGGCCAAGCTGCTCAAGATGTTCGGCAGTACGGCAATCTGCCCGTTCCACTGCATATCCGTAACGCTCCCACTAAATTGATGAAAAATTTAGGTTACGGTAAAAACTACAAATACAGCCCCAATCACAATTATCGAGAAAAACAGGAGTATCTGCCATCAAAATTACGAGAGAGAAAGTATTTGCCTAAATAGCGAGGGGCGACTACCAAACCCAACCCGGGTATGCTACAATTTAAGACGGTTTGAGTAAATAATAAACAACAAACACTATGAGCGAAGAACCTGACAGTGTCCGATCCGATCGCGACATTCTGCAAGATATTGAGCGAGAATTACTAGTAGATGAAGTTGTTTCTACTGACAATGTCGAGGTGGAAGTGAAAAATGGCCAGGTGGTTCTCAATGGTGAAGTGGGCAGCTTGGAAGTAAAACAGAAGGTGGGGGATATTGCGGAGAATGTCAACGGGGTAGTGATGGTTGTCAATGATCTGCGCATAGAAAGAATTTAGGCGTCTTGGCGAGCAGTTCGGCGCCAATAAAAAAGAAATAAATGTTAGTAGAATATATTACATGGTGGTATAGCCAGGGTTTGTTGAAGTTATTTAAATATCTCAAAGCTTTTATTGTTATTTTAGCTAACGTTTTCTCAGTTAGGATGGCAGTCACCACTTTTTTTGCTCCCTGGAAGAGAGATAATACTCCCACCAAAGGACAACCGCTAGACGTCAAATTTAAGATTTGGGGTTTTAATTTGATCGCCCGTGGTTTTGGGATGGTGATAAAGTTTTTCGTCTTGGTTGTTTTCTTGCTAGTCTTTGTTATTTTGTTAGCACTGGAAGTGGCAGTTTCTCTATTATGGCTGTTTTTACCTTTTCTAGTAGCGGAAATATTTTTGTTGGGTATTTTTTATTTGCAGTCATAAAAGATGGAACTTTATTTTAACAACAAAAAGTCAGTCAACAAACGCAAGGTTCTATTGTACGATCTGGGAAAGAATAAACCTCTGCGGTTTTGTTATGTCTTACTTTTGGCGCTTGGTTTTTTGGCCGTAGTCATCCCAATTTTGTATTTTCTTCCCTTTATCTCTTGGCCATTTTTACAGTCATGGTTGGTTGGGATGGCTCTAGTTTTATTTGCTTGTTCGCTTGGCTTACTCTCTTTTTGGATTTATTACCAAAGTGATATCACTGGTCACCAACCTCGCACACCCTTGCTGAAGGTAGAGCGTTTGCTTAGACAAGGCAAAAAGATCAACTTAGCTGACTTTGTTTCTCTCCCTGTTTTTTTGGCTATTAAAAAAGCTACCAAGTTAGGAAGTTCACCCTCTAAAATTAAAAGCTCTGATTTAATTAGAGCGTTACTTGACAATGATCGGATTGGCTTCATTACTTTACACATGGGGATTCCGCCCCAAGATTTTCGGTCCAATCTCGATAAATTTTATCAAAATCACCAGAGTGATGACACGGAGCATGAATTAGCGGAAGTGGTGGGCAGCGCTTTACCGGTGGCGTTGGCTGAAGGTCATTCTATGATTGAGGTCGGGGATATTTTTGTGAATTTGTCTCAGGTCGATGCTTTTTTCCATGAACTAGCTTTCTTTTTGGATATCAAACTGGCTGATGTAGCAAATATTGTTAATTGGGAGACAACTGTCAGAAGAAAAAGAGAAAACCTGAAATTTAATCCCGACCGGATGAAATTAACAGGAGGAATTGGTAAAGAGTGGGACTGCGGGTACACCATCGCCCTCTCGCGCTTTGCCTATGATCTAACGCCGGCGGTAGCTAATTTACCTTTTGAATATATAGCACATCCATCTGAACTTACAGCGATGGAGAAAGCTCTCGCTAAGTCAGCCCAGCATAATATATTGTTAGTGGGAGAACCGGGGGTTGGCAAAGAAACTTTAGTCTATTTCTTGGCTCAGAAAATGCGGGAGGGTAGAGCGGGTCAACACTTTGCTCACCGTAAAATAATGAAGCTTGATATTGACCATTTATTAGCTGGAGCAGAGTCGTCAGGAGAAATAATTGAGCGTCTAGCCGCTGCTCTCCAGGATGCTGCACGAGCAGGAAATATTATATTGTATATCGACAATATACAGGCTCTTTTCGCTGGTGGACAGCAGGGGGTAGGAATGATTGATGCCTCTCAAGTTCTAATTCCTTTTCTGGAAAGCCCTGAGCTTTATATCATTGCTACCACTACTCGAGCTGGTTGGCATCAGAATATTGAGCCTCGTAAAGTTGCCGCCGAGAAATTTGAGAAGATTGAAGTAGCTGAGCCAGAATCAGAGCAGATCATGAATGTATTGGAAGAATACGCTCCCTTGATGGAAAATAAGTTACACACCTTATTGAGTTATAAGGCTTTACAAACAATTGTCGAGTTGGCTGATAGGTATATGTATGATAAGGCATCGCCCGAGAAAGCAATTAATCTCTTGGAAGAAATAGTTACCCAATCTTCGCCGGGGGTGATGATATCAGATAAAGAAGTAATGGCTTATTTAGAGCAAAAATTAGGGATACCGGTGGGTGAGGCCGGCGAGCAAGAGAAAGAGAAGCTACTGCGCTTGGAGGAAGTATTGCACCAGCGGGTGATTGGACAAGATGAAGCAGTCAAGGCCGTGGCCAACGCCCTGCGTCGTGCTCGGGCTGGCGTAGAAAAAAGTCAAAAACCAATTGGCAGTTTCTTATTCCTCGGGCCGACGGGAGTGGGCAAGACTGAAACTTGTAAGGCTTTGGCCGAGGTATATTTTAGCAGTGAGGATAAGATCATCCGTTTTGATATGAGCGAATACCAAGATACCGCTAGTATCCACCGTTTTATTGGTGCTCCTCCCGGATCAGAGGGGGCGCAGGCGGGGGGTGAACTTACCAACGCTGTGAAAGATAATCCTTTCTCCTTAATCTTGTTTGACGAATTAGAAAAGGCTCATCCTAATATACTTAATCTGTTTTTACAGTTACTTGACGAAGGCTGGTTGACTGATTCGCTGGGACGTAAAGTGCGTTTTAGCAATAGCATCATTATCGCTACTTCTAACGCGGGGTCAGAATTTATCCGTAATGCTATCAAGCAAAAACTAAGCGCTGAGAGCTTAAAACAAAAACTGCTCGACTATTTGCAAAGTGAGGGGTTATTTAGGCCAGAGTTTATAAATCGTTTTACGGAAGTGGTTAGCTTCCACCCGTTGGCGCCAGCTGATGTAGAGAAGATATCCTCGTTACTATTGAACAAATTTATTGCTCATATTCGTGAAGAAAAAGGGATAGAGATTAACGTTACCCCAGCGGCTGTTTCTAAATTAGCCGAACTAGGTTACGATCCACTTCTGGGGGCAAGACCGATACAGAGAACCATTCAAAAGAAGGTGGAAGACTGGTTAGCCAAAAAGGTGTTAGCTGGTGAGGCGGAGCGGGGGAGTGAATTAATTTTTGACGTTACTGATCTCATAGAAGACTAGCCATGAAGTTAATCTACATCTTGCCGATCGGGCAAACTGACCCAAAGATTATCAGATATTTGAGCAAACAATTGTTAGGTTATTTACATTTTCCCACAAAAGTATTAGGAGCGATAGCTTTGCCCGCTTCCGCCTATGATAAAAATCGCCAACAGTATCGAGCTGGTCAAATTATTCGAGAAATAAGATTATTTGATTTTTCCAATATCGAAAAAGTGTTAGGTATTATTGGTGCTGATTTATACTCGGAAGATTTTAGTTTTGTCTACGGTGAAGCAGAAGCTCCCGGACGCAATGCCCTTTTTTCCCTTGCTAGGCTGGATCCGCAATACTACGACCAGCCAGCCAACCAGGAATTAGTCAAAAAAAGAGCGTTGAAAGAAGCAACACATGAGTTAGGCCACACTTATAGCTTATCACACTGCCCTGATACGCACTGTGTGATGTATTATGCACAATCAATCGAAGATGTTGATAATAAGGAGGAGAAGTTTTGCGCGCGCTGTCAGAAATTATATGAAATGTATAATAGTTAGGAAGTAAAGAAGAAAGGGGTAGTTTTTTAGGAAAGGATCGCTTTTCCCACTTACCACTATCTATAACCTAGTTCCCAGTCGCAGACGCCAGATCATCAGGGCTGCCTCCCAAAAAATTTGCTTAGAAAATTTTGATTGTCCTACTTGTCGATCTTCAAAGGTGATTGGCACCTCTTTTATTTTAAAGCCTGCTTGGTAAGCATGATAAGTAAGTTCAACTTGGAAGGAGTAGCCGTCTGACTTAATCTTACTCAGATCTAGTTGTTTGAGGACGTTGGCCGAAAAACATTTAAAACCAGAAGTGAGATCGTTAATGGGCAGACCCAGGATCGTCTTGGCGTATAGTGTTCCACCGCGACTAATTATTTTTCGCAGAGCACTCCAGTTGTTTACCTTGCCTCCGGGTACATAACGTGAACCTAGGACTAAATCGTGACTGTGGGCAGCCGCCAGCAAGCGAGGAATATCAGTCGGTGAGTGGGAAAGGTCAGCGTCCATTTCAAAAATGTAGTGAGCTTGTTCCCGCAGTGCTTTTTTAAAACCAGCTAAATAAGCACTGCCTAAACCCATTTTCTGGGAGCGCTTAATCAAAGATATTTGGCCTGGGAATTTTTGCGCTAGTTGGCTAACAATGGCGGCAGTGCCATCAGGAGAATTATCGTCAACGATAATGAGCGAGCTGGCAATTTGATTATCCCGGCAGACATCTAAAATCTGGGGGACAAGTTGCCCGATGTTTTTTCTTTCGTTATAGGTTGGTAAGATAATAGAAATTATTTCTGACACCTGTTAGTATTAAAAATGCCTTTTCATTTTACTCTATTATTAAGGAAGTAGAAAGAATGAATAAATCTAAGTTGTTATTGTTGGTGCGTGCCAATTGGCCGTTGTTAGTTATTTTGGGATTGGCCGTATTTTTGCGTTTTTACCAGTTAGAAGAATTTCTCCATTTTGCCAACGATGAAGCGCGTGATGCTTATGTGGTCAAGGAGATGATCGAACGTGATTTTATTCGCCTGCTTGGGCCACCCACCACGATTGGTAATTTTTACCTTGGCCCTTTTTTCTATTATTTCTTGGCTCCTTTTTATCTTATTTTTAATCTAGCTCCTGTAGCTGGGGGTTGGGCAGTAGCAGCTCTAGATATAATTACAGTCGGCTTAATTTACTTTTTTACCAAGAAGCATTTTTCAACTTTAACTGCCAGACTGGCAATCTTATTATATGTAACTTCCTTCTGGCTGAATATTTATGAGCGTTGGGGGTGGAACCCAAATGTTTTGCCTTTTTTCACAATCTTAACTTTATGGTTAACGTCTCAAGTGTTTTTTAGTAAAAAATACCGACTGATAGGTATAATAAGTCTCGCAGCGGTTGTAGCATTAGCGGGACAAGCCCACGCCCAAGGCCTTTGGTTGTTACCTCTCGTTCTGCTACTTTTCATTATCAGTAAACGAGCGGCTCTGCTTAAAAAGAATGTGGTTAGGCGCAATTTACTATACGCTGGTCTTTTTGGACTGATCTATCTACTGGTGAATTTACCACTGATAATTTTTGAATTTCAAACTGGCGGGCAGAATAGTCGCGCGGTTATTAATTGGATATTAACTGTACGAGAAAGTATTTCCTGGCTAGATAGAATCGAGCAGGGGCTGGGAGATTTTATTCAATTTACCAGCCAGCTAGTATTAAACAAAGAGGCAATTGGTTTTGTGCTGTTACTATTTTTACTACCAAGTAGTTATTTTATTTGGCGTCAGCACAGTTGCTTAAAAGGTTTGATTTGGTCGACCCAGTCCCGCCAACTCTGGGCGTTACGGGCTATTTTATTTCTGTTCGGTTTAGTTTTATCTTCCTTTTTCTTAACCGCCGAAAAGAAATATTTTCACTTTTTCTTGTTGTTAGCGCCAGTAATATTCATTTATCTCGGTTTTTTGTTCGCGCAAGTGTACAGGCGGTGGGGTTGGTGGTCACGCACCCTAGTTTTGGCGCTAGTAGTGTTCTTGGTCAGTGCCAATCTTTTGAATACGGTCACTTATTGGTGTAATTTAAAGGCTGGTACCCAAACTGGAGAATTTGATTTACCCCTGCGCGACATGCAAGCGGCGACTAATTATATTGTTGCCAATAGCTGTGCCCAAGCGCGGGTTAAAGCGGTCGGGGTTGAGGACGAGCAGCAAGCATTTCAATATTTATTTGCCCGGGCAGGTCGAAACGTTATTTGGATTGAGGACTGCGGTGGTTATGAATTTGTAATAACTAGAAATCTTCAAGAAGACGGTCAACGATTTGGTCGCTTGCGACTGCTTGAAGAAAATAAATAATTGCGGTAGAATGAGTTTTATTAATAAACTACGCCGTGGAATTTATTTTACCTTTAACTAAAGTAAATAAGTCTTCTGTCAATCAAGCCGGTGGCAAAGGAGCTTCCCTGGGCGAAATGGTGAGGGCTGGATTTCCGGTACCACCTGGCTTTGTAGTTTTGGCGTCCGCCTTCGACAAATATTTAGCAGAGAGTGATGTTGGCGTGGAAATAGAATCGGCTTTACGTAAAGTAAAACCGGAAGACACTGAATCAGTCGAGGAAGCTGCTGAGATTATTCGGCACCTGATCCGTCAGACTAAAATGGACTCTGATCTCCAGCAAAGTATTTTAACGGATTATAAAAAACTCCAAGCTGAGTATGTAGCGGTCCGGTCATCAGCTACCGTCGAGGATAGCAAGCTGGACAGTTGGGCAGGAGAATTAGAGAGTTATCTAGATACCACAGAGGACATGTTACTTGATCGCGTGAGAGATTGTTGGGCCTCATTATTTACCCCGCGAGCTATTTTTTACCGTTATGCTCGCCAACTTGAGAAGAAAAAGATTAGTATTGCCGTCGTGATACAAAAAATGATCGAATCAGAAGTAGCCGGCGTGGCTTTCTCGGTACACCCGATCACTAAAGATTATAACCAGATGATTATTGAGGCGGGCTGGGGGTTAGGGGAGTCAATTGTTTTGGGTAAAATCACTCCTGATTCTTATGTTGTGGCCAAGGATGAAGAAAAAATTGTCGATTCCAATGTCTCAGAACAGACGATGATGATAACCCGCCGGCAGGACGGAGGTGGGGTAGAAGAAACATCAGTTCCAGCTGACCGCCAGAATAAACAAAAATTAGCAGAAGCAGAAATTATTAAATTAGCGCGCACCGTTAAAAAAATAGAAAAACACTACGGTTCACCGCAAGACATAGAATGGGCCTATGCTCAGGGTAAACTATACGTGGTACAAGCCCGACCAATTACAACCTTATGAAAAATATTCTTGTCACAGGCTCCTTAGCCTACGACTACATCATGAATTTCAAAGAGCGTTTCGCTGATCATATCTTGCCGGATAAGATTCATATTTTGAATGTCAGCTTTGGGGTTGATAACTTATCCAAGCAACTAGGAGGAACGGCTGGCAATATTGCTTACAATTTAGCTTTATTGGGTGAGCAACCGACGATTGCGGCTACCGCGGGCAAGGATTTTACGGAGTATGCTGAGTGGCTACAGAAAAATAAAATCACGACCGACTGCATTAAAATATTACCGGAAGAATATACTGCCTCGGCTCACATTATTACTGATATTGATGATAATCAGATTACCTCTTTCCACGCGGGAGCGATGTTGGGTCACAATATTTCTCTCAAGGAGATTATTGAGAAAATAAAACCGGAATTAGCTATTTTGGCTCCCGATTGTAAAGAGGGGATGATTAAGCATGCGCAAGAGTTCCGGGAAGCAGGAGTACCGTATATTTTTGATCCCGGCCAGGGGATGCCCCTCTTTAACAAAGAGGAGCTGATAGGGATGATTACTGGCTCGAAAGTAGCTATTTTTAATGATTATGAATTACAACTTTTTAGAGACAGAACCGGGCTGAGTCAGGAAAAAGTCGAGGATTTCACCGAATACTTAATAGTCACGCTGGGAGGAAAAGGATCGATTATTTATCATAACGGCAAGGAATATCAAATCCCGACAGCTAGGCCAAAAAATACTTCTGACCCCACCGGAGCGGGGGATGCCTATCGGGCTGGAATTATAAAAGGACTACTATGTAAGCTGCCAATTGAAAAGATAGGAAAGGTAGCCGCTCTGGCCAGTGTGTATACAGTAGAATTGTATGGAACACAGACGCACAAGTATACATTGGCGGAATTTAGAAAAAGATATAAAGACAATTTTGCCCAAGATTTAAAATTATAATAATCATAAAACAATGAAGTATGACGTTAAGAATCTTAAGCTCGCTTCCCAGGGTAAGAAACGGATTGAATGGGCTGATAAGCAAATGCAGGTATTAGCTTTAATCAGGAAAGAATGGCAACGCACCAAGCCGCTTAAGGGTCAGACGATTGCTGCTTGTCTGCACGTTACCTCTGAGACGGCCAATTTAATGAGGACGCTCAAAGATGGCGGAGCGCAGACGGTATTATGTGCTTCCAATCCTCTCAGTACGCAGGATGAGGTAGCCGCTTCTTTGGTTAAGGATTATAAAATTCCGGTACTGGCAATCAAGGGCGAGGATAATAAGACATACTATAGACATTTGAACGCTGCTTTGGACTATAAGCCTAATATTACGATGGATGATGGAGCCGATTTGGTTTCGCTCCTACATTCAAAGCGCCAGGCGCAAGCTAAAGAAATTTGGGGCAGCACTGAAGAGACCACCACGGGTGTGATTAGATTGCGGGCTCTAGAGCAGCGCAGTTTGCTAAAATTCCCCGTAGTGGCCGTCAATGATGCCCAGACTAAACATTTCTTTGATAATCGTTATGGCACTGGTCAATCGACGATGGATGGTATTATTCGCGCCACTAATGTGCTACTGGCTGGCAAAAACATTGTTATCGTTGGCTATGGCTGGTGTGGCAAGGGAGCGGCGATGCGAGCGGAAGGACTGGGCGCCAAAATTATTGTCACCGAAGTGGATCCGGTCAAAGCCTTGGAAGCTCGGATGGATGGTTATGACGTCATGCCAATTGCTCAGGCAGTCAAGACTGGCGATATCTTTGTAACTGTCACTGGTAATATTAATGTGATTGACGTACCACATTTTAAGGTGATGAAAGACGGAGCGATAGTATGTAATTCTGGCCATTTTAATGTGGAGCTGAATTTGTCCGGTCTGGACAAAATTACTAAAAAGAAGCGAGAGGTGAGAGATTTTGTTGTTGAACATACCTTAAGTGGGGGTAAACGAGTTTATATTTTGGCCGAAGGTCGTTTGATAAACTTAGCCGCGGCTGAAGGACATCCGCCGACAGTCATGGATATGAGTTTTGCCAATCAGGCCTTGGCTGCTCAGTATGTGGTAGACAATCACGGCAAATTAGAGAAGAAAGTCTACGACGTGGCCGAGGCCGTTGATCAGAGAATTGCGTGCGTTAAGCTCAAATCTATGGGTATCAAGATTGATACTCTGACCAAGGAACAAAAAAAGTACCTAGCCGATTGGGAACAAGGTACTTAAATAAGTTTTAGGTCTTAGGAACTGTTTGCTAATATCTCTAAAATAGTACCGAAATCTATTATTTATAATCTAACGCCTACTTCTCTACCGCATACCCATCTTTTTGCCACTGGTCAATTCCGCTCAGTAGATTGAAGGTGTCTAAGTATCCTTCGCGAATAAGCTGTTTGACTACTACAGGACTGCGGTTACCCGTCTGGTCGTAGACTATTATATCTTTATCTCGGGGTATGTCCTGGAGACTTTTAGTAACTCCAGCGAAAGAAACATGTTGAGCTCCTGGGATGTGTCCGGCATTATAGTCTGACAATTCGCGAACATCTACTATCACAATATCATCGTGGATAGTTATTTTGTCATTTAACTCCTTGGAACTGACGTTTTTAACAGTAATGTCTTTACCGGAGGCAATTGGATAGCCGGCTTCTGCCCAAGCAGTAACACCGCCGTCTAGTCTCTTAATATCGGTGTAACCAGAGGTAAGCAAAATTTCTGCGGCGCGAGAGCAGGTATCACAATCTTCTCCACCATCAATAGTAATAATGGTTTTGTTTTTTGGTAATTCTGTCAGACGGTTGTTGAGTTCATCAAGGGGGATCGAGGTGGTTTCGGGCAAAGTAGCTTTAAGGTGATCATCATAACTTTGGACATCGAGCAAAATCAGCTCTTCTCCCGCAATGATTTTTTGCTTTAGTTCCTCGATGCTGAGCTGAGGAATTTTTAGCTGGTTTTCTACCTTTTCTTCCTCAACGCTTTTCTCACGATTTTCATTTTTTTCTGGTAGCCATAGTCGCCAGACAAAAAAAGCAATCCCCAGTAACGTAATCATTACCAGAAAGACTAAAATAGTTGTCTCGTGCTTGGTTCTATTTTTAGGCATCAGAGTAAGTCTTCCGGGTTAATATCTACCAGGTAGCTAGCCTTGTTCCCTGAGAGTAGAGGATCTAAGCAGGAAATATTGGCCTTATTTTTGATTTTGCAAATGATGTTCCAACGATACTGGTCACGTACACGGGAGAAAAAAGCGGGCGCCGGACCTAATAATTCTAGCGGTAACTTATGCTTGAGTATAGCTTTTCTAATTGCTTTTGCCAAGGCAGCTGCCTGCTCTTGGGCTTGGGCGCTAGATTGATGCTGACAGATAATTTTTAGCAGTTGGCTGTAGGGAGGGTAATTAAGAGTTTGTCTTTCTTTAATTTCTGCCCGGTAAAATTTGTGGTAATCATGTTGGGCGGCTGCTTTAATGATAGCGTTTTTAGGGTTGTAGGTTTGTAAAATTACCTGGCCACGTTTTTGGCCTCGACCGGCGCGCCCGGCCACTTGCGTAATTATTTGGAAAGCCCGCTCGTTAGAACGAAAATCTGGGAAGTTGAAAAGGACATCGGCAGAAATAATTCCTACCAAATCGACATTAGGTAAGTCCCAGCCTTTAGTAATCATTTGGGTCCCAATCAAAATATCATATTTGCCAGAGGAAAAATCATGAAATAATTTCTGGTGGGCGTTTTTTTGTCCCATGCTATCACGATCAGCTCGAGCGATATTAGCTTGAGGAAACAATTTTCCCAACTCGTGTTCTACTTTTTGCGTGCCGGTGCCAAAGTATTTGATAAATTGGCTATTGCACTCTGGGCACAAAATAGGAGAGCTAGTTTGGTAATTACAATGGTGGCAAATTAGTTCCTGATCGGAGACAGGTTTATTTTGCAAATGATAGGTGAGTGAGACACTACAATTGGGACATTCGACCACGTAGCCGCAGTCACGACACATCACGAAAGTGGCTGCCCCTCGCCGGTTAATAAAAAGTAACGCCTGTTTCTTATTCGCCAAGACCTTTTCCAGTGATGTAGTCAACCCTTCACTAAAAATAGAGTAGTTTCTCTTTTTCATTTCCTGGCGCATGTCAACTATTTCTACTTTCGGTAATTGACTGCCGCCAGCAAAACGTTCTGGTAATTCAATCAGCGTATGTTTTTTAGCCTTAGCTTGGTGGTAGCTTTCCACGCTAGGGGTGGCACTGCCCAAAATAGCAACTGATTGTGTTAACTTAGCTAATTTAAGAGCTACCTCGCGAGCGTGATAGCGGGGCTGTTGGTCATATTGCTTATAACTAGCGTCATGTTCTTCGTCGACAATAATTAAACCGATATTTTGTCCGGGAGCAAAAATAGCTGAGCGAGGGCCAATGACAATCTTAGCCTTGTTCTGAACAATCATTTGCCACTGTTGGTATTTTTCGCCCGCCGTCATCCGGCTGTGGAGAATTGCTAATTTATCAATCCCGAAACGGGCAGCAAAGCGGTCGATATTTTGGGGGGTAAGGGATATTTCCGGAACGAGTAAAATTGTTTGCTTGCCTTTTTTAAGGATTTCTCGAATGGCGCGCATATATATTTCTGTCTTGCCGGAGCCAGTAACGCCGTGCAAAAGAAATGATTGGTATTTTTGGTTTTTGATTGCTCTGGCGACTGGTTGGTAGGCCTGGCTTTGACTAGGAGTGAGCTGGGGGAAGTGGGTTGACTTTTGACTTTTAGAGACAGCAGAATTTTTCTTGATCCGTTTGAGACGAGGCCAGAGCATAGTTTTAATTACCAATCCTAAAGAAGTGCAATAATGATTCGCTGTCCATTCTGCTAGTTGGAGGTGTTCTTTGGTCCAAACAGGTTTTTCGGGAAAGATTTCACTAATTGTCTTAAGCGCAAATTTAGGCTGAGACTTGTTGTTAGTGCCAACAACTACTGCTCGGATATTCTGGTTGCGCCAGGGGACGAGCACTTCTTGACCGGGCTGGAGTTTTTGGCCAGTTGGCGCTAAATAGGAAAAAACCTGATTTTTGTCAGGGGAAATTTTAGTAGCGGGGATGACGTTAATAAGTGTCCTATTCATATTTCTCTACCGTAAACTTATAAATAGTAATTTTCTCATGCTCTGGGTCGGCGTCGCATTTTTGGTAGACGGCCTCCAGTTGTCTCTCAGTAGTGTCTATCCCTTCTAGATCGGGGAGTAGCAAGCCAGTTTTACCTAGATCAGTTTTGATAAGCACGCCAAATTTCTTGGGGTCCAATTTACTAATATCTTTAACTAATTCGGGTTCAGATAAAATTGAAATTTCGTAAGAAAGCTTGGGTAGCTCTGCAGTAGTGATGGGAGAAAAACGATAATCGTTGGTGGCCGCTGCTATTGCGTTGGCGATAATTTCTTTAGCTATATTTGGCTTAGTCGGTTCATAGGTACCAATGCAACCACGTAATTGTTCCCCGTTTTTGATAGTTACAAACACTCCTGCCCTAGTGGTGGTCATTTTTGCTGGTAAATTTTTTGGCAGGGAGATAGTTTTTTCTTCTTTGATATAGGTTTCGATGGCCTGGCGAGCTAGTTGAGTGTAAGAGTTCATTAATTTTAGTTAGTAATTTTTGCGACTAAGTAGCCAACTCCGAATGGTCCCTCATAAGAGAGGATCTCTACATTGTAGTTGGTATCAGCTAAAACGCCAAGCATAATACAAATGGAACGGAGACCACATTCGCCCGCTGCTTCAATTAAATCAGATTCGAGGTTTAAAATGCCGGTGGTATTTTTTTCTTTTAGTAATTTGACCAGTAGAGTATCAAACTCCTGACCGCGGGGATTAAAGCCAGCTGGCGCTTCAGGTGCGAGTCGATGGGAAAGGTCGCCAGAAGAAATCAGGGCGGTTTTTTGGTTGAGTTTAGCGTTAATTACTTTTTTAATGATTTGTCCGTAGCGAAAATGATCTGCCAGAGGGTTGTAGGAAAAACTGAGAACTACTATTTTTAAGTTGGGGTTGTTTTTAGCGAGATAATAAAGAGGAACCAGGCTGCCGTGATCGAGATCGGGGCTGTCTGAATGTTCGACTGGTATCTTAGCGGCCGAGGCAGCGTCAGATATTTTTTGAGATAGGTCAGTGTCAGTAGCAAATTCTAGCTGAGTAGTAAAATCACCGAAGTTTTGGAAATTACCGTGAAGCCGGGAGCTGTTGTTGATAACAAAAGCATCAGGTGAAAGGGGAGCGTGGGGGGAAATAACAATAGCCGTGTCGGGGTTGGCGTGCCGGAAATCTTTACCCAGCTTTTTCATGGCGGCCACTGTCTGAGCAACATTTTTTAGTTCCTCTCCGCCGATGGTGGGGATGATAATGGGCGGATGCGGGGTGATGGCGGTGAAGGTTAGGGACATAGAGTAGTTGTTTGAGGGTCACACTGACATGCCTCGAAAACACATTGGTTTTTCCCTGCCTACCGGCAGGCAGGCCAGCGAGAAAAACCAACTCGTGTTTCGGCTTCGCTCTCTCCCGATCGGATCGGGAGAACCGTGCTCGCTCGGCCGAAACCCGGTTTTCTACAGCATATCAGTGTAGCCCTTTAGTTTATTTGATAATAGCCAGTTTCTTTTTACACTTCGAACATTTCCCATCCTCGTCATATCTTTCTATCATTATACCATGCCGCTCAATTGCTAGCTCGTTGCAGCGGGGACAAAGTGTGTTTTGTAGTTTGTCGCCGGGGACATTGCCGACATAAACGTATTTCAAGCCTGCTTTTTTACCCAGACTGTAAGCTTCATGTAGTTTTTTGCTGGGCGTTGATGGTACGTCAGTCATTTTGTGGGCGGGGTGAAAGCGGGAGAGGTGCCAAGGAGTTTCCAGACCGAGCTCGGTGGTGATGAAGTTAGCCGTGGCGGCAATTTCTTTACTCGAGTCATTAACAGTCGGGATTATTAGGCTAGTCACTTCTACCCAAATTTTATTTTTTTTCATCAGCTTCAGAGTATCTAGCACTGGTTGCAATTTGGCTCCACAGATTTTAAGATAAGTTCCGTTAGCAAAAGCTTTAAGGTCAATATTGATAGCGTTGAGATAGGGGACGAGTAGTTTGGTTGTGGCAGCGGTCATATAGCCATTACTGACAAAAATGTTTTTCAGACCACTCGCTTGAGCAAGCTTCATCGTGTCGAGAGCGTATTCGAGAAAGATAGTCGGCTCGGTGTAAGTGTAGGCGATGCTCTGACAATTGTGACGGAGGGCTTCTTTCACGATTGTTTCCGGTAGCATTGTTTGGCCAGGAATGGCACTGGTTTTAGAAAATAGACCTTCCGGATCAGGTTGGGCGATGTCAGCATTTTGACAATGGTAGCAGCGAAAGTTGCAGCCAACGGTGGCGATAGAGTAGCTACGCGAGCCGGGCAAGAAATGATAAAGTGGTTTTTTCTCTATCGGATCAACCTGCGTAGCAATCGCTTTGCCGTAATTAAGGGCGTAAAGTGTACCTGCCTGATTTTCCCGCACACCACAAACACCGCGCTGGTTAGGGGTGATGGTACAGCGGTGAGCACAAACACCGCAGCGAACTTGATTATTGTTTAGTTTTTGTTGCAGGAGAGCTTTTTTCATAGGTTGCTTATGTTTTTATTCTATCACCGAGCAGGAAGATAGCAAAGGGATCGATTGACAGCCAGATTGAGTAATTTATAATGACCTATTCAATTCCACTGGCAAGCAATTTAGGTAAGGAGACACAAGGAGAGAGTATGTCATCTTCATATATTGGTCAAAAGATGTTTTTCCCCCACAGCCGGGCGCATGAGATCCTGGCGGTGAACGGTACCCACGCGTTGATCTTTGTCGGGTGGTACAAAAAAGTGCCGCTGACGGACATTGAGCCGGATCCGGGGGAGCAAAGGGATCGAAGACCGTACCTAACGACGAGGGACACGTACGATCTATTGTACACCGGGTCGTGCAAAGATGTCTCTGAGCTTGATGGTACTTCAATATCCGAGTTCCCCAGCTTTTTCGAAAGGCCTGCCGTCAGCAGCCCCGATCCCACTCGTGCCATGCAAGCAACCTAGCGGTCAGCCAGGTCAACACGAAACCATCCGCACCTTGACCTAGCAGTCAACCAGAATCAACAAACAGTATTCTGGTTTTTTATTTGATTGTGATTGCGTCGTAGCCTGTTATAATAAGTAAAAATATATTTAATCCCGTGCCTAGCCAACCAATCAAGATTTTAGGTGTCCAAGTAAATAAAAAATCAGAATCGGAAGTTCTCAAGCAAGTCCGGGAGTTTTTTAGTTCTGGCAATCAGCACTATCTGGTCACTACCAACCCCGAATTTATCATGGCGGCGCAGGAGGATAGTGAGTTTCGGGAAATTATCAATCAGGCTGATATTTCCATCCCGGATGGTATTGGCCTCCTTTGGGCGGCCAGGTTTCTCTCGTTGCCGGCTGCGTCAAATAAATTATGGCGCGTTTTCCAAGCTGCCGGGCAAGTAATTTACACCGGCGCCAGCTTAGTTTTCTATCCCCGTTATTGTCGAGGAGTATTGCCCGAGCGGATTTCGGGAACGGATTTAATCCGGCCTCTCGCTCAGCTTTGTGCTCAGGCAGGAAAGTCGTTGTATTTATTGGGAGGACGTTTACGAGTGGGGGGTAAGACAGCCGCGATACTACAAAAGGAATTCCCTGGATTGAAAATTGCGGGCACTTATGAAGGGGAGGCTTTGTCTGCTGGCGATCAAAAAGCTCATCAGCGCATCAACAAAGCTCAACCGGACGTTCTTCTTGTCGCCTATGGTCACCCCAAACAAGAAAAATGGGTTGCGCGTAATTTGGCCAAGCTGCCGAGCGTAAAGATAGCGATGGGAGTAGGGGGTGCTTATGATTTTATTGCTGGTAAGGTACAACGGGCGCCGAAAATAATACGTAGTCTTGGGCTGGAGTGGCTCTGGCGTCTAATTAAACAACCGCAGCGAGTGGGGAGGATATTCACAGCCACAATCAAATTTATTTGGGCGGTTTATCAAGAAAAAGTTCGTCGATCATGAAAACTCCCATCGTCACCAAAAATTTACCCTCAGTCGGGGAGTGGTATCAACAGTTGGGTAAGGAGAAATTGTCACAGCAATTACGTCAGGAAGATGAAACGCGCGACCAAAGATTAGCTCTCCTTCATCAAGAGATAGGTTTTCCTTTTCTTGAGCCCGATATTTTTCCGGCCGCCGAAATGATGGAGAAATCTCCTCGCTTTGTCAAATTTCTCCGGCAAAATGGTGACCGACTTTGCGCCATGCGTCTCATCCCCCAAGATAAGTCACTGCCAAAATTGCGCAATCGGGGACTGTCGGTACAAGAATGTTATGACACTTGGTTTAAAAAACTAAAAATTGATCCCAGTCAGTACACTGTTTATATTCCACCGCATTCCGATAAAACGTCCTGGTCAGCTATTTTTGTGATCAGCTCGGACGGGATTTTTGGTGAGATTATTAGGGGTTTGCACGCCCAATTGACTCGTGGGTTGACGGAGCATACTCCGTATCAATTTCTTTACGATTTTAAGCAGTGGCACTGGCGACCGGAGCGAATTGAAACGGTGGCTACTCAAGCTCAGCGGATGATAGAGAGTCTGTTAATAACTGATCCGCTAGATAGAGAAAAGTTGACGCAGTTAGTCCAGGCGCAATTTCATCATCAATATTTAGCGGGATATTTTGAAGCGATGATCTGGCCGGGCAATAAGCTTTATTTTATTGACTATAATCGTATTATCGCCCAGCATATTTCACTACCACCGCTGGCGAGCTCTGACAGTAAAAATGACAAGCCAGCAATCCAGGGAGTGTCTGTTTATCCCGGTGTTGTTGAGGGACGGGTCGTTATGGCGGGAGCGAAAAATATCAAACGAGTCGATTTTCAGCCGGGCGATATCTTAGTTTGCCAAAACACTGACGTACGCTATTTACCCCTGATGAAAAAGGCCGGAGCAATCGTTACTGATCAAGGCGGTCTTCTTAGTCACGCCGCCATTGTTGCTCGGGAGCTTAAAAAGCCTTGTTTGGTGGGTACTAAGAAAGCTACTACGGAGCTGGAAAATAATAAGATTATAAGGGTTGATACCAAACAAGGAATAGTGGTAGAATTAGACTAAGGTTAAATTTATTTGCGAAGTCCTGCCTTGCCGCCGGCCGGCAGGCAGGGAGTGAAATCCCGATCCGCATCGGGACGAACGAACGAGCAGACAAAGATTCTTAATTTTTATCAATAATTAAAAATAAAAACCATGTGTAAAAAACGTTCGCTGTTTTTGAGCTTGCTGGCAGGAGGGTTGTTGGTATTACTTGTTCCTGCGCTTACCCTCGCTGCCTATGGTGACAGTCGCACCGCTATCGGTAAAACCTACGCTGGTGATGGCGAGGATGCCGCCGAAGCCTACCTAGATACTCCTAAAGGATTCACTCTTGGTCCGGATGGTAATATCTACATTGCTGACACGACTAATAATGTCATCCGTCGTATTAATGGTCGCACCAACAAAATTGAAAAATATGCTGGCACTGGTGAATTTGGCAAGCAGGATGGTTTTCGACATTATGCTCAATTTGGTTATCCGGAAGCGATAGTGGTTGATGGTTTAGATCGAGTATTTATTGCTGATACTTTAAATAATCGGATTCGTAAAATTGATGGCAATGAAGTCTCCACCATAGTTGGTGATGGCTTAGCTCAGCCGCGGGGCCTAATGATCCGAGGAGAAGATCTTTATATTGCTGATACCGGCCACAATCGGATTTTACGCACTAAGCTCAATGGTGGGCCAGTGATTGAGGTGGCAAAAAACTTTTCTACTCCCACTAAAATGACCTGGCGCGGACAATTCCTCTATGTTGCCAACGCGGGCAACAATAGTATTGAACAAATCGATTTGTTTGGTCAATCAGCCAGACAGCGTATTGCTGGCGGCTTTGCTGATTTAGGGGGCATCCAAGTCAATGGCACTGACCTTTATGCTGTTGCCGGAGCCCAAGGTGTATTCAATGAAATTTATCGCATTGATCTCCGGACTAAAGAGAAAGAACTACTACAACAGCGCCGAGAAACAGAAATGTTAAACTGGGCCTCCGATATGTTTTTCAAAAGAAACGCTGACGGTCAGGCGACAATGTACGTTCTCTTTAAGGGTGGTTCGAGCATCCATTCCTTTGACCTGAATGGCGAGAATGAACAGCTCGTAGCTGGTAAACATCGCTATGGTAATAAATTTGGTCATTTGAGTGAAGCGTTGATTGGACGGCCGCAAGCATTGGAGTTATCGGCTGATAGTTATAAGCTTTATCTTTCAGAAAACAACAAAATTGCTGAGCTTAATCTGATCACTGGCAATCTCAGGGAGGTAGCCGGGCACGCAATGGATAGTTATACTGAAGGGACAGGTTCCGAAGTTCGCTTTAGTGACGTTACTGATATGGCCGCTTCCAGTGATGGCCAGACGCTTTATCTAGTAGATCGCAATAATCATCGTATTCGCAAACTCAATGTTGCTACCGGCGAGACTACCTATATCACTGGTGCTGGCGAAGTCAATGCCTATAATTCTAATAATGGTTATCAAGAAGGTGGGCCTTGTCCGGATACTTACGAAACAGGTGTAGCTGGTTGTGCTTACTTTAATCGACCGACTGGTATCGCTCTCTCGCCAGATGAAAAAACTCTTTATATCGCTGAAGGTTCGAATAACCGTATTCGAGGAGTTCATGTAGACAGTGGTCACACTTTCCACATTGCGGGGACGGGTGAAGCCGGTTATGTAAATGGCTTTGGCCCTTGGTCAAAATTCAATGGTCCTTTCACCTTGGCCATCTCAGATGACGGGCGCACTCTGTATGTAGCCGATAAATATAATCACTCAATTAGGGAAATAAATCTCGAGACTAAGAATGTTACCACCCTAGTGAATAGGAAAGGTTTGCCAGGTTACAAAGAAGGCCATGTATCGGAGGCATTGTTATCCATTCCAGAGTATATCGAGGTGGGAGCAAATGGTGATATCTTTTTTTCGGAAGCTGGTAACTTGCGAGTGCGAGCAGTTAATATTGCTTCCCGTCATACTCGCTTAGTGTCAGGCTCGGGTACGCGAGGGCTGGCTAACGGCAATAAAGACACTACTCGCTGGACAGGTCCCAAAGGAATGGCGGTACGTGGCGATTGGCTGTTTGTAACGGATTTCTATAGTGATCGAATTAAATTAGTGAATTTGCGATAAGGGGGAAAGGCGAGCTACTCTAATATACCTAGAAAAATAACAGGGCTTCATAGTCTACCTAAGAAGCCTTGTTAGTATGTTTTTGTATGGATAACATCACTCGAAAATTAATTTCCTACGCTGACTTCGGACGGCTAATGGAACAGTTAATAGAAAAGTTGACTAAGAAAAAGTTTACTCACATCTACGGTCCAGCGCGTGGAGCGTGGCCGATTGTTACTCATCTCTCGAATTGTTTTGCCGAGACCAAGTTGATCGAGCAGCTAGATGAATCAGCTATCGCCCAGGCTGATATTTCCCAGGCTAAAATATTGGTGGTTGATGACGTCTGTGATTCCGGAGAAACATTAGAAAATGTCTCTAGTAAAATGCGAGAGTTAGGTTATAATTTCCTGACGGCTGTTTTGCATACTAAGCCACGTCGCAAAGTTGATCCGGATATTTATCTTGAAGAAGTGTCAAACAATATCTGGCTTAATTACCCCTGGGAAAAATCCGACGCTGAGATCAACAAAGATTATATGTTTAAGAAATAATAGATGTCTGTCCGCACGCGTTTTGCGCCTTCACCAACCGGTAGTCCCCATATTGGTAATATCCGTAGCGCCTTGTTCGCTTGGCTTTTTGCTCGGCATAACCAAGGCGATTTAATTGTACGAATTGAAGATACAGATCGTACGCGTCTGGTGAAAGGTAGTATCGAAAAGATTAAAGAGAGCTTAGATTTTCTTAAACTTGATTATGATGAAGGGCTAGATAAGGAAGGGGAGTATGGTCCCTATGTGCAATCACAGCGACAAGATTTGTATAAAAAGTATGCTTATAAATTAGTCGAAGGCAAAAAGGCCTATCATTGTTTTTGTAGCTCCGAGCGACTAGACGAAATGCGCCAAGATCAGCAGAAGAACAAGCAAGCCCCCAAATACGATCGCAAATGTTTGCAGCTTTCTGAGACTGAAATAAAAGAGAAATTAACGGCGGGGGAACCATACGTCATTCGTTTCCAGATTCCCGAGGGTATCACTGCTTTCAAAGACATTGTTCGGGGTAAGGTTTCGATCAAAAATGACACGCTTGATGATCAAGTTATTCTCAAGTCGGATGGCTTTCCGACCTATCATCTAGCCGTAGTAGTCGATGACCATCTGATGAAAATCACCCACGTCATTCGAGCCGAAGAATGGTTGCCTTCTACCCCCAAGCACATTTTGCTTTACCAAGCTTTTAATTGGGAGGTGCCAGAATTCGCTCATCTACCAATGATTCTTGGTCCCGATAAAAAGAAACTCGGCAAGCGTCACGGGGCAACTGCTTTCTTAGACTACAAAGAGCAGGGATATCTACCAGAGGCGCTGATTAATTTTATGGTCTTTCTCGGTTGGAATCCTAAGAGTGAGCGAGAGAAATTTTCGCTTGAGGAACTAGTAAAGGAATTTGATTTAGCCAATGTTAATCGGGCGGGGGCGATTTTCGATCTAGAGAAATTAGATTCGATCAATGGTCAATACATTCGAGAGATGTCGATCGATAATTTTGCTGGGCATTGTTTACCATATCTAAAAAAGGCTGGCTTGATCAAATCAGTTGAAGCCGGGGAGTGGGGAGTGGTAGCAACGGGTAAAAAAGTTGCCCTAGATTACATCGAGCAAGCGGTCGCTCTCGAACAGGAACGTATTCGGAAATTTTCTGATATTGCTGAGGCTGTTTCATATTTTTTCACCGATGAGCTGGATTATGACCCCGATCTACTAGTCTGGAAGAAGATGGAGCGAGCAGCAGTCAAATCAAGTCTAGCCAAGAGCCTAACATTTTATAAAGGTCTAACGGAGAAAGATTTTACCATTGAGAATTTG
>Ga0180009_10002283_pt1 | contig 22639 bp, 16 predicted proteins | sample OS_PC_MetaG_FD_123537 | JGI IMG/M metagenome (GOLD analysis project Ga0180009, IMG submission 123537) | Groundwater microbial communities from the Aspo Hard Rock Laboratory (HRL) deep subsurface site, Sweden - OS_PC_MetaG | ecosystem: Environmental > Aquatic > Deep subsurface > Groundwater...
AAAAAATCCTGACAGTCTGCCGCATCCAGAAAAGGGATCCCCGGCACGGGTGTTATGATATTATTCCACTATTACAGATTCTTATCCATATTATTTTTTTCGTAATCAGGTATACAACTTGCTGATAGGATTGCAACGCAACTAATTCAGTGTCTATTCAGCATTATTAACAAGGCGATCTTGTCACAATTAAAGACAGTTCCACGGAAATTCCGCAAAGAGTCATGATCAGTCTGTTATTGAACTCCGTTTCAGCGGAGAATAGCTTACCAATTTGTAACTATTCACCTGTATACGCCCCGAAGGTATTGTGTTTCAAGAAACGCATGAACCCTCCTGGAGCTCCTGGAAGCCATCCATGGCTTCCAGGGTTCTTGAAACACAATACCTTCGGGGCTGAGCGGAAATTGAATTGAATAGATACATCATTTTAATGATTTTAACGGGTCGATGTCGGATTACCCAGCGAGTCATGATATCAAATCAGGGAGACGACTCAATGGAATCCAACCAGGACAAGTAATATCAGGGAGAGAATTTATGAAGAAACCGGCGGTGCTGGACCATGCCGATGCAACCGGCCATCAAGCGCTAAATGAAAGGGATGCGAAACAGCTGCTGAAATCATACGGTGTGCCTGTGGTCAGGGAATTGACGGCTGAGAATATGGAGACAGCGGTGGCAGCCGCTGAGAAAATTGGATTCCCGGTTGTGTTAAAAGGCCTTGGATCCACACTTCAGCACAAGACAGAGCGGGGTCTGGTTCATTTGAACCTCGGCGACACCAGGGCTGTGGAGAAGGCGGTGATGGCCATCCTTAAAGAGGCTGGGGAAGAGCTGGAAGGGATACTGGTTCAACCCTATCTCAGCGGTCACAGAGAGTTTGTGGCCGGGTTGTTCAGGGATGCCGTGTTTGGACCGGTCGTCATGTTCGGCCTCGGCGGTATCTTTGCCGAAGCCATCCATGATGTCGCCTTTCGTCTGGCACCGCTGAGCGCGTTCGATGCTGAGGATATGCTGAACGAAATTCAGGCGCAGACCATCCTGGGGGATTTCAGGGGCGAAAAGGCCATAGACCGGGGTGCTATCGAGCGGATCCTGGTCGGTCTATCCCGGCTCGCCCTCGATCAACCACAAATTTCAGAAATTGATATCAATCCCTTGATTGCGGCCACAGATGGGGAAATCGTTGCCGTTGATGCCCTGGTCTGCTTCAAAGAGGAACAAACCCCCGGCGAGGTTATGCCGACGGTGGATTACCACCGGATCAATGATTTCTTCTACCCGGAATCCATTGCCTTTATCGGTGCTTCCTCAAAGTTTCAGAAATGGGGATATCTGCTTCCTCTCAGCGCCCTTTCCAGGGACTACCAGGGGGAGATTTACATGGTCAATCCCGGTGGCGGAACAGTGTTTGGCCGGAAATGCTATCGCAGTGTCATGGATATTCCAGGCAGGATCGATCTCGCTGTCGTCACCATCCCCGCCTCCGGGGTTCTGGAACTGATTCCGCAGCTGGCGGCGAAGGGGATCAGGAATATGCTGATCATTACCTCCGGTTTCAGAGAAATCGGAGGGACCGGCGCAACCCTGGAAAAAGAGCTACTGCAGGAAGCAACAAAGGCCGGGATCCTCATTATCGGACCGAATACGATGGGCATCTGCAACCCGCATATCAACCTGACCTGTCTGCCTTTCCCGGTCAATCCGCGGGCAGGATCAACATCCCTGGTATGTCAGTCCGGTAACATGGGGCTTCAGTTTCTGGCCTTTGCCGAGCAGCAGTGCATTGGTATCCGTGGGTTTTGCGGATCGGGAAATGAAGCCATGGTGACCATTCCCGACTATCTGGATGCTTTTGAAGTGGATCCCCTGACCCGGATTGTGATGCTTTATATCGAGAGTATCCGGGACGGGCGTCGTTTCTTTGAGTCGGCCAGGCGTGTCAGTCGCAGGAAACCGGTGGTTCTGCTGAAAGGCGGAGAGAGCAGCGCCGGTAAACAGGCCGCGTCCAGCCACACCGGGGCGATCGCCTCAGACAGCCGTGTGTTCAATGCCGCCTGTCAGCAGGCGGGTATCGTCCAGGTAACAAAATCCAGAACCCTGCTGGATGTAGTGGCGGCGTTCGCTTCACAACCCATTCCCAAGGGCAACCGGGTTGCCATCCTGACCCTGGGCGGCGGATGGGGGGTACTGACGGCTGATCTCTGCAGCCGCCAGGGAATGGAGGTCCCCCGGTTATCACCGGACATCATTGAACGCATCGACCGGATTTTACCCGCATTCTGGAGCCGTGCCAATCCGGTGGATATTGTGGCCACCCTGGGTCTGGAAGCACCGACGCTGCTGATGGAGGAACTTCTCAAGTGGGATGGCTGTGATGCTGTGATCAACCTGGGCATCCTGGGCAAAAAGTTTTTCTTTAAGCGGGTCATTGAAGAAGCCCGGAAACACAACGATATTTCGGCTCTAGAAAACGAATTCCTACTCGAACAATCGCTCAAGGCAGAAGAAAAGTATGTTGCAGACCTGGTCGCCATGATCGAAAAATACCAGAAGCCGATCTACGGGGTCACCCTGTATGACGAAGAAAAAGATCGCACCATTTATCCTGTGGGGGACAGTATTTATAAAGGCCTGTTTTACCCGACCCCGGCGAGGGCGGTGGAAGCCTTTGCCAAAATGGTGGGCTACAGTCGATTCCTGAAACAGCAACAGGAAATCGAACTGCTGGAAGAGGAGACCATGGTTGGCAGAATCAATTAGTTCCGGACCGGAACCCTCTGTCCCGGAAGTCCGGGAAAACGGAGGGTCCGTTTTTAATTATCTCACAGTCAGTCATCACCCAATGGAAGGAGTATTATCATGAAAAGCATCGAAAAGATTTTATTTCCGGTTGATCTCTCTGAATCAGCCGACCAGATTGTATCCTGTGTGATTGAGTTTGCAAAGCGTTTCCAGGCGGAGATCCACCTGCTGTTTGTCGCCCGGGTATTTGGTTATTTTTCAACCATATATGTCAACCCCTCGATGATATCGTCCATGGAGAGTGCGATCTGCGAAGGCGCTGAAAAAGGTCTCATGGAGTTCAAGGAAAAGTATTTCAGTGATATCCCCAATGTCGTCACCAAGGTGCTTCCCGGTTATCCTTCCGAAGAGATCATTCGCTACAGTCAGGTGGAGAATATCGATCTGATTATTATGGGAACCCATGGCAGAACCGGCCTGGGTAAAGTGGTTTTCGGTTCGGTCGCCGATCATGTGGTTAAGACCTCAACAATCCCTGTGACCGTCGTCAATCCTTTTCACAGGGCGGAATAACCTCAATCTCCCCCGGAACAGATCACCGGGGGGTTTTACAACCTTTCATGACAGGCATGACCGTGAATCGTCCTTTATTCAGTCAATCCACCAGCCCGCTCAGGAACAGTTATGGTCCCTTGCGAAAAACCATTCTCTCCAGCATGATCCTGGTTCCCATCGTTATTTATCTGCTTGCCCTGGGCATCGGTTACTTCTATTTTATGACCTCGCTGCAGAACAGTTCTCTCGCCAGCATCAAGCGTATCCTGGGTGATCACGGTCAGATGATTGACACATTCCTGGAGGAACGGAAAAGCGATCTGGCCTTTATCACGGATACCTATTCTTACACCGCATTGAAGGATCCGGAAACGCTCCGGCAGATTCTCAAGCAACTCCAGCATAAATCGAGTGCCTTCGTGGATCTGGGGATATTTGACAATAACGGGGTCCATGTCAACTACCAGGGACCCTATGATTTGAGCGGCAAGATCTATAAGGATGAGCCCTGGTTTAAAGCAGTCTTGGAAAACGGGGTGTATATCAGTGATGTGTTTCTGGGATTCAGGAAGATCCCCCATTTCATCATCGCCATGGAGAAGCACAGCCCCTCCCAGACCTGGATCATCCGGGCCACGATTGATACCTATCTGTTTAACACCCTGGTGGAGCACGTCAGCATCGGTAAGACCGGAGAAGCCTACCTTCTGAATACCAAGGGCCTGCTCCAGACCCGCAGGCCGTCCTCCGGAAGTCTCATGGAAGAGGGTACCCTCGATCACCGACCTCCCGAGTTTCACCAGGGACTGAAGATATCCATCCAAAAGGACCGCCAGGGCAATGAACAGCTCTATGCAACCACCTGGCTGAAAAACAAGTTGTGGATGCTGGTGGTCAAACAGGATAAGGCCGATGCGTTCCATACGCTCAACACGGCGACTTACCTGATCATCCTCACAACAGTCATCGGGGTGATGATCATCATCCTGGTCTCTTTTTACTTTACTGCCAGGATTGTCCGTCGTCTGGAAACCATGGATTCTGAAAAGGAAAAACTCCGTTTTCAGCTGATTCATGCCAGCGGTCTGGCAGAACTGGGGGAAATGGCGACCGGATTCGCCCATGAAATCAATAACCCGCTGCAGATCATTAAAAGCGAACTGGCCTTGATCCAGATGGACTTGGCGGAGCTGATCGAAAAGGCGGGTATCCAACCCTCGGAGACACAGACTGAACTGACGGATTCGCTCAGTCAGATTGACTTGCAGATTAACCGCTGCTCCCAGATCACCCATGCCATTCTCAAATTCGGACGTCGCAGTGAACCGGAAACCCAGACACTGGACCTGAACCAGTTCATCCCGGAAATTATTACCATGGTGGACAAACGGGCCAGCGTCCAGGGCATCGATATCCGGCTGGACCCGGACAGCCGCCTGCAGTTTATCAAGGCTGATCCGGCGCAACTGCAACAGGTCTTTCTCAATCTTTTCAACAACGCCATCGACGCCATCACCGAAAAACACGGATCTGCCGGAGGCATGATCAACCTCTCGGTGGACAGCCTCACCAAGGAGGGCGTCGTCATATCCATCACGGACAACGGCATTGGCATCAGTGATGAAAACATCAAAAAGGTATTCACCCCGTTTTTTACCACCAAGCCGGTGGGCAAAGGCACAGGACTGGGATTGTCCGTCTGTTACGGCATTATTAAAAATATGGGGGGCGACATGGCCGTCTCCAGCAGAAATGGTAATGGGACAGTGTTCAAAATCAGCCTGCCTGTTGAAAGATCAAAATTTCAGGAGAATAAATCAGATGACGCAAGGTAACATCTTACTCGTGGACGATGAGGAGCGGTTTCTGCAGACCACCTGCAAACTACTGAAAAAAAAAGGTTACTCTGTCTCAACAGCTGACTGCGGGACGGATGCCCTGGATAAACTGTCACGCACCCAGATTGAGGTTGTGGTGCTCGATGTCAAAATGCCCGGGATGGATGGGCTGCAGGTGTTGAAGATCATCAAGCAGGAATATCCGCTGGTGGAGGTGATCATGCTGACAGGTCATGCAACCGTCGAATCAGCTTTGGAAGGCCTGGAATCGGGCGCTTCGGACTATATCATGAAGCCGGCCGATCTGAATGAATTAACGGCCAAGATTGATGACGCGCTTGAAAAATATCAATTGATCAAAGAAAAAATTGCACTGGCCCAGGCCAAACATCTCCAGGAACTTTAAGGCCGGTCGATCAACGCCTGTCTTCTGCTGTTTGTGCCAGACAGCAGTCATCATCCTGTGCCAGTCAATTTTTATTGTAACTATTCACCTGATATACGCCCCAAAGGTACTGTGTTTCAAGAAACGCATGAATCCTCCTGGAGCTCCTGGAAGCCATCCATGGCTTCCAAGGTTCTTGAAACACAATACCTTCGGGGCTGATCGGAAATCAAACTGAATAGATACTTTTAATTTAACAATCGACAAGGGAGAGTCAAGACGATGGAAAAACCAATCTCTGTACTCATGGTGGATGATGAAGTGCAGTTCCGTGAAACAACCTCCAGAATCCTGCAGAAAAAAGGGTATCAAACCACGATGGCTGCCAGTGGGGAAGAAGCGGTGGCCATCATCGAAAAGACCCATCATGATGTGGTGATTCTTGATATCAAGATGGCAGGTATGGATGGTCTTGAAGCGTTGAAAAAAATCAAGACCCTGCGGCCTGAAACCAGGGTGATCATGCTTACCGGTCACGGAACGATTCAAAGCGCCAGGGAATCTCTCACCAGCGGGGCGGCGGATTACCTGAATAAACCTTGTGATATCAGCCTGTTGTCACAAAAGATCAACGCTCTCACCAGTGGCGAAATGGCTGAAAAACCCGGCTATGAAAGGCTCGCCAAAGACATCATGATTCTGGCCGACAACTACACCTCTGTGTCTGCAGATGCCTCCATCAAAGAGGCTCTGGAAGCGGTGATGAAATCCATTGACGGCTATATTGCCAGCTCCCGGCTCATATATACCGTTCACCGCTCTGTGCTGGTGTTTGATGCGCAACACAACCTGGTCGGGGTATTAAGCGTCCGAACGCTGATCGAATCACTCCGTCCGGGTTACCTGACCGAAGCCAGACCATCCATGGATGACAGCATGCAGTACTCCTCTTTTTTCTGGTCCGGATTGTTCACCACCCAGGCCAGGAAACTGGCCCATAAAAAGGTCCGGGAGGTGATGAACACCTCCTTTGTCAGAGTGGACAGTGAGGCAAACCTGATGGCGGTTGTCGACCTGATGACCGAGCATAAGGCGCGGCGGGTGATTGTCATGGACAAAGAGCGGGTTCTGGGTGTTGTCAGAGAACAGGAACTTTTTTTCGAACTGGCCAACATCCTGCTTTAACCCGATGTTGCCATTGATCCAGGATTCAGGATGGATCCCCGCACCAGGACACCGCATGTATCCGGGGCAGCGGTTGGTCAGGTCCGGAAATCCCGCCCATTGAGGGGCAGGATAGCTGGGAAGCAGATTTTTCTAAAGGGGTGGCAGGGTCAGTTTTTCAAAGTTAATGGTCAGATGGTACTCCCCGGGTTCCAGTTTCGCATCGACCGATCCGTACCGCTCGAAGACCTTCATCATGGATCCGTTGGTTGTCAGCACATCGGCAACGAACCCCTGCAGTCCCCGCTCCTTGGCCAGCCGAATCAGCTGTCGATAGAGATAACTGGCAATGCCACAATTTTTGTAGTCTTCATCCACAACAAAGGCAATATCAGCATAGGGGGTATTATCCAGTTTCACATAGCGGGCCTCTGCAATGATTTTTCCATGACCGACCTCCCCCACAAGACCGACGATGGACATGGTCTGCCGGTAGTCGACATTCACATACTTCTGCATCTTGGCATGGGGCATGGATTTGACATGGGTAAAATAGCGATAGTAGACCGACTCGGAGGAGAACCGGTAGAACAGCCGTCTCATCTGCTCTTCATCCGAGGGTTTGATGGCCCGGAAGCGGACCGCCAGATTATCCTTGAACCGGTGTTTAAAATTGACCTCTGAGGGATAGAGCGCTGATGAGGCCGACAGAAAGATCTGGTCCTTGAACAGGATATTGGCCTCCTTGGCCTCTTCCACCAGCCGCTGGCGATCATCCGGGTGGGCCACCTCGATCATGGCCTGGGCCCTTTCCCTGACCGTCCGACCCTTTAAATTGGCCACCCCGTAATCAGTGATGACCACATCCACCGATCCCCTGGAATTAAACTGGTAGGGATACTGGGCAATGGAGAGATGAATATTGGACTCCTTCTTCAGGTTGCGACTGGGCAGGGCAAAAATACTCATACCGCCTTTGGAAAGTCTCGACCCGGTCACAAAATTGATGATTTCCCCGGGTGTGATCGCCACATTGCTTTTCCCCGCATGGATTGCAATCCGCCCGGACAGATCCACCTTTCGGCAGGGGATGACTGCCACAAAGTCCGGGTTCTGTCCGATTGTCAATGAATTCATGACCTTCTCGGTAGATTGAAATTCCACCAGGGGATTGGCATCCAGCCAGTCCATCAGCACGGGTGTTCCCAGGGCATAGGATGTCAGGGATTTTCCCTTGAAAATTCCCTTGCAGCGGTTGGTCACCACCCCGCATTCATGCAGGTCCATCAGGGCATCCGTGAAAAACGGGGTGTGAATGCCAAGATTCCGTTTCTGTTTTAATTCTTCGGCCAACGCCTCGAACAGGGGGCCGACGGAGAAGGCGAGACAACTGCAATCATCGATGACCGAAGCCACGTTGGCAGCCAGCTTGCGGATGGTGTCATCCGGTTGCCAGCGATCAAAATAGATCGGCGGTTTCGTGGATTCGACCAGATAATCCAGTTCGGACTGATGGACAAAGGTATCCCCAAAGGTCACCGGGATCTGCCGATTGATCTCCCCCACCACCAGATCCGCCTGCTGGATGGCCTGCCGGGAACAGTCCATGGCAACCCCCAGGCTGCAGTAGCCTGAACTGTTCGGTGGGGTCACCTGCACAAAGGCCACATCGATATTGACCAGCCCCGATTCGATCAGCTCAGGAATCTGGGAGAAAAAACCCGGGATCAAATCAACCCGGCCTGCCCGGATGGCTTCGTCAGCAACCCAGCCCTGAAAGAATGTCTTCAGCCGGTATTTGTTCGAATTCAAGGTGTTGTGGGTAATAATATCCCCCAGGCTGAACACCTGGATCAGTTCCAGGTCCGAGAGGTTGTAATTTTCAGACGATATCAGACCTTCCACCAGGGTGCGCGGTTCGGCCACCCCGGTGCTTAAAAAAATACTCATCCCCGGTTTCAGGCGGTTGAATACCTCATCCACGGATACCACTGCAGGAACTTTACTGTTGCGCGTTTTTTCAGCCATAATCACTGTCCTCTCTTTTCATGATTCACCTGGTTCACCCTGGAGCTGATAAAACAGGCCTCTCTCCTGCCTCAGCGTTTTAATTTTATGGTCCTTGTCCAGAACACCCAGATACTTATTGATCTCGTTCACATGGATCCCCAGCACTCTGGAAAGATCATCCAGGGTGCACGGACGTCTGGCGATGGTTTCCATGATGGCGTTCTCCACGTCTGTGCGGTACGATTGGATTTTTTTCCGGTCCGGAACCGCCGCCACGATTTCAACATGCTCAATCTTCCAGGTGTCGATGATCTGCTGCAGCTCAGCCTGGTTGGCGGGCCGCAGATGGTCAACCGTTCCCGGTCGATCGAGGGTGTTCAGCTGAATACGATCCGGTCTGATCTTTTCAATCGCCGCTTTCAGTGCTGTTAAATTGTCGATATCATCATTCTTCCCCGGTATAATGAGTATTTCAAGCCATATTTTCCCCGTAAATTCCTTTCTGAAATCGATCAATCCCTGGATACAGGTATCCAGGTTAAGCTCCGCAGCAGGTCGGTTGATGCGGATGAATGCACTTTCCAGTGCGGCATCCAGCGAAGGCAGGACCAGATCGGCCTTCAGCAGCTCCTGGCGCACCTGGCCATCACTCAAGAGGCTGCCATTGGTCAGAACAGCAACAGGCACATCATTCCAGCTTTTTTTAAGGAATTCAAGCACCTCACCCAGCCCTGAATTAAGCGTCGGTTCTCCGGCACCCGAAAATGTCACATAATCCGGTTTTGGATTGTTCTGGAAGTAGTGGATCAGTTCGGCTATTACCGCCTCGACCGGCACATACGCTTTTCTTTCCGTTGTCAAAACAGTGGTTCTGCCACATTCACAATAGATGCAGTTCAGCGAGCAAACCTTGTGAGGAACCAGATCCACACCCAGGGACATGCCCAGGCGGCGGGAAGGAACCGGTCCAAAGAGATGTTTATACATGATCACATTTCCGGATAGCGTTAACCCTGACAAACTGGAAAAACCAGTTATTATAATCGTACTGCAACAATTCACCGAGTTATCTGAACAGTAGCTGAATAGAACCATCGTATTTGAAAAAAACCGGTCTGGAAACGACTATGTCAGTCTAAACCCGGCCATAGGCAACCTCGCCGCCCACAATCGTTGCCAGCACTTCGATATCCTTGATCCGCAGTGGATCAATATCCAGCGGATTCTCGGCCAGGACCACCATGTCAGCCAGTTTTCCCGGTTCCAGAGATCCTTTCAGCTTCTCTTCATGGTTCTGGAAAGCCGCATACGTCGTGACCGAGCGTATCGCTTCCAGAACTGGAATTCGCTGCGTCGCACCAATCAGACGCCCCCCGATGGAGAGCCGGTTGACCGCCGACCAGATCGATAACAACGGATTGATGGGCGTGACAAAGTCATCGTTATGATTGGTGAACGGTATGCCCCGGTCCAGGGCACTTCGACAGGGATTCATATGGTTGGACCGCCCGGGTCCCAGAAAAAGAGATTCGTGACGGTCGCCCCAGTAGTATGTATGAACGGCGAAAAACGCCGGAATCACCCCCAGCCGTTTGATGCGATCCAGTTGATCCTCCCGGACCGTCTGGCAGTGAATGATGATATGCCGGGCATCGTTCCTGGGATAGGTTTTCTGGGCCGCTTCAAAGGCATTCAGACAATCCTCGACAGCCAGATCACCATTGGCATGGATGGCGATCTGCCAGCCTTTCAGATGGGCATCCAGCACCTTCTGCTGCAACACCCGGGGTTCATGGGTCCGATACCCGTGGTAATTAAAAGCCAGATCCGGGCGGTCTTCAGGCAGGGTATAATAGGGTTGGCTCAAACAGGCGGTAAATCCCTGGATACTGCCATCCTGAATCATTTTCAGCGCCCCGAGACTCACCATATGATTCCCGGAGAGATCGGTCCCGGCTCTGGAAGATCGATACTGTCCCAGATCCTCATTCCCGGACGGCAGGACATGAACCCGGTTTTTCAACGCCCCCGTTTTTAAGGCATCCCGGAAAAAATCAAGAAACGGGGGAAAGGCAAAGCCGTCCTGGGCCGTCGTCACACCTGTGCGCAGATACCGCTCTGATCCATGGCCCACAGCCTCAATCGCTTTTTCAGGGGTCAACCCCGGCAAGAAATCCTGGACCAGGTTCATGGCGGTCTCTTCGAGGATACCCAGGGGCTCTCCCGTGGCGGAATCCTTTTGAATATGCCCGCCCTCCGGATCCGGCGTCTCCCGGGTGACATTGCGCAGCGCCAGTGCCTGGGAATTGGCCGCCAGCAGATGCCCGGAGATATGGCGAATTGCAATCGGATGACCGGTGCTGACCCGGTCCAGATCGTGACGGGTGGGATGCCGTTTTTCCGTAATCATGGTGTCATCGTACCCGTAACCACTGATCCATTCACCAGGCGGCGTGTCATCGGCCACCGTTTTCAAGCGGGTCAGCAGATCCGCCATGCAGGTCACCTCTCCAATAGGGGGCGAATTCAGATCAACAAAGAACCGGCTGAAATAACCCGCAATAAAAAAGTGGCTGTGGGGATCAATAAATCCCGGTAAAACCGTCTTCCCACCCAGGTCCACGATCTTTGATCCCGGCTGGGACAACGATTTGATCTCCTCGTTGCTGCCCAGGGCCGTTATTCGATCCCCGGACACGGCCAGTGCGCTGCACCGGCGATTGCTGAAATCCATGCTGACGATGTCACCATTGATGTACAAAGTTCTTGTTGTTTCAGACATCTGTGCCTCTGATAATTTTTGATTAAAAATGAGGTATCTATTCTGTTCAATTTCCGCTCAGCCCCGAAGGTATTGTGTTTTAAGAACCTTGGAAGCCACGGATGGCTTCCAGGAGTTCCAGGAGGATTCATGCGTTTCTTGAAATGACATCCCTATGGTGCGGAACAGTCTTAAGTTAACGACATTGATTGATGACTGAGATTTATCAAAAATATAAGGCTTTGTATCTAATAAATTCGAAAAATTTGGTGTTTCTATTGCGATATTCATTTAAATATTAATATTTATTATTGAATCAGGTTGAAACCACGCCTGGTTCGATCACGTTTCCGCCCGGGCATAGTGGTACCTGTTTTAATCTCTTGTGCAAAGAAAATGCCCTGCTTGTGCTGATCTCCATCTTCAGCAATCCCTCTGATCCATCCCGAAGGCAATCAAGGATCAGAAACAGCCTGGTGCACCAACCGGGCACAGCGAGGGATGGGACAGTGTCGGCATATTTTACAGCCTGTAAAAAACAGGGTGTCATTCAATCTCTTATTCACCGGTCAAATAAAATTTATCTTTTAAATTCAACACCAAAGAATTGAATTCAGGAAATGATCCGACGGCATAGCTTTTGTAGGTTTCAGTTTCAACCGCTTGCTCATCGCTGCCCTGATCTGACAATGGGCAGCAGACCATTGCGGCTGAACGATCAATCGCCGACACTCCCCTGCAAGGGAAGTGAATAAAGGCTGCCGAACCCAATAAATAGTACGACAGGGAGGAATCCGTGGTTGACATAAAAAAAATACTGGCTGCAATTGATTTTTCAGACTACTCGGAAGAGACCATACAGTACGGAATTAAACTGGCCCGGGGGCTGGATGCTGAATTGATTGTCGCCAATATCATCAATAAACGGGACCTGGATGCCATCATGAATATCGCCCGGGAGATGAAGGATATCACCGTCGGTGACTTCATCAGCCAGAGAGAATCCAGACGCCTGCGGGAACTGGATGTTCTGGTGGAAACGCACATGAAGGGGGTATTGAAATTCAGGAGCATGGTACGCCAGGGAGTCCCTTTTCAGGAGTTGATTACGATCGTGAATGAGGAAGGGATTGATATGGTGGTGATGGGATCAAAGGGGCGGGGCAACCTGATCGGGGTTCTCTTTGGATCGACGGCAGAAAAGATGTTCCGTCACTGCCCGGTCCCGGTCTTCAGTATCCGGGATCAAAAATATCACCACCGATAATCCCCCCGGTTTGCATGGACTTACCCGAACCCGGCTCTCCGGTTCCTTCTGCAACAGCCCATCAGGTTCAATTTCCGTGTCGCACCCGGGCAGGGGGTGTCCCCAGCCCGGATGATGTCGGTGACATGATGGGTGAGACCCCTTCCGCACCGCATCCCCATCGAAGGTCCCGAACCGATATCAACGGGGGATAGAACCCATCACTTTGACAACCTGGAAAAAAACCTGACACCTTTCAATAAAAATTTCAAAAACAGGGTTTTTCCTAATATAAATACGCATATAATCAATATGTTAAAATAGACTGCCATTTTCAACAACTGGTATGGCTCATGCAGCTTCAGATTCAGGAACAGGTATGGTTGAGCCTGCTCAGAGATCAGCTATCAACCGATATCAAAAAGTGAGCACACGACGGACAAAATCGTTCAGGGTGCTCCAGAAAATATGGAGGTCACTATGTACACAGATCTTTACAAGCCTTACCGACATCCAGGATCCATCGCGAACGAAATGGAGAACCTGCTGCAAAAGCACTTTGGTGGTCCCATCAATACCGGTCCACTCGCTGGTGAGTGGCTGCCACCGGCAACCTTGACGGAAAGAGATGACAGTCTGGTGGTAACCGCTGAGCTGCCGGGAATGGAAATCAGCGATATTGAACTGTCAATCACCGGTGACGTCCTGACCATAAAAGGGGAAAAAAAGGATGATACCAAGGAGGGTCATGACCATTCCCATTTTGGCGAACGTTTTTATGGCTCTTTTCACCACTCAATTGATCTTCCCCGCCGGGTACAGATAGAAAAAATTGAGGCCAGATTTTATCAGAACGTTTTAACAGTGGTCCTGCCGAAAATAGCTGAACCGGTCAATCATCCAATAACGATCAAGAGAGGTGAATTCACAAGGGTGTTGGATCCGGCAAAGGACCGCCAGCGCCAGAAACAGCATCTCCCGAAATTCAATGGGCTCTACCCGATTATTTAAATAACTTGAACCGTTCTCTGTTTCCAGATATAATAAAGGCACGATGACAGAACCGGAAGCTGCCAGCCGCTTCATTGAGCCAGGGTTCTGTCCGATCCCAGCCATGGTCAAAAACTCTCTTCACAAACCCAAAGAAAGGTCTGCAACATGGAAAAAACCATCGAAAGCCTGAAAAAACGAATCCGTGAACTGGAAAAAGAACGTTCCATCCTCCTGTCCATGCTTGACCTGATCCCCGGCTATGTATATCTGCAGGCCAAGGACTATTCCATCCCTTACACCAATGCAGAATATACCCGTCTGTTTGGCAAGGTTGGGGGACAACCCTGTTATAAGGCCGTGTTGGGCAGAGACGAACCCTGTGACATCTGTCCCACATTCAGTGTCTTTAGCAGCAGGAAAGAGCAGAGTTGGCGATGGACCAGCCAGCAAGGACATACCTACATTATTTTAGATCGTTTGCTCCCCGGTCAAAACGATCCCGAACTGATTCTCGAGATTGGCATCAACACCACCCGGCTGAGCCAGGCTGATGAAAAACTGCAGAAAATAGCAGGTTGCGTCGATAGGATCAGTATCGTCGATCCGGAACCGGCTAATTAACAATATCGCCAGCATGGATTGCCTGCGGCGGTTTCCCGGAAGAAGCTCCCGCACTGCAGGATAGCCTACTGCCTGTCCGCCATTCTACTGTCCGATCTTTCCAGCTGGATTGCCCCGTATCGATTCTGACAGTAGTCGCCGATATAGGTCCCATCCTTTCGTTGATTGTAAAAATCACAGGGCAGTTTTGTCGACAGCGATTCCCAGTAGAAAACCGCTGACAACCCGATCAGCTGCATGATAATGAAAGGGATGACCCCCTTGTAAATATGCTTCAGTTGAACGGTTGGTGGGGCAACCCCTTTGATATAGAAGAGTGAAAACCCGACCGGCGGTGTCAGAAATGAGGTTTGCAGGCAAACAGCAAACAGGATCAGAAACCAGGTCAGATTGAACCCCAGGTTGACAATCGGATTGGCGACCAGGGGCAGAATGATCAAGGTGATCTCCACCCAGTCCAGAAAAAACCCCAGGATAAAAACGACCGTCAGGATAAAGATCACCTTGCCATTGGGTCCAAACGGCAGTGCTGCAATAGCCCTTTCGATCACCTCGTCGCCACCGAGCCCTCTGAGTACAATGGAAAACACCGATGCCCCCACCAGGATCGCAAAAATAAAGCCGGTCGTCCGCGTGGATTGATAGAGGGTGCTCTTGATCACCTGAAAGCTGAAACTCTTTGATTGATAAGAGTTGATCCCGTACAGGAGGATGGCACCGACGGCACCGATCCCCGATGATTCGGTGATCGTTGCAAATCCGAAAAGAATGGAACCGAGCACGATGAAGATCAGAAATGCCGGCGGGCCTACCGCTGCCAAGGCATTGATCACCACCTTGAGAGTGACTTTTTCAACGTCGTTCGGCATGGGGGCCTTTGTTTTGTCCAGGCTGGCGATAATCACAATATAGACAATATAGAGTCCACCCAGGAGCAGTCCGGGTAAAATCGCACCCGCAAACAGATCCCCGATTGAAGTGCCCAGCTCCGCTTTTTCCACATAAGCCTGGTCCGCCATGATGACCAGCATGATACTCGGCGGAATCAGAATGCCGAGGGTCCCTGCCGAGCAGATGACACCGGTGGCAAATGATTTATCGTAGTTTCTTTTCAACATGATCGGGAGAGAGAGCGTCCCCAGCAGGGTCACAGACGCCCCGACAATACCCGTTGTCGCTGCCAGGATGATACCGATGGCAACCACCGTGATGGCCATACCACCGGGAATACCCCCGAACAGCCGGGTGAAGTTGACAATCATCCGTTCAGCCAGACCGGATTTATCCAGCATGATACCCATGAAGATAAACATGGGCAGCGCAATCAGGGTCGGATTTTGAACTGTGGCATAGATCCGCTCCGGCATCAGCCCGGCCGTGTCCCCCCAGTCCATAAACAGATCCGCATCAAAATAGGTGACCAGTATAATCCCGATCAGGGTATACATGATCCCGACACCACCAAGCACCCAGGCGATCGGGTAGCCGGAAAGCATGAACAGAATAAAGGTGACAAACATCCCGATAACCAGTATCTCAGACACACTCATACCTATTCTCCTGCCGCTTAAAGTCCAAGGATGCGAAAGACTGCCATCAGTTCACTGCGTCCCGATGACCAGAGGTACATGAAATAAAAAACCAGAAACAGGTACAGCCCACCCACCGTTTGAACAGCCACCAGCAGGGGGGTTGTCTTTTTCCCGGCTGCACGGGTGATAAACCGGGAACACCGCAACAGCCTTGAAAAACCGGCCAGCAATAGTAGAACAGCCGCGATAAAGATGGACAGCTTTGCCACCCAGCGAAAGTCGAGTCCAAGCTGCTGGGACCCCTCACTGTCACTAAAGGATTCCATTGCGAAATCCAGTCCATGGCACGCAATCGCAATAAACACCGGCAGAAAGAAGAACAGGAGGCCAAAGATCTCAATCCAGACCTGGGTCTTTCTACTGAACTTTTCATGGAGCAGATCGACCCGCACATGGTCATCCCAGACCAGGGCATAGGCCAGGGCCAGTAACCAGGCGTACCCGTAAATATACCAGCTCAGCTCTTCCCAGAAAACCGAACTCAAGAGGCGGCGGCCCAGGTATGAATCCGTTTCAATACCCAGTCTGGTAGCGCCATAGCGAACAATGATCGTAATCGTGATCACCACGATGACCACGATCCAGAGCCAGGATGCCCCCTTTCCCAGCTGGGTGAGGAAACCTTCAATAATGATGCTGAAACGGGTGGTGGGCAGACTGTCGAGGCCCGCATCCTCATGCGATGATTTTGGTGTAGACGACATAATGAGGCTCCGATCGGGAAAATTGACTGAAACAAACCACGACAGATGATGACTGCCGTGGTTTTTCAGGAAATCACGGGCTGGTGCGGTGGGTGCACTCAAAAATCACGGGGCAGATATCCCAGATTCTTCCACAGAGAATAGTTTTTCGAGAAAGCCTTCTGGGATTCCCAGGCCATTTTAAAATCGGCATCTTTTACAGCATTCTCTTCCAGCACTTCGTCCGTCACTCTTTTCAATTCACGCAGAACCGGAATGGGGAGTTTCTGGGCGGTCACACCCTTCGCCGGAAAACCGGCAATGATATCCCCCTGGGCGGCTTCACCTTCGGACATGCCTCTCAGGGTTGCTGCCATACAGGTGGTGCTGACAATCGCCTTTTGACTGGTGTTGAGATCATCCCAGGCCTTCTTGTTAATGATCAGATGGAGTGCTGTGAAGCTTTGATGCCATCCCGGAAAGACATTGTACTTAACGACTTTGTGAAAACCCAGCAGCTGATCGATGGCAGGCATGGAAAATTCGGTTGCGTCAATAGTGCCTTTTTCCAACGCCGCATAGAGTTCACCGCCCGGCAGCATGGTCACGGATGCTCCCAGTTTGGACAGCACCTGACCCCCAAGACCGGCAAATCGGATTTTCAGCCCCTTGAAATCGTCCAGACTCTTGATGGGAAACCGGAACCAACCCGCTGTTTCAGGCCCCATGATGCCACAGAGTTCTGCATGCACGTTTTTCCCTGATCCCTGATAGATCTTGTCCAGCATCTTGTCTCCACCGGCAAAATAGGTCCAGGCAGTGAATTCCCAAGGTTCCATGCCAAAAGGGACTGCTGAGAACAACGGCAGGGAGGGGATTTTCCCCTCGTCGTAACCGATCCAAGTATAACCGGCCTTGACCTTGCCATTGCTGACGGCATCCAGGATTTCAAATGGAGGTATCAATTTGTTCGGTTCATAGACTTTCAGATCCATGTCCCCGTTTGTGATCGCCTTGATCTGTTCAGATGCAAAAGCGACGTTGGTGCCCAGACCCGGCAGTTTTGACGAAAAAGCAATCGGGACCTTCCACCGAACCTTTTTGGCAGCCAATGCCGATGTGGTTACCAGTCCCAAACCCAAAGCCGTGACAATTACCATCATCACCGTAAATCTTATCTGTTTTACAAGTCGTATGTTCATGTCTTCTCCGTTTTGTTGGTTTTTTGTGAGAACTGCTGACCAGGTGTGTTGCTGTAACAATTCACATAATGGGTGTGTCCTCCTTTCTGTTGATGATTGAAAATTCAGCCTGATTCGATTGCTGACGAATTCTTGAGCAGCCTCATTTTTGCAAAAACGGGACCATGAAACCTGAAGCCTCTTCCAGCCCTTTTCCACAGGATGTGATGGTAAATGGGTGTCCCCGGGGCTCAGCCGGAGAAAGGCCCGGCTGAGTATTTTTATTTCATGATTACAATTAATTATATATTCTACCCCGGTCAAGGGGCTATCCCCGGGTTGTATCAATTCTGACACAGGGTATCTGTTTTGATACAACCCATCCACCTGACAGCACTGGGGTTTGACTCACGCAGGGTCGGCCATTTTAAACCGGTCCTGCGGCATATCAAAACAGCCACGGGGATCCCGGCATGGGGTCATTTTTTCACTTGCATGGAATTTGCAACAACGGTACGGCACGCGTTAAGATGGTGGCATACCGATCATGAATCGGATTTGAGCCAATCCATATCTCTCTCAGATTCAAACAGAATAGGACCATGAAACCAGAAAAAGACCCAACACTGACCGGTGGTCATCCGCTGCTGTCCGGCGTCAGTCTCCAAAAAGCGAAGAAGGGAAAAGTGGTCTCCGCCACCGAAGCGGTTTCTCTGATTCAGGATGGGGATACCGTTGCCACGGGCGGTTTTGTGGGCATCGGTTTCGCTGAGGAGATTGCCATCCATCTGGAAAAGAGATTCCAGCAGACCGGCACCCCGACCGGACTGACACTGCTCTATGCAGCTGGACAGGGCGACGGTGGAGATCGGGGGTTGAACCATCTGGGGTACGAGGGGCTGATTCACCGTGTTATCGGCGGACACTGGGGACTGGCGCCCAAACTGCAGAAACTGGCGGTGGAGAACAAGATCCTGGCATACAATCTGCCCCAGGGGATCATATCCACCATGTATCGGGATATTGCCGCCGGCAAACCCAGAACTATTTCAACTGTGGGTCTGGGAACCTTTGTTGATCCCAGGCATGGGGGGGGCAAGATCAACGATCGGACCCGGGAAGACCTGGTCGAGCTGATTGAATTCGATGGCAAAGAGTATCTGGCATACAGGACGATTCCGGTCAATGTCGCCATATTAAGGGGGACGACGTCGGATATGGACGGGAACATCACGATGGAGAAGGAGGCCCTGACCCTGGAATCTTTGGCTGTCGCAATCGCAGCCAGAAATTCTGGCGGTTTTGTCATTGTCCAGGTAGAACGCCTGGCAGACCGGGGTACCCTGAACGCCCGTCAAGTCAAGATTCCGGGGATCATGGTCGATTGCGTGGTGGTGGCCAAACCCGAGAATCACTGGCAGACCTTCAGTGACGTCTATAACCCGGCCTTCAGCTGCGAGATCAAGGTGCCTTCACAGTCGGTCGAGCCCATGGCCATGACGGTCAAAAAAATCATTGCCCGCCGGTCTGCGTTTGAACTGAAACCGAACAGTGTCGTCAATCTGGGGATCGGGGTGCCGGAGGGAATTGCCAATATCGCCGCCGAAGAAAAAATTCTGGATATCATCACCCTGACAGCCGAACCGGGAGTGATAGGCGGCATTCCGGCGGGTGGACTCAACTTTGGAGCGGCCATTAACACGGACGCCCTGATCGATCAACCCTACCAGTTCGATTTTTACGATGGCGGCGGGCTTGATATCGCCTTTCTTGGACTGGCCCAGGCGGATGAAAGGGGAAATCTGAATGTTTCCAAATTCGGGCCGAAACTCGCCGGTGCGGGGGGGTTCATCAATATCAGTCAAAACGCCAAAAAGGTGGTCTTCGTCGGCACATTCACCACAGGCGGTTTTCAGGCATCCATCCGGGAGGGTCGCCTGGTCATTGAAAAAGAGGGCTCGGTTCAAAAATTTGTCAAACAGGTGGAGCATGTTACCTTCAGCGGCACCTATGCCCAAAAATCGGGTCAACCGGTTCTCTATGTGACTGAACGGTGCGTCTTCAGGCTGGGTCAGAAGGGTCTGGAACTCATGGAAATCGCCCCGGGAGTGGATCTGGACCATGACATCCTCCGCCTGATGGGGTTTAAACCTGAAATCTCGAAGGATTTGACGGTGATGGCGGGTTCAATCTTTCAGCCTGAATCCATGGGGTTAAAATCCTTTCTTTTTGAGATAAAACTGCCTGACCGGCTGACCTACCACGAGCAAGACAACCTGTTTTTTGTCAATTTTGAAGGGTATGCGGTCAGAACCGCCCAGGATATAACCGATATCCAGGAGGCTGTCGAAAGAATTGTCAAACCCCTGTCCAAAAAGGTGTATACCATTGTCAACTATGACAACTTCATGATCAATGATGACCTGCTGGAGCCTTACACCCGGATGGTCAAGTTCCTGGTTGATCATTACTATTCCGCTGTGACCCGCTACACCACCAGCACCTTTCTCAGGGCCAAGCTGGGAGAAGCCCTGAAGAAAAGAAGCGTTTCTCCGCACATTTATGAAAGCAGGGAGGAAGCCCAGATGATTCTGGGCAGCGAGTGACAGCAATGGAAGGTATTAAACCGGACCGCCAATGCCCTGTCCGGGAAAACACTGAAGCGTGACCTGCGGGCACCCTACTGGAAATAAACCCGCCGGTTATCCATCGCTGGCCCGGGTGTTGCTGCTCAGACATTGTTGGCGATGCCGTGTTTCTTCATTTTCTTGTAGAGTTGGGTGCGATGGATACCCAGCAGCCGTGCTGCCTGTGATTTGTTGTTGTCCGTGTTCTCCAGAGCCGCCAGAATGGCCTTTATCTCCGCCTCGGCGTTGATCTCCCGGATGGTGGATGCAGTGATATCACCCCTGCTGCACTTGTTCCGGTGAAGATAGTAGGGCAGATTGGCACAGGTGATGGTATCCCCTTCCAGGGTCGAAATGGATCTCTCCAGGATATTGGACAGCTCCCTGACATTCCCCGGCCAGTCAAATTCCCTTAAAATCTCCTCCGACGCCGCATCGAGATAGACATTGGACAAGGTCATTTCCACCGCCATCTGTTTGAGGAGATGGCGAGCGATCAGGATAATATCATCCTTTCGTTCCCGGAGCGGCGGAATTTTCAGCGGGATCACATTCAAGCGGTAAAAAAGATCCTTGCGAAATGCCCGGGCTTCAATCAGATGATCCAGATTCTGGTTGGTAGCGGCGATCAACCGGAAATTGGATTTCAACACCTTTGTCCCGCCGATTCGTTCAAACTCTTTTTCCTCCAGAACCCGCAGTAATTTGGGCTGCATGGCCAGTGGCAGGTCCCCGATTTCATCCAGGAAAAGCGTCCCCCGGTCGGCCAGTTCGATCTTCCCGGGTTTGCCGCTGGTATTGGCTCCGGTAAAGGCGCCCCGTTCATAACCGAACAGTTCGCTCTCCAGCAGGTCTTTGGGTATGGCGGCGCAGTTGATCCGGACAAAGGGGTAGATATTGCGGGGGCTGGCATGGTGAATCGCCTGGGCAAAAAGCTCCTTGCCGGTGCCGCTTTCCCCGGAGATGAGGACTGGAAGCTTATTGGTTGAGGCTTTCAGGGCTTCCTGCCGGATGGTTTCCATCCCCTCGCTTTTGCCGATGATGCTGTCAAAAGTATAGCGTGTTGAGCGGAGACTCATCAATTCCTTTTCATACAGTTCGACCTTCGATTCGAGCAGCGACAGCTTCTTGGCCAGTTTTCCCACATCCTTGACATCCTTGAACATTACCTGCCCGAAAACAGCAATCACCTTTCCGTTCTCCTTGATCGGTATCCGCTGTACAACCATACTCTGACCTTTGATCTGATGGGAGTGGTTGATTTCCGGTTTTCCGGTCCTGGCCACGATATGCATCCGACTGTTTTCAATCGCTTCCAGGCAATGCTTACCGATCTGTTCGGACGGATTCAAGCCAAGAAACTGCCCGTAGGGTTTGTTAAAATGGGTAATAAACCCATCTGCATCCGTGACCATCGTTCCATAGTAGATGCTGTCAAAAATCAGCTCATACATCTTCAGTTGCCGGCGAAGGTTCTCCTTCTCAGCATCCGGCGGCATGGAATCTGTCATTTACCCTCCAACCCCGTTTTTGAATGCGGTCATTCAACCGAACAACCCAAAAAAATTGAATTTGCAGGTTTCTGCTTTTCCCAGAAATGGACCATCACAAAGTATAGTGAATTTGATACACCATTATAAAATCAATGTCGAGCAAAAAAATTCGTCTCTATTCAGGTTCCGCAGTAGCCGCTATGACCTGACTGTCATTGAACTCATTCTTGACCTTCTTCGCTGCGCGTCTCACGAAATCAGCCATGGCCGTCGTTCGAGGGCGGTCCCTGTTCAATCACACAACGGTCTCACCTTCTGCTCAGAAAAAATGGAGGTATCTATTCAGTTCAATTTTCGCTCAGCCCCCAAGGTATTGTGTTTCAAGAACCTTGGAAGCCATGGATGGCTTCCAGGAGCTCCAGGAGGATGCATGCGTTTCTTGAAACACAATACCTTTGGGGCGTATACAGGTGAATAGTTACAAATGGAGCATAATTACAAAAATTTCGTAACATTTCACCACTTTTTCTCAGCAATATCCGGTTAGGATTTTGCAGTCCGTTAAAGACCATTTATCTGCCGTTCCGCCAAGGGGATAGCGATTTAAAACATGAGGTGTGAGGCTCGCAGCACCGAACTGAAACCATCCCTGGTGCTCCGGGAAAACGTCCTGTTTTCCAGGGTTTTAAATCGCTATCCCCTTGACTCCACTGAAAACCGTGATTGACTGGTCCTGAAGTGC
>Ga0180009_10002284_pt1 | contig 22632 bp, 23 predicted proteins | sample OS_PC_MetaG_FD_123537 | JGI IMG/M metagenome (GOLD analysis project Ga0180009, IMG submission 123537) | Groundwater microbial communities from the Aspo Hard Rock Laboratory (HRL) deep subsurface site, Sweden - OS_PC_MetaG | ecosystem: Environmental > Aquatic > Deep subsurface > Groundwater...
TATCTTATTGTGCTCTTCCAGAGTTAGAGCTGCTTTGGCAAAGTTAGTGATTAATACGATACCAGGATTGACAATCTTAGCTTATCAAGAAATTAGTCCTGATATTAAAGTTCAAACTATAGGCATGGTAAGTATAGAATAAAGCGAGTCTTTAGCGATTAGTATTTAGCTATAGGTATATTTTTCATCTTGATCTTGGCTGATGGCTGACCGCTCACAAAGTATAGAGATAGCAAAGGTGAATAAAGATGCTATATAAAACATATGAAGCAGAAACCTTACAAAAAGCGATATTGTTAAAGGAAATTGATTATGGGGATAGAGCTAAAGTAATTAGCCATCGCTTGATCAGAAAAGGTGGTTTTTGGGGGTTATTTGGCAGGAAGATGGTGGAATTAACTTGCTTGGTTCCTTTTAGTTCTCCTGGTTTACCTACTTCTAAAAATTACTTTAATCTTACAAATTCTCAAAATATTCCTAAAGCCAAAGAAGATAACGATAAGATTACTTTAATCCAGAAAGAATTAGAAACGATTAAGGAAAATATAGAGGGGATTACCGAAGAAAAGAAACAATTAAAATATCCTGGAAAAATAGGAAGTCTTTATAAGAAGTTAGTTCAAAATGACATAGAACCCGAATTAGCAGAAAGATTAATAAATAGAGTAATTTCAGAAGTGCCGGCCATACAAATTGATAATGGAGAATATTTAAAGAGCAGGTTAATTTCTTATCTCTCTACCCTTATCAAGATAGAAGGAGCTTTTCCGTTAAACGGAGGTGGTGGTCCTAAGATTATTGCTTTAGTTGGTACTACCGGGGTGGGCAAGACGACTACTTTAGCTAAATTAGCGGCTAATTTTGTCTTTAACAAGAAGAAGAAGGTATCTCTAATTACCATAGATACTTATCGAATTGCAGCCGTAGAACAATTAAGAACCTTTGCTGAGATTATAAATCTTCCTTTAAAAGTAGTTTTTGGGCCTCTGGAGTTAAAGAAAGCTATAGATGAAAGCTTAGAGAGTGACTTAATCTTAATAGACACCGCCGGAAGAAGCCAACGTAATGATATGCAGATGCAAGAGTTAAAGAATTTTTTTCAAGGTGTTAACTATAATATAGAAAAGTTTCTTTTGCTCAGTGCGACTACTAAATATAAAGATTTGTTAAATATGGTTAGAAGTTTTAAAAAAGTCTCTTTTGATAAGATTATCCTGACTAAGATAGATGAGGCAATAACTATTGGACCTATGATTAATTTACTTACTAAGATTCCCCAAGCCTTAGTTTATATTACTACCGGTCAAAATGTTCCTGAAGATATGGTCGAAGCTATTAATTATAAATTAGTAGAATCAATCTTTGACGAATAGAGGAGACAGGGAGAAGTTTTATGATCTCAGATCAAGCTGAAAAATTAAGAGAGATAGCTAAGAATAATCATACCACTAAGGTAATTACGGTAACAAGTGGTAAAGGTGGCGTCGGAAAGACTAATCTCTCTGTAAATTTAGCTATTGCTTATGCTCAAATGGGCAAGAGAACTATTATCTTTGATGCTGACTTAGGTCTTTCTAATGTAAATATAGTGATAGGACTTGTTCCTGGTCCTAAGTATAATTTACATCATGTTCTTAAGGGACAGAAAAGTATCTTAGATGTGGTTACCGAAGCTCCAGGGGGAGTTAAAATAATATCAGGGGCGATGGGAGTTACTGAGCTTTCCAATCTATCTTTTGAGCAAAGAAAAAATTTTATAGAAGATCTAAATAAGCTTACCGGGATTGCTGATATTATTATTGTCGACACCGGAGCAGGGCTTTCGGCCAATGTCTTAAGTTTTATCTTAGCTGCTGATGAGGTTGTATTGATGACTACGGCTGAACCTACCGCTATTGCCGATGCTTATGGAATGGTAAAGGCGATTGGCAAAGAGAATGAGGAAAAGAGAATAAGATTGGTAGTTAATAGGGTTAATAATATTATCGAGGGAAAGAAAGTAGTAGACCATTTTACTGATATTGTTAGTCAATTTTTAAATATGAGGGTAGAAAGCTTAGGGTATATTCTTGAGGATGCGGTAGTAGGAAAAGCAGTCAGACAAAGAAATCCTTTTGCTTTAACTTATCCTAAGGCTAAAGCTACCAACTGCGTTTATCATATTAGAGATAAGTTAGAGAATGTTTCAGAACCACCTAAAGGAATTGCTAACTTTCTGAAAAGCTTCTTTAAGTAACAGGTAAATTTATAAATAAAAAGAAAGTAAGTAGATCATAAGCCGAATTCTGTATTTGGTAATCATTTATCTTTAACCTATGTTACCATAGGCTTCTAGCAGTCTACCCGGGAGCATAGCAAGCGACTATATAGCTCCTCTATTTGACCTTGCTCCAGGTGGGGTTTACCGTGCCGTTCCGATCACCCGGAACGCGGTGTGCTCTTACCACACCTTTTCACCCTTACCTTAATTTAAGATTAAGGCGGTATATTTTCTGTGGCACTTTCCTTGGAATCACTTCCACTGGACGTTATCCAGCACCTTGCTTTTTGGAGTTCGGACTTTCCTCCTTAAAAAAGGATTTAAGGCGATTACCTGATCTACTTACTCTCTTCTTATTTAAAAATCTTATTTATAGAATGTTATTTAAAAATGTTATTTATAGAACCAGTCTCTTTTTATACCAATCAAGGGTAGTCTTTAATCCTTCTTCTAAAGAAACCTTGGGCTCCCAGTTTAAAAGGGTTTTAGCTTTGTTAATATTAGGACAACGTTGTTTAGGATCATCAGTAGGTAATGGTCGGTAAACAATCTTACTTGGGCTATCAGTAAATTCAATAATTAAATGAGCAAATTTAAGAATACTCATTTCATAAGGATTTCCAATATTTACCGGTTCATGGATATTAGAGGTAATAAGCCGGTAGAGACCTTCAATTAAATCAGAAACAAAACAAAAACTTCGAGTTTGAGAGCCATCTCCAAACACTGTTAAGTCTTCCCCTCTTAAAGCTTGGTATATAAAAGTAGGGACTACCCGGCCATCGTTTAGTCTCATGCGAGGACCAAAAGTGTTAAAGATCCTGACGATATGGGTATTTACTCCATGGGCTTTATGATAAGCAACAACCAGAGCTTCGGCAAATCTTTTAGATTCATCATATACTCCCCGAGGTCCTACCGGGTTAACATTTCCCCAATAGCTTTCATCTTGGGGAGAAACTAAAGGATCGCCATACACTTCAGAAGTAGATGATATTAAATAAGCAGCTCTTTTTACTTCGGCTAAACCTAATGTTTTATGTGTTCCTAAGCTGCCTACCTTTAAGGTCTGGATAGGAAGTTTTAAATAATCAATAGGACTGGCCGGACTAGCCAGATGAAAAATAAGATCAACTTCTCCTTGGATCTCTATATATTCCGTAACATCATGTTTAATAAAAGTAAATCTACTATCTTTGATATGAGAGATATTTTCTAATGTTCCGGTAATTAAATCATCCATACATATGACTTCATGTCCTAAAGAAAGTAAGTAATCACATAAATGAGAACCTATAAATCCTGCTCCTCCAGTAACTAACGCTTTCATCTTTATTTCCTCCTTATTTAGCCTTCCAAATCTAATAATTCAATAGCTCTTAAAGCTACCTCTATTTCGTCATCAATAGCTTTTTTGGTAGCTTCATTATCTAATACTTGTTCATGAAATAATAAATTTCCTGTTACGGCTAAGATAGCTGCTGCTTTAATCTTTTTTAAGTAAGCAATAGCAAATATACCGGCGCATTCCATTTCCAAGCCGAGGACATTCTTAGAAGACCAAGACTTAGCTTGATCCATTTCGTTATAGAATGAATCAGAGGTAGCAATAAGACCTAAAGAGGTCTCCTTGTCAAGCTCCTTGGCCGATTGAACTAAAGCTTTTAAGACATAAAAATCAGGAGTAGGACAAAAACAAGCTAAATTGTATTGGTTAATAATACCTACTAAAGGAATTGCTCCGGTAGGGATAATGATACTTCCTGTAGAGATCTCTTTTTGGATAGCTCCACAGGTGCCAATCCGAATTAAGGTAGTTGCTCCTAACATGATTAATTCTTCAGTAACAATAGCCGCAGAAGGACACCCCATTCCGGTGGTGACTACCGAGACTCTAATATCTTTATATTTTCCAGTGTAAGAGTCTAAACCACGATAATCTGAAACTAATTGTGCTTCTTTTAAAAAATTTAGAGCAACATACTTAGCTCGCTTAGGATCACCAGGAAGGAGGACATATTTTCCTAAATCACTGGAGTTGCATTTTAGATGAATCACTTACAAAACTCCTACTTGGCTATAGTCTCCAAGCATAAATCGATAAGCTTTTGGTTTTAAAGGAGATTTAACTACCTCCACATTTTTCCCAATTAAGCTATCCTCAATCCGAGAACCAATGTCTACTATCTGACACTTTTCTAATATTATAGAATGTTCTATTTCGCTATTGATAACCTTAGTTTCGCAATAGACAGAAGTATAAGGGCCAATGTAAGAGTTAATTATTTGAGAATTTTTTCCAATAATAGAAGGACCTCGAATAGTGCTATTCTTGATAATTGCTCCTTCTTCGATCACTACCTTACCAATAATCCTTGAAAAGCTGTCTACAGAGCCTTTAATCTCTTGTTCGCGGGTATCAAGAATTAAGCGATTAGCATCTAACATATCTTCAAGTTTACCGGTATCTTTCCACCACCCGGTAATAATATGTGGTTTTACCGTATAACCATGCTCTACTAAATATTGGATAGCATCAGTAATCTCAAGCTCATTTCTCCAGGATGGAGAAATACTATTAACGGCTTTAAAGATGTTTTTATCAAATAAATATACTCCTACTAAAGCTAAATTACTCTTTGGTTCTTTGGGTTTCTCTACTAATCTTATTACTTTACCATCTTTAAGTTCGGTTACTCCAAATTGTTGAGGATTATTGACTTCGGTCAATAAGATTAAAGCATGAGGCTGTTCTTCTTTAAATTGTTCGACAAAAGCCTTAATTCCACCCTTTATGATATTATCTCCTAAAAACATCACAAAAGGTTCATCTTGAAGAAAATCCTGGGAAATTTTTACAGCATGAGCTAAGCCTAAAGGAGCTTCTTGCTCAAGATAAGTAATCTTAACCCCCCATTTACTTCCATCACCTACCACACTCTTTATTTCTTCTTTAGTTTCTCCTACAATTATACCTATCTCGGTAATTCCGGCATCTCGGATAAATTCAATTCCATAAAATAAGATAGGTTTATTGGCAATGGGGATTAGTTGCTTAGCGCTGGTATGAGTAATGGGTCGAAGTCTGGTTCCAGCTCCTCCACTTAAGATTAAAGCTCTCATATCTTTCCTCTGCCTAAACCATAATAATTAAATCCTAAATCTTTCATCTTATTTGGTGGATAAATATTTCTTCCATCGATAATGATAGGGGATTTTAGTAATTCTTTAATCTTCAGTAAGTCTAATTGTTTAAATTCATTCCAGTCGGTTAAAATAACTAAAGCATCGCTATCTTCGGCTGCTTGGTATGAAGAAGTAGTATAAGTTATTCCAGAGATATATTTTTTAGCTTCATTTATAGCTACAGGATCAAAAGCAACTACCTGGGCTCCTTGGTTTACTAATTCGTTGATAATATCCATAGAAGGGGCGTCCCTCATATCATCAGTATTTGGTTTAAAAGATAAGCCTAAAACACCCAATCTCTTTCCTCTTAAATTACCTAAAATATCCTTGATCTTTTGGACAAATCTATGTCGTTGTAGTTGATTTACTTTCAGAGTAGATTTTAAAATTTTAAAATCATAACTAACTTCATTAGCTGTTTCTATTAAAGCACGGCAGTCTTTAGGAAAACAAGAACCTCCAAATCCAATCCCGGCATGCAAGAATCCATGAGCAATTCTCTTATCTAAACCCATTCCTCCGGCTACTAAACCGGCGTCTGCTCCCACTAATTCACATAGATTAGCAACTTCATTAATAAAAGAGATCTTGGTAGCTAAGAAGGAATTAGAAGCATATTTGACCATCTCGGCACTTCTTACATCCATCACTAAGATCGTAGTTTCCAAAGGCTTATATAGATCTATAATAAATTGGACAGCTTTATTATTAGAAGAGCCAACAATAATCCGATCAGGGTGCATAAAATCTTGAATAGCACATCCTTCTCTAAGAAACTCGGGATTAGAGATGACATCAAACTCTATTTTTTTATCTTTTTGGTAAGTAGAAATAATATTACCTACCAAATCTCCCGAGCCCACTGGAACTGTGCTTTTATTCACAATGACCTTATAGTTATTGATATATTGACCAATACTTGTAGCTACAGCTATTATCCCAGAAAGATCAGCCTGGCCACTTTCTCCTTGAGGAGTCCCTACAGCAATAAAGATAATCTCGGCATTTTGAATAGCATAAACTGAATCAGTGGTGAAAGAGAGGCGATTTTTTTCGTAGTTTCTTTTAACTATTTCTTCTAACCCAGGCTCATAAATAGGTAAGATGCCCTTGGTTAAGTTATTTATTCTTTCCTCATTAATATCGACCAGTATCACTTCATTTCCTAAGTCAGAAAGACAGGTGCCAGTAACTAACCCTACATATCCTGCCCCAAATACTGAGATCTTCACAAGAAACCCCCTTTTTAAGAATTAATCTATTAACTGAAATTGACATAGAGCAAATTAATTTTTAACTCCAAACAAAATAGCCATGGCTAATACTTAGAACTATCTTTCCTATTGGCTTTGCTCCTATGGTACTCAAGAATGCTACCTCGAAAATCAAGAAACAAACTTCACCCTGGCCAGAGGTCCAGTCTTTTTAAACTGATACCTAAATATAACATAAGCATATTTACTAAGCAAGTAAAAAATGAATTCCCCAACTTTGTAAATAAATGTCCTATTTTGCCTTGACAATAGAAAAAGAAATCGTTGACATAAGTTAAGATTGGAAGTAAAATTATTCTCTAATATCCAAAGGATCTAGCAGTTCTTAAGATCATCCAGGGATGTTCTTCTCTATGAGTGTTTAACCCTATCCTTTTCCTTTGCACCATAATCCGGATGAGCCAATCTTACTAAAATAATTTTTATGAAAATCTTGATTGTTTCTCCTTTTTTCCCCTACCCATTAGATTCTGGAGGCAAGACCAGAATATTTAACATTATCGATGGCTTACGAAAGAGCCACCAGATTACTTTAATCTCTTTGATCACCCAAGAAGAGGATCATCATTTAAGAAAACTTAAAAATCTCTGGAGTAATGTTACTATTTATCCGGTCCTATACAGGGGAGAATTAAATTATTTTAGTAAAAATTTAAGAAGATTGATCTATGTTCTTCAAATTTTAAATCCTTTTCACTTTGAAACTATAACCTCCAAAGAACTCTCTTTTGCTATCCAAGAAATTCTAAAAAAAGGTAATTTCGATCTTCTTCAAATAGAATTTTCCCAACTCGCTTGTTTCTTGCCTAAGGATATTTTTATCCCTTCTATCATCGTTGCTCACGACCTCGCTCACATCACTCATTATCGTCGTTTTCTTACTACTCCCCATCTGGTAGAAAAGTGGAAAGAGCTTAAAAATTGGCTAAATTTTAAAAAACAAGAGCTTTGCTGGTTGCCTAAATATGACCAATGTCTTGTCATGTCTAAAAACGACCAGCTTATCTTAAAAAAATCCCTACCTCGCTTGAGTATTTTAGTTTTACCTAATGGAGTCGATACCTCTTTTTATGCAAAATCAAAGAAAAATGAAGAAAATAAGATTACTTTTTTAGGAGGACTTCTCCATCCTCCTAATTTAACAGCTTTGCAATACTTTATCAAATCTATCTATCCTATGATTAGAGATCAAATTAACGACTTTAAATTCTTCATTATTGGAAACCCTGGAGAGGTAAAGATAGAGCAATTTAAGATTGATTCTAACGTAGAATATCTTGGATTTGTAGAAGATAGCCGACCTTACTTAAGTAATTCTATCTTAGTAGCTCCTTTGCTTTCAGGAAGTGGCACTCGTTTAAAGATATTAGAAGCTATGTCTATGGAATGTGCCGTCGTTGCTACCACTATTGCTTGCGAAGGAATAGAAGTAACTAATCTTAAAGATATTATGATTGCCGATCAGCCAGAAGATTTTGCCCAAAAAGTAGTAACTTTGATCAAGAATAAAAACCTAAGAAAAGAAATAGGCAAGAATGCTCGTTCCTTAGTAGAAGAAAGATATGACTGGAAGATAATTATAGAAAGATACAATCAGATGCTTCAAGAATTAACTTTAAAAAAGTTAGATTAATATTGCACTTTGGCTAATTTTAAGGTATTAATTTTATTAATTAAGGCTCAATAAGATTTTTCTTGATAACTTAGTAAATGGAGGTAATTCATGATCAAAGAAATTAAAGTAGGAATATTGGGTGGAAGTGGTCTTTATCAATTAGAAGGTCTGGAAAATATCACCTCTCTTAAAATAGACACTCCTTTTGGCCATCCTTCTGATGAAATTACCATAGGCGTCATCAATGATACTTCAGTAGCATTTCTCCCTCGCCATGGTAAAGGACATCGAATTATGCCTACAGAAATTAATGTTAAGGCTAATATTTATGCCTTAAAGAGCCTTGGTGTGGAAAAGATTATTAGTATTAGTGCAGTTGGCAGCCTTAAAGAAGAAGTCAGGCCTTTGGATATCTTAATACCTGATCAAATCATTGACCAGACTCGTTTTCGGGCCCTTTCTTTCTTTGGAAACGGTGTTGTAGCCCATGTCGGAATGGCTTCTCCTTATTGCTCTACTTTAAATAAGATTATCTATCAGGCTTGTCAAGAGCTAAATTATGATACTCATAATGGAGGTACGTATCTATGTATCGAGGGGCCTCAATTTTCTACTAAAGCAGAATCAAGAAGTTATCGGCTTTTAGGTGCAGATATTATTGGTATGACTGCTATCCCTGAAGCTAAATTAGCCCGGGAAGCTGAAATTTGTTATAGCACCATGGCCATGGTAACTGATTATGATGTTTGGCATGAAAGCGGGGAAGTAACTATAGAAATGGTAATCAACAATTTAAATAAAAATATAGAAAAAGCTAAAAACATCCTCAAAGAAATTATTCCTCAAGTAGCTAACACTTCTTACTGTTCTTGCCAGAATGCTTTAAAAGACGCTATTATTACTCCTTCCCACTTAATTCCTGAGAAGACCAAAGAAAAATTACAATTTTTGTTAAAAAGATACCTCTAATTAAATTATGTTTATAATTCAACTAATAAAAAACCAAAGAAGTATTAGGAAATTCCAGCAAAAAAAAGATACTTTGGAAAATCTTAAAAAATTTACTCAACCAAGGTCTTTTTAGGAGAGATCCATGCGTATTTTAATAATGGCTACTTCTAACTTTGCTCTGCCTTCCTTAGAGGCACTCCTTGGGAGTAACCACCAAATTTTAGGACTAATTACCCAGGTAGATAAGCCAAGTGGCCGGGGTTATAAACTTCAAAGTCCTCCTACTAAGATTTTAGCTTTAAAGAAAAATATCCCGGTGTGGCAATTTAAATCTATCAAGAGTCAATCTGCTTATGAGCTTATTAATGGTCTTAATTTAGATTTAATTGTCATTATAGCTTATGGTCAAATTATCCCTGATCAGATCTTATCACTTCCTAAAAAAGGCAGTATCAATCTTCATGCTTCACTGCTTCCTAAGTATCGAGGAGCAGCTCCAATTAACTGGGCTTTAATAAAGGGAGAAAAAGTTACTGGAAATACTATTGCCTGGGTAACCAAGCAATTAGATGCGGGGGATATTGTTTTACAAAAAGAACATCCGATCTCTTTATTTGACAACTTTGGAATCTTACATGAGATATTAGCTCAAAAAGGAGCTAAGTTACTCTTAAAAGCTATCCAACTCATTCAAGATACCAAAGCTCCTCGTCTTCCTCAAGATGAAACCCAAGTTTCTTACGCTCCATCTTTTAAAAAAGAAAGTTTAAAGATAAACTGGTTTCAACCAGCTAATGATATCCATAATTTTATTAGAGCCTTTTCCCCTAAATCAGGAGCTTTTACTTATCTTCAGGGTAAAAAACTTAAGATATTAACCACACTTCCTTCTCAATTATCTTCTTCTTTAAGTGATAATTCTTTTTTTCCCGGAACCATTACCGAGATTACCAAAGAGGGATTTTTAGTAGCCACTAAGTTCGATTTTATCTTAGTCACCTTAGTTCAATTAGAAGGAGGTAGACCTCTGCCTACCTCTCAATTTCTAAGAGGACACCAGATATCCAAAGGTACAGTCTTAGGAGTTTTGGATTAAACTATGATCAAAGGTTTAGGAGTAGATGTCATTGAGGTTAAAAGAATAAGGAAGGCCACTTTACGTTGGGGAGACCGCTTTTTAAAAAGAGTCTTTACTGCAAATGAATTAACTTATTGCCAAAAGAAATCTAATGTTTATCAACATTTAGCAGTAAGATTTGCCGCTAAAGAAGCAGTTTTAAAAGCTTTTGGGATAGGTTTTGGTAAAATTTTCCTTAAGGAAATAGAAGTTATTAAAGACCAGCAGGGTAAACCTGAGATTAATCTTTTAGGTAAAGCTAAAAAGATGTCTAGCCAAGGAGAGCTCTTGATTACTCTTTCTCATTGCCAAGAATATGCTTTAGCTTGTGCTATATACACCTAACTTATTTAGATAACCTCTTGACTTGGTCCTCTTTTGGGCAAGTTTATCTTGGTATTTTGTTGACTAAATTTTGAAGTTTGACCCTTTTATTCTTCTTTTTGACCAGCTCGAAGGTAAACAGGACAAGGGACACACCTTTCTTTATTATTTCGCTTGCAACAAGGAACAGCAGGTACTTCCCAGCAACTTTTTTCTATTTTATAAGCTGGGCATTTTAAATAATATCCAGCTGAACAACCTTTGACATCGAGGCATTTGAGTATCTTTTTTATAGTCATTTTTAAGCTATCTTTCTTTGATCTTCTTTATCTAATACTTTAACTAAGATATCGACTATTTTTTTATCAAATCTTTTGCCGCTACTCATTAAAAGCTCATGAACTGCTTCTTTTTTGCTTAAGGCTTTTCGATAAGGTCGATCTGACCTCATGGCATTATAAGCCGTAGTTACCGCTACAATTCTCGCCGCCATTAAGACTGCATTTCCTGCTAATCCATTAGGATATCCATCGCCAGATAATGTTTCATGATGGCCAGAGATAGCATCATAAATCTCCTTTGGAAATAAATGAGAAACTAAAAAATCTTTGCCTATCTTGGGATGATTCTTAATCAGAGCGAACTCTTCTTCCGTTAATTTATCTTCTTTTTTTAATACTTCGTCATTTATCCCAAACATGCCGATGTCATGCAAATTTCCTCCATCCTCAATAGATTTAATTACTTCTAAAGATAGTCCTAATTCTTTAGCTACTTCGGCTGAATAGTAAGCTACATTTTTTCCATGCTCTTTAAGGTAAGGATTTCTGGTTTCATTAAGGCTAACTAAAGATTTTATCGCCGACAAAAATTGTTCTTTGGCATTATTATGAAATCGAATATTTTCCAAGGAGATAGCAGTTTCGTTAGCTAACATCCATAAAGTATCAACATCTTCATTGCTATAAGTAGTTTCTGATAACTTTCTCCCTAAAGAAAAAAATCCCCATAAATTTGTTCTATAGGTAATAGGAATGCAAATCTCAGCCTTTATTTTATCCATATCTTCTTTTAAGTTCACATAAACATTACTCTTTTTCATCTCTTCTTCTTTAAGCTGGGAAACTAAAACTTCTTTTTTCTCTTCTTCTAAAAAAACCAGAAGCGAATTAATAAAACTAAAACTTATCTCTTCTTTCTGTAAACCTTCCTGAGTATAGATAAAATATTTCTTTTTCTTTTGATCTAATAAAAAAATGGAGACTTTCTCTGTGCTGATAATAGCGGTGATAATATTAATTATTGAAGTCAATAATGCCTTTTGATCTAAAATAGTAGCAACATTCTTACTTAAATTTCTTATTAGTTTCTGCTTGTCTTCACCTTCCTTAAAAAAGACCTGATCAATAAATAATTGGAGTTTGTTCTTCAAGGGTTGAAAAATTAAAGCCATAATTAAAACAAACATTATCGTAGGCAAGAAAGAATGAAAGCCAAAAACATATTCAAAGACTCTTTCTAATAAAAGAACACTTATTAGAAAGATAAAAGTTATGGTGATGGTCAAAAAAGCATAAATAAAACTTTTTCTTATTATTAAGTTTACCTGCAATAGATTATGCTTAACGATAGAAAATAAAACAAATAAAGTGGTGGCAAAAATGGTTACTTCTGATAAAAAGCCAATTCTCTTGGTATATAAACTTAAAACATTTAAGCCACAAGCAAGGACAAATAACAAGAAAGCTAAAATAAGAGTTCTGGTATATCTTTTTTCGTTTAGATGCTTTAAATCTTTAAAATAATCTATCAATAAATAGATAGTATAGCTACCATAAATAACATAGTATCCTATAATGTAACTAAAATATTTACCTGCCTCAGGAATTATTAAATCTTTTTCTTTAATGAAGCCTTTAATATATACCCCTTTTCTTTCTGCTAAGATTAAAGCCAAAGAGATTAAGTAACCTAAAATAACCAGCCAACCATTTATCTTACTCTTCTTTTTAGTAGTCTTGATCATAAACATCAAGATAGTAGCTGGTAATAATAAAGAACTAACGCGAATAATCTTCTGCCAATACCAAAAATCATCTTCTAATTTAATCTTTAAAAATCCATAGGATCCAAAACAATACACCAATGAAATAAGACATAAAAAGAGAAAAGCCTTATTTTCTTTAAGAAGTCTCGAATTAGAAAGAAAGAGACCAAAGATAATTAAATAAATGATTGATGAGACTAAGAATAGATATCCATCGGTACTATACATATCATCTCCCCCTTATATTTTACCCTAACATATTTCGGTTTCTATGAGATTTCTATGGGAGTAAATCTTTCCGTCTTTTCCTAATATACAGCTATACAGCCGCCCTTGTATTTTTTTACCCTAACATATTTCCATTTCTATGGGGCTAGTAATATAGTAATCTAATTCCTTGGAAAGATCTAGATCGTTTATCTCTTTATAGCTTTCTTTACCAGGAGCGAGCAATAATCTTACCACTGGACGTAAGAGCGATTTCTTGTTAACCCTAATAATTATTCCAATATCGCCGGTATTTAACTTAACTAAGCTCCCTGAAGGATAAATAGAAATACTTTGGACAAAAGCTTTAGTAATTTTTGAACAAAACATTTGAGGACTAGAGCTTAAGATAATCTTCATTGCTTCATAAGGAAGAAATCCTTTTCGATATATTCTATCAGTAGTTAAAGCATCATAAACATCAGCTAAAGCTGTTACTACCGCATAATCATTAATTTGGTTTCCCGATAAGCTTCGAGGATAGCCAGAGCCATTATATCTTTCATGATGCTGATAAGCAATAACTTTAGGAATCTCTCCTATGGTAGTGTCTTCGGAGAGAAAGCAATAGCTATGATAAGGATGCTTTTTCATTTCCTCAAATTCCAAACTATTTAATTCATCACTCTTATTTAAGATAGAGTCCTTGATTAAGATCTTGCCTAAATCATGAAGAATAGCACCTAAGGCTAATTCTTCTAATTCTTGGTGAGAAAAATTTAGTTCAAAACCAGTTAAGACCGAAAGTAAGCACACATTTATAGAATGAATAAGAGTATATTTATCATAATTTCTAATCTTTTCTAAATTCACCATCGCACTTTGATTAGAGATAACTTCTTCCACCAATCTCTTTGCATATAATCTTATTTCATGATTATCCGTTACTTTTCCTGCTTTTGCATTCTCCGTAATCTGCTCTAAAATATTAATGACTGCTCTTTGGGTATCTTTAGAAATAATGGTTGGAATGCAGTCAACCATCTTCCTGACTTTGGTATCATGACAAGCTCTTTCTATGGATTTTTTTCTCTGAAAAGGTTTTAGGTAGATCATTTTGTCCCTATGCTTCCTTCAGCCATCTTTATTGCACAAAATTCCCCACACATACTACAAGTTAAGCTATCTCCTCTTGATAACCTTTCTCTATCTCTATTAGCTTTTATCGGATCTATAGCTAAACTTATTTGAGATTTCCAATCTAAATTTTTGCGAGCCTTACTGATAGCTATATCCCAATCTAAGGCCTTTTTTATTCCTTTAGAAAGATCAGCCGCATGAGCAGCTATTCTTAAAGCAATAATCCCTTCTTTTACCTCTTCTATTCCTGGTAAACCTAAATGCTCAGAAGGAGTCACATAACATAAAAAATCAGCTCCAGAAAAAGCAGCTATCGCCCCACCGATAGCGGCCGTAATATGATCATAACCTGGGGCAATATCTGTAACCAAAGGGCCTAAACAATAAAAAGGAACAGATAGGCATAATTCTTTTTCTAAAATCACATTAGCCTTTATTTGATTCATCGGCATATGCCCCGGTCCTTCAATCATTACCGAAACACCTTGCTCTAATGTCCTTTTGGTAAGCTCTCCTAAGATAATAAGTTCTTGAATTTGAGCTTGATCGGTAGCATCATAAACACATCCAGGTCTCAGTCCGTCCCCTAAACTTAAGACAAGATCATACTCTTTAGCAATGGCTAATATTTCATCAAATCCTTGATAGATAGGATTTTCTCTTTGATTATATTTGATCCAACTTAATAAAAAAGAACCTCCTCTGCTTACTACTCCTAATATTCTTTTTTGAGTCTCCAATCTCTTTAAAGCCTCTTTAGTTACCCCAGCATGAATGGTTATAAAGTCTACCCCGTCTTTAGCTTGTCTTTCAATCACCTTCAATATCTTATTAATCTTTAAGTTTCGAGCATCTCCACTTTCTTTAATCTCTTCAATCATCGCTTGATAAATAGGAACTGTTCCTAAGGGCAGAGAAGAATTATTAATTACTTCTTCCCTCATCTTATCTAAATCTCCCCCTATGCTTAAGTCCATGATGGCATCAGCCCCATACTTAACAGCAACTTTTACCTTTTCAACCTCCTTGTCAATTCTTAGACACTCAGGAGAAGTGCCAATATTGACATTTACTTTAGTCCTTAAACCTTTTCCTATTCCAGATAACCTTTCAATCTTCTTTTTTCTCTTCTTATTACAAGGAATAACTATTTTGCCTTCAGCTACTAATTTACTTATCTCTTCTTCTCTTAGCTCCTCTATTTGGGAAAGCTGCTTTACTTCTTCGGTGATAATTCCTTTTTTAGCGTTCTCTATTTGAGTCATCTTAATCTTTTCTTTTTCTGGTATTGTAAGCTATGTCCCTTAAGCTTAGTAAATTATTTAAAAGTTCAGGCGATTTATAGATCTCTGCAATAAAAGCTATTCCACTTACTTCTGTCCCTAATACTTCTTTCATATTTTCACGATTAATTCCACCAATCGCGACTATGGGAAGATCTACCCTTAAAATAACTCTTCTTAAAAGTTCAACTCCTCTTACTTTAAAAGCATCCTTTTTAGTAGAAGTTTTAAAGATGGGGCCAAAGGAAATATAATCTGCTCCATTGATTTTGGCTTCTTGGGCTTGTTTTAAAGTATGCGTAGAGATACCTATAATCTTATCGAGCCCTAAAATCTCCCTGGCCTTTTTGGGGTCGACATCATCTTGTCCTAAATGAACCCCATCTGCTTTTACCTTTAAAGCTATCTCCAGATAATCATTAACAATAAACCTTACTTTATGCTTTTGGGAAAGTTTTGTCAAATCATAACTTAAAGATAAAATATCTTCTAAGGAAGTATTCTTAGCTCGGTATTGAAAGACCTTGATGCCACTCTTTATAAAGTTAAAAGCTACTTCTAAAACCTGATCTCTTTCTACAAAGTTATCATCAATGATTGGATAAATCAATAAATCATCTTTATTTATTTTTTTATATTCCTGTCTAATCTCTTAATTCTTCCTCATAGGGCATTTTGATATAATTTTAAGATTACTTCTTCATAATCTCTTACTACTTCAAGAGGAGAATGCTTTTCCTCGTACCTCTTTCTCATTTTTTCACCAATACTTAGCCGATACTCTTCATCTCTAATTAGTTTATTAGTCAATTCAAGGTAACCTTGATAATCTTTACTCTTAATGGCCAAATCCTTGCCTATGTAATTAGCCGCAATACATTGAGTATGTTCTTGGCTATAATTCATAGCCGCAATTGGTTTCTTGGCTGCCATAGCTTCTAAAGTCGTAAACCCACCTCCGGCAGGAAATTCATTTAAATAGACATCAGCCATCTTGATTAATAAAGGAGCATCTTGCCGAGGTCCAGTAAATATTACCCTCTCGACCACTCCGGCTCTCTGTAAAAGATCTTTTTGTTTATCAAGATTTCCCCTTCCTACTACTAAGTAATAAGCTTCTTTATTTTCTTTTAAGATCTTCACTACTACTTCTAAGAACTCTTCGCTTAACCTTTTCTCTAAATGATTACTAGCTGTAATTAAGACCTTAGCTTCTTTTGGAATATTAAACTCTTCTTTCTTAGGTAAAGTGCCTTTTAATTCTTCATCTACATCAAAAAAACCCTCTAAGGAAAATGCTTTTACTCCTCTCTTTTTCCAATAATCCTTATTTACCTCGTAAGGGGTCTCATTAAGATATAAAACAGCATCTATTCCTCCACTCCGAACATCACCTCCATGGCTTAAAACTATCTGTAAGGGAACTGTCTTTAGGCCAGCCACAATACAATCAATAGAAGAAGCCATACTGGAGTGAAATATAGCAATATCAATATCATTGGAGATTAACTCTTGAGCTAAAATTAAAGCACTTTCAGTCTGAGAACCATCTACCGGGGTAGCAAAGAATTTCACCTTCTTTTCCTTCATTAAACTAACTAATTTCGGTGCCCGCCTATAACTAGAAGGTAGTGTGTTATAAACAGGAAAGCAGGGGTTGTCTCTTTTTACATAGACTTCAGAAGAAAAGACAGATAAATTAAATCTTTCATAATCATGGAAATTAATAAAGCCCTTGACTAACTTAGAAGGAGAATGAGTGTCATCAATTAAATTTCCTACCACATGAGCTAAATTTATCTTATCTTTCTTTTTGGTTGGTTTTTTAAGTAAATAAGCTATCTTTTTTTTACAAACCCCGGTTATTTCTCGATAAGCTTCTTCTGCTTCCTTGGATAGGTCCTCATCCAAACCTTGAGGATCATACTTTCTGCTAAATAATTCAGCATAGATTACACTGTAAGCTTCTAAAGCCAGATCAAACCGCTGGCTCTTAAAAGCCTGGCGAGCAAATTTAACGATTGCATTTAAGACCTCGGTAAAGTCACCGGTAGTCTCTCCGACCACATATATTGTCTCTAATAACCGACAACTTTCATAACCTGATAATTTATTAGCTAAAGCCAGATAAGCTAAAGATTCTTGATAATCTTTCCCTTGATAAGCATTTAATCCTAAGCTAAGTATCTCCATGAGATACTTAGCTCTTGGTTCTTTAAGTAAAGAGTCAATCTTTTTTTCTTTATCTTGGTCTTTACTCTCTGAAAGAGTTAGGTATTTATCTATAATGTTCATTTATGATTAAATTCAGTTCCTTTTCTACTTGGTAAACTTCAAATCTTAAATCTTTAAATTTATTACTCTCTTCTTCCTGATAAACCTTTAAAAACTCTTCTAAAACCCTGATTGCTTCTTCCACTCTCTTAAAATTGGCCTCTATTAAGCAAGATAAACCAAATCGCTTCTTTTCGCTATCTAAATTAATCTTAGCTCCTAAATCAGAACTACTTTCTCGGCTAAAGATAAAGGGCTTATCAGGATTTAATTCCTTAATATATTTAGTAATCTGGTGTCTAATTTCTTTTAATCTAATCGTTAAATCTTTATCTTCTAAAATAAAACGAGCTACTTCTTCTATAACTCTGATTCCTTCTCTAGCTCGATTGGCATTAGCATCAATAATTTGCTTGAACTTCTCTTTAAGATCTTCTTTTTCTCTCTGCATTTAGGTACTTACATTTCTCGTAATTTACCAATAAAAAAACCAACTAAGATACAGAAGAGGATAATAAAAGTCTTTAGCGCTCCAAAGATAATAATTGTCAACCCTGCTATTAATCCTAACGCTGCTCCCATAAACCTTTCAGGATATTTATTAATTAAGGTCTTAATTCTTTCTAATAACTTATTGTTCATAATAATTACTTTCTTTTTCTTCCTTTTCTTTAAGAGCTATATTTTTTTTATCCTCCGAGGGAAGAATTTTAGAAATAAATATTTTAATTTCGCTTTCTTCACTAAAATTAAGATCATTCTCTAAAAATCCTTTAACATTAATTTGAATCTTAGAAATTATCTCTGGGATATTATAACCAGAACAAATAACTGCTTTAATTTTAGCCACAATGTTCTTCTTCTTTAAGAAAACATTAACCGAGACTGTCTTGATAAAAGGTTCTTTAAGGCAAATTCTTTTAATATAATCTTCTAAGGCATATAAAGCAATCTTTATCTCTCCAAACTTTCCGTAAAGAGTGATAGCCTTGTCTTTCTTGTGGCCGCTAAAAGTAACATAAGTAGCTAAGAAACTTACTACAAAGAAGACAATACCTATCGTTAAGTAAAATAGCTCCATATTTTCTTTAAAGTAATCTTCGACAAAAAATTGGAAAGAAAATAAGCTGCTATTATTAAGGATAAGGACTACTCCTATCGCCATAAGGATTAATATAGATAAACTTATAAAAACTCTACTTAAAATCTTCACTGCTTTCCTCCTTGTCTTTTATTTTGTAAGTATTTAACCATCAGTTTTTAGCTATCTATATTTAGCTATTTATATTTAGCTATTTATATTTAGCTATTTATAATAGATAATCTATGCTATTAGCTATCTATAATAGATATAAGAGTTACTGCAAAATACCCCTTAATTTTAGGCGGGTTACAAAAGCCATTTTTTTATTTTACAGCAAATCTGTCATAGCTATTTCCTGACGGCTAACCGTTTATTTTGTTTTTAACTAACTTCTTTATTTACCCCTTCATCCTCTTGGTTTTTAACACACACTCCTTGAATAAATACATTTACTTCCGCCACCATTAAACCAGTCATCTTTTCTACTGCTTGCTTGACATTTTCTTGCACTTTCCAAGCTACTTCAGGTATATTTACTCCATAAGTAACTATGACATAAGCATCAATCGCGACTTCTTTTTCTCCAACTTCAATCTTTACTCCTTTGGTTAACTGAGAACCAGTCAAAAGTTTAGCAAAGCCATCAGCAATTCCTCCACTCATTCCAGAAATTCCTTCTACTTCCATAGTAGCAAGTCCGGCAATAATTCCAACTACCTCATCAGAAACTTTTACCATCCCTATGCCCGGCTCTATTCTTTCCTCCATCTTAGTTCCTTCCTTTTATTCTTGATTTTCCTTAAAGTCTTACTTTTTGCTTTCTATTCTCCTCTGTTTAGAAGCTTAAATAATGGGTATGAATATTTCCCTTTCTAAAGTTCTCTTCACTTAAGATTTTCTTATGCAAAGAAATGGTAGTCTTTACTCCTTCTATAATAAATTCATCTAAGGCTCTTAACAAATGTAAAATAGCTTCTTCCCTGGTCTGGCCATATCCAATTAACTTGGCCATTAAAGCATCGTAGTAAGAAGGAATCTTATACCCCGTATAAATATGGGTATCAACTCTAATTCCAGGACCTCCAGGAATATTTAAACTAGTAATTACTCCAGAATTAGGAGAAAGATTATTATCCATATCTTGAGCTGTAATCCGACATTCCACCGCATGGCCCTTAATACATATATCGTTTTGAGATATGCCAAGCTTCTCTCCATAAGCTAATCGTATTTGTTCTTTCACCAAATCAATACCAGTAACCATTTCCGTAACTGGATGTTCCACTTGAATCCGAGTATTCATCTCCATAAAATAACATCTCTTTTTTTCATCTAAAATAAACTCTACCGTCCCAGCGTTTGTATACTTGATAGCCTTAGCTATTTTAATAGCATTTTTTCCTAATTTACTTCTAAGTTTTTCATCTACATTAGGAGAAGGAGATTCCTCTATCAGTTTTTGATGTCGATACTGGATAGAGCAATCTCTTTCTCCTAAGTGGATTACATTACCATAGTTATCACCTAACACTTGAACTTCTACATGAACGGGTTTCTCAATATACTTTTCAAGATATAAGCTATCATTTCCAAAAGCTGATTCTGCTTCTCGACGAGCAATATCTATGTTTTCTTCTAAAATAGCTTTATCGTAAACAATACGCATTCCTTTTCCTCCACCACCTGCCACCGCTTTAATAATGATTGGATAACCAATCTCTTTAGCCTTTTCCGCGGCTTCTTCCGGAGAGGTGATTACATCGGTGCCAGGAACTACTATCACTCCTGCCTGGACAGCTTTCTTTCGAGCAATAGCTTTATCACCCATCATTCTCATAGATTCAGAGTTAGGGCCAATAAATTTAAAGAGATGTTCTTCGCAAATATCAGCGAAAGTAGCATTTTCTGCCAAGAACCCATATCCAGGATGAATAGCTTCTACTCCCGTAATCTCGGCAGCGCTGATAATCGCTGGAATATTTAAGTAACTTTGCTTGCTGGAAGGAGGTCCTATGCAGACCGCTTCATCCGCAAATCTTACGTGCAAAGAGTCTTCATCAGCCTGGGAATAAATAGCTACAGTAGCTATGCCCAGTTCTTTAGCTGCTCGAATAACGCTTAACGCAATTTCACCTCTATTAGCTACTAAGATCTTCTTAAACAAATTTTCTACCTTACTTAATTTTCTTAATTAAAAAAATCTTCTGTCCATATTCTACAGGAGTATTATCATCAACATAAAGATCTAAGATTATTCCCTCGTAATCAGATCTAATCTCATTCTTGTGCTTCATGGCTTCTACCGTATACAAAACATCACCTTTGTTAATTCTGGATTCTTTCTTTAAATTAGACAGTTTGATAACACCCACCATCGGAGAAGTAAGCTCTATCAGATCTTCCTCTAATCTTAATTCTTTTTCTTCGGTGTCTTCGGTGATTGATCTTTCCTTTTTATTTTCTTGGTCTTCTTCTCTCGAATATTTTTTTAAAAAGACCTTTGTCTTTCCTTCTTCAACTTCTAGTTCGATTAGATTTCCTTTCTCCATCAACTCTACAAGGTTCTTTATTTTCTCTAAATCCATACTAAATCCCTAAAGAATACTTTCTTAAACTCTTTCTATGTATGAGTTATTACGAGTATCTATCCTTATTTGATCATCAATATTTATAAACAAAGGAACATTGATCATTAATCCTGTTTCTAAAGTAGCTGGCTTTAAAACTTGGGTAACCGTATTGCCTTTTACCCCACCTTCTGTATTTACTACTTTTAAATTAATAAAAGTAGGTAATTCTACATCAATAACCTTGTTTTGATGTTCTAAAAAAGTAACTTGCATATTTTCTTTTAAATACAAGACTTTTTTACCTAACATCTCCTCAGGAAGACTAATTTCTTCATAAGAATCAAGATCCATAAAATAAAAAAGTTTTTCTACTTTATATAAATACTCTACTTTTCTTTGGGAAAGTTCTGCTTTTTCAAGCTTTTCTCCAGAACGAAAAGTTCTATCAACACAAAGTCCGCTTTTCAAATTTTTAAGTTTTGTCCGAACAAAAGCACCACCTTTTCCTGGTTTTACATGCTGAAATTCTATAATATAGTATAGCTCATTGTTAACTACTACCGCCATTCCATTTCTAAAATCAGTTGTAGAGATTATCATAATATACTCTGCTCCAAAGTTGGTTTGTTGAAAAATTGGTTAATTCATATAAACTTGGTGGGCCGTATAGGATTTGAACCTATGACCTTGTGATTAAGAGTCACCTGCTCTACCAACTGAGCTAACGGCCCGCATTTTCGGCTCATTACGAATGTTGTGGGTGAAATTTATCTACCCACTATGTTTTGGGAAGAGCCTAAATCTACGATCCTTGGATATAATATATGGCACGCCCGGTAGGATTCGAACCTACGACCTTATGATTAAGTCCACTGCTCTATCCAACTGAGCTAACAGCTTATAATATATGGCACGCCCGGTAAGACTTAAACCTACGACCTTATGATTAAGTCCACTGCTCTATCCAACTGAGCTAACAGCTTATAATATATGGCACGCCCGGTAAAATTTAAATCTACGATCCTTGGATATAATATATGGCACGCCCGGTAGGATTCGAACCTACGACCCTTGGATTCGAAGTCCACTGCTCTATCCAACTGAGCTACGGGCGCACTATCCACCAAATTTTAATCTACTATAAATGCCTTCAAATGTCAAATAAAAAACAGCAATTGTAACAGCAAAATGAAAATGTCCTGTTTTCCGTTAAATAGAAATGTCCTATTTTGTATTAGATAAAAATGATCTTTTATATGGGTTTATTTTAAACTTCCTCCAAGGGTGATCCAATGGA
>Ga0180009_10002285_pt1 | contig 22629 bp, 20 predicted proteins | sample OS_PC_MetaG_FD_123537 | JGI IMG/M metagenome (GOLD analysis project Ga0180009, IMG submission 123537) | Groundwater microbial communities from the Aspo Hard Rock Laboratory (HRL) deep subsurface site, Sweden - OS_PC_MetaG | ecosystem: Environmental > Aquatic > Deep subsurface > Groundwater...
GCGAGGATGGTGCCGCTGATCGGCCGCTGCACGAAGATCCAGAAGTTGTCGTCGTAATTGGCAAGCGACGTGAGGAAGTAGCGCTCGGCCAGCGGGCCGAGAATGACGCCCAGCACGAGTGGCGCCGATGGGAAATTCGCGCGGTTCATGATGAAGCCGAGCACCCCGAAAACCAGGCAGACATAGACGTCGAAGATGTTGTTGCGAACCCCATAGGCGCCGATCACCGACAGCACGATGATGAACGCTCCGAGGATGGCCGGCGGCACGCGCATCAGCGTCGAGAAGCCGCGCGCCACGACGACGGCGGCAACGATCATCAGAAGGTTGGCGATCATCATGCTGACGAAGATCGTGTAGACGAGGGTGGGGTCCATGCGGAACAGCAGTGGACCGGGCGAAATGCCGTGGATCAACATTGCCGCAAGCATGATCGCCGTTGCCGCGCTGCCTGGAATCCCCAGTGTCAGCAGCGGGATCATGGCCGCCCCGGTGGTGGCGTTCTTGGCCGCTTCGGGAGCCGCCAGTGCCTGCTCGACGCCGGTGCCGAACTCAGCTCCGCGCCCCGAAGCCTGCCGCTCGACGCCGTAGGCGAGAACAGCGCCAACGGTGGCGCCCGCGCCTGGGATTATGCCGATCATGCAGCCAAGACCGGTGCCGCGGATCATCGAACCGCGAAGTCCCCAAAGCTCGCCCCAGGTGATCTGCTTGCCTGGCAGCGGTGCGAAGGTCCGTCTCAGGTCGACGTTGCGCACCAGCAGGTCGACGACTTCGCCGATGGCGAACAAGCCGATCATCACGACCGTGAAGTTGATCCCGCTCTCGATCTCGGAAATTCCGAAGGTGAACCGCGGGATGCCGTACAAGGGATCGATGCCCACCGTTCCGATCAGCAATCCCATGAACATCGACAGCGCGCTCAAGACCGGCATGTCCTTGGCGATCGCAACGACACTGGCCAATCCCAGGATCGTGGCGGCGAAGAATTCCGGCTGGTCGAAGCGCAACGCGAACGCTGCAAAAGGCGGCGAGGCCACGGCCAGCATCACGGCGGAGAAAAAGCCGCCGGTTGCCGATGCCGTGATCGCAATCCGCATAGCCCGTGTCGACAACCCCTTGACCGTCATCGGGTAGCCGTCCCAGCACGCCGGCAGCGATGCCGGAGTCCCGGGAATGTTGATCAGGATCGATGAGATCGAGCCGCCGAAGACGCCGCCGACGTAGATGCCCCCGAGGAAGCACATCGCGGTGACGGGCTCCATCACGTAGGTGAACGGCAGCGCCATCGCCATCGCATTGACAAACGAGATCCCGGGCAGCGCCCCGGCGATCGTGCCGACCATCAGGCCGGTGATCAGGATCAGAAAATTCTGCGGCTGGAAGGCGCCGATGGCGCCGTTGAGAAAAAGTGTTGCCAGATCCATTGTCGTGAAGTCCTTCTTCAGTAGATCCGCAACAGGCGGTACAGCGAAATCGTCGCCGAATTGAACGGCTCCACGCCCCGGTTCAAAGGCATCTTCGCCAGCGCCACGAACATGTAGAGCAGCACGATCGTGCCGAGGATCGAGACAAGCGCCACGGTGAGAAGCGAACGAACCTGGCCGAGCAGGCACCAGACCGCGAGAAAAAGTGCCGTGGCCACCGCGAAGCCGAGGTAGGGAATCGAGAATCCGTAGGCGAGAATGACGCCCACCCCGACAACTGCCATCGCCTGTGAGCCCCCATCCTGCTTGGCCGCAGCCGGCGTGATGCTGCCGCTTCTGATACTTGCGCGCCACTGCAGAAGCTCGCCCGCCAGCGTAATCGCACTGAATATGGCAAGGCCGATCAGCATCGCCCGCGGCCAGCCGCCGGGCCCGACGGCATTTGGAACGGCATCGAGAGCTGCGCTGTTGCGTGCAATGTGGAACCACAGGAACAGGCACGACAGCAGCGAGCCGATCGGCAACCCGATGCGCATGAGGCGGTTCGACAGGGTCATGGGCCAGTACCTTGTTTGGGCCCATGGTTTACCCGGCCCGCCATTTCGAGATCGAAAGTCCGGCCGGCGTCGCGCGCTGGGCGCCGCCGCCGGCCGTCGTCGCAAGTGGTCTCAGGGTTTACTTCTTCACGCTGGCCTTTTCTTCGGCCGTCGTCGTGAACTTCTCCAGATACCCCTTCACCGTCTCATAGAACTGCTTCACGGCCACCTTCGACTCTTCCGGTGACAGCGGCTTGGTGCAGGTGTACGTGCTCTCGCAGAATTCCTTCCACTCAGGCGTGGCAAGACCCTTCTCGGTGGCGGCTGCAAGTGTGGCGATCTTGTCGGCAGGCGTACCGGCGGCAACGGCGATGGTTCGGAAATTCGGCAGGTCGTTGATTTCGAGGCCGAGTTCCTTGGAGCTTTCCACATCCGCGAACGCATCGTGGCGCTTTTCATCGAACACGATGATCGCTCGCAGGTCGCCGGATTTGACGAACTGTGCGACGTCGCCGGGTTCTTCATAAATCATGTCGGTGTGCCCGCCGACCGCGGAAGCGTAACGCTCTGCGGGCTTGCCGAACGGGACGTTCTTGATCGAGACGCCCTTCGTGCCGAGATATTTAAGCGTGATATCGTCCATTGTGCCGTAACCCGACGTCGCACACCTGAGTCTACCCGGGTTGGCCTTGGCGAATTCCGCGATATCCTTGTAGGTCTTGAACGGACTGTCCTTGTTGACGAACAGCATCGACGGTGAGCTCTGCATCATGCCGACATAGGCGAATTCATCAGGGTTGTGGTTGCCGATGCCTGCCGCCCACGCCGATACCGACAGCGCGATCAGCGTCGCGACGCTGTGGCCGTCGGCGGCATCTGTCAGCAGCCGGGTGAGGCCGGCGTTGCCCGAGGCGCCCGAAATATTTGCGACCGGCATCGCCACGCCGAGCAGCGGTTCGGCGAACTGGGCGAACTTGCGCCCCATGAGGTCGGCGCCGCCGCCCGGTCCGAAGGTCACGATCACATCGATGGGGCGGGAAGGGTAGGTTTCTTGTGCGACCACGGGTCCGCACAACAATGCCCCGCCCACAACAGCCGCCAGCATGGCCCCGCAGGACCTTTGCACCGAACATACTGCCATTCTATTTTCTCCATGGAGAGAGGAAGCCGCACGCGGTCGCGCCGCGCCGGTAGCCCCGTTGCTGGTTGACGTCTTCGTCGGTAGGTCAGTCAGTCGCGCTGAAATGTGGAACGCCGTCGCACCAGCATTCCCGTCTTGTAAATTGCTTCAAAAAATGGGACAATATGTCCAACTTTTAGCAGGCTATTATGGGCTGTCAATTCAATTCGCAGACGCTTCGTTTGGCGGATGTAAGAGGTGAGCCGGGAGTGTCAGGCCCGCATCGCAAGGGCGCTGAATGGAGGACTTGATGAAGAACGGCGCGCCCGGAACCAGGCCCGATGAACAAGACCGCCTGTCGGCGCTGGAGAAGTCGATCCTCATCCTGGAGGCGATCGTCGACCACCCCCAGCCGATTAGTCTGCCGGAATTGACGCTGCGCCTGGGGTTGCCGCGCCAGACGATTCATCGCGTCCTTCAGCAGTTGACGGCAAACGATATGATTGCCCGTGTGGTCGACGGAGACCGCTATGCGGTTGGTCCACGTCTGTCGCATCTGGCATTCGCCACGCTGCAATCGCGCAATCAGACCGCACCTCTCAGGGCCATCCTGTCCGACCTCGTCGCTGCAACCGGTGAGACCTGCAACATCGGCGTCCTCGACGATTTCGATTTCGTCTACATCGAGCGCATGGAGTGCGAGTGGTCCTTGCGCGTTCACCTCTCCGCCGGGTCACGCGTTCGCGCCCATTCGACCTCCGGCGGCAAGGTCATGCTCGCCTACATGGACGCCGGGCAGCGAGAAAAACTATTCGCGGCCAGAAAGCTGGAGCGTTTCACCGAAACCACGATTACCTCCGTCGCCAAGCTTGAAAGCCAGCTGAAGAAAATCCGTGCGCAAGGATACGCTCTCAACGACCGGGAACAGAACGTCGGAATTGTCGGCATTGCCGTCCCGATCCTCGATTGCGATGGCAAAATTCTCGCCGCCCTCGCCTTGCACGGCCCCGATCAGCGGTTATCCCTGAAGTCGGCTGTTGCATTCGTTCCCCAGTTGCAGGCCGCATCGGCAAAGCTGGCGAGGAACTGGTCCTACTGATCGGGCATGCTGCCAGGCGTGTCCGTGATCCCGGTCCGAAGCCGGCCTGCCGGAAGTAGTGGCCATCTGGCGGTGAACGCGGCATAAGGTATTCGATTGACACGACGAACCGCCACGATCGGCCGGTTGCCCAATGGTCCGGTCGGACAAGTGGACGGTTGCGCGCAGCCAAGGAACCAGGGAACTCCAAAATGGATGAAGAACGTTTCAACATGTCGCTTCGCAAATTCCTCAAGCAGGTCGGCGTTACGTCCCAGCGCGAGATCGAGCAGATCGCCCGCAGCGGCGACGTCAAATCGAACACGCTCAAGGTAAAGGTGGTGCTCACCGCCGATGGAACCGACCTCGATCACGTCGTCGAAGGCGATATCGATCTTGGCTGAGCAGTCCCTCCACCGCCCGCCGGTTTCACGCGGACCGATGGAACCGCTGACGTGATCCAATTGCCAGATCCCCGTTTTCCCCCGTTGATCACCGGTCATTCGGTTGCGCCGGCCGAGCCGGCCTTTGCCGTCGCCTGTAAGCGCGCTGCGTCGGGGGAACTCGGCGCCGCCGACCTGGTCTGGAACCAATCCGAAGATTGCGTCGAACTCGCCCTGATACTCGAACCCGAAGTCGCTCTGGTAGGTACGCGTGAAATCTTCTTGTTGGCGGCGACTGCGCTCGCCGACAGCCTTGGTGCACTGATGCCGCCGATGACGGCAGTGCTGCTGCGCTGGCCCTCGACGATACTCATCAACGCTGCGCGGGCCGGCTCCTTGCAGTTTGCAGCGAGCACCGTCGATGACGCTGAGATCCCCGATTGGATTGTCATCGGTGTCACCCTCAACCTTCAGCGCCCTCCCGCTAACGCCGAAGCCGATGTCGAGCCAGGCACTACAAGCCTGTTCGACGAAGGCGGCGGCGACCTTGACCGCAACAAGGTGCTTGAATCGTTTGCGGCCCACATGCTGACCTGGATCCATGCGTGGCAGGAGGAAGGCTTCGCGGCCGCCCACGATCAGTTGCTCGGCCGCATCGAAGGACATGAGAAACCAGCCGCGATAAGTGCCCGCGCCGGTGCCACGATAACCGGACGAGTTCTGGCGGTCACCGACGATATGTACCTGCTCGTCAGGGGTGAGTCCGATGGGGTCGTGAGTGCGCTGTCGCTCGCCGCCGCGCTGCAAGATCACAACAACGCATCCTAAGGAACAGACATGACCGGCATCGTCTTCGATCTCGACGGAACACTCGCCGAAAGCGCACCAGCGATCTGCGCCATCGCCAATGAATTGATGGCGGGGTTGGGTCTGCCGCCCCTCGACGTGGACGAAGCGCGCAGCTATGTCGGCAATGGTGCCGCCCGCTTCCTGGAGCGGGCACTCGAAGTGCGTGGCGGATGTAGTCCCGAGGATTTCAAGGTCCATTTCGCGCGCTTCACGGCGCTCTACGAGGCAGCCCCGCCCGAAGCCAACGAGCCGATGCCGGGGGCCGGCGAGGCCCTGCGGGCGCTCGCCGCCGCCGGCCACCGCCTGGCTTTATGCACCAACAAGCCGATGGTGCCGACCCGGTCCCTTTTGAAAGCATTCGGCTGGGAAGACCTGTTCGCCGTGGTCATTGCAGGCGACTCGCTGCCCGAGCGCAAACCGCACCCCGCCCCGCTCCTGAAAGCCGCCGCCGACCTGGATGAACCCGCCCCGCTTTACGTCGGCGACAGCGAGGTCGACGCAGCCACCGCCGAGGCGGCAAACGTACCGTTTGTGATTTATGCGCGCGGATACCGGCAAACGCCGTTGGAAGAGATCACGCATGCGGCGTCCTTCGATACGTTCGGCGAATTACCTGGCCTCATCGACACACTGGCTGCCGAACGCCGCTCCGGATAGTTTTCTACCTCGATACGCGTAGCGCTGACGGCGCTGTCACTTTTCCTGCGCGCGCCGAAGCGCGGCAGCCAGCGCCGACTCGCCGCCTTGCTCCGGCGTCTTTGGGGGGCTTGCCGAGCTTTGCCCTTGCTGGCCCTTTCCCCTCGATCGTCCGTCGGATCGTGTCGTTACCTCTCCGCTGGCGGTAGTCTCGATTGCTCCCGATTTCATTGTAAGTGCGATCCGCTTGCGCTCCACATCGACGTCGATGACGCGCACCCGCACGATTGTGCCGGCCTTCACGACATCCCGGGGATCCTTGACGAACCGGTCGGCGAGCTGTGAGACGTGAACAAGTCCGTCCTGATGCACGCCGATATCGACGAATGCGCCGAACGCCGTTACGTTCGTCACCACCCCTTCGAGCTGCATGCCCGCGCGCAAATCCGAAATCTTCTCGACGCCATCCTGAAAACTCGCCGTCTTGAATTCGGGGCGGGGATCGCGGCCGGGCTTTTCGAGTTCCGCCAATATGTCCTTGATCGTCGGAACCCCGAATTGCGCGTCGGCGAACCGTTGCGGATCGAGCGAGCGCAGAAACGCGGTATCGCCAATCATCGACTTGAGCGGCTTCTTTGTCGCCTCGGCGATTCCTTCCACGAGCTTGTAGGCTTCCGGATGTACGGCCGACGCATCGAGCGGGTTGGGACCGTTCATGATGCGCAGGAACCCAGCGGCCTGCTCGAACGCCTTCGGGCCGAGTCGCGCCACCTTCTTGATCTCGGTCCGCTTCTTGAATGCCCCTTTTTCGTCCCTATGCAGCACGATGTTCTGCGCGATTGTCGAGTTCAAGCCGGCCACGCGCGCCAGCAACGGCGGTGACGCCGTGTTGACATCGACGCCGACCGAGTTGACGCAGTCTTCCACCGCCGCATCGAGCGAACGGGCAAGTTCGGATTGATCGACGTCGTGCTGGTACTGGCCGACACCGATGGCTTTCGGGTCGATCTTGACCAGTTCGGCAAGTGGATCCTGCGGCCGCCGTGCAATGGAGACCGCTCCGCGCAGGCTGACGTCGAGCCCGGGAAATTCCTTGGCTGCAAGTTCGCTTGCCGAATAGACCGATGCGCCGGCTTCCGAAACCGTGACCCGCATCGGCTTTGGTTCCTTGAGCAGTTTGATCAGATCGCCGGCAAGCTTGTCGGTTTCGCGGCTTGCCGTACCGTTGCCGATCGCGATCACCGCAACCTTGTGTTTCGCACACAACCCGCCGAGCATCGCGAGCGCTCCCTGCCAGTCGTTGCGCGGGGGATGCGGATAGACGGTCGCCGTGTCCAGAAGCTTGCCCGTCTGATCGACGATTCCCACCTTGACGCCGGTGCGGATGCCGGGGTCGAGACCCATCGTGACGCGCGGGCCGGCGGGTGCGGCCAGCAGCAGGTCCTTGAGGTTGGCTTTGAACACATCGATAGCCGCTTTGTCCGCCAGTTCTTTCATCCGCGCGAACAGATCGGTGGTCAGCGACTTGTGCAGTTTCGACTTCCACGCCTGGTGGACTGTTTCAATCAGCCAGGCGTCTGCCGGACGCTTTCTGTCGCTGATGTTGAAAGCCGCCATGATCTTCAATTCGGCTGGAAGGTATTTGCTATCCCCCTGGGGAGCGGCGTCCAGGCCAAGAGTGAGAAATCCCTCGTTGCGTCCGCGCAGCAGCGCCAGGGCCCGGTGCGAGGGTAAATCCTTGATGGCCTGATCGAATTCGAAATAATCGGAGAACTTCTCGCCTTCCGCAGCCTTTCCTTTCGCGACTTTCGATGAGATCCGGCCGCCGCTCCAAAGCCATTCGCGCAAGCTTCCGACCAATTGCGCGCTTTCCCCGATCCGTTCGATCAGGATCGAACGTGCGCCTTCAAGGCAGGCCGCGATATCCCCGAAGCCGAGGTCCTCGTTGATGAACGCCTTCGCTTCCGACTCCGGGCTGACGGCCGGATTCGACAGGAGAACATCCGCCAGCGCTTCGAGGCCGGCCTCCCGGGCAATCTGTGCCTTGGTCCGGCGCTTCTGCTTGTAGGGGGCGTAGAGATCTTCGAGTTCGACCTTGCTTTCGGCCCGCTCGATGGCCGTCTTCAAATCATCCGTCAGCTTGCCCTGTTCGCTGATCGAGCGCAGCACGCTGGCGCGGCGGTCTTCCAGCTGGCGCAGATAGGCCAGCCGCTCCTCGATCGTGCGCAGTTGCGTGTCGTCCAGGCCGCCCGTCTTTTCCTTCCGGTATCGCGCCACGAACGGAACGGTGGCGCCTTCGCCGAACAGTTCGACGGCAGCGGCAACCTGGGCGATGCCGACATTGAGTTCTTTCGCGATGCGTGCGTCGATGGGTGTCATCCCATGGTGTCCTGTATTCCCTAGGTTCGCCGACGTTATAGCGCTGCGCCGCGCGGCCCACTATCGGAATCGCATCCGCAAGCAACAACACAGTGGAACGAATTCCTCCCCGGCGCATCGCCGCTTGAACCGGACATGGTCCGGGCACCGGCCGCTTGACAATACGCATGGCCCCCGTCAATTTCGCTGCCAATTCGGTTCAGCGGATGACCGCTTCGCTAACACCCGGTTTTCCTATCGATCCGCTCCCGCGTTAATGTGCCTTCCCGCCATCTCGCCTGCACCTCAACGCATCAACGCAAGTCAAGCGCAGTCTGACCCATGTCCCTCAGCGACATTACCCTCCTTGATTACGTCGCCTTCTGCTGGTTCGCGCTGTGCTATTTCGGCTATGGCTGGGCGGTGCGCCACGGTCCGCTCAAGAACAGGGCCGGACTGGTTGCAGCCGTCGAGGCCCGTCGCCTCGAATGGATGCGCAACGCCTGGCGCCGCGATGTGCGCATCATGGATACCCAGCTCCTGACGACGCTTTCGAGCGGCAACGCATTCTTCGGATCGACCACCGTCATCGTTCTTGGCGGTCTTGCGGCCATGCTCGGCGCGGCCGACAACGTCAAGATACGCCTCGAGCAGCTTCCCTTCGTGGCCGAGAGCGCAGTCGTCATGTGGGAGATGAAGATCATCTTCATGATGGCCCTTGTCATCCGCGCTTTCTTCAAGTTCGCCTGGGCCTTCCGGCTGACCCACTATCTTGGCATCATGCTGGGGGCCATGCCGCTGTGGAGCGAGACGGAGACCGCGGCCGGAGAACGCCATATCGTCAAGACCGCGCGCCTTGCGACCGTGGCGGCGACCCACACCAACGATGGCCTGCGCACCATCTATTTTGCCATCGCCGGACTCGGCTGGTTCCTGCATCCATTGATTTTCATGGCCGCCTGCACGTGGGTGCTGTGGGTGGTCTACCGGCGCGAGTATCGATCCAAAGCGTTGGCCGCCATTGCCGATGAGGACGCATGATTTAGCGTATCATTTTTATTCGTTCGCCAGCAACGGTTCGAAAGCATCCATCAGCGTTTTGGAAAAGCTGTCGGAAAGGTGATGCCTGTCCGACATAAGGGCCCTGCCGTTCGTGATCGCGCGACACTGCCCATTGGGGCAGATCCTGTCGTTGAGATCGAGTATCGAGGCGCCCTTGGGGAGTTGCCAAGCACTGGTTCTGGGATAGGGCGTCGGCGCCAACACCTTGCTCAGGTCCCACACGCATCCCTCAGGCGTACCGGTTCGCTTGAGGCAATCTCCCGGTGTCTCAGGCAGCATCGGCGTGTCGCGCATCAAAACGGTCGGGGCAATCCTGACCAGTTTGGCGAAGACGGTCTGCTCGCGGTGGGTTGGCAGCCAGAATTGTTTCTCCCGGACGCTGAGCCTTGCAACTTGCAGACACCGGCCCCATCGCCTGCGGCCGTTCATTTATATGACCTTCAGTCGGCGGCAATAGCCGCGCCGCTCGCAATCATGGCTTCGATCTGCTCGCCGCTATAGCCGGCCTCCCGCAAAACTTCGCGGGTGTGTTGGCCCAGAAGCGGCGCCGGCTTCTGCACGCCGCCCGGTGTCTTCGAGTATTTGACCGGGTGCCCGATGGTCTTTACCTCACCGGCCACAGGATGCTTCGTCGACACGATCATTTCCCGGTCGATAGCCTGCCGATCGGCATGCATTTCCGTGATCGTCAGCACCGGCCCGGCCGGCACGCCGCCATCCTCGAATATCTTGAGCCACTCAGCGGTGGTCTTGTGCCGGACGATGTCGTTGAGGATCTCGGCGAGTGCTTCTCGGTTCTGGATGCGCACCGCGTTGGAAGAAAAGCGGGGCTCGTAGTTCAGATCGGGCGCTCCGATCAGCGCCAGCGTTCTTTCCCAGTTGGCCTGGTTGGCCGCGCCGATGTTGATCCATCCATCGGCTGTTTCGAAGGCCTGGTAGGGCGCATTGAGCGGATGCGCCGACCCCATCGCGTGGGGTGAGCTTCCCGTCGCTAACGCAATTGCCGACTGCCAGTAGGTATGAGTGATCGCCGCTTCGAAAAGCGAGGTATCGACCCTCTGGCCCTCGCCTGTTTTGAGTTTGTGTGCGTAGGCCGCCGCGATGCCCATGGCCGCGACGATGCCGGCGGTGATGTCGGAAACCGGCGCACCCACCTTGACCGGTTCCCGTCCCGGTCCCTCGCCCGTGATCGACATCAGCCCCGACATGCCCTGCGCGATCAGATCGAAGCCGCCGCGATGGGCGTAGGGACCCGTCCGCCCGAAGCCGGAGACCTCGCAGTAGACGAGGCCGGGATTGATCTTGCTCAGCCGTTCGTAGCCAAGCCCGAGCTTTTCCATCGTACCGAGCCGGTAGTTCTCGATCAGCACATCGGCGTCTTTGATGAGCCGCAGCAGTGCTTCCCGCCCCGCCTCCGATTTGAGGTCGAGCACGATGCCGCGCTTGTTGCGGTTCATCATCATGAAGGCGGCGCTCTCGCCGTTGATCGTCGGCGGAACGAACCGGCGGGTGTCGTCGCCGTTGAGCTTTTCCACCTTGACCACGTCTGCGCCCATGTCGGCAAGCATCAGTCCGGCCACTGGCCCCGCCATGATGTGCGCCAATTCGATGACCTTGCAGCCTTGCAGCGGACCGGACATATCAAAACTCATCGCGACCGTTTGTGCAGCGGGAAAACTTGCGCATCTGCAACTCCAGCCCGCCCGTCATCGGTAGAAGTACTCGACCAGGAACATCGGGATCGCGGGAACATACGTGCACAACATCAGCACGACGAACAGCACCGCCACGAAGTAGATGTTGACCTTCGATACTTCCCAGATATTCGCCCTCGCCACCGCACAGGCGGTGATCAGCACGCTGGCCACCGGCGGTGTCTGCTGGCCGATGGCGAGGTTGAGCGTCACCACCAGCCCGAAGTGCACCGGATCGATCCCCGCGGCGTTGATGAGCGGAATGACGATCGGGATGACCAGGATGATCGCCGCCGCCGAGTGCAGGAAGAAGCCGATGATCAGAAAGAAGACATTGAGAATGGCCAGAATGACGTACTGGTTGTTGGTGAAATCCAGAATGCTCTGGGCCAGTTGCTGGGGCACCTGCGCGCGCGTCAGGAACCCGCCCATAAGGACGCTGGCGGCGACCAGCAACATCACCACCGCGGTCTGCATGCCGCCATCGAGCATGGCCCGCCGCAGGTGCTTGAAATTGAATTCGCCGTACCAGGCGCCGACCACGAGTGCCGCGATCACCGCAAGCCCCGCAGCCTCCGTCGCCGTAACCCAGCCGCCGAAGATTCCGCCAAGAATGATGACCGGCAGCGTGAAGGCCGGCAGCGCGTCGACGAACGTCGCCCAGACCCGCTTGGTGTTGAAGGCTTCTTCGACAGGCAGGTCGTACTTTACCGCGAACATGTAGGCCACGAACATCAGCCCGGCAGCTCCAAGCAGTCCCGGCACCACGCCCGCGACGAACAGTTGTTCAACCGAGGTGTTGGCCGAGGTCGCATAAAGGATCATCGGGATCGAAGGCGGGATGATGATCGCCAAGGACGCCGAAGAGGACGTCACGGCGGCGGCAAACGGAGCCGAATAGCCGCGCTTCTTCATCTGCGGAATGAGGATGGAACCCAGCGCTGCGACATCGGCCACTGCCGAGCCGGAGATCTCCGCGAAGAACAAGGACACGCCGATGTTGACCATGGCAAGCCCGCCGCGCACGAACCCGATCAGCGCGGAAACGAAATTGATGAGCCGGTCGGTGACGCCGCCGGCGTTCATCAGCGCGCCTGCCAGGACGAACATCGGAATGGCGATCAGCGAAAACTTGGTCGAGCCGTCGTACATGTCGAGTGCCACGGTGACCAGGCTCGACGGCCCTTCCGTCGCCAGCAGCCCGACGATTGCCGAGACAGCCAGAGCCACCGCTATCGGAACGTTAATGCAGATGAGAACGAGCAGTACGACGAAGCAGAGGAGAATCAGCATGGTTCAGTTCGCCCCGGCTTTCTTGAGTTCGCTCTCGACTTCTTCTTCGATTTCCGCATGTTCGATCGACTTGCCCTGTGCGGTCATCCGCCAGTAATCGGGCACGCTCAAAAGCTCGCAGATGATGAACAACACGGCTCCGATCGGTATGACCGACTGGGTGAACTGCACCGGCATCCAGGTCAGTGAAACGAGATAATCCCCCTGCAGGACTTCGAGAACCTTCAGTCCCGCCCATGCCATGATGGCGAAAAAGCCGATGACCACAACTTCCCCGGCGATCAGGGCCGCCATCCGCGCACGGAAGGGCAGCGCCAGCAGGAGCGTATCGAATCCGATATGCCGGCGCTTCAGTGCCGCAAGCGCAGCGCCGTAATAGGTGATCCAGGCCAGGAATATCTCCGCGACCTCGTCGTACCAAGATAGCGAATTGCCGCTGACACGGAAAAGAACTGCGACGATCACGATGATTGTCAACAGAACCATCAGTCCGACGGTAATGGATTCAAGCAGCCATTCGAGGGCGCGGCTTGCACGTGCGATCATCCGGCGAAAACCTCAATGGAGGAGTTGGTGTTCGAACGGCGATCTACGAGCCGGGAGCAATCCCGGCCCGTAGCTTCCCGTTGCCCTTCGCGGTCCGCAAGCGCAGCTTAGTTCGCTGCCGCCTGAACGGCATCGATCAGTTCCTTGCCGCCTTTGACGGAGGCAGCGAACTCATCGTAGATCGGCTTGGAAGCGGCAATGAATGCGGCCTTATCGGCCTCATTGACAGCGATGCCGCCCTTCTTCAGGTTTTCCAGAAGTTCCGTCTCAAGCCGTGCGGCTTCCTTGTAGACGAAATCCTGGCTTTCCTTGCCGCACTGGCGCAGAGCCGCCTGCACATCGGCCGGAAGTTTGGCGAACTCGTCCTTCGCGGTCAGCACGTAGGCCGGCGTATAGACGTGCCCGGTGATCGAGAGATACTTCTGGGCTTCCTGGAACTTCGCCGACCAGATCTGCGCATAAGGGTTTTCCTGGCCGTCGATCACGCCCGCCTTGAGCGCGGTGAAGACTTCGGAGAAGGACATTGGCGTCGGATTGGCGCCGTAGAGCTGGAACATCTTCACGCGCCATGCGCCCTTCGGCGTGCGCAGCTTGATGCCGGCGAGGTCTTCGGGCTTGTTGATCGGCCGCGCGTTGTTCGTGATGTGGCGGAAACCGTTTTCCATGAGGCCGATGATTTCATAGCCCTTTGCCTGCACGGCCGGCTGGAACACGCTGTCCATCATCGCTGCCTGGACGCGGCGCATGTGGTCGCGGTCCTTGATGATGTAGGGCATTTCGAAGACGCCGAACTCATCGGCCACCGAGGACATCACCGACGACGGCAGCGCGAACGTGACTTGTCCAAGCTTCAGCTTTTGCAGGAGTTCTTTGTCCTTGCCGAGCTGCGAGGAACCGAACGTTTGAACCTCGCCTTTGTCGCCGAGAGCTGCATTCGAGCAACGTGCGAATTCATTGGCGCTTGTCTCGAACAGCGAACCGGGTTCGCCGACGTGACCGAACTTCAAGACCAGTTTATCGGCAAGCGCTGGGCCTGCCATAGTTGCGAGCGCCGCCGCGGCGGCTATCAGGGTGGTGCGTTTCATTGAAGTTCCTCCCGTTGGTTAAGGATCGACCGTTATTCGGCTCTGTTCTCTTCTTACTTGACTTTGCCGTGCATTTGCACCCCGAACCGAAAGCGGCGGCGTGGCCGACTTTCGAGTCCGATGAGATCAATGACAGCAGTAGCCCGGGTTGTTCGCCGGAAGTTCGCATGCCCTTGCCTCTTCGGCGAATTCGTAATTATGTATTTTGAATACAGTTGGGCGAGGCTTGTCAATGCCAATACGGACGAAAGAACCGGCTCCGGAGCTTGCAGATCGGCTTGTCCGCGAGAGCTCCGGCGAGGTGCTGTTCGACGCATTTTCTCGCGCCCGTTATTCGACTGATGCATCCATCTATCAGATGGTCCCGCTCGGCGTCGTAATCCCAAGGACGTTCGCCGACGTCGAAGCGACGCTTGCCATCGCACGCGAAAACGGCGTTCCTGTGCTGGCCCGTGGCGGCGGCACTTCGCAGTGCGGCCAGACGATAAACGAAGCTGTTGTGATCGACTTTTCGCGGCACCTCGACAAGGTCATCCACGTCGATGTCGAAACAGCGACCGCCGAGGTTGAACCCGGTGTCGTGCTCGATCACCTGAATGCATCGCTGAAGCAGCACGGGCTTTGGTATCCCGTCGACGTCTCGACCGGATCGCGCGCCACCATCGGCGGCATGACGGCCAACAACTCGTGCGGTTCGCGCTCGATCCGCTATGGCACCTCGCGCGACAACGTCATATCGATCGATGCGCTGATGGCCGACGGTACGCGGGGGCACTTCGGGTGCATGACGACGGATGCCCCGAATGGCGTACCTGCCGATCTCGCGCGCGACCTACTGGAACTGGGCCGCAGAGAGGAAGCCGAGATCCGCGAGCGCTTCTCAAGTGTGCTGCGCCGCGTCGGCGGTTACAATATCGATGCGCTCCTACCCAACACGACTTTAGGAAGTGTTGGTGAACGGCTCCCCAACACGACTTTAGGAAGTGTTGGTGAACGGCTCCCCAACACGACTTTAGGAAGTGTTGGTGAACGGCTACCCAACACGACTTCAGGAAGTGTTGGTGAACGGCTCCCCAACAACGCCGGCAATAATCTCGCCCATCTGCTGGTTGGTTCGGAGGGCACTCTGGCGCTCAGCGAACGCATCAAGCTGAAGCTGTCACCGGTATTGCGTCAGAAGGTTCTCGGCGTCTGCCATTTTCCGACATTCTACGAAGCGATGGACGCGGCCCAGCATATCGTCAAGCTGGACCCCACGGCGGTCGAACTCGTCGATTCCAACATCATTCGCCTCGGCCGCGAGATCGCCATGTTCCGCCCGGTGGTCGATGCCTTTGTCCGCGGCGAGCCCGCCGCCCTCCTCATCGTCGAATTCGCCGAACCCGATCAGAACGAAAACTTGAGGCGCCTGAACGCACTCGACGATCTGATCGCCGATCTCGGGTTTCGCTGGGGCGATCCAGGCAAGAAGGATGGCGGTGTCGTCAAGGCGACCGATCTGGCCTTCCAGGCCAAGATCATCGAAGTGCGAAAACAAGGCCTCAACATCGTCATGTCGATGAAGTCGGAAGGAAAGCCGGTTTCTTTCGTCGAGGATTGCGCGGTCCACTTGAAGGATCTGGCCGAATACACCGACCGGTTGACCGGCATCTTCAGGAAGTACGGAACGAGTGGCACCTGGTATGCGCACGCGTCCGTCGGCACGCTTCACGTGCGCCCGGTTCTCAACCTCAAGCTCGACACCGACCTCAAGGCCATGCGCGCCATCGCCGAGGAAGCCTTCGACATGGTGCGTGAGTACAAGGGATCGCACTCCGGCGAACATGGCGACGGCATCGCCCGCTCCGAATTCCACCGCAAGATGTTCGGCGACCGCATGGTCGAGAATTTCGAGTGGGTCAAGGACCGCTTCGATCCGCAAGGCATTCTGAACCCCGGCAAGATCGTTCGCGCCCCGCGCATGAACGACCGCACGGTTCTGCGCTACGGACCTGACTACAAGGTTCCCGACTTCCCTTCCGTCTTCGAATGGAAGGATCATTACGGTGCCGGCCGCGGCTTCCAGGGCGCCGTCGAGATGTGCAACAACAACGGCGCCTGCCGCAAGATGCGCGAAGGCGTCATGTGCCCCTCCTACCGCGTGACCAGGAACGAACGCGACGTAGTGCGGGGGCGCGCCAACGCCTTGCGCTTTGCGATGTCCGGCCAACTCGGCCCCGACGCCCTTACATCGGACAAGATGGCCGAGGCCCTGTCCTTGTGTGTCTCCTGCAAGGCCTGCCGTCGCGAATGCCCGACCGGCGTCGACATGGCGAAGATGAAAATTGAAGTCCTGGCCCAGCGGGCAAAAAAGCATGGGCTCTCGTTGCGTGACCGGCTTGTCGCCTACCTGCCGAGATACGCGCCGGTGGCCTCCCGGCTGCCGTGGGCGATGAACCTGCGCGACGCCCTGCCTGGCCTTGCAACCGTTTCGGACCGCCTGATCGGCCTGAGCGCGAAACGCACCTTGCCGCAATGGCATAGGCGTCCATTTTCGCCCACATCGCCCGGCGGCCGCAGCGAGCCGGCCGAGGTGCTTCTTTTCGCCGATACGTTCAACAGATACTTCGAGCCGGAGAATTTGCGCGCCGCCGAAACGGTGCTTGCCCGCGCGGGAATTGCATTCGCCCATGCCCGGCCGGTGGAGGAAGATGGCAGGCGCCCGCTCTGCTGCGGCCGCACGTTCCTGTCGGCGGGTCTCGCCGAGGAAGCCAGAAAGGAACTCGGCCGCACTATCGCTGCCATCCGCCCGACGATCGAGGCCGGGGGCTATGTGGTCGGGCTCGAACCCTCCTGCGTGATGACCTTCCGCGATGAGGCGCCAGCCATGATGGGTGGTGCATGGAGCGAGGCAATGGGTAGCCGCGTCCTGCTGCTGGAAGAATATCTCGCCATGCGCCACCAAGCCGGAACGCTCGACTTGAGACTCGCTCCCCTATCCGCGAAAAAGGCGCTCCTCCACGGCCATTGTCATCAGAAGTCGTTCAACGCAATGGGGCCCGTACGTACGCTGCTCGGGCTCATCCCGGGCCTTGAAACCGAACTCGTCGAAACGAGCTGTTGCGGCATGGCAGGCGCCTTCGGGTACCAGTCCGAGACCTATGAGACGTCGATCTCCATGGCCGAACTATCGCTGCTGCCGAAGGTTCGCGAAGCCGATTCATCGACCGTGGTGGTTGCCGATGGCACCTCGTGCCGCCATCAGATCGCCGACGGAACGGCCCGCGAGGCCTTGCATGTCGCGCGACTGCTTTGTGAGGCATCCAAACCGCTGAATCAGACCGTGTAATGGGAAAGTAACGGATATGGGCTCACCGGCCATCGCGCCCATCGAGCGCCGCGCACTCCATGAAGAACTCGCCGACCAGCTGCGGCGGGCCATCATCCATGGCGAGTTGCCCCCTGGCAAAAAGATTTCCGAGAAGGCGCTCTGCGAGCAGTTTGCCGTTTCGCGCACACCTGTCAGGGAAGCGCTCAAAATCCTGTCGACGGAAGGGCTCGTGCAGTTGATGCAGAACCGCGGCGCATCGGTCACCGAGCTCACCTGGGAGGACATTCAGCACGCGCTGCCGGTCATGGGGGCGCTTGAGGCGCTGGCTGGCGAGTTGGCCTGCGCAAACGCCTCCGACGCCCAGATCGAGCGCGCTGCAATTCTGCAGTCCCGCATGGTCGCGATGTTCGAAAAAGGCGACCGGAACGGTTACTTCCGGGTCAACGAGGAAATCCACAAACTGATCATCGAAGCCTCGGGCAACACCGCATTACCGCGCCTGTTGCGGACGGTTTCGGGTCAGGTGCGCCGCGCGCGCTACCAGGCCAACCTGTCAACCGAGCGGTGGGCGCAGGCGATAGCCGAGCACGAGGAGATATTGGCGGCATTGACGGCGCGGGACGCAAAACGTCTCGGAAGGCTGCTCAAGGCCCATCTCGCCAATAAGCTATCGGCCCTCGCAAAGACCTACGCCAAGGCGAATGACTGAGCCACTGTCGGTCCGCGACCCCTACCGCTCAGATCTGCCCGAGTTCGAGAAAGCTCAACCCAAGCAGGGCGAGCGCCAGCAGCGCCAGCACGCCTCGGGATCTTCGCGAGGTGCCGGCCGCCCCGAGTATCAAAACGGTAATGATGACCGCGAAAGCGACCATGTTGATGATGACGAGCCCGGCCATGCCGATGCCATGGGTCGGTGTCGCCCCCTCGACGTAGGTTGCCCCGGCGATTCCGACCAGCACCGCTCCCAGGAGACGCGGCCATAGACCTGATTGAGGTTTTGGCAGGCCGAACAAGCTGCAAGCCATCAACGGCATGATCAGCAGCACAAGGCCGCCGCTGAGTTTGAGGATTGTCTCGATATAAAGTAGCTGCTGCACAAGCGCGCGCTGGACCGGCTGCCGACGTTAGCGCGGCCTGTCGCGCTGCGAGTCCCACCAGTCGCTGGAGCCGAATGACGGGCCCTTATCCTCGACGACGTCCTGGTCGAACAAGCCGCCGAAGACGCCACCATCGTTGGCGACCTTGACAGGCGCGGGGGCGTAATCGGCCGCCAGCACTTTGTTGAGATCGGTTTTGATCGCGGCCGTCCGGCTCGCGCTGCAATAGTTTGGATCGGCCGCCGCCGCGCTCATGACCCCTCGATAGCCGGTGTCATAGATTTGTTCCACCTTCGTCAGATCGCCGATCGCAAGCCCGCTGGATGCCTCAGTGGCCAGATAGTTCGATTTGACAGCGGCCGCGTCGAAATTATATCCGCACTTCACGGCCCGCGCCGAAACGGTCCCGACATGCAGCGCCCGCCCGGTAGGTGTATTGTTGTCCTGGGGAGCGGCGACCGCGGCGGTCTGCGTAGATCCGCCGAACAGCGAGCCCGTGGTCAGCCCCGACCCCGACGAACACCCGGCAGCGAGAATGGCGGCCGAAGCTACCAATGCGCATCCAGCGAAAGATCCGAATTTCATAATCCCAAGTCCCCGGAATCGTGCACGAAAAAACAATTGAAGATTTGCCCGACCTTCGCAACACCGTCAATCGGCATCGAAAATAAGCTGTTAGCGCAAATTGGCCGGAAAAAAGGCATTTCCCGCGCTCGCCAGCGAAATGTGTCAGGCAGACGCCGCCTTGTTAGCGCTGCAACTCCCGAGCGGCCCTTTCGAGCCCGTCGAGAGTCAACGGGAACATCCGTCCCGCCAGTAGCGTCTTCACCATGGCGATCGACTGGGTCCACTCCCACTGGCTCTCGGCGACCGGATTGAGCCATACGCAGCTTGAGTAGACATCCGTGAACCGTTGCAGCCACACCGCTCCTGCTTCCGTGTTCATGTGCTCGACCGATCCGCCGGGGATTGCAATCTCGTAGGGGCTCATCGAAGCATCGCCGACGAAAATCACCTTGTAGTCGGCGGGGTACGTGTTGAGCACATCCTGTGTGGCAATCCGCTCCTGCCGGCGCCGCGCATTGTTCCGCCATACCGCCTCATAGGGGCAGTTGTGGAAATAGTAGAACTCGAGGTGCTTGAACTCGCTGCGCGCTGCCGAGAAGAGTTCCTCAGCCGTTTTGTCGTGCCAGTCCATCGAACCGCCGACATCGAAGAACATCAGCACCTTGACGGCGTTCCGCCGCTCCGGACGCATCTTGATGTCGAGATAGCCCCGTTCCGCCGTGGCGCGGATGGTGTCGTCGAGATCGAATTCCTCCGCCGCCCCTTGGCGCGCCAGCCTCCGCAGTTTGCGCAGCGCCACGCGCAGGTTCCGCGTGCCGACTTCCACGCCGTCATCGAGATCGCGAAACTCGCGCTTGTCCCACACCTTGATGGCGCGCCGGTGCCGGCTTTCCTTCTGGCCGATCCTCACCCCGGCAGGATTGTAGCCGTAGGCCCCGAATGGCGAAGTTCCCCCAGTCCCGATCCACTTGCTGCCGCCCTCGTGCCGGCGCTTTTGTTCGCTGAGCCGCTGACGCAAGGTCTCCATGATCTTTTCCCAGCCGCCGAGTTCCTCGATCCGCGCCTTATCCTCGGCGCTTAGGCTGAGTTCGGAAACCGCCTTCAGCCACTCTGCGGGAAAGTCCACCTGCGCTTCGGCTGCTTCCGCCAGACCGCTCAGTCCCTTGAAGACTTGCCCGAAGACGCGGTCGAACCGATCGATGTGCCGCTCGTCCTTCACCAGTGTGGCCCGCGCCAGATAGTAGAAATCCTCGACCCGCCGCCCGGCGACGCCGGCCTCGAGCGCCTCCATCAGCGTCAGGTATTCGCGCAGCGAAACAGGCAGCTTGGCCGACTTGAGGTCATTGAAGAAGGTGACGAACAACGCGTTTCGCTTTCAGAGGTTGGAGCCGGTATGTGGCAGCGGACGTCGCCAAAACTTCTTAGCACCAAGTCCAAAAACAAGAAAAGCCGGCCCGAAGGCCGACTTTTCCCTGGAAATGGAGATTTTCCCAGCACGAGCGCTAAGCCGTGCTGGGCAGTCGCTATAAGATCAGAAGTTGATCAGTGCACCAAACTTCACCAGATCGAACTCTTCCAGATCGTTGTTACCCTCAGCAAGCCCGAAGCCCGCACAGCCAGCTCCAGTTACCCCAGCCAGAGTGCTGTCGCAGGTGACGTCACCCTCGTAGTGACGCCATGCCACCCAGAGCTGCATGGCGGCAGCATCGACGTTTTGAACGACACCGATGCCATACTGCTCGAGCTCAGAGTCGGTCACGCCAGCATCGAACAACCCGGCAGTCATCTTATCGTCGTTATTACCGTACTCGCCGTAGAACGTCGTCGAACCGATGGCGAAGACCTTACGTTTTAGACCGGCCTTGATGTACCAATTCTCACCGTCAGGATTCAATCGCCCGGCACCGCGAGAAGAAGCAGTAACATCGTTGTATTCGTTGCCGTAGGCACCGTAAACGAAGAGACCCGTTGAAACGTGCTCAAGGTAAGCACCAATCTGCAAGTGCCCGACGTCAAGACCGCCATTGGCAAGCGCGCCAGCGTTGGCCCCAGTTGCACCAGGGCTGCCCTCGTCGGAACTTTCGACGTAAGCGATAGCACCAGCCAGCTTTACGCCATTGAACTCGCCGGCATAACGACCGGACACAGCCCAGACGTCATCCTCGCCCCACGACGTCGAAGCGCTGAAACCGGCGAGTGTTGGCGTGTCGTAACGTACGACGTTACTCGGATAACCGTCGCAGTCAGCAGCCACGGCGCCGCCAACCGGGTGACAGTTTGCAACTGCGCCCCAATTGAAAGTGCCATCAACGCCAGTATTATAGGCGCCGCCTGATCGAGTCACAAAGCCCTGCACGTCGTACATAACATAGTTGGCCTGAACGAGAGAACCCGAACCATCCGGCAGGATGGCCTGGTTGTCGGCAGCCGAAGACTGCTGGCCGACGCTCAGCCGACCGAGACGGCTACTGCGAAGGTACCAGTATGCATTTTCGAGCGCCATCGTGCTCCCAGCATTACCTTGAACGGCGGCAAACACGTTGCCACCTTCATCGGTATTCTGGCTGACACCCAACGAGTCGTTATTGATCGCTTCGACCTTCAACAGGAAGCCGGCATCCCATTCGCTGTTGATCTGCGCCTTGCCCGAGAAGGCAAAGTGCGTGCCGATCGATACCGAACCCGTGTCGGTGACGTAAACGTTGCTTTCTTGTCCGTCATCCCAGGCCAGAACCTGCTGGGCGACGAAGCCGGATACTGTGAGCGAAACCTTGCGGTTACCCTTGCGGGCGGTGGTCGCTTCGAGTTCTGCGACGCGTTCTTCCAGATCGGCGCAGCAATCCCCGCCGAGGTCGGCTGCTTGCGCCCCGGTTGCCATGCTGCCCGCCAGAAGGCCGGCCGCCAATAAGGCGCTCAGGCTGTATTTGTTCATCGACTATCTCCTAGTCTGCGTTGTCTACTTGTTGGCGGACGCCTCAACTGGACGCGAAACAAACAAGGCCGCACACACTCCGAGCGGCGATAAACGCGAGGACTAGAGCCGCATGGCGGCAAAATTGATCGATTCGCCTATCCGCTACAAATGATGACTGGCTTTGCAACGGTGGAGGCGATGTCGTGTGTCAATGCAGCAACGCATGGCGCACAGCGATCACAAGCCATGATTTGGCGAACGATAGAAAAAAATCACGCGATACAAGTGTTGAGAAGAAAAGAAATTTGTGAATGGCGACCATCGGGGTATTGTGTAGCATATTTGATGCACTGGCCAATTGGCGTAAATTTGCACGCGGAGGCTGTCCCAAGAGATTTCCAGCAACGTGGATCCGCTAGTGTTCCGACTCTGACATATGGTTCCCTGCCGGGAACCTGAATGTCAGCCCGGAACACTGGGCAACTTTTTGATTGTGTTCTGGATTCACAAACATTTGACGACCTCCACCCGGGAATCAAATGTTTGATCCAGAACACTAGTGGCCTGCACCGGCTAAATTGACTCATGTGCATCGGCCGCGAACACTGATTCCTACCTCGTCGGGCTCTCAACCGACAGGGTGCATCGACATGCCAGCCAAAAAATACATCGTGGAC
>Ga0180009_10002286_pt1 | contig 22619 bp, 16 predicted proteins | sample OS_PC_MetaG_FD_123537 | JGI IMG/M metagenome (GOLD analysis project Ga0180009, IMG submission 123537) | Groundwater microbial communities from the Aspo Hard Rock Laboratory (HRL) deep subsurface site, Sweden - OS_PC_MetaG | ecosystem: Environmental > Aquatic > Deep subsurface > Groundwater...
ATGGCGTCCAGGGCTTTGGCGGGCATGGTGCCCCGGGTGGCCATCTGGGCGAGCCCGTCCACGGCCTTGGCGGCCAGGGTCTCCTGGCGGTCCTCGTCGCCGAACTCCTCGGCATCGAGGTTGGTGTATTTCTCGATGATCTCAACGAACAGGTCGGCCGCGGCCGGAAGGTCCATCTCGAACATGACGAGCTTCTCGACGAGCTGGGCCGGGATGAGGTAGCGGTCCTTGACCTTCATTTTGAAGACCTTGACCAGCACCGGCCCCACGGCTTTTCTGAACTCTATGATCTTTTTCTTGTATTTGGGATCCCGCTCGGACATGGCCTTGTCCAACTCGTAAATACGATACAGGTTGAACAGGGCGGCCTCGCGGCTGTCCCGGGTTTTGGCCTCTTCGATCCGCTTGAGCCAAAGTTTGGGATCGTCGGGGTCATCCCAACAGGACGCACACCGGGGTAGGGCGAACGTTCCCAGAATCACCACAACAGACAGATGGATGAGGCGACGTTTCATCAGTGGTCTCTCCCTGGGCTAGTACAACTTTGGCGGAGTATAGGGTTGGTGGGTGTTGGCTGTCAACACATGTCCACACTAAATACCCGGGCTCCGCGAGGCTCGTAACCGCCCTTTTCTACAGGTTGAATATGGAGGTGAGACACCCGACTGGGGCGGTTGGTTCTGGGTCTCGAACGCTTTTCTGGGGCTCGGTTCGGGGGCGGCGACAGAGTCGTGACACTTTCTTACCGGATGATGACATCTGTTTACCTCGAGGTGACAAAGAATTTGAATGATTCTGGTATTAAATACATAGGTCGTCGTATCGACCCATGACGACGGCTCACTGAACAGGCGGTGCAGCCGTCGTGGATTCCGTTTAACCCGGCGGCTCGGAATCCACGGCGGCATGTTCCGTCTTTTTCGTTTTGGCACGGTCCCCCTGGCTTGTCCCTCCGCACATCGGCTTCTATACTGCAAGGGTGAAGAATATCGACGTTAACATCGGCCGTCGCTGCAACTTGCGCTGTGTTTTCTGCCTGGACGGCCAGATTTCTTCGAAGCAACGCCAGTGGGTGCCGCTGGCCAGCGCCCAACAGGAGCTACGCAAGGGCTGGGAGGCCGGGTGTCGGTCCATGGGCCTGCTCGGAGGCGAGCCCACAGTCTATCCCCACCTCTTTGAGCTACTGGAGTACGCGCGCGAGCTGGGTTTTGTGCGTCTGGCCCTGTACACCAATGGGTTGCGCCTGGGAGATGCCGCCTTCTGCGACCGCCTGGTGGCCGCCGGTGTGACGCGCTTGGGCATTTCCGTCCACGGCCACCGCCCCGAGCTGGAGGATCGCATCACCACCCGGGAGGGCAGCTTTGTGGCCAAGCTCGCGGGCATCCGGCGGTTGGCGGCCCACAAGCGACGGGGGCGGCTGCCGGATGGTCTGGCCGTGAACCCGGTCATCACCCGGCTCAACCTGCCCCACCTGTTGCCCATGTTCCGTTTCTTTTCGCGCCAGGGCGTGGACGATTTCCGTTTCAACTTTGTGCGGGCCATCGGCCGGGCGGAGGGCAGCCGGGCGCTGACGCCGCGGTATCGGGACGCCGCCCGCGCCTGTGTGGAGCTCATCGTCGAGAATGAGCAACGGCTGCACCGGTCTCTGTCCTTTGGGGATTTTCCCTTTTGCGTGTGGCCCTGGGAGGTGCTGGGCAGCAACGTGCTGCGCGAGCGCTACATCGGCGAGTTCCACGACCTGGTGACGGACGTGTCCCTGTTCGAGGCGCCCTCGGAAGACGTCGGGGATCTGGATCGTTTCAATTGGGCCGACCGACGCCGGGCCCGGCTGAAGCAGAAGTTCCCGGCCTGCGAGGGCTGCGCTTTTTTCGACGAATGTGAGGGTGTGTACCGGTGTTATACCGACCTCTACGGCACCGGGGAGTTCGGCGCGGTCACCGCCTCGGGCGTGCGTCGCACAAAGGCGAAGCCAAAGGCTTCCACCCAGTAATGTGCCTCTCCCGCCGGCCGGACTTTGACAGCAGCCCGGGCGCAATGCTAATTTTTTATTCATGGAACTGACCGACGCATTCAAGCAGATCAGCGACGTGGTGATCGACGCCTATTTCATCACCGACGCCGAAGGCCGCATTTTGGATTACAACCGCGCCTTCTTCGCGTTCTTCTCCCGCGCGGTGGCGCGCAAGCTCAAGACCATGACCGTCGGCGAGGCGATCCCCATGGAACGCGACGTGGTCAGCGAGTGCATGCAGACGGGGCGCCATGTGCGGCTCGATGAGATCCCCATTCGCGCCAAGGGGGCCGAGCAGGAGCTGCGCGTGATCCTGTCGGCCATCCCCCTCAAGCAGCCCGATGGCGCCGTGACGGGCAGCCTGGTGATCCTGCGCAATGTCACCGACGAGGCGATGATTCAGGTGAAGTACCAGGAGATGCTTGAGACCGAGGCCCGGGAGCGGGAGCGTCTCGTGGAGCAGATCAAGGAGCGCACCGGCTCCCTGGTGGACGCCAACGAGCTCCTGCTGGATCTCCAGCGCGAGCTCATGGAATACAAAAAAGGCATTCGCCTCTAGCTCGGTACCCCCGCAGCCATCTGGCTTGTCGTGGCCTAGTCCCGTGGATCGTGAAACGGGTCTGCGCGGTCGTTGTCCTCTCGGACGCCGGTGACGTAAAAGCCGAAGATCAGCCCGGCGGAGCCCACGATGAGCTCCCGGCGCTCGGCCCCCGGCTCCCACGCCAGCCCGGCGAAGGAAAGCGAAAAGCCGTGGCTCTTCTCTTTGAGGTCGGCGCCGAACATTTTGGTGGGCCCGGCGGTGTCGCCGATGAGCACGCCGTCTTCCTCGCTCAGCGTGGTGGGCGTGCCGTTGTAGGTCCAGTCGATCTCGAAGATGAAAGCCCGGCCGGTGTTGCCTTCAAAATCGGCCGCGGGATCCCCCACCAACAGCTCGGCCTTGCCATCGCCGTTGAGATCCATGGCCGCCACGGTGGTGCCGAAGGTCAGCGTGGTGCCTTCGATGATGTACGAGGGCGTTGTCGACTCCATGGGCGTGCCGTTGTTCACATAGACATAGACTCGGCTGCTGGTTTGCGGCACGTCGTTTTTGTTGGGGGAGCCCACGATCAGATCCATGTCGGCAGAGGGACCCCTGAGGCGGGCGACGGCCAGGGCGGTGCCGAAATACTCCTCGTGCCGACTGGGATCGGTGGGGGGCAGCAAAGAGGCGTTGCACTCGGGCACGCCGCTCCACCGAACGAAGCGCACCGAGCCATAGGGCGGGCGCGAGTCCGGGATGCCCGCCACAAAAGTGTCGCTCGTTTCGGTCGCGGCGAACCGGCCCGTGGCCAGGGCGCGGGTGACCGAGGTGAAGTCCGAGGTGCCGGGGCCGGTGATCTGGCACCTGACAAAGTCGCTGGGGTCGTAGGTCTCATTCATGGCGATGTAGATGTAGTTGTCCTCGGCGATGGCCCACTCCTGGGGACCGGTTTCCGCGTCGAAGGAGCCCGCGGCCAGGGCGCCGCCAAAGCCGCGGACGCCGCCGAAGATGTTCGGGTCCGGGCGGAATATGCCCCCGGAGATCAGGTCCGGCGCAGCGGCGTCTGCCGGCGGGATGCGCACCCAGCGCACGTAGTCGTCCTGGGGCACAGCGATGAGCACCCGGGCGTCGTCGCCGACGGGGCTCAGCTCCACGATGGACTGAATTGTGTTGCCCTGGCGATCCTGGTTGGGCTCGATCTCGTTGGTCCCCACGTGCGCGATGCGGGTGTTCGCCACGCCCCCGCCCGAGCCGATCTCCAGGGCGGCCAGCGGGGTGGTGTATTGCCCGCCCACGATGATGGTGGGCAGGCGGGGGTCGCCCGCCGGACGGCGCAGCACGATGAGGCTGGCGCCGTAGGTGGGCGACGTGAAGCCCTTGTTCTTTTCGTAGACGCGCACGGGCGTCTGCTTGGACAGGTCGTCCAGGCCGCTCCAGGTGCAACCGCCGAGGCCCAGGATCAGCAGCAGGGGGAACCACAGATTTTTCATGACTACCACCTCCACTGCCCGCGGAGACCGGCGTAGGTGGGGCCGAGCTCGGGGGTGATGCCGATGCGTTTTTCGTAGAGCTTGATCATGGACTTGGGGCCGCGATCGGCGAAGGTGTAGTACACGCCGAAGATCGCCGCGACGCCGGCCAGGCCGAACATGCCGTTGGCGATGTAGGCGAAGATCTTGCCCTTTTGGAAGCGGGCGTCGGTGGAGTTGACCAGCACGTTGTTGTTCATGTCGCCCTTGATGTCATCCTGGATCTGCTTGGACAGGTAGCCCAGGGCGATGCCCCCCGCCAGGAAGCCCGCGGCGAAGCCGTAGGCCACGTAGGCGCTCACCAGGGAGGGCTTCTTGGCCAGCCTGATGCGCGCGGTGTGCAGCGCCAGCCGCCGCACGATGACCTCGCTCTTCAAGGTCTTGTGGCCCTTGCGCTTGATCTCGAGGGTGTGATTGCCGGGCTGCACCACCACCCGGTCACAGGGGACCTTGCACAGCTTCTTGCCGTTGAGCGTCACCTGGGCGCCATACCCCGTCTCCCCCGAGATGGTGAGCCAGCCGTGCTTGAGCTTCTGCAGGGACAGGTGGATTTTGTGGGTCTGGCCCGAGATGATATCGACGACCTTCCTGGACTCGGAGTAGCCGGTCTTACCCACCCAGATCTTGTGCTCGCCAGGCTTCAAAAACCCGGTGTAGGGCGTGAGGCCGATGGCCCCGAACTCTTTTTTGTCGATGTAGACTTTGGCGCCCGGAGTGTCCGCGGTGATCTGCACCCAGCCCAGATAGTGCTCCCGGGAAAGGGCCACGTAGACATCCACGAGGCGGTCCGGGCTCACGCTGATGACCTTCTTCTCCGGTTTGTAACCCCGGTACTCGATGATCAGCTGGTGCTCACCGGTCTCGAGGCTGCCCTCCCAGGGACTCACCCCCAGCTTGCCCATCTTGTTTTTCACGTAGATCATCGCGCCGGAGGGCTTGGTGGAGATGACCACGACTCCCTTGGGTTTGATCTCGGGCAACACCGGCACCACCACGGCCCGGCGCGGGGGCTCTACCACCCGTGGGCGCGGCGGATCGCCCGGCCGGGGCGGGGGCTCGACGACCCGCCGCCGGGGCGGGGGCTGGGCCTCCTTGATGGCCTTTTCCAGCGCGGCGATGCGCTGCCTGATCTTGGCGGCGTCTTCGGACTTGGGCGCCACTGCCAGGTACAGCCGGAAGTGCGCCACGGCCGCCTTGTAGGCCTTGCCCTTTTCAAAGGCCACCGCGGCGTTGAACAGAAACGCCGGAATGGGTTTGGCCTTGTAGGCCACCAGGAAAGCCGCCGCGGCCTCTCTGTACTTCTTGGCGACGTAGAGCTGCTGACCCTCGGTGAAGGCCTTTTTGGCTGCCACGAGCTTTTCGTTGGGCGCAGCCCCGGCGGGCGCCGGAGGGCACAGTAGCAGAACCAGCCCCAGGAGGGTGCTTCCCACATTTATGCTGATGTTGGTACGCATGCAAAAAAGCTATCGCGCCAAACGCACGCTGTCAATCACTGGCCATCGCACAACTTGTGGTGCGCGGCACGTGCCAGGGCGACGTTGTTCAATCCGATGCGGTCTCACCCGGCGGAGGTGGAGTCGCCGGTGGAGTGGGGGATGGTGAGGGTGAAGGTGGAGCCCTTGCCGGGGATGGAGTGCACGCGGATGGTACCGCCGTGGTTTTCGGCGATGCGTTGGCTGATGGGCAGCCCCAGGCCGGTGCCGCCGCTTTTGGTGGTGAAAAACGGGATGAAGAGGCTGCGGAGGTTTTCCCGGCCAATGCCTTCGCCGGCGTCCTTGAAGGAGACCTCGATCCAGGTGGTGCGGGGGCGGCCCCGGCGGAGGGTGCGGGTGGCGATGATCAGGCGTCCGCCGCTTTCGTGCATGGACTGCAGGGCGTTCTGGCCGAGGTTGAGAAACACCTGGTGGAGCTGCTCGGGGTTGGCCTTGGTGGGGGGCAGCTGGTCGTCAAGGTCCAGGCGGAGGTCCACATTGTCCGGGGGCGTGCCGAGCATCTGCACGGACCGTTTGACCACTTCGTTGATCTGGAGCTGCTCGCGCTGGCCGTGGTCGGGGCGGGCGTAGTCCAGGAACTGGGAGACCACGCGGTTGAGCCGGTCCACCTCCTCGATGATGATGTCCAGGAATTCGGCGATCTCCGGGGAGATCTGGCCGTGGCGCACAGGGTTGCCGTCGTTGTCGTCGTCGCTGTCGCGGTCGCGGTCGTTCTCTTCGTCGGGGTCTGGATCGGCGCGCAGGTACTGGGCGGCGCCTTTGATGGCGCCCAGGGGATTTCGGATCTCGTGGGCCAGGCCGGCGGACATCTGTCCGAGCACGGCGAGGCGGTCGCGCTCGGCCAGGGCTTGAAAGAGTCGCGAGTTTTGCATGGCCCCGGCGATCTGTCCGGCCACGCCCTTGATGAGGTCCAACTCGTCGGTGGAGTAGGCCTCCCGGAGCCGGTCGTCCCGCAGGGAGAGCAGCCCCAGGAGCTGCTCATCAGCGGTGAGGGGGATGCACACTCCTGAGCCGAGCTCCTCCATGGAGCGGATCACGGCGTCCAGGGCCTGGTCACTCCCGGAGGTGGGCGTCTGCCAGCCCAGGCGGTGGGCTTCGCGCTCCATGATCAGCGAGTCGAGCACGAGGATCCCGGCGGTCTTGAGGCGCTCCAGGAAGTGGGCATTGGTGGCGGCGTCCAACCGCTCGGGCGGGCGGGGGCCGAGGTGGCCGCGCAGGCTGAAGCCGCTGCCGTCCTCGGCGGCCACGTGCAGGGCGGCGTGGGTGACCCGGCGGGTGCGGCGGAGGCTGTCCATGACCAGCAGGGCCAGCTCGTCGATGTCGATGACGTGACGAATTTCCCGGTTCAGCTCGAGCAGGTGTTGGGAGAGCTCGAACTTCTCGCGGAACAGGTACTGGTTGACCCGCTCCTCGATGGTGGAGCGCAGGGGGTCGATGAGGATCAGCACGATCACCGAGGCGATGATGGTGTTGAACATGAACAGCGACCGCTGGGCCGTGTCCACCCAGGCCAGTAGCACGCCGTAGACGATGGACAGCATCAGCACCATGAGCGCCAGGATGGAGAGCCGGGCGAGCACCTCCTGCAGATCCAGCAGCCGGGGCAGAAACAGGTTCTGCGACAGAAAGTACAGATACAGGGTGGTGAACAGGATCCCCAGGGCGGGCAGGGCGGTGCCGGCGGACCACGGCACGTAGGCCCCCACCAGCGCCAGCAGGGTGATCAGCTGGCCCACGATGAGGTACCGGAGTCGGGTCCGTTCCACGTCCGAGGACGTGGAGTGGTACCGGCGGTACATGCGCAGCGTGGACAGGAGCGCGCAACCCATGACGTACACAAACACCACCGCCTTGAACCACTGCAGGGCCTGGCTGTGCGGGAAGATCACCAGGTAGAACACCACGCCGCCAAAGAGCACCGAGACGACCATCACCGAGACGTCCCAGCCCGGCGACTCGGCGGGATCGTCCGACAAAAATGCGCGGGTGAACCGCAGCAGGGTCAGCGGGATGCCCAGGGCCATGAGGTAGCTGATGAGTGCCGCGTTGGCGTCGGCGAGCATGAGGCCCACGAAGTTGGCCAGGTGGTAGGCAAAGAGGTTGAAACAAAGCAAGGCGAAGGTGTGGTAGGGCGGCCGGCGCCGGTCCTCGAGGTACACCGAGAGCCCGATGGCGGCCGAGAGCAGGGCGGCCACGAGGGCTGAGAGGGATTCTGAGGTCACGGCGCCGGCGTCTGGTCGGCGGCGTCGCCGAGCTGCATCAGGGCCCGGGCCACGAGGTCGAGCTGGTCGGGCAGCACGGTGCGCAGGTCCAGCACCAGGCGGTCCTCCTCAATACGACCGATGACGGGGGGGCGCCCTGCGCGCAGGCGCTGGTGAAGCTGGTCGGCCGAGAGGCTGGGGTGGGTCACGGCCAGGCCCGCGGACTCCAGCTCCGCCAGGGGCGAGGAGCCGCCTCCGGGTCGAGCCCGGGTGTCCACTTCGTGCAGGGCCAGTCCGGTGGGCAGTTTGCCCGCGAGCTTTTGCGTGAGCTCGCTGCGGCGATCCTGGACCACCGTCAGCGTTTCGGTGAGCATACGCACGGTGGGCACCTCCTGGGCGGCGCAACCCGTGGCGTGCAGCTCCAGGACGGCCTCGAGGCCGGCGAAGGTGAGCTTGTCGGGCCGCAGGGCGCGCAGCAGCGGGTGTCGCGCGAGCTGGCCGATGACGTCGGCGCGCCCGGCCACGATGCCCGCTTGGGGACCCCCCAGGAGCTTGTCCCCGCTGAAGGTCACCACGTCCACACCGTCGGCGATGACTTCCCGGATGGTGTGCTCCCCGGCGAAGCAGGGATCGGGGGGGCGCGAGACCAACCCCGAGCCAAGGTCCATCATTGTAACCAGGCCGAGCTTTTGGCCGAGGGCGGCCAGCTCGCTCGACGAGACCTCCTCGGTGAAACCCACCACGGCGAAGTTGGAGCGGTGCACCTTGAGCAGGAGCGCCGTGTCCGCGGTCACTGCGTTTTGATAGTCGGCCAGCCGGGTGCGGTTGGTGGTGCCCACCTCCACCAGGCGCGCGCCGGACTGGGCCATGATGTCGGGCACGCGGAAGGAGCCGCCGATCTCCACCAGCTCGCCTCGCGAGACGATCACCTCTTTGTCGCGGCCCAGGGCCGAGAGTGCCAGCAACACGGCCGCGGCGCAGTTGTTGGTCACCAGGGCCGCCTCGGCGCCGGTGACCCGCCCCAGGAGTCGGGCGGCGTGGCCGTGGCGGTGGCCTCGCTTTCCCAGATCGAGATCGTACTCGAGGTTGCTGTAGCCCTGGGCTACGGTGACCTGCCGCTCGAGGGCGGCGCGGGGCAGGGGAGATCGTCCCAGATTGGTGTGCACCACCACTCCTGTGGCGTTGATCACCGGAAGGAGGGACGGCTCGGCCAGGCGGGCGGTGCGCCGGGTCACCCGGTCGAGGTCCACGCTGGCGTGGGTGGACGCCCCGGCCAGCAGGGCGGCACGCACCCGGGCGATCTCTTCCCGGACGGCGGTCTTTACGGCGTAGTCGTCTCCGCCGTCGCCCACGAGGGAGGACAGGGCCGGCTCGGCCAGGACCTCCGAAACGGAAGGTAGCTTGCGCAGCAGGGATTGCTTGTCGTTGTCGGGCATGGCTCGTTTGGGTGCGTCTGGCGCGCGCTCCGGTTTTACCATGAATCCGCGGCCGGAGTGAAATCGCGGCGCTATTGGCAGAAACCGCCGGTGCTCAGGTCGCACGCCGACGAGGGGCAGTCCTGGGCGGCCGCGCAACGGCGCGGCGCGCAGTAGGACTGGCCCGCGGGTTCGCCGGGAGCCAACAGCGTGAAGCCGAGGTCCCCGGCGCCGTTGGGGAACTCGCAGGCGAGCTCGGGGTCGTGGTTGCAGGGGCGCTCGGCGGTGCAGCGGGCCACGCAAAGGGGCTCCTGGGCGTGGGGGCCGCCGGTGAAGGCGACACAGGTGGCATAGCTCGGGCACGGGTTCTCGAGGCAGTCTTCGGTGCACATGCCGAACCGGCCCAGCGCGCCGCAGCGGCCGCTCAGGCAGAGCCCGGGATCGGGCGCGTCGTTCAGGTCGTCGCAGGCCTGGCCCACATCGCCGAGCACCTCTGGAAAACAGGTGGGGCGCCAGAGACGACCCAGGGCCGGATCCACGGCGGGCAGCTCTCGACAGCCGAATCCGGGCCGCAGGCAGTCCGTGTCGGCTTCGCAGTCCGGGAGGCAGGCCGCGGCGCGCCAGGGGCCCAGCCAGGAGCTCAATTCGCTGGCGTCACCCACGGCCAGGTCGGCGCAGTGGGTGGACTCCGGGCACTCCGGGCACGACGCCGCACACGTGCCCTGCAGGATCGACGGACACCCGGTGGCGTCCCCGGTGGCGCACATGCACAGCCCGTCCACGCACTGATCATTCGCGTCGCAAAATGCGCCCACGTCCACCGGTTCCACCTCCACCCGCGTAAGGTACGGGGGCGAGAGGGTGCCAAAGGGGCCCCCCACCACGAGCAGGACGATGTAGGTGCCCGGGCTTGGGTATACATGAGAGGTGCTTGGGGTCTCACCGTTCGGGGTTTCGTCGCCGAACTCCCATTTGAAGGTGGACGCGGTGGGCGGGGCCAGGCTGGCAAACCCCAGGGACAGCGGCACTGTGCCCCGGCAGGTCAACAGCGCGTCGGTGAGCGTCTGTTCGGCGCAGCCGCTGATGCTCATGCCGGCGAAAATGTCCCCCGCGGCGTCTGACGGGGGCTGGGCGTCATGCAGGGGCGTGTCCGCGTCCGGCAGCCCGCCATCGATGTGGTAGCGGGGACGGGCGTCGCAGCCCCCCAGCACCAGGGTCATGAGCAACGCGGTTCCGAGGCCAGACACAACCGCTGAGTTAAAATGCGCACGCGATTTGAGTATTTTATCGGAGTCAAACATTACCCTTCGAATATACCTCAAATCGGCGTGGTTCCCCAGCCCATTGGCCCGGTAGTCGGCCGTTCTTGGACGCGCTGCGGCATTTTTCCAATACTATAGATAGTGTTCACTAACTTTAAGGTTGATTCTTCGGGATGCTTGGATAGGATGCGCTCAACAGAGGTGGAAAATTATAAACGGGTGGTTTTGAGTGCACGAGTAAGCTGATCTGATTGGTGTGTCTTTACGGCATATTAGATGACCAGTCATGACCTCGCGACCCAATCCCGCCGCCTGACCCAAGGAGATTGAACACCATGGAAGCGCTATACCTGTACGGACCCATAGGTGCCGGTGTGCTGGCCCTGATCTACGCCTTTATCAAGGCCTCATGGGTAGCCAAGCAGGATCCTGGCAATGAACGCATGCAGAAGATCGGGGGCTGGATCGCCGACGGCGCCATGGCCTTCCTCCGCGCCGAGTACAAGGTGCTGGCGATTTTCGTCATCGCGGTGGCGGTGATCCTCGGTGCGTCCAACGCCAGCCTAAAGGGCTCCACCTTCATGATCGCCGTGTCGTTCTTTGTGGGTGCCCTGTGCTCCGCCGTGGCGGGCTACCTCGGCATGAAGGTGGCCACCAAGGCCAACATCCGCACCGCCCACGCGGCCAAGACGGGCCTAAACGGCGCCCTGCAGGTGGCCTTCTCCGGCGGTGCGGTCATGGGGCTGTCGGTGGTGGGCCTGGCGCTCATCGGCCTCGGCGGCCTGTTTGTGCTGTACAAAGCCATGTACGGCTTCGGTGGCTACGACCCGGTCACCAAGGGGTTCGCCGATAACGCGGCTCTCCTCGTGACGTTAAACGTGCTGTCGGGCTTCTCCCTGGGCGCATCGTCCATCGCGCTGTTCGCCCGTGTGGGCGGCGGCATCTACACCAAGGCGGCCGACGTGGGCGCCGACCTTGTGGGCAAGGTCGAGGCCGGTATCCCCGAGGACCATCCCCTCAACCCCGCCACCATCGCGGACAACGTTGGCGACAACGTGGGCGACGTGGCCGGCATGGGCGCCGACCTGTTCGAGTCCTATGTGGGCTCCATCGTGGGCTCCATGATCCTGGCCACCGCCTGGTACGGCGGCATGGAGGCCGTGAACAAGGGCAGCGGCATGAACATCGTGTATCTGCCCATGATGATCGGCTTCATCGGCATCCTGTGCTCCATCGTGGGCACCCTGTTCGTCAAGACCAAGGAGGGCGGCAACCCCCAGACGGCCCTCAACATCGGCACCTTCGGCGCCGGCGCCGTGATGATCCTCGCCACCGTGGCGGCCATCTACTACATGATTCCCCACAGCGGCATCGTGGTAAAGAGCGTGATCACCGGCAAGGAGTCCACCTACCAGTGGTGGGGCCTGGTCCTCGCGGTGTGCGGCGGCCTGGTGGCCGGCATCTTCATCGGCATGGTCACCGAGTACTACACGGCCACCCAGAAGACCCCCGTGAACATGATCGTGGAGTCCTCCCGCACGGGCCCGGCCACCACGATCATCCAGGGCATGGCGGTCGGCATGAACTCCACCACGATCCCGATCCTGCTGATCTGTGGCGCCATCATCCTGGCCTTCCACTTCGCCGGCCTCTACGGCGTGGCCCTGGCCGCCGTCGGCATGCTCTCCACCACGGGGATTCAGCTCGCCGTGGACGCCTATGGCCCCATCGCCGACAACGCCGGCGGCGTGGCCGAGATGGCCGGGCTGGGTCGCGAGGTGCGCGCCCGCACCGACAAGCTCGACGCCGTGGGCAATACCACCGCCGCCATCGGCAAGGGCTTCGCCATCGGCTCGGCGGCCCTCACCGCCCTGGCCATGACCGCCGCCTTCCTCACCAAGATGGGCACGAGCTCCGGGGGCGTGCCCAATGTGGTGATCAACGCCGCCGATCCCTACGTGCTCGTAGGTCTGCTGCTGGGCTGCATGCTGCCCTTCCGGTTCTCCGCCATGGCCATGGTGGCCGTGTCCAAGGCCGCCGAGGACATGATCAAAGAGGTGCGGCGCCAGTTCAAGGAGATCCCCGAGCTCAAGCCCGCCCTGCTGGCCGCCCAGAAGGCCGAGTCCGAGGAGCGCGAGCCCAGCGCCGAGGAGCAGAAGATCATCGACGCCGCCGACGGCAAGGCCGAGTACGCCCACTGCGTGAAGATCTCCACCGACGCGGCCATCAAGAAGATGATGGTGCCCGGGCTCATCGCGGTCATCGTGCCCGTGGCCATCGGCATCATCAGCCCGAACATGCTGGGCGGACTGCTCATCGGTGTGACCATCTCCGGCGTGTGCATGGCCATCTTCCAGTCCAACACCGGCGGTGCCTGGGACAACTCGAAGAAGCAGGTCAAAGACGGCGGCCATGAAGTCTACGGCGATGCCTACGAAGAGATGCACAAAGCAACGGTCACCGGCGACACCGTGGGCGATCCCCTCAAGGACACCTCCGGCCCCAGCTTGAACATCCTCGTGAAGCTCGTCTCCGTGGTGGCGATGATCATCGCCCCGATCCTCGTCAAGATTCACTTTTCGTAGGCCTGCACCGTCGCTTTCGACCCTCTCTTTCCCGGTGCCGCGGATCTGGTCCGAAACGCCGACAATGTGCCCTGACGGGATTCATCCGCCGAACTACAGCTGCCGTTAGTTTTGTCTCCGTGCTCACATTACGAGATCGTAATTTGTCGAAATCTAATTGAATCCCTGATATAAAGTTCAGAGTGTAACGGGTGACGATGGGCGTACGGATGCGCGTCGTCCGGTAGGAGCGGTTCATGCCCAGCAACGCGGCCCTGGCGATCTCCGGCGAGCGACAATTCCTGCGTCGCCTGGTCACCGGTTTGACCGCAGCCGGGGGCGCCGTCCAGGCCGTGGAGACCCTGAAAGAGGCCTACCCGCACCTGCCGGATACCTTCCTGGTCTGTTACCACGCCACCACCCTGCCCGATGAGAACATCCAGAAGCTGGCCACCATCCTGAAGGGTGACCGCCGCCTCGCCGTGCTGGTGCCCCGACCGGGCATCGGGGACATGCTGGCGCCCCTATCCCTGGACCAGGTGACGTCGGTGGCCTCGGTGGGGGCGGTGGACGGCGCCACCCTGGCGGGCATCGCCAGCCGGAACTTTTACGGCAACATCTTCGGGCTCGAGCGCTACCTGCCCTATGGTGTGCGGGCCCACGCCACGCTCATCGGCGACTACCACGAAAAGGCCATCGGCATGGGCACCATCGCGGCTTTTGCCCGGTCCATGAATGTGCGCCGCAAGTACCTGGAAAACATCGAGCGGGTGGCCGACGAGCTGATCATGAACGCGTTGTATGATGCGCCCCTGGTGGCTTCCCAGCAGGGCCTCATCAGCCCTCCCGGGGGCGACGGCGCGGCCAACGGAGTGCTGCCCCAGGACCGGCTGGTGCTGCAGTATGCCTGCGATGGGGAGATGTTCGCGCTGGGAGTGACCGACCACTTTGGCGCGCTGCAGAAGTCGACGCTGGTCGAGTATGTGAGTCGCTGCATGACCTCGGCGCGACCTTTGAACCAGGAGACGGGCGCCGGCGCGGGGCTGGGGCTGTACCTGGTGTGCAACTCCGTGAGCCAGCTCATTTTCAACATCTCACCGGGCGTGGCGACGGAGGTGATCGCGCTGTTCAACCTGCGAGCCCCCAAGCTGCGGTTGACCCATTTGAGCTTTATCTCCGAGTCCGCCGACGCCTCCCGGGTACCGGTGCTGGCGGCGGGGCAGCGTCGCGCGGCAGCCGCGGCGAGGACCCATGGCGGTCGGACGTCGGCCACCCCCTTGTCGGTGAAGCTCGTGCTGGCGCTGACGGTGCTGGTGTTGCTGACCGCCGGTGGGCTGCTGCTGTGGAACAAGCTGACCCCCGAGACCCGCGGGCACCTGGTCGTCGTCGCCGATCCACCTGGGGCGCAGATCTCCGTGGACGGTGCCCCCCGGGGGCTGGCTCCAGGCGGAGGCCGGGGACTGTTGGTGAGCAACCTGGCGGCGGGGCGTCACACCATTGTGGCGCAGAAATCGGGCTACGAGGTGCCGAACCCGGTGGTGGTCTCGGTGCAGGCCCGGCGCAGGTCCCAGGTGACCCTCCGCCTCAAGCGGCTGCCCGCGGCGATCAAGGTCTTCAGTAGCCCCGCGGGGGCGGCGCTCCAGCTCGATGGCAAGCTCCGGGGCAAGACGCCGCTCACGCTGGCGGACCTGATCCCGGGCAAAAAATATCGGGTCTCGTTGACCAAGGCCGGCTATCAGCTGGAGCGGCGCCTGGTGTCGGCGCCGGCCGCGGGCACCACCGACGCCCAGGTCTTTGAGCTGCGGTTCTCCCCGGACTGGGGCCATCTTTGGCTCCGGACCAACGTGGCGGTGCGGGACGTGCAGCTCGACGGTCAGCCCGTGGGGTTGACTTTGCCTTTGAAAGCCTTCCGCGTGGCCCTGGGCAAACACACCGTCGTGCTCAAGAACCGCTGGCCTTACCTGAATCACCAGGCGAAATTCGAGGTGGCCCAGGCGGGTCAGGACGTGCGGTTGGACCTGGCCTTCGGGCGGGTTCACCCCAAGGGCAAGGGGACCCGCGTCTTCTGGGGCGGCCGGTACCATCGGCAGGACGTCCTGGTGCCCGTGGGCCAGTACACGCTCCAAGTGAAAAGCAGCACGGGCAGGGTCAGGAGGCGGCGGGTGCTCGTGCGCAAAGACAAGATCTCGCGTGTCCGTCCCTGACGGCCTGGATTTATCCCGGTGCCTGACGGTTTACCCGGCCGGGCAACTTTGGTACAGTCCCGCCTCGACAATCCATCAAGCCCGGGCGCTTCGCGCCTAGAAAAGGAACCGACATATGAAACGGACTCTCATCGGACTCGCCCTGACCTTGACCATGGTGCTTGCTGTCTCGGGATGCAACAAGCTCAAGGTCGACTGCGAGAAGATGTGCACCAAGACCTTCAAAGAGTGCGTGGGGGAGGTGCTCGTCGCCTCGGGCAAGATGGACCAGGCCAAGCTCGACATGATCAAAAAGGCCGGCGCGTTTCAGAAGGTCCAGGACGCCGGCTACGGCGCGTGCGTCAAGGACTGCAAAAAGAAAAAGGGCTTTGGCTCGGACGCGGGCGAGATCAATAAGTGCCTCGAGAAGAAGACCTGCGCTGACTACGCCAAGTGCATCAAGAAGCACATTAAGTAAGCGCGCTACTTCGTTCCGACAGTCTCCACTCCGATCGTTTCTGCTTCGGCCGGCGTGCCGGGGAACCTGGCCAACCATCGCTGCACGTCCTGCCCGGGGGATGCCTCCCAAAGGGCCGCGGACACCTGTGTTCGGCGTTGCGCCTCCACCCCGGCGAAGGTGAGGCCCAGATCCAGCTTCTCGCGCACCACTTTTTCGGCGGCGGGGTTCACCAGGGCGCCCGCGGGGACGCGCGCCGTTTCGGTGAAGCGGCTGCCGTCTTTCAGGGTCACGGTCACGGTGCCGCCGCAGGGCAGCGCGAGGGCGGCCACCGCGTCGGCCCGGGTGGCGAAGTCGTAGGCAGGGTCCCGATCCCGCGCCAGGGTCTGCACCGCCTCGAGTCCGAACCGGGACAACCTCCCCAGCTCGCCGCCACCGGGTCCCGGCATGCCGCGGAACTCGCGCCGGGCCCGGGCCATGGCGCGCAGGAGGTCCAGCGGGCCGGCGTCCCCCAGCAGGCCCGCGATGTTCACCGCCCGGTGCAGTGCCGCGATTGTGTCCCGGCTATGGTCCGGGTCGTGGGCGATCCGGGTCGCTGCGGCCACCCTGCAGAGGTCCTTTTCCCGGGCGGCCAACCGCGCGGGGGCGAGCTCGGCCGGGGTGAGCTGTCCGTCGAGCAGCAGCACCGCCAGGCTGAGGTCGAGGCGGAAGTTCAGGGTGTTGGGCAACAGGGGCGCCCCGCGGTCCCGGGCGGCCATGGCGTGCACGGCGGTGGCCAGCATCGTGGCTTCGCACCGGACGCTGCGCACGTCGGCGGCCCGCAAGGGGCCCGTGCGCCGAAGCAGTCGCCGGGCGGCGTCCAGGGGCGCCTGGAAGTACCAGCAGGCGGCGTGGCGCTTGATCTGCAAGGTGTGGGTGAGCCAGGTGTGGCCCAACCCCCCGAGGGCGGCCCGGGCCGGCAAAAAGGCGAAACGCCCGAAGAAGCCGCGGGCATGATCCAGAATGTGCAGGGGCCCCCGCAGGCCCACGGCGGCGTGCTCCGCGGCCGCCAGCCCGAGCTCCGCGGGATGCGCGGCGGTGAGCACCTTGGACTCGATGGCGCCGAGGAACGCCGGCCACAGGGCGGTCTGGGGCTGCGCCAGGGAGATGGCCAGGGCGTGGGCCGTATGTTCCACGTCGAGCCCCAGCAACCGGGACGCCGCGGCCGCCGCGGACACGTGATGTAGAAAGGGCAGGTGCTGGCCGTTCTGGGGCCCAAAGAAGCAGGCCAGCCCGAACCGCCCGCCCACCTCGTTGGCGATCACCTGGGCCGTCAGCGCGGCCTCGAGATCCAACCCCAGCGTCGCGGCCAGGGCCAACGAGACGTTCACCGCCGAGTGGCTGGGGTGCCCCAGCAACAGGATCTCGTCCCAATCAAACGCGCAGCTCGCCGCGGCGTTGCCCAGCACGGCCTCGTGCAACCCGGCGGGCTCGCCGGTGGTGATCAGCCGCGCCGACGCCGTCGTACCGCGCCCGCGGATCGAGGCCAGGACCTTTTGCACCCCCGGGTCCAACCGCGCCGCCAGACCCGCCGCCACCGCGCTGGCCAGCTGCCGCCGGGCTTTGTGCAAAACCCCCGCGGGAATGTCGCGCGCCCGCAGGCCCGAGACAAACTCGGCCAACGGCCAAACAGATTCACGGCGACGCGCGGGCATGGGGCCCAGCCTATCACGGTCACCGGTGGACAAAGCAGGGGCCGTGTGGAATTCATAGGCGGCCACGTGCTGAGGGCTTGGAGGCTGTCATGCGTTCGATTTGTTGGTTTCTGGTGGTGCTTTGGGGTGGGCTCATGGTCGCGGGCTGTGGGGATGATGAGGGGGATGTGTGTGAGTGTCCGGCCGCGTCGGTGATCAACTGTGGACACCGGGGGACCGGGGTCAATGCGGTGGGGAACCCCTATCCGGAGAACACGCTGCCGTCGTTTTTGCAGGCGGTGAGTGAAGGGGCGCAGATGATCGAGCTGGACGTCATTCACACGGCTGACGGCGAGCTGGCGGTGATCCATGACGACACCGTGGACCGGACCACGGACGGGACGGGGTGTGTGGGAGATCACTCCCTGGCGGAGCTGCAGGCGTTGGACGCCGGGTACGGGACGTCGCTGGAGGGCACGGGCGTGGTGATTCCGACCTTGGATGAGGTCTTGGCGGCAGTGGACGTTCCGGTGAATGTGGAGATCAAGACCAATGACGATCCGAGCTGTCCGGCGTCGGATCTGGACGGGCTCGCCCAGGACGTGGTGGCGGCCATCGGGGGCGACACGGCGGAGCGGGAGATCGTGGTCAGCTCCTTTGACTTCGACGTGCTGGTGGCCGTGCAGCAACTGGACGCGTCGATCTACCTCGGCTATTTGACGATGCTCTACACCGATGCGCAGACGGCGGCGGATCAGGGGCTTGACGCCCTGAATGTCTTCGGTGCGTTGTACGGCGCCGCGGAGATCCAGACCATCCTGGACGCGGGATTGGAGGCTAACGTCTGGACCATCAATGACCCCGCCGTCATGGAGGATCTCCTGGGAACCGGTGTGTCCATCTTCATCACCGACGATCCGGATGTGCTCGAGCAGACCCGCCAGGACTGGTGCGCGGACTACTGCGCCGCGCCCTGAATCGTCCCGTTTGAACCGACCTGGGCCTACTTGGTTTTGTTTTTCTTCTGCGGCGGGGCGGGGAAGATGGCGCGCAGGGTGAGGCTGCGTCCGGCAGACTTGAGGATGTGCAGGCCGGCGGCGTCGTAGGCGACCAGCACCAGGCCCCGTTGCAGGTAGACCTTGTTGGCGCTGCGGTTGGGGCTGGATTTGTAGGTGCTCATGAGGCGCGGGCGGTTCCGGCGGCGGCAGTTGAAGATGTGTACGCCGCCCTCTCCACCGGCCACGGCCAGTGAGCCCCCCCAGGCGCTGACGCCGTGGGCAAAGTCTGGAACCCTGGTCGTGGACACGCGCTTGAGGCGGCGGGGGCGTCGGGCGTCCAGCACATGGAAGCCCGCTTCGCCGGCGGCCACGTAGAGCGTACGTCCGGGGCCGAAGCTCAGGCTTCGGGAGTCACCGGCGAGTGGCGTCCGGTACAGGGGTCGGGGCCACTCCTTTTTTGAGTGGCCCGTGCGGTGGGATTGGAAGACCACCAGCCCCTTGCGACCGCAGGCCACGATGATCCACCGGCCGTGCACCACGACGTCCCGGGCGTAGCAGCCCGTCTCCACCCTGGCGAGGCGCTGGATTTTTGCGGGCAGGGTCACGTCGTAGATGCCCACGCCGAAGCTGCCGTCCGCCACGTAGAGGGTCTTGCCGTCCAGGGCGACTTGATTGGCCGAGCCGGGCGTGTCGATGCGTGCGAGGCGTGTGGGCCGGCGCGGGTTGCTCACGTCCGCCAGGACCACGCCGTGGGGCCCGGCGGCCACGTAGGCGGTGGTGCCATTGACCACCAGGCCGTTCACCGAGCCCGGGATCACCAGGGTGCCCAGGGGCTTGGGACGGCTTGGGTTGCGCAGGCTCACAATGCGCAGTCCCACGGTGGTGCCCAGGTAGCCGAGGCCCCGGTGGACCCGCAGGTTGTAGGTGCGCCCCAGGAGGGTGCGCAGCCGTTTGGGGACCTTTGAAAATGTGCCCGACGGCCGGGCGGGGGCGGCCTCCGCGGGGGTGGGCGCGGCCAGGAGCAGGGTTACCGCCAGGAGCAGGGTGCGTCGCTTGAGTTGGCGCATGGCTTCAGATCCTCATTCACTATAGAGCTTGATCATGCGCGCGGTGGCGTCGGCACAGACCCGGCAGAAGCCCACATGGCCTTTGCCCTTCATCTTGCAATCGAGCTGGGCGCGATAGAGCCCCTTGGCTTTGTAGCCGGCCCCCTCGAAGAGCCCCACGACGTTTTTGTATTGGGCCGTGGGCGGGGTGGGGATGGGGGTGCCGGGCCGGACCAGCGTTTTCCATTTGAAGCGCCCCTTGAGATAGGCGGTGATGTTGGGGTCCGCGGGCTCCTGGTTCGACTTGTACATGTTCTCCGTGGAGGTTTCCGAGGTGTAGTACTCGTCGGCCAGCCCGGCGAAGCTGTGGCCGAACTCGTGGATGAACACGTAGGCGTCGTACTCGTTGTCCGACGGGAAGGTGGAGTAGAGGTTGTAGATTCCGCCGCCGCCGTAGCGGGAGGTGTTGCCCATGAGGTACAGCGCGTCGTAGGGGGCGTGGGCCGCGGCCCGGCGCAGGGCGAGGTTCTTTTCCGTCATCATGTAGCGGGCCGAGCCGAAGGTGTTGAATGAGAGTCCCAGGGGCGTGTTGAGCACGCGGCCCTTGCGGGGCTCGCTGACTCCCGAGTCCACCGAGGGCACATACAGGGCCCGGATGTTGAGTCGGTTTTTATACGCCCCGTAGGTGCCATCGGCGAGCATGACCGACGCAAAGCGCTTGGCGTCCCGCCAGAACTTCTCGCGCTCGGACCGGGTATAGCCGTCCCCGAGGATCAGGATGTCCAGCTTCTGGTGGACGGGGCCGCTTTTGTGCAGGACCCTGGTGACGGTTCCCCGCAGGGGGCGCGAGGGCCGGATCTTTACGCGGGGGTCCAGACGCTGGGCGAAGACCTGGCGCAGCTTGCCCCGGGACGTGCGCGAGTGAATGCGGAGCTCAAAGGGCGCCTTGGGCAGGGGCAGCCGCAGGGACTCAGAGAAGCTCTTGCTGATCTTTCGGGCCTCCCGGGTGGTCTGCCACTCCGAGAAGAGGCTCGCGTAACCCCGGGTGTATAACAAGGCCCCGGTGGCGACGTCCCGGATCTCAAATTTGTGCGCTCCATAGGGAAAGGGGTCGATCAGCTTTTTCCGGCTGCCGGCCCAGCTCCCTTCGGTGACCCACCCCTCCATCTTGTAGGATTCGGTCTTAGCCGTACCCCGGTGACTCAGGTTCACCCGCAGGGTGCGGTTGGCAAAGAACCGGACAAAGGTGACCTTCACCGGTGGTTGAGGTGTCGCCCGTCGTGTCGGGGGCGAGTGTCGGGATCGTTCCACCGGCGTCCCTTGGGGGGGGTTGGGCCCGGGCGCCGGCGCGCAGGTCACAAAAGAGAGCGAAACGAGGGTCATGACCACGGTACGCATGGTTTCTCCTGGGTGGTTCCCCCTTTGTATTCAACCGCGGTGCAATTGGGAAGCTATCTCGGCCGGAAGGAGGCGACGAGCGCGTCGATGGAGCCGCGGTGGGCTTTGAAGCGTTTGGCTTTGGCGGCGGCCTCGATGACGTAGATGTAGCGTCCCGTCACAAAGAGCGTGGACTCGTAGGCGTAGGGCGTGGTGCCGTTTTTCGTCGAGAAGGTGAGTTGCCGGCCCTCGAGCCCGCCGTGGGTCCTGACCGCCTCGGCGCCGGTGAGCTTGTAGCCTTTTTGCAGCACCATCTCCCGCTTGAGGATGGCTGTCCAGTAGTCGAGGGAGCCCTTGTCCTGGTGCTCAAAGGCCGAGATGGTGATCACCGCGTTGTCCGGCGAGACGGCCTTGTAGTAGATCTTGGACCGATAGCGTTGCAGGCTGACAAAGCCCTGGGGAGTCTTGACGGCGAAGGTGTTGCAGCCCGCCAGGGTGGCCATCAACACGAGCAGCCCGATCAGTCCGGGCAGTCCGAAGGTGAGTCGTGTGCGATACATGGCGTCGTCCTCCTAAAACCGCATCATGCGCCAGATGCCAAGGCCTTTGACCCAGCCAAAGGGGCTGCGCCAGCCGGTTCGGATGCGGCGTGAGTAGCGGGGCTTGACCCGGAAATACAGGTTGATGGTGGACAGGGATGCGTGGTGTTGCAGATAGCGGAGCAGCCCCTTGTACTGCTCAATGCGCGTGAGCAGTCGTCCCATCTCGCGTTCGATGAGCAGCGACTCCTGTACGTTTCTGACCCTGAGCAGCAGGCTCTTCAAACGCATGAGCACAGCGTGGTCGGCCTTTAAGCGATGGGTCACATCGAAGTACTGGCGGGTGACGTCCTTGGCAGCGATGGACTTGCCCGCCACCTCACCCACGGCGGACAGTCGGGCCATGAGCTCGTGGAAGCGGTTCACGGGCACCCGGATCACCATCTGCGTGGTGTGGCGGCTCTGGATGTAGGCCCCGGTCTCCAGGGCGAGCTTCTGCGCCAGATCCGCCGCGTCCTCGAGCTTGAAGACGCGGAGCACCATGGTGCCCTGATAAAGGACCAGGCGCGCCATGGGCACGCGCGCACCCTGGGCCACGGCGGGCGTGGTCGCGGCCGGATTGCGATTGCCGCTCACCTCCCGGGCCTTGGTGATCGGGCGGATGACACGCCGTGACCGGCTGTCGGAGGAACTGCCACGCCGGGGGGAACGGTAGGATCTGCGGCGCACCGATAAGGAGGGTGAAGGCGGCGAGGGCAGCGACTTCTGCACGCCCCGCCGACCCCGGGATGGCTCGTATTGACTGCTGCCCCCGGTCGAGGCGATGGAAATCGTGGGCAAACTGATGGTGGCCCGTACGGACTCGCTGGTGGAGTGACCACCACGCGGTGCATAGCTGCGCCGGTAGGACTTGCCCGCCGAGGCGCAGCCGCCCGCGACCAACGCCAGTCCGACGCCCAGGCCGATCAACGTCGGCAGTACGCGATTCATGTCAGGGACCTCCTCGTGTGGGTATTGAAGGTGCAGGGCAATCGCCCCGCTCCCCCTAACAACGACGGCCAATCCTCTCACTTACACTTTGCTGAGCTCACACAGGACTAAACGGTCGCAGTGGCCACGAGGCGCCCGCCGGGGAAGGCGCGAGCGAGGAGCGCGCGGAGCGTACTTTCTGTGCGTGACCCCGCACCGCAGCGAGCAACGCATCCCGGCGGGATGGATCGTGGTCACTGTGACCGTTTAGTGGGTCCAGGTGCGGGCGGTGGGGAGCTCTTCGGCGTCGTAGTCGTGGGTGAGCAGGAAGTGACACACAGGCGTGGTCTGCCCCTCCTCGCCGCCGATGCACTCGAAGAGC
>Ga0180009_10002287_pt1 | contig 22614 bp, 22 predicted proteins | sample OS_PC_MetaG_FD_123537 | JGI IMG/M metagenome (GOLD analysis project Ga0180009, IMG submission 123537) | Groundwater microbial communities from the Aspo Hard Rock Laboratory (HRL) deep subsurface site, Sweden - OS_PC_MetaG | ecosystem: Environmental > Aquatic > Deep subsurface > Groundwater...
ATTATTACCTCTTGTATCTTGGTACTCTTTGAGCGCCATGATTATTACCTCTTGTATCTTGGTACTCTTTGAGCGCCATTATTATTACCTCTTGTATCTTGGTACTCTTTGAGCGCCATTATTATTACCTCTTGTATCTTGGTACTCTTCGAGCATACACCTCAATCTTTCAAGGAGAATAATTGTTATAAATGTTCCTAAATAACCCCAACACCAAAACCCTCAACCAATCTCACAACTTCGTTTTTCAAACCTTTCAGTTTCAAATCGAGTTCTTCAAGACGTCGTTTAACTTTAACTTTCCCAGTTTCCATCCCATCAATTTCATCTTCAATTTTCTTAACATCACCTAATATAATGATTGTAGAATCCGCCCTAACATTCCCTTTCTTCTCTTTCAACTCATCATTCCTCTTCCCAATCAAAGAAACCTGTGCTTCAATTACAGCATTCTTCATATTCGAACCGCCCAACAAATCAAGTATCTTCTTCCCACTATCACGAGAAAATTCCGAAGCAAAATGTTCCTTATGATCATTAACAATCTTAAGCTCCCTTTCGTTACTGTGAATAATATTTGTCAACTTCTTAAAATCAATAAACTCCTTCAATTTCCCAATCTCCCTATCTATTCCAATTCGAAGAACTTCAACTTCCTCACCCACCTTTAAATTCGCAGTATACTCAGAACTATTCTTAATCTTCTTAACTTCCCCAACCAATTTCTCAACTTTCTTCTTAGCCCTCTCAATCTCCAAGTCATTCAGCTCAACCTCCCCACCAATTTCTCCCAAATCCTTTCTAGACTTTTCAAATTCTCCCAATTTCAACTCAATATCCTTAACCCTTTTCAAATCCTTAATCGATGATCCATCTTTTTCAAACATTTCCATCAACCCATTGTAAAATCTCCGAATCTCATTCCTGACTGCCGCCATTTCATCTCCCACCAAATAGGTTGCTCTCTCATAAACCTTAGCGCTCGTCTTCTCAAAATTAACAAACGTCTTACTAATCCCTTGAGCAAAGTTTCCCAAGTTGCCCCCATCAAGAGCTTTCAAATCCTTCAACAAAATATGAACAGAATCGATGTATTTATCCAAACCCTGACGAACTAATAATTTCGCCCTCCCATGCTCTTTCTTAGATTCAATATCAATACTCTCCAAAACCCCCAACTTCTCCCCAAGAGAAACATAAAATCCTTCCAACCGCCCCCTAATTTCATCAAGAGTTTCTTGCTCATTTTCTCTCAAACTCTTATTCTTTTCCCCGAGCCATTTCCCAATATCATCAAAAGAAACATTCTCTATCCCGCTTTCGGTCTCAACCGGTTTCTTACTCTTGAAAAAACTAAATAATCCCATACAAAATACGAATAATCAGCGTTTATCTATTTTTCTAAACATAAATTTATAATCCTAAACCTCTTTTAGTAAATATGGTCAAAAAGAGTAAAAATAGAGATAAGTCAAGATTATTAAAATACTTAGGAAAAAGTTTAACTTTTATTTTAAAACTCCCCTATTATTATCTTCGAGGAGCGTATAATCTTGGGAAAAAAATCTCTATAAAATCCAAAGAATCTCAGATAAAACAAAAAAGAGCCTTGGTTAAGTCTAATCATGAAGAATTAAAGATTCTCTACGTAATCGAAGGAGATTATTCTGATTGGATAGATCATGTTTCAAGATCTGATAGCCAAATAGGACTAATTCTTGGAGCCCGGGGTTCTGGAAAAACGGCATTTGGAATAAAGTTCTTAGAAAATTTTCATGCCAAACACAACAAAACCTGTTTTGCAATTGGATTTCAAAAAGAAGAAATGCCATCTTGGATAAACGCCGTTTCAAATATAAATGAGATAAAAAACAATTCAATAGTCCTAATAGATGAAGGGGGAATACTATTCAACTCAAGAAGCTCAATGAGTAATGCAAATAAATTATTAAGCGAATTACTAATGATTGCAAGACACAAAAACATAAGTATTCTTTTTATATCACAAAACTCTTCAAATCTTGAGATAAATATCTTACGACAGGCCGATTTTTTAGTGCTAAAACCTTCATCCCTCCTACAAAAAGAATTTGAGAGAAAAGTAATCCAAAAAATATATGAATCAACAAAAGAACATTTCGAGAAATTCAAGGAACATAAAGGTCTGACTCACATTTATTCAAATAAGTTCCGAGGTTTTGTAAACAACCCACTACCTTCATTTTGGAAAGAAGGAATAAGTAAGAGTTTTAAACAAAAATTATTTCAAAGCTTCTAACCCTAGCAACTTCTCACCGGCCAGATAACTTAACAAAGCTCCACCCGATAAACTAATATGTCCAAACTTTTTCCTAGGAATTCCAGAAATATCAATTACATCGTTCAGATGTCCGCCACCAATCAAGCTAAATCCTTTCGCTCTAGAAACTGCCTCTAAAATCGCAACCGTCCCATTACAAAATTGTCTCTCTCTGCAGTCTCCTGATGGACCCTTAACATAAATCGCCTTAGCTTTCTTAATCTCCTTCGCAAATAAGTCCATCGTCTTCTCACCAATATCATAAATCGCAAAGCCACTAGGAAATTCCCCTAGAGAAAGCTCAACCCGCCGACCTGCTGCCTTAACCGCATAATCAACCGGAGTCAAAACATTATTCATCTTATTTTTTAACTTCTTAACAACTTCAAATTCTTTCCCCAACATTTTCCTCAAAAACTTTTCATGTTCCCCAAATTCAATTCCTTGAGAAATCAAACAAAGCTGTCCGAAAAACCCGGTAGCTAAAACTTTATTCTTCCCTAGAAGCTTAATATTATCTTCCGGCTTAGCACCCCCAAGAATATACAAACAATCTTTCAAATTAACTTTTTTCAGAGCTTTAACCTCTTTTTCTAAAACCCTTCCAGCACAAGAAGGAAAATATTTTGGAAAACTTACTATTGAAGTCTGCTTCCGGTGGCAAACCGAGAACGCATCATTAACATAAATATCAACTTTCCCCATAAAAAACTCAACCAACTTATTTTTCCCCGGCTTAAATTCTTCTTTCAATTTCCGCACATTATCTAAAATAATCACATCACCTTTTTTTAAATTTGTAATAGCATCTTCAGCCTTCTTTCCAATAATATCTTCGACAAATTCAATTCCCATCAACTTAGCATGCTGCTTCAACGAAATAAAATCTTTTTTCCCTGGACGACCTTGATGCGCAAGAATAATAATTTTTGCCCCTTTCTTTTTCAATTCCTTAATCGTCTCACTCGATTCTCTAAACCTTTCATTCCATAAAACCTTGCCGTTCTTAATATCAGAATTCAAATCTGCTCGAAGCAGAACAACTTTATTTTTAAATTTAAAATCGCTAAGAGTTTTCATTATAACCTCTTAACCACGTCAACCATCCGGCAACTATATCCGAATTCGTTATCATACCAAGAAAGAACTTTAATCATATTCCCATTTGTCTTAGTTAATTTAGAATCAAATATTGTCGAATGTGGATTACCGATAATATCTGAAGAAACAATTTCATCTTCAGTATACTCAAAAACTTTGGGTCTATTCTTAGCCGCATCTTTAATCGCCTTGTTAACTGCTTCAACTGTCGCAGACTTCTTAACAGTACAAACAAAATCAGTTATACTTCCACAAGCAACAGGAACTCTCAAAGCCATTCCATCAATTTTTCCTTTCAATTTAGGAATAACTGTTTCAACAGCCTTAGCAGCACCGGATGTTGTAGGAATAATATTCACCGCTCCAGCCCTAGCTCTTCTAAAGTCCTTATGGTGCGCATCCAAAATAACCTGGTCATTAGTGTATGCATGAACTGTAGTCAAATAACCTTTCTGAATTCCAAATTTATCATCAAGAACTTTAATTATTGGAGCAATACAATTTGTTGTACAAGATGCCATAGAAATTATTTTATGACTAGGTTTCAAATCCTTATCATTAACTCCCGGAACAATTGTGAAATCCGGTTCCTTAGCCGAAGCAGAAATCAAAACCTTCTTAGCACCCGCCTTCAAATGTTTCGAAGCACCTTCACGATCCCTAAACACCCCGGTACATTCGACGACAACATCAACCTTTAATTCTTCCCAAGGAAGTTGCTCCGGATTATCATTAGATGTAAAAATTATTTTTTTATTGCCCACCATGATAAAACCTTTTCCAGCTTCAATTTTCTTATCATATACTCCATATATAGTATCGTATTTTAAAAGATGAGCTAATGTCTCAACGCTAGACCTATCATTAACAGCAACAATATTTACCCCTTCCTCAAGCGCTCTCTTAAAGATAACTCGCCCGATTCTACCGAACCCATTTATAGCTACTCTCATATCAACCTCTAACTTTATACTCAATCTAATTTAATAAAGGTTTCCCTAGACCTACTTGGTTGATTCACCAGAATCACCTAAGAGGTCCTAAATCTTCAAAATCTTATCTTCGCCCAAGAATTCTTCTTTCCCAGTCTTCATATCCTTAACCTTAAACTTTCCTTTCTTAACTTCTTCAGCCCCAACAAAAATAACCTTTGCAACACCTTTTGAATTAGCATAATCCAAGGCCTTTCCAATGGACTTATCCAAAAGTAAAATTGTAGAAATTCCTGCCCCCCGAAGCTTCCCGGCCAATTCTATCGCTTCCTTATCTTGCCCAACCGAAATAATCTGAACCTTGGTCTTATCGCCGTCCACCTTCGCCAACAAATTAATTGGCTCAAACCCAAAAGCAATACCGCTGGCTTGAACTTTATCTACAAGGTAACTTCCCCCCCCAGCAAGCGATACCTTTAATTCTTTTGACCACACTTCAAAAACCGAACCATTATAATACGAAAGTCCCCGCGCCAAAAAAGGCCGAAACTCAACACTAACCCCATAACTCTTGCAATATTTCTTCAACTCCTTAATTTCCTTATAAAAATTATATTTAACAAAATCCTTTTCCTTTCCAGTAAAAATTTTTACTAATTTTTCAGCCCCAATCTTTTTCAAATTACCTGCGGGCAGGTTCTTGTGCCCTGAAAGGGTATCTGCAACTTCCTTTGGAGACAATTTATCCAATTTATCTAACTCTCTAATCACTTGCTCCCTATCCCTCTCTGCAATATTCTCTGAAACCAAAATTTCATTTATCAATTTCCTATTATTAATATAGACCTTCACCGAGATCCCAAGCTTCTTAAAAATCCCATCAACAACCGCCAAAATCTCCGCCTCATCTTTTATCGAACTCCCAACACTATCAACATCACACTGGATAAATTGTCTGCTTCTCCCCTCCCTAATCGGCTCATCTCTAAAGACAACACCAATCTGAAATCTCTTGTACGGCAACTTCTGGTTCTTTGCAATCCTCTTCAATTGAAAAGTAAATTCATATCTCAAGGCCAACTTCCGCCCACCCCGATCTTCCAACTTAAACACATCACGTACCGCTTCATCATTAGGATTATCTCCCTTAACAAATTCTTCAAACTCCATCGTCGGAGTCTCAGCCGGCTCAAAACCGTAAAGTTCAAACTGCTCCTGAATAATTTTCATAATCTTCGCACGCTTCAGAGCTTCATCTCCAACAAAATCCTGAAAGCCCTTTACTTTATCAGTTTTCACCATTTTAATCTCAGGACGGGAGGTGCGAACAATTCGCTTTGAGCAACCATCTCACTATTTTTATTTTTGCGAAATGCAAATTGTGAGTTGGATTGAACTTGTTCGGTTCTCGCCAAAAGGACGGAAGGCGGGAATCGAACCCGCGTCTCACGGACCACAACCGTACATTCTACCATTGAACTACAACCGTCATTATTGTTGACCATTGAACTTCTTGAGTTGTTCATAGCCATATTATTTAGTTGGGAATCCGATATAAAAAGCTTATTGTTAGCATGCCCCGCCGAATTCAATTTGTATATTTGGTAGGGTATAGAGTCACGACTAGAAAAATCTTCACATAAAGTGATGGGGATAACTCCGTAAGCTTATCATATAATTACTAGAAAAAGACGTTATTTAAAATTATCTATCTTATGATTAAACTTTTAAACATAAGAATTTTGAGATAAACATGCGCGGGTAGTATAGTGGTTATTATTCGACGTTGCCAACGTCCTGGAGAACAATTCAGTTCAAAATTTAAAAAGAGTTTATCAATTAATTAACTTTTTTTATAAAGAATTTATAAAAATTAATCATTTTTAACTAATTCTTCATGGTAAATTATATGAAGCAAGAAATTTTTCAATTCTTTATCATTTCTTATTTTAGACATTTTGGTTAAGGACATATATTTTTCAAAGGAACCTTTCTTTAAAATTAAGATTGGTAATTTAAATTTCATTAAAAACCAATTTAGAATAAGACGAGTAGCCCTACTATTCCCATCAGAAAATGGGTGGATATGTTGAAACTCATTGTGAATAAATCCTAATTCATTTAATGCTTCTTCTCTTGATTTGATAGAATTAAATTTCTCACAAAAATTCAGTAATAAGGGTATAACTTCTTTTGGGTGAGCGGTTTTAAAATCAGGATTTCCAGCTATTTTATTATGATTTTTTTTAAATAAGCCTGCCCCCCTATGTAAGGAGAATAAACACAGTTTATTTATCTCCTGAATATGGTTCATTGTAATCTTTTCATTCAAGTGTTTTAAAATATATCTAAATGCTTCATTGAGATTTTTAACCATCTGTATATCTTTTGCAGGTTTATCCGGGTAAACATCTTTTGTCAGAATTTCTACTGTCTCTCCAATAGTTACAGTTCCCCCCTCAAGTTGAGCAGAACCTGCCAAGAATTCAAAAAGCTTTAATTCAAATGGATTAAGTTCTCTCCTTTTGGTTTTTAACACCAATTTACTAATATTTTCGAAAGGTAAATATTTTTCATTAATCTTAAATTTTTGTTCGTGATAATCCTTTAAAAAATTGAACATACTATGATTTAGTAACGTCCCTAATTTTGGACTTTTTTTATAAATTAAGATAAATTGATCCTTAACAAGGAAATCAATTATCATGTTATTTCTTGCATTTGCCGAAAGCTGTTTTGGATTAATCTTAGGACTTTTTTTTGTTAATACTTCTAATATTTTTTTAAAATTTTCACTGAACCAGAGATTTAGATTCACATTATTTTTTAAGGACCATTTTATAATTTCAAACGCCTCAGTAGTTTTTTTATTTAACATAGGGGTAAGAATTCCCTGATTAGATTTTTTTATCCACCCTATAGATTCTAAATAATTGATATGTATATACACTGGAGTTTTAAATCCCAAATCTTTTGGTTTACAAGGAGATTTTTCAATGATTTTAGCAAATACATCGTATCTTGTTGGCATTTAATCCCCAGGATATCTTAGTTTAAATAATTAACTATTTTTATAAAAAAAGTATTAAAAGGATTAAAACTAAGCCTAAATAATCATGCACATAGTTCTAACCATCATAAAACCTCTTTCCCCTATCAATCCCTAATCACCCTATTCCCCCGTGTCAATTTTTCTATCCGTTTCGCAATAGCAAGTAATTCGTTCAATTTGCTATCCGAAATATAGATAGTTTTTTCATCTTGTTCCATAAAAGCTCATCTTTCGGAACCTTATATCTGCGCGCCATAACTTTCCAATCCTGACAATAAAATTTATAAGTCGCTAAAGTGATAGAATCTTAATGCGCGGGTAGTATAGTGGTTATTATTCGACGTTGCCAACGTTGGGGCCCGGGTCCGATTCCCGGCCCGCGCATAAAGCTTTTATGGCTAATCTGTGCGATGTGGGTTAGGAAAGCTTAAAAACCCCATCCTATTACTAAATTAGCCTAGGGGTAAGAAGAGTTCTGTGATAAGTTCAAAAATGGATGAAACAACAACTGCTAAAGAAATGCAAAATTCAGGCAAAGATAGTCCTGTTGAGATACTTGTAGGTTTTGATGGCTATTATAATTTTCAACTAGGTGGAGATGACAAAAAGTTTACAAAGAATAAATTTTCTACCAGTAATTGGGACAATAAAATGTTTTATGAAACTGGTCAGGAAGTTGCTCGATGGATACACAAAAATAATTCTACAAATTACACAATCAGCAATGGTCAAATTAATAAACTAGCGTATGACATTTCAGAAGAAGAAGCAGAGAGCATAGTTAGGATGATTGCAGACGACCCATTTTTTAGTGGAAGCTACCCAAAACATCATTTTGAGAGAACAGATATTAGACCATTGATGCCAGAACAATTAGAAATGTTTAAAGCAGGACTCGAATATAGACTTCAGGTTTTGCAAGGAAAAATTATAGAACCTCCTAAAGAACTCCCCAGAAGAAGTGAATCTGAAAGACTTTATACATATTTACGAGCACAACAACCCGCCTTAGCTTTTCTTCAAGAAAATATGGCAAGAGACATAAAAAGTTTAAGAAATACGGAAACTAATTGATTCTGATATAAGATTTATTTTATTGCTATTGAAATTAACGCAGGGATTTTAAGTTTAATATCTCCTTTTTCTATAATCACTTCCATTCCAATTATATCTTTGCCACCAATTTGTTCCATAATAAAATTACCTAACTTTACCTTTTTTGCTTTGTCTCCTTGAAAATCTACTTCACACCATTTTTTTGTTGAAAGTGTATAATAAATATTCAAATCATAAAATTTTATATTCCTAAACCCTGCCTTTTTAATATCCTCATACACTTCATCTTTAGTCATAAAGTATCTATTCTTAAATAAATCCTCAAAACCAGCAGATTTATCTTTATTTCTAACTATATCTTGGAAGAATTTTTGATTATTTTTGTTTAACAAAAAAGTCCAATTTAGAAATAAACCTTTTGGTTTAAGGACTCTTAAAACTTCTTTGTATAATTTAACCTGATTTTTCTTTGGGACTTCGTAAACTCCACTTTTAATAAAAACTCTATCAAAATAATTATTTTTAAAAGGCATGTCAAGAACAGAAGCTGTAAAAAATTTAGCATTTTTAATAACTTTTTTTGCCTCATCTAGTTGAAACTTTGCATTATCTGATAAATAAAGTTTGACTCCGTCTATCTTTTCTATCTCTTGTCCTATTTCACTTTTACCACACATGGCATCTAAAATATACATCCCTTTTTTTATGTCTGCTATATCAACAAATTTTTTTATATCAACTTGGCTTATATTATGAAGATTTGCATTGTCTCTTTTAAGCAGAAGATAGGGACTCTTCATGTAAATAAAAGAGCATAATAAGCCAACCAAGAAAAAGACAATACCTGCAAAATTTAAAGAAGTTTGAGTTAGATTTGCAATAGAGTACCCAGTTATATTCCTAGATAAAAACACTACAGATAAAATCAGAGAGCAAATCCCAATCAATCCTGAAGTTCTTCCTTTCATATATAATTTATTCTTAATGCTGTTATAAATTTATCGACATCGCAACAAAATACCACAAAAAGACTGTTATCTAAATAGAATATTACTTTCCCATAACAAAGATTTTCTTAATAGTATTAAATTGAACATCATCTCCCAAGTCGTTATAATTTAATTTTTTCTTTAGGTTATCTGGGAATTTCTTTCTAATAAATTCATTAAGTTGTTCTAAACGTTTTTTATCATTATGTAACTCTTGTTCTAATCTTTTTCTTGAAGAAAATCTATACTTAACAATGCGAAACTCTTTTATTTTCTTGAATCCCGCTTTTTTCATATTGCTCAGAAACTCATCTTCTCTAAAGAAATATCGTTCTTTAACAAGCATATCGAATCCTGACAACTCGTCTTTTTTACGGATTATTTCTTGCCATAACAATTGAGTTTCTTTGGTTAACATAATATCCCAAACAATAAACTTGCCTTTTGGCTTTAAAATTCTAAAAACTTTTTTAGCTACGATTAACTGCTCATTCTTAGGAACTTCATGTAAACCCATTTTGATAATAACCTTATCAAAAGAAGAATTCAAAAAATTAGCCTCTTCAAATTCGCTACAAATAAAGTGATTTTTTGGAATTTTGGAAAGATTATTCTTAGCTCTTTTAATCTGAACTTCACTTTCGTCATTAAGCCATAAATCTATTTTCGGCTCTTTTTCCAGACAATTTCTACCAACTGCACCATAACCACAAAAAGCATCCAAAACTTTTTCTTTAGGTTTAGGATTTATAGCTTTAATCATTGCCTCTTCATCCTCTGGTTGAATATTATGGATATGCTCATAAGAAACAACCCTTACATCAAACCCTTCTTTTTTCATAATTATAAGAATTATAAATAGGTTTATTAAATTTTCTTTTTCAGAAAAATAAAGTAGATGTCTTGCTCCCTCTCCCCTACAGTCACTAGTATCAATATGTCTATATTTTGGGGGTGACTCTTTGCCATTTTTGCAGATTTTTTATGACGAAGAACCAGTGTGCCACCAAGATTTCTTCAGTGGCAAATTTGCCTATTTTTAATAATTTTGAAAGATTTTGTTGATTTTTGATTTGATATTTCTTTTGGTTGAAGTTTCACCTAGTTTGGAATATTCTTTCTCTAAATTTCTATTTGTGACAAAGAAAAACCAATTATTTCCATATCTTTTATTCAACAAATCAATTTTATTCCGCAGTTTCTTCTTGTCTCTCTTAATAATTACTCCTGTCTCAACCTCTATTGCGTGCTCTTTGTTATTATGAGTAAAAACAATGTCAGGCATTACTGTTCTGTAGGTCTTTATTTCTTCTGTAAAATCTTTTAGATAGTCAACAATTTCTTTGATGCATATAATGTGGATGGGAGACTCGAATTTATCATTGAAAACTATATAATTTCTTTTCTGACCATCAATATTTGTCTGCTCGGTTTCTATAAATCCCTCTGAAGTTAAAAAAGCCAAATCAGATTCATCCAGCTCTTTTTTAAGATAAACTTTTTGGTCAGGAACTATCTTGCTTTTTGTATACATCTCAGGGGTTATTCTGTTGGGGTGTTTCGCTGCCTCTTCATCATTCTCCTCATTTTCTTTCTTCTTACAAATCTTGCTATGCTTTTCTTTTGCTTTTTCTTTAGTTTTTTTAACCCCTTTAGAAATCTTCTTTTCAGTATATTTTTTCTGGACTTTTTCAGGCTTATTAAGTTCATGTTTCATGTTTAAGAAATCAAAAATTAAGAGTATCCTCATCCAAATTAACCATAAAACGAAAATCCCAAATATCCCTAGGATTATCCATGTTAAAAAAGAACCATTAAAAATTAGATTCAGAGCATAGTCTACAGAATTATTAAATTCAGTGCTTTGGTTGACTATTTGTTGAAAAATTGTTGATTCTACCTTTGCCTCCTATCTGCTCCAAAGCAGATAAACATTTATCCATTTTTGTCTTTTTGCATTCTTTTTTAATTTCTGCATTTCTTTTTCTAATTCTTTTGTTTTTTCCATTAAGCCTCTAACTCTTGAATTTCTTTCATTTGAGCATACATTTCTGCAGTAAGCTGAGCGATTGTTGCGATTTGAATTTTCATCTGCTCGTTGTCTTCTTTTAACATTTGATTTTCTTTCTCTGCCTTGTCTATTCTTCTCTCAAGTTCTATTTTTGTAACATCAATCAATAAATCCTCTTCAGAGATTGTATCTTTCATGCCCAGTAATTCAGAATAATAATGGATTTTTTCAGATTTTTTCCATCCAAATCTATATTTCAAAGCAGATTCAGATTTATACCTTGGAAGCCAATAACAGCATGAACAATGCCGAAAGTCGTACATTGTAATGTTTGAGTATTTCTCCCCTGCAGGGCTCTTTTCATCGCCAAGAACCCGCTTTCCAAGCCTTTTAAGGTATTTATTTACATCATAGGGCATAGTTGTAAACAAATAAGAATCATTACCTAAATTATTGTTTTTTACAAATTCTTTTATTAGTTGATGGCAAATCAACAGTTTTACTCTTCGTCCAAAAGTCTTGCTAATTTCCTGCCTAATATTTAACTCCTTAAAGTCATTGAAAAAATCCGAAACTTTAATGTTCATTAGTTCTGTGGGGGCTCGAATTCCAGAGTCAAATAAAAACCAGATTAAAACCTTGTAATAATATTTTGATGCTTCTGCCAGTTTTTTTATTTCATCCTCTGTCAGATAAACCCATTCGGGTTTTTCACCAGTTACATCTAAATCTGCACTTATGTCAAAAATATCATTCCCTATTTTCTTGTTTCTTTTTTGATACCAATGCCAAAATGCCTTGAAGTCTTTTGCAAAATCTTTAACTGATTTGAAGGTTTTTCCATCTCGTCGGGCAATTTTACCGCTTCTTAAATCTTGGAAAAATTCAAATAATTGAGCTTCATTTATTCCAGTAAGTATGTCTAAATCAAATCTAGCCTTAAACTCTTTAGATAGAAAGACCATTCTTTGCCTTAGAGTGTTAAGTCGAATGTAGCTTCTTGAGCCCTTTTTAACACCTCTTGCAATATTAACTCCATTTTCCATATCTCTAAGATATTGCAATATTAAATCAGAATTTTCTTTGCTTATTTCTGGGATTGTTGATTGTATTTTCTCCTTCCACCTAAGGTATCTTTCTTTATGTTTATAGGGGTCGATTTTCTCCATTGTCCATCGACATAAGTGTAAGACAATGCGACTTTTATATCTTGTCGAGAAGGAATATATCCATTGACATGCGACAAGATTTATAAATGATTTTTAGACTTTTTATGTCACAAGATGGTGACGGGAGAAAGACTAATATCAAGCTAACCTAATAAGTTTTATAAACTCTCCAAAGTTCGATAAATTGGCGCAAACCCTAATTAGGCGACATCGCTAGAAAAGCCATGAAACCCCAGTCAGCGGCCGGCGCATAAAGCCTTTATGGTTAATCTGTGCGATGTCTGTTAAATATTTTAAAGACAAAGTTTAAAATGTATAAATTATTAAGAAGGATATGAAAAAAGAGTCGATACTATTTGGAAATAATTTTAGTTGGGGGGGGGGCGAAGCAAGTTCTTTCCATTTAATTAGGAAAAGATTTTTGATTTTTGGATTGATTGTAGGTTTGTTATTATTAATAAATTTGGGTTTTGCTTTACCTTCAGTTAGTATAATAAATCCAATTGATGGTTCAAACGTTTCTTCATTTCCCTATATCAATGTAATCTCTTCTAATTCTAACTCTACTGTAATCAATTTAGATAATTCTCTTGTTTCTTGGTGGAGAATGGATGATAATAACGGAAGTGTAAATAGCATTACAGATTATCTGGGAACAAATAATGGGACCCTCACTGGAAATATTGTTTTAAATGATACTGGATATTTTGGAAAATCTGTAACTTATGATGGTACTTCGGGTTATATAATGTTTCCAACAGCACAACAAACAATTCCCGATGGAAGCAATTTTACAATAAGTACTTGGATATATCCGGTTTCTAACCTTGAGGCTTCTACGGACATCTTTGGAATGTCTCATGGAGGGGGTGCTCCCAAAAGAGCTTATTCTGTAGATATAAACGTCTTGACCCCTCATGCAATTGTTGGTAACTCTACAGACATTATTATTGCAAATTGTCCAGCAGTTAGCTTAAACCAATGGGCCAATATTATTGCAATTTATAATGGAACAAGTATTACTTGTTATAAAAATACTGTTGCGGGAATTCCTACTGTAAATACTCTCTCAGGTACGGTACCAAAGAAAGATATACTGTCCTATGCTGGAGAAATAATTGGTGCTGGTTATCATGGGGCTGTTAGATTTTTTAATGGTTCAATAGATGATGTTATTGTTTTTAATAGAAGCTTAAACCAAGAAGAAATTAATGCATTATATAGTGCTACGTCTATAAATTATCAAAAATCATTCATTGATGGAAGTCATAGTCTTATTGCATATTCTCAAGATTCATCAGCGGATATCACAAATGCTACCAGTATCTTTAATACTAATCAAAGCATAGATGATGTGGGTCCAGCAATAACAATAAATTATCCAGTAAATAACTCAAAATATAACTTAAATCTTTATAATTTTAACATGACTGCCATTGATTTAAACAGTACTACCGATTCTTGTTGGTTTACATTAAATGGCGGAATTGCAAATTATACTATGACTAATACTACTGCCGTTGAAGATTATAATTACACACATTCTTCAATTGATGATGGAAGTTATACTGCAAATTTTTACTGTAATGATACAGCCAGTAATATAAATACTGAAGAAATTTACTTCATTAAAGATACAACGTTTCCTTTAATTTCATTTATATGGGATAGCCTTATTAATTTTAATCATTATGCATTAAAATCTATCTTTGTAAATGTTTCTTCATCCGATGCAAATGAATATTTTGTTGTGAATAATTTTGATAACTCATTAGTAACCTGGATAAGATTTGATAATCTCTCTACTGATTTCTATGGGAAATCCTATTTTAGAGATATGATGAATAATAATAATGCATTTAATGCAACTTATAATATAAGTAGTGGGAAGTTTGGAATTGGTGCACAGATACCTGGGGCAGACGTAATTAATCTTTATTATGGGAAATCACTTAGTGGTTTTAGTGGAGACTTTTATCAAGAGGAAGATTATACTTATAGCCCTATCCAAACATCACTACACCTCCAAGGAGTTGCCGTTGATGATGATGAGAATATATATTGGAGTTATACTAATAACTTAGTAAAAACGTATTTTAATGGGACAATCATAACTAATACTTCTGTGTCCAAGCATCTTGGAGATATTTGTTATGCCGATGGTAAAATATATGGGGGGTGGACTGATGGTTATTTGTATGGAGATACCGAATCAAGCCACAATAATCTTACGGTTTATAATGCAACAGATTTATCTTTAATAGGGTCACATTATTTAGATGAGATAGAATATGCAAATGGGGGTGTTGCTTGCTATAATAATAGTTTTTATATGCTCGGTGGATATCCTTATGATGCTGAAGATATACCTTTGGAGGTTTATGAGTTTAATTCGTCCTTTGGCTTTGTTAAAAAACATACTCTTATGGATGAAAAACCTAGGGGGACTTATGGAATTGAAGCTATGGAGAGATACCATGGAAACTGGGTTCTGGCTACATATAACTCTACTTATAGATATGTAGTTTATGATGATAATTTTAATTTTTTGCATACTAAAACTGGAATATCGACAACTGAAGGATTTACTGAATTAAAAGATGGTTCTTTATTAGTTGCAAGTTCTTATATTAATCCTACATTGTATGATGGGAGATATAAAAAAGCAAGATTAAATACATTAAATATCACAAGTAATATGACTTTTGCACTTTGGGCAAAGACAGATTGGAGTATTTCTGATTTAACAACCGGAAGTCGTTTATTAAGGACGACAACCGATGAAGGATTGTTTTTTAGTGAAACTTCAGATACTTTAGTTCTTAAAATATCTACAGATGAAGGACATGCTATTAGACCAACAATATCTAATTCAGATTGGACTAAAAATATATGGCATCAAATTGTTGCAGTTTATGATAAAGACAAAATCTATTTATATTTAGATGGAGAGTTATCTGATTGGAAGGATAGGGATGGTACTAATTTAACTCAGATTAATGGACAATGGGTAATTAGTGATCCAACATATCCCTTTAATGGGAGCGTAGATGATATTATGGTTTTTAATAAAGCTCTTACTAACAATGAAATTCTTGCATTATATAATGCTTCAACAAATAAATACTCTAGTAATTTTACAGAATTAACTGAAGGGACCCATATATTAACTGCTTACGCACAAGATATTATGGGTAACATTAATTCAAGTTCTGCAACCTTTTTTATAGATTCAATTAGTCCACAAATCACCATCAATTCTCCGACAGCAATGACCTATACAACTTCGTCAGTTCTTCTAAATGTTACTCTAGATGAGAATGGAACATGCTTGTATTCGGCAAATGTCGGGGTGGTAAATGTTTCAATGGATACAACAGATAATTTAACATTCACAAAAACTTTATCTTCACTTGCTGATGGAAGCTATACTGCAAACTTTTACTGCAATGATACTTCTGGAAATAGAAATGATACAATGAATGTTTCTTTTAGTGTTGCTGTTCCTGTTGAAGAAACTCCGGCATCATCTTCAGGCGGAGGTCTTCCAACATATTATCCTACTCAATTAAATCTTGAACAAGGCTATACAAAATCTCTTGGGAAAAATTGGGAAATTAGTTTTAAATTAAATAATGAAAATCATAAACTGAAAGTTATTAATATCAATAACACAAATAAAACTGCAACAATAACTATCTCTTCTACCCCTCAAACAAAAACTCTTTTTATTGGAGATGAATGGAAAATTAATTTGAATAATGATAATACTTATGATATTTATGTTAAATTAAATAATGTTACACAAACAATGGCTAATATTTATATTAAATCAATTAATGAAACCATTGAAAAAGGAATTATTAAGCAAGAGAATGGGGTTGAAGAAAAGACTGATGAAATTATCAAAGATAAAGAAAATAATTATTTAAAATATTTTGCTATCTTTGTTTTAGTTATAATATTATTAGGCCTAGGATTATTATTTATAAGAATTAAACATAGAAAAAAACATCACAATAAATATTTAGTTTTCAAATAGTCCTCCCTCTTTTTTATCCTTAAGAGTTAAGTTATCCCCTCCTAGTCCCTACCCCTACCTACATATATACAGAGCTGACTAAAATACCTTATTTAGCATGACAGAACGACGACAACTAGCCTCAGACATACGGAATTTTCGTATGTGCATTTTTGAGGAGTTTTGATAGGTTTTCTGACAGTTATATGTATTCTAAAGGACTGAAGGATTGAGACGAAAGATTTATAAACATATTATATTTCACCTAATAAGGTGAATTAAGTTATGAATAAAATAGATACAATTTTAAGAGAAGCAAAGGGTAAAATCTTAACAAGGAAAGATTTTGATAGCTTGGCAACTAAGTATAAATTCGATAGAGATACACTAAGAAGAGTTATGCTAAACAAAGGTTATCTCATAACTATTTTTAGGGGAGTTTATTATTTAAAAGATTATGAAGAAAAGAAATTAAATTCTTTAAAATATTCTCCTTATGAGTTGTTAGCTCTTGGTCTAGAAAAGAAAAATGTTAAATGGTATTTTGGGTTGAATACTGCATTAAAATTTCTTGGCTTAACTCATGAAGTGTTTCCAGTAAATATAGTAATTAATGATAAATTCAATAGAACAAAACCAATGAAAATCGCTGGCTCAAGTTTCTTTTTTATGAAACTAAAACCATCTTTATTTTTTGATATGAAGAAAGAAAACACTTCAAACAATATATTTATTTATTATAGCAATATAGAAAAAACATTACTTGATATGATTTATCTAAAGAAAAATGTAGACTTAAAAGAATATAAATTTAATAAATCACTTTTTTTAAAGGAATCAAATAAATATAATCGAATAGTCAAAAAGAAAATAAAGGAGATGCTATAATGGAAATAGATAAAGATAAACTAAAGAACTTTTTAACTTCAGTAAAAGATAAAACAAATATAACTGCTCAAGAATTAATTGAAAAAGATTTTTATCTTAATATCCTGCTTTCAAAGCTTAATTTTGGAGAATATGTATTCAAAGGCGGAACTTGTCTTGCTAAAGCATATTTAGACTATTTTAGATTTTCAGAAGACCTTGATTTTACGTTTCTTGATCAGAAGCTCTGGGAAGGAAAATCAACTAAAAGCATAAAGAAAATCTGCAAGGAAAAAATAGATGTCTTTGGAGAACAACTAAAGAATGTAGGATTTGACTTTAAGTTTGATAAAGCAGATAGAAATTTTGTTGAAATTGGTAATAACAATAAACTTGTAACTTTCAAAGTTTATTATGATTCTGTTTTAACAGGAAAACCTTCTTTCATTAAAATTCAAATTAACTTTTTAGAAAAGATAATATTTACTCCAAAAACAAAAGAACTAAATCCTCTAATCAAACCTAGCCAATTCACAAAAGAAGATCAAGTTTATTTTAAAGAATTTCTTGACTTCTATAAAACAATAAAAATGAAAGTTTATGACCTTAAGGAAATTGTAACAGAGAAATTTCGTTCAATATTAACAAGAAAAGCAATTAAGTCAAGAGATGCAATTGATCTTCTTTTTATTTATAAAAAGTTTAAGATAAAACCTCAAGACTTCCTTAAGGAAACAAAAGAAAAATTAATGTATTCAACAAACAGCTATGAAAAATATAAAAATAATCTTATTTTAGCAAGAGATAGGCTTCAGACTTTAGAGTTTCAATATAGTGAAGTTCGCCCACTTGTAATAAAACCATTCAGCAAAGAGGACTTTGATGCTTATGTCAAGGAGCTCAAGCCTTTATTAATTGAGATGGCTGAAGAGATAGTTTAAGTTATAGGAAGATTTATAAGTAAGCATATCTTACAATAAGCAAGTAAGAATAGGAGGAAAAAACAAAATGACAGTTGAAATGGTAAAGATGTCTTCAAAAGGACAAATAGTAATACCTCTAGGAATGAGGACAGAAATATGTGCTTCAGAGGGAACTATGTTTGCAATAGTCAGTGGAAGGGACAGCATTGTTTTAAAGAAAGTTGCAATGCCCTCAAAAGAAGAATTAATCTGTGAACTTAAGGAGATAGCAAAAGAAGGAACAAAAAGAGCACAAAAACTTGGAATCAAAGAAAAAGATGTTCTTGATTTGATTCATAAAGCAAGAAACAATAAGAAAAAATGAAAATTGTACTCGACACTAATGTTTTAATCTCTGCTACCTTATGGGACAATAGTGTGGCTCAAAAATTTTTATTTAAATGCATAAAAGAAAATATTCAAATTTTTTCTTCTCAAGAAATAATTGAAGAATATAAAGAAATTCTTGCAAGAGATTTTGATTATAAAGAACAAGAAATTGGAGAAATACTTGAAAAAATTCTCCAGTTTCTAACTTTGGTAATTCCCAATATAAAAATTGATATTGTAAAAGAAGATGTTGATGACAATAAGATTATAGAATGTGCTATTGAGTCTAACGCAGAATACATTATCTCTTATGATAATCATCTTCTGAAATTAAAAGAATATCAAGGAATAAAATTTACTAGACCTGAAGAAGCTTTTGGATTATTTTTTAGTTCATAGGGAAGACTAAAACAAGGTTCCAATAAGTTTTATAAACCCAAATTATCTCGATAAAATAAGCGTAGAAAAACTTATTGGGAGACATCGCATGAAGATGCCATGAAGCCCCAGTCAGCGGCCCGCGCATACTTTGGGAATCGGAGTTTGATTCCGAGAAATTCGCTTTGAGGAAAACAAATAATAAGAATATTTTTCCAAGATGCAAATTTTGAGAGGCCCGCGCATACTTTGGGAATCGGAGTTTGATTCCGAGAAATTCGCTTTGAGGAAAACAAATAATAAGAATATTTTTCCAAGATGCAAATTTTGAGAGGCCCGCGCATTTAACCTTCTTGAACAATTAAATTTTTAAACATACATACAAAAAAATTATATGGATAATATCCCAAGAATAATTGATGCAATAAAATATGAAGTTCCAGAAGATTACCAAGGACCAACAGAAAAAGTGGAAGTTAAAAGAAAACTCTATGATTGTATAGAAACCATAGAGTGTATTTTAGACAAAATTGGTTGGTAAAATCTAATCATACCCCTGCATATTTCCCAATTTCCCAGAATTCCCTTGCATCTTCTTTGCGGCAATAACATCATCAATTCTCAAAATCATAATCGCAACTTCCGAAGCTGAAGCAATCGCCTGCGTCTTAATTTTCAATGGCTCGATAATCCCCTGCATCAAAGTATCCTCAATCTTCCCATTAAATAAATTCAACCCTACATTCTTCATCCCAGCATCATGACTTGCTCGGAGCTCAGTCAAAACATCAATAGGGTCCATCCCCGCGTTCTCCGCCAAAGTTATCGGAATAAATTCCATAGCCGAAGCAAATTCCTCAACAGCCAAACGCTCACGCCCTTTCAATGTCGAAGCATACTCCTTCAATCTTTTAGATAACTCAATCTCAACCGCGCCACCGCCAGCAACAACCTTAGAATCTTTCAATGTCGCCGCAACATCTCCAAGCGCATCCTTCATTGCTCGTTCAATTTCATCAATAACATGCTCAGTTCCGCCACGAATTAAAATCGTTAAAGCCTTTGGGTTTTTACAACCCATAATATAAGTCATCCCATCTTCTCCATCCTTCTTTTCTTCAACATACGAAGCATAACCCAAGTCACCCGGACTAATCTCGCTCAACTTAGAAACAATCTTCGCCCCGGTCGCCTTCGCCAAATTTTGCATATCCGATTTCGCAACACGACGCACCGCATAAATTCCTGAACGCGCTAAATAATGCTGAACCAATTCATCAATCCCCTTCTGAACAAAAATAACATTCGCCCCACTTTCCTTAATCCACTCAACCTTTGATTTCAAAATAGAATCCTCTTGATTCAAAAAACTCTGCAATTGATCGGGAGTAGAAACCGAAATCTTAGCTTCCATCTCCGGACCACGAACTTCCAAAGCCTCTTCGATTAAAGCAATCTTAGCGTCGTTAACTTTCTTAGGCATATCGATATGAGTCCGTTCTTTGTCAATGACAATTCCCTTAATCAACTCAGTATCTTCAATCGCCTGACCTTTCTGCTTTTCAATCCGAATGTCTTCCAAATTGACCTGATTATTCTCCGCAACAATATCTACCGCATTAACAACAATCTCTCCAAACTTCTCTTTCAAATATTCCGCCCCTTTTCCAGTCATAGCCGTCTGAGCAACTTTCATCAACTCATCTTTAGAGGTAATCTCAATCGCAAGCTCCTGCAAAATCTTCTGCGCCTGTTCCTCCGCCCATCGGTAACCTCGAGTAATAATCGTCGGATGAATTTTCATATCCAACAACTTCTCCCCATTCTCCAAAAATTTCCCGGCAAGCATAACTGCAGTTGTCGTCCCATCACCAACCTCCGTTTCTTGCGTCCTAGCAATCTCAACAATCATTTTCGCTGCAGGATGTTCAATCTCCATTTCATCTAAAATCGTCACACCATCATTAGTAATAATAATATTCCCAGTTCTATCAACTAACATCTTGTCCATTCCCTTCGGACCCAATGTAGTTTTTACAGTTTCAGCGACGACCCGCGCAGCAAGAATATTATTCCTTTGAGCATCTCGCCCAAGAATCCTACTTCCCTCATCAGTCCCTAAATTATCTACCATAACAAAATCTGGCCAAATTTCTTTTTAAGGATTATTGTGGTTGAGTTCTAATCCCAAAAAATCTAAGCTTCCTCAATTCCCCGATTATCTTTTCACCATTTGGCATCTTCTTCAACTTCTCATATTTCTCATTAGCACCAATTATCTGAGAGTTAATAAAAGTTGTATGTTGCTCTCGCCACTTCTCCGGATTCTCTCTCACAAAAGTCGCCCACCTTACAATCTGCTCATCGTGAGAACTCCCCCCCATTCCTTAACCCTCCGAATTTTCTCCTTATAATCCTCAATATAACCTTCATCCAATTTATCCATATAAATTAACCTCAAATGTTTAGCATCTTCCAAATCCTTTTCACTTCCGAGATACTCTTCCTTAAATGCGATAGACTCCTCAATTTTCGGGAAAAAAACATCAACCCCTGTAAACTCAATCTTCCCCCGCGTCTCAAACTGTTCATCATCAAGAGAATCTTTCGCAAACTTCACTTCCATATTCGGCAACTCCACTCCCTTCCAACTATATCTAACATTAAGCTTTCCCGTTAAATGTTTATAAATATCTTCAACCTTTAAAGGATATAAACATTCAAAACCTGCCTCAACCAAGACATCATCCATCTTCTTAAATTCGACAAAAGACAATCCCTCAATCATAATATCCACATTCTCAGTTCCCCTACTCCTCCCATGAGAAATCGCGACAAATCCAGAAACAACAACATACCTTGCATATTTATTTACAACGCTACAAAAATCCTCTGTAAATTTATTCAAAATATTAACATCACTAACTTTTCTATCCATAAAACTCAATAAATTTCAATCTATAAAACTCAATAAATTTCAATCTATAAATACTTAACGAATTTCGCAACATTATTAATCTCAGCAACAACTTTCGCCACAAGAATATTATTCCTCTGAGCATCCCACCCAAGAATCCTACTTCCTTCATCAGACCCAAGAATCCTACTTCCTTCATCAGACCCAATATTTTCTACCATAAAAAAAAGGTCTATATTTCTTTATAAAAATTATTGTGATACAATATATGTCACGCTAGAATACTCATAAAATTATATAAAGAAAAACATCCTAGTTTAAACATGGATACTGGCATAAAGGTCGGCGATCTAATGACGAGAAATTTTATTCACGTCTCACCAGAAACCGACCTAAAAACTTGTGCGAAGACTATGGTCAAAAAGCGAGTCGGGAGTCTCATCATCAAGGACGGAGACAAACTAAAAGGAATTCTAACTGAAAAAGATATTATCTGGGCCGTCGTCAAGAAATCTAAAAAAGATTTGAAA